>SMER01000005.1_pt1 | contig 147971 bp, 136 predicted proteins | sample 2456411 | NCBI WGS metagenome assembly SMER01 (sample SAMN10132597, study PRJNA489261) | soil metagenome | isolation source: day1 antibiotic-silt loam soil ammended with raw manure from dairy cow... | place: USA | collected 2015-05-01 | reverse complement strand
ACAAAAACAACACTCATAAGAAGGCACGTTATAAAAATCAATATATTCTTTTTCATAATTCGTTTTCTTTAATAATAATGAGAAATAAAGTAATCTATTGCAGCATTGCTAATATTACTGGGCTTTATATTTTTCAATGCAATCTTCAATGATTCCAAATCCTTACTATGAGACAAAACAATATTCTACGGCAGAATATCTTTGCTATAATAATAACAAATTATCAATTTAGTACATTTATTTAACATTACAAAAGCTAACTCTTAAAACACATTCCTTAATTTCCACTTATTCAAATCCTTTTTTTGATACTCAAAGCTCTCTTTTTGCACTTTACCTAAGGAAAAAAGATCAAATATTCTTCCTTGTTCAAAAGATTTCAATAAAATGAAACAAATAAATACAAAAATGCTACAATATTTTTTCATGTTATAGAATTAGAAATCCATAACTACTAATGCCCCAATCATATCAGTATATCTTTATAACAACTCATTAATAGTGTTGATAAGTCTCTCTTTATATGTTGCTCCCCAACCTGTAACAATCTTAAATATTTTTCCATTTTGATCAATTATTACAGTAGTAGGGAATGATTCAATACCATATAGATCCACTATTTCTTTTGAAGAATAAGTAGATATATAATTTGCATTCCTATATTCCAAGAATTCTTTAACCTGATGAGCATTATCATTATAATTGATGCCAATAATAGTAACTCCCTGATCTTTATATAGATCATCCACTTCTACTAAATCAGGTATCGCTCTTAAGCAAGGCAAGCAACCTCTATACCAAAAATCCAATATTATAATTTTACCTCTATATGCATTTAAGTCGATCGTTGTAGCATCAAAAGATTTAGTAATAAAGCCAGGTGCATCCAAACCTTCTTGAATTTTTAATTCATTAGAATCATTAGATTCATAATCTGTTTTTCTGAATTGCTTCAATCCTGTTGTATCGACTTTAAAAAACTCTTCAGAAATATTCGCGTCATTAATGTCAAGATAATTTATAGTGTAATATTGGTAATTCTTCATGTCTTGAAAGTCAGCTATCTCCATATAAGCAATGAGCAAATAATCTGATTTTCTTATAAAATGCTCTTCATAAATATTCTTAATATCTTTCCCATCTTTATATTCAATAATAATTTTATAGCATTCTTGTTCATTGATTACACTATTCTGCATTTGAATAGATTTTATATCCAAAGAAGACAACAAGTTATTTTTCTTACGAAAATAGTTTTTTTCAAAAAGATAGCTCAAAATAGACAGGTTAGTAAATTGAGATTGATACGGATAATCCTCCCCCCATTCTTTTATATCATAACACCCTTCTAAATCCTGCAAATCTGAGAAAGATTGGTATTTAGAATATAATTTCTTACCATCATATACTCTTTTAAAATGTTCTACAACTTGATTGTTTTTTTGAATGTTTCCTTCCAAATCAAAATAAACATTTGGACTATATTTATCTTTAGGATTCCTTAACATAGAAACTTGCACAGTATAATGAGCAGTATCCTCACTCGTAAAGGAAGAATAATCTTGTTCTAAGATATAAGTAAGTTGCTCAATGGAATTAAGTCTTCGGTCAGTCTTTTTTAAAACTGATCGAAGACTTTCAGTCTCCGCTCCTAAAGCCTTAAAAGTTATAAGGGATAAAAATAGAATTAGAAAAGAGAAATTAAGTTTCATTACATAAAATTTAAATACTACACAAGCGTAATTTTAAAGAGGGATACTTCAAATCCAAGATATCTATAAAACCTCGAAATGAAAATCTATTTTACCAAAAAAACCTTTCGATTTCCTAATCAAGCCCATCGCCCCCTTTGGTTGGTGTTCCGCCACCGACCAAAAACTAAGAAGCACATATCAATAACAAAAAAAGAGCATGATTTAGAAACAAAATTCTGTTCTCATCATGCTCTTTCACTCCATAAATAAGCTCCAATAGTTGAAAGAAATAACATTAAAAAACGTCCATAAAATTTCATAACATTCAATAAACTTCCATTTTTCTTAACCATTTGATTGCTTCATTAGTACCTCCTCTGAAATGAATCACATTATCTTTAACGATTAACACAGTAGGAAAAGCCGCCACTCTAAATTTTTGCATTATATCTTGATTGCCTATAGCTGTAGAAACATATCGAATATCATATTTTTTCAGAATAGTCATTGCATCTTCCGCAGTTTCCCCTCGATAAGGAATAAATACAGGAATTATAACTACAGGAAGTTGCGAAGAAACTTGCGATAAGGAATCCCACGCGGGCATTTCAAGCATACAAACTACACAACTTGAAGACCAGAAATCAAGCACTAAATAAGTATCCTTCAAACTATCATGTTTATTAGTTAGGAATGTATTATCGTGCTCTAACTCCCAAAAAAAGTCGATTTCTTCTGACTTAATAGTCCCAAAATTCGAATAAGCTATATAATGAAACCATTTATCCTGTATCCACTTTCCATACTTAACAAAAACCAAACTCATCAATACAAAAAATATCAAACCCGCATAACGTGTAGCATTTTTATAAATAAGAACTCCTGTTAACACCCCTAAAATGGTATAGAGTATCAGTAAAGCACCAGGGAAAACATAAAATGCTCGAGTAAATATATTACCTGATTGATCTATCAAATTGGCTATAAACAGCGCAAGAACAATATTTATTATTAGATTTATTCCAATCTTTAATGGTTTGAATTTTGATTTAAAGATAGCGCAAGCAATAAGTGTCAAAACACAAAAAACATAATAGTCAAGAATAATTCCTATTAATAAGCTCGATGCTCTCACTAAGCCTGTTAAGACAAAAGTTAAGAATACAATAACTAAGAGTAATAGCCGATATTTAAAAGACATATTTTGAGGATATATTATAATATATATTGGGGATTTGAGTCTAAAAGGATTACAACATGATAAATATAAACATTTAACAAAGGGAAGAAGCTCAAAAAGGGATGAGACGATTGAAGTTTTAGGTTTTAAGATGGCAAGGTGATGTAATTATATTATTTGAAATGATAAATAGCAAAAATGGAATTAACTTTAAGAGTTAACTCTATTTCATTAATCTTGACTCTTAAACTAAAATCAAAGACTTAATAAAAAGTCCTTATAAAAATCTGATTTAATTAAAAAATAAGAGGCAATTATAACAAGTAACATAATCAAGTTTCTCCATTTATATTTCATAAACTCCTCTTTGTTATTAGCATAATAAACAACGTTAAACAATACACCTATTCCTAAATAGATATAAAAGAAAACTCGTTTATACGCTATTGAAAATACTCCAATGGTAAAAAGATACGATATTAAGAAATAGAAAAGTATATAGCTTATGCCTAAAAACAATCTTGTTTTATTTGACAACTTCATAATTAAAGATGTTTAAAAATTAGAATATATTTAAACATACAAAAATTATTTTAATTTGTTTTCCTAAATTCTCGAAATGAAAATCTATTTCACCAAAAATCTTTTCGATTTCCTAATCTAGCCCATCGCTCCCTTTTGTTAATATTCCGCCATCGATCAAAAACTAAGAAGCACATATCAATAACAAAAAAAGAGCATGATTTAGAAACAAAATTCTGTTCTCATCATGCTCTTTCACTCCATAAATAAGCTCCTAAAACGTCTTAGATGGTTCTGAATTATTGCTCTGTAATAAATAATACAAATAAGCTAAAGCTCCTATAGTCGGAACAAATAACATCAATATTGTAAATAATAATGCATTTTCTTCTTTTGAAACCCATACATTAATAATAAGCAAAAAGCTTATTGGAACACTAAGTATTAAGCCTACACTCATGAACACACTAGAAGCTGAATACTGAAACAAGTGCATAAAAACACCCATTATCAATAATAATAATCCAGCGAGAATTAATACCAAAAGCATCAAAACAACTCTTCTGTTTAAAATATCTTTTTTCATACTACATATATTTAATTATTAACTATGCTATTTTCAACCTTCGACTGTTGTTGTTTTACCTAAACAAGTAATTGAAATCGCTGCAAGAACTGTACCAGGATTGAAAGTTTGAGCAAGTTTAGAGGGAAGATCAGTCCCGAAATTATCCCAATTTCTTTCAATACAATCTCTATAACTTTCATCATTTCTTCTTGGACCAAGCAATCTTTCATTAGGTTGACAAGAACATAAAGGAATAAAATTCACAATATCTATAATTATTGGTTCATAAAGTAAATCAAGTGAAGAATATTTCACTTTAGCTAAAGTGCCATTATTATCCGTGTCGATATCCATGTTAACCTTATTAGCAATTTCATATAGTCCATTATCAGATAGTTCAAAACCTACTATCAAAAATTTACTATCATCTAATTCAGATTGTAGTAAAACTCCTTTATTATCCTCTACACCAATCAATAAAGCACTACTTATATCATAACCAAATATTCCATTACTAATTAGATTATAAATATCATTATCTGTTAAGCTATCTAAAGACTTAACATAATCTATACCTAACTGCGATAATAATAAATTATCCATTTCATTACCTTCTAAGTATATGACTTGGTCATTTAATAATACTAAATCGTTTTTAAATTGTTTAGAAATCACCATATCATTTTTCTTACATGCTCCAAACATAAAAACATAAAAACAAGCTTTTAACAATAATTATTTCAAATCTACTTTCTTAAAAATCGAAATGAAACCCAATCTACCTAATTCCCAATTTCTTTATCGTAAAATAAAAGCCAACTGCTGTCACCAGTAATAAACCCACCGTCGCGATCCACAAAGTCGTAAAACCTAAAGCCTGTGCAATATGCGTCCCCATATAAGGAGAGATAATAAATGCTACAGCAATCGCAGCTCCGTTCAGTCCCATATACCTTCCTTTCGACTCCGCAGTGGATCTCATCGCCGTTATAGTGGACATAAAAGGCAAAACTAAAATCTCACCCATGCTCAAAAAGAACATACTTAAATAAACAATGGCCAAAGAAGGTAATTTAATAATCATGGCAAAAGCTACTACACAAAACAAAGTGCCGATAACCATAGTCTGAATGACCGTCAGCCTACGCTCTGCAATATAAACTACCAACATTTCTAAGATAACAATCACCAAACCACTAAAGCCTAAAACCAAACCTATGGATTGTGTACTCAAGCCTAATCCCTCTTTATAATACAAAGGAATAGAATTTAATATCTGGAAAAAACAAACAGAAAACAAAGTACAAAACAAACAGAAAAAGACAAAAGGAAAATCTAAATAAGGATTTCGAGTGACACGCATTTGATTTGATTTTTCACTTTTAACAATCGTTTCTTCCTCCATACTTACAGCATCTTGTATTACTTCCGCTTCTTTGAAATGCGTATTTCTTCTTTTCCTAAAAAAAGTCACGTACACGATAAAAGCTATAAATACCGAAGTCGCATTAGCAAAGAATAAAAAATTATAAGATATTGCTGCTAATAAACCTCCCATCGCAGGACCAAAAGAAAAACCCAAATTAATCGCCATTCTGTTTAAAGAAAAAGCACGAGTCAGGTTTTCAGGTTTGGCAAATTGAGTAATCGCTACTGAGTTTGCAGGTCGAAAAACCTCAACTACAATACTCAACACTAAAATCATTAATGCTAATCCTTCTACTGTCGAAAAAAGAGGAAGCATGCAATATAAAGGCACACTTAGCAATAAACTCGTAGCTTGAACAATATACGCACCGAATTTGTCTGTCAATCTCCCTCCTAAGGTAGAACCAATCAATCCACCTACTCCAAAAGCACTTAATACCCATCCAGAATCTGATAGACTAAATCCTAATTTATCTACCATGTACACACCCAAAAATGGAAGCACCATGGAACCCATTCGATTGATCAACATCACTATCGATAACAACCACGCTTCTCTTGAAAGCCCTTGAAATGAATCCACATAAATTCTGTAAATCCTTGACATACCCTCTTTTGAAATTGAAAAAACTTATACAAAGTAAAAAACCCTTGATTTAGGAAAACCTATTCAAGGGTAAATCGTTAACCCACATTATTCACCACATTTTTAATTTAAAACTTAAACAGCTTAATTGTAAATAAACTAAAGCCATCTAAAAAGAAAAAACATGTCCCAAACTTGGGTTTATAATAATTTCATGAATAATACAGGTAAAATATTTTGTTATAAAACTATTGCGGCATATTCACGGTCTCTACTTGAGCCACTTCAACAGTCGTCACGTCTTGATCTTCTTTAATTTTCCCAGAAAAAACAAAAAGTAAAAATAAACCACCTACAACAATTCTATAATAACCGAATACTTTAAATCCTTTATTGCTTAAATAATCAATGAACGCTTTTATCGCAAATAATGCTACTATAAATCCTATAACATTTCCTATAATTAAAAGGTTGATTTGTTCACCGGTTAATGCTCCTGACACTTTGAAATAATCATAAAGTTTTTTTCCTGTAGCCCCTACCATCGTTGGCACTGCTAAGAAAAACGAAAACTCAGCAGCTGCTTTTCTGGTCAACCTTTGAGACATCCCACCAACTATAGAAGCTGCAGATCTAGAAACCCCCGGAATCATCGCTAAACACTGGAAAAATCCAATTTTCAAAGCTGTGGCATAAGGAATGGAGTCGGCATTATCTTCCGTCCCGTCTTTAAACCACTTATCCACAAATATTAATAACACACCTCCAATAATTAATGAAATACCTACCACGGCAGGATTTCCTAACATAGATTCAATTTGGTCATTAAATAACAACCCAAATACCGCAGCAGGCAAAGTAGCCACCGCTAATTTGAAATAAAAATTCATGGATCTAAAAAATCGTTTGAAATACAAAACGACTACAGAAAGTATAGTTCCTAATTGAATCGCAACAGTAAAAAGCTGTATAAATCCATCTTCTAAATCTAAACCTAACAACGCACTTCCCATCATGATATGTCCTGTGGAAGAAACCGGCAAAAACTCTGTTAAGCCTTCAATAATCGCTAAAATAATCGCTTGTAAATAAGTCATGTTATAATTATAAAATTACCTTCTGTTCAGAAGAAATTAAGGGATATCAATATATTTATGCGTTTGCATAGATAGAATCCAATTTGGATCTTTCGCTATATATTCTAATATCAATGGCGTATTCACATCACGCTTATCCCACTCTGTTTGCAAATATAATAAACAGTTTTCCGAAACTTCCTTCCTGTGCTTTTCAGCCCATTCGAAATCACTTTTATTGAAAACCACTACTTTTAATTCATCTGCTAAAGGCATGTTTTCCTGCAAGGGTGCTTTAAATTTCTTTGGTGATAAAGTCACCCAATCCCAAGTACCTGTCAGAGGATAAACTCCTGCAGTTTCTATATGCGTTTTTAAGCCTTCCGTCTTCAATGCTTGAGTTAAAGGTGCTAAATCATGCATCGTCGGTTCTCCACCGGTGATCACAACTATTTTCACAGGAAATTGCTTTACCCACGCCACCATTTCTGCCACATCATAAGTAGGATGCGCTTCCATAGGCCAACTTTCCTTCACATCACACCATACGCAGCCCACATCACAACCGCCTAGTCTTATAAAATAAGCAGCGTGCCCTGTATAATGTCCCTCGCCTTGAAGGGTATAAAAATGTTCCATCACTGGATACTTCATCATCTTCTGTCTTAAATCTTATTTTTTACTGCTTGTAATGTATTATTCATTAAAGCACATATCGTCATTCTCCCTACACCACCCGGAACTGGCGTGATATAACTCGCTTTATCTTTTACTGCTTCAAAATCCACATCTCCTACTAATCTGCTTCCACTTTTACGCGTCGCATCATCAATGCGATTAATACCTACATCAATTACGATAGCACCTTCTTTCACCATATTTTCTTTCACGAAAAACGGTCTTCCTATCGCAGCTACAATTATATCTGCTTGAGCACAAATCGCTTCTAAATTTTGAGTACGAGAATGCGTCAAAGTCACAGTACAGTTTCCCGGATTACTATTTCTACTTAGTAAAATACTCATCGGTGTACCTACAATATTACTTCTACCTATCACCACACAATGCTTACCCGAAGTTTCAATCTTATAATGTTCCAACATCATCATAATACCTAATGGCGTCGCTGAAACAAAAGTAGGTTGCTCTAATACCATTTTTCCCACATTCACAGGATGAAAACCATCCACATCTTTATTAGGATCAATAGCTTGAATCACTTTTTGCTCATCAATATGCTTAGGCAAAGGCAATTGCACAATCAATCCATCCACATCTTCATTTAGATTGATTTCTTCGATTTTTGCTAACAATTCCTCTTCTGTAACCGTATCTGGATATCTTTCTAAAGTAGATGCAAAGCCTATGTTTTCACAAGTTTTCACTTTAGAGCTCACATAAGTTTGACTTGCTGGATCTTCTCCAACTAAAATCGCTGCTAAATGTGGTTTTTTATGCCCTTTTTCTACTAAATCCGCAACCTCTTCAGCAATTTGTTGAAGGATATGCGCTGAAACTTGTTTCCCGTCTAATAAAGTACTCATAGTCTAAAAAATATTTGCAAAATTAAACCTATAATATCAATTTACTTGCTAACGTGCGGATTATTCTCTATCCAAAAACGATTAGCACGCAAAGCATCCTCTTGAGCATACGTTACACCTATCCTTGCACCTCTCTCCATTTTAATTTTCGGAAAATGATTCGGTCGCCACAAACTCAATTCCGCACCATCTAAAACTTTTCCATCCCAATCTCTTGTAATTCCTAAAGCTTTACTCACATTTCCTGGACCTCGACCTATGCGCTGATCTCCGATTTTCTTATTCGACCTTTCTGCCATGATTTCCTCTCCAAAAACAGGTTCTACTCCTCTGATCAAAATAGCATGTGGCGTACCTTTTTTACCAGTGACCACATTCAATAAATGATGAATGCCATAGCATAAATAAACGTAGGCATGACCTCCTGTTTGATACATTGTTTCCGTCCTCGCCGTTTTTTTATCTCCATACACATGTGCTGCACGATCGTTCACACCTTCATAAGCCTCCACTTCTACAATCCTTCCATAAGAAAGCACTCCATCTATTTTTGTCGCTAAATAACACCCTAAAAGATCTTGTGCTAATTGCAAAACATCTTCACCTAACCAATATGTATGCGGAATCAGTTTAGCGTCGGGAATAATCATGTTTTTCTTGTTCTAAATGCGTCAAAGTCACTTCCACGCCATAAGTTTTTTCTAAATGTTCTTTCATTTTCTCTGCTGCATACACTGAACGATGTTGTCCACCTGTACAACCAAATCCAATAGAAAGGGAATCAAACCCACGCTTTAAATAGTTATTCATATTCACGTCCACCGCTTGCTTAGTGTATTCCAAAAACTGCAACATTTCTGTTTTTCCTTCTAAATAAGCTTGAACATCTTTTTCTTTTCCTGTCTTTTGTTTATACTCTTCTTCACGACCCGGATTTAATATCCCGCGACAATCGAAAACAAAACCTCCCCCATGTTTAGAATTTTCTTGAGGCAATCCTTTTTTATAAGAGAAGCTGAATAAATTCACCTTTAATTTATCTACATGCTCTTGCGGATAAGTTGGTTTTTTAAATTGTGCGATGATATTTGGATGAACTATTTTCTCTAATGTTGTTCTCAATTCATTGAACTGAGGATAAGTAGAATATTCATCTAAATACTCTTGTAATTGTTCTAAAGCTGGCGCAATAGATTCCAAGAAATGAGGTTTCTTTTGAATCAATCCTAAATAACCATAAGCTCCTAAAGTTTGAAGTATTCTCAACAGTACAAACTTCATGAAATCACGCTTAAAGCTTTCTTCATTTAAATTTGAAAAACCTGGTGCATTTTCTTTCACATAATCATAGTAGAAATTCAAATATTTTCTTTTCAATCTTTGTGGCACCCTCGCTCTCGCCTGCCATAAAAAAGACGCTAAATCATATCCCGGAAAACCTTGCATGCCTCCTTGGAAATCAATAAAACCTAATTCGTTGTCTTCATTAATGATGATATTTCGACTTTGGAAATCTCTATACATGAATGCCATAGGACGAACACTTGCTAAGTCCTCACTCCAATCTTGCAATTCTGATAATAAGTCCTCCGTATTATAACTTACAGGAAGCATATCCAAGAAATAATACTTGAAATACAACAAATCTGAGTAGATTTGATTTTGTCCAAAAGATTCTGCGCCATAGCACATATCATAATCTATATCAGCTCCCGCCTTGAATTGAAAATGAACCAATTGCTTAAGCGACTCTTCCATCCACTCTTCTACCTTTGCAGTATATCCTTCTTCGATAATTTTATCAAATAAAGAATGCTCTCCTAAGTCTTCGATGAAATAATAGCATTTGTCCTCTGACGTCCACAGGATATTAGGCACATTTAAATCATGCCTTTCGAAGATTTGAGAAAAATAAAAATTAGTATTGTTTTCGCTTCTATGCGCATTATAAACACCCAATACCTTACTGCCATCTTCTTTAATAAAACGCACATATCTCCTCTTAGAACCTGCTGGTGGTAATAAAGATACTTTTGTATATGCACCAAACTCTTGTTTGAAAAATGATTTTAGACTATCTAAAAACTGAATATTGAACTCCATCGAGTAAAAACGATTTATTTAAGGTTGAATAAAAGTGTTATAAATTCCTTGATTAAAATGAATGTCTTTCCATTGCGTTATCGGCAAATCTACAATCATCAAACTTCCTGTAGGAAATCCTTGAAAAGCCTGATGTGTTTGATTAAGTAATTGCATTGCAAATACCGAAAGTCCCGGATTATGTCCAATCAGTAAAACGCGTTCTGTGGCATCTGATAAAGAAGTGGATTGTAAAACCTCCATAATTTGATCAGATTCCGCTAAATACAATTCTGGAATAAAAGAAACATTTTCCTCTTCAATTCCAAATTCTTGTTTCCAAAAAGCTGTTGTTTCCTTTGTTCTTTGTGCATCGCTACTTAACACAACCTGAGGAAGTGCTGTCTCTTTTTCAATTTGTTGACTTACTGTTTTAAACTGCTTTTTTGCTAAAGAAGCTAAAACTCTCTCATGATCTTTTAACGCATGAGTCGCAGCTTCTCCATGTCTCATTATCCACAACTGCTTCATGATTTATAATATTTTAAGATGACTGCTCCATCTTTAAATTCAGCATAAGAATCAAAATGCATCCAATCTCCTAAGTTAATATACTTCGACTTTTGATTACTCAATGTATATTCTATAGGCAAATGTCGATGTCCAAAAAGAAAATATTCAATAGGTTCTTTTAAGATCATTTGTTCACAATGTTGCACTATCCATTCTCTTTCAGGCCCTAAAAAGACATCATCATTCTCTTCTTGATGTTTCGGTCCTAACTGACTAAAGTAAGAAGCCAATCCGACCCCAAAATTAGGATGAAATCTTCTATAAATCCATTGAGCGACAGGATTTCTCATCACTGATTTTAAGAACTTATAGCCGTAATCTTTCGGTCCTAATCCGTCTCCATGACCCACTTGAAGTAAAGTATCATTAATTTTCAATAATTGTTCTTTATGAAACACCTGAGCTCCAAATTCATCTGAGAAATAATCTCGCATCCATACATCGTGATTTCCTGAAAAGATATAGATAGGAATCCCTGCATCTGCCCATTGTGCTAATGCACCTTGAAATCTAACAAATCCTTTCGGGACCACATGCTTATATTCCATCCAAGTATCAAACAGATCGCCTAATAAAAACAAAGCGCCAGCATTTGCTTGCACTTCATTCATCCAGGCCACTAATCTTCTTTCCCGTGCTCTGCTTGATGGCAAATCAGGTACTCCCAGATGAAAATCTGAGGCAAAATAGACGGATTTAGATGTTTTGAGTTCGATCATAAAGAAAAAAGCATTGGCAAATTGCTTCACCAATGCTTACAAAAATAAGAAATAAATAAGTCACTATTACAAATAGTACTTTGGACTTATTTTATTGATTGAAATAATCAATGATTTGCTGTGCAAACGTATTGTCAGTTTCAATCTCTTTAATCTTACGTGCATATTTCAATGCGTTATCTTTATTATCATTATTGTAATGATAGAAAGTAATGTATTGATATGCAGTCATTAATTCTGTATCCGCATGATTATAGTTTTCGTTTTCAAACGCTAACCATTTCTCGTATGCTGTAACTGCTTTATTGTCTTTCGCTTCAGGATCTTGTGCTCCTTTTACACGCGCCTGCCAATAGAGCGCAGAACCTTCATTAGGAAATTCTTTTTCCATTTGTTCAAACGCTTCTAAAGACTCATCTAAATTCTGAGCATAAAAATTCCAGAATCCCCAATAGTAGTAATCTAATACTTGAGCTTCGTAATCCTTTAATTCAACTATATCTTTATAATACGACGCTGCTCTATTGTAATCTTGAATATCTTTAAAGAAATCTGCTAATTCTTTATAAATAACCGCCTTTTGTTTATCGGTTTTCAAATCAATTTTAGCTAAGTTTTTTTCTACTAACTTATTATAGTCTTCTACTTTAGCTTGATTTTCTATAGCGGCCTCATCTTGTGCATCAGCAACATCATCGTTATTTTCAACAACAGTTAACTCCTTCGCTAAGCTAGAATATATTTTTGCAGCATAGATATAATCATTATTAATCAACTCCTCTTCTTTCGCTTTGTTGAAAAACAATGCTAAATTTTCTTCTGCCTTTTTTACATCACCTTGTTCAAAAGCAGTATAAGCGATAATTCTATACATATACGCACGCTCATGTCCTTCAGCAATTAATTCTTCCATTTTTGCTTGCGCTAAATCAAATTTCTTAGCATCATACAATAGGTTCGCATAAGTGATTTTATTATCAACAGACTGATCTGATTTTGCTAAATATTCTTCGATGTTTGTAAGAGCATTTTCATAATTCCCAGCAGCCTGATAAGCATTTGCTAAATCTCTATAGGGTAATGGGTTTCTTGGATCCGCTTCTTTCGCTTTATTATAAGCCAACAAAGCATCATCATATTGCTGTGCCACATACCAAAGTCTTCCGATTCTTGATAAAGCTAAAGAGTTATTCGTACCAATTTCTTCTGCTCTTTCATAACTCACCATTGCGTTTCCACCTCCTTCAACTAATTTGAAATAAGCATCGCCTAAAGCAATTTGTAAGTCTGCATCCTTGTCATTTTTTTCTATAGCGGTTAAATACCAACTGATCGCTAAAGCTGTATTTCCACCTTTAGTATAAGTGATCGCATCTGCTGCAACCTTATATTTCTGCCATTCACGACGCTTAGCTTTATCTGTAATAGCTTCTAAAATCTTTTGCGCCTCATCAGGTTGATTTTTCAGATATAAAATTCTTGCTTTACCTGCTTGATTGTAATAATGGTCGCTTTTATTAAATACTTTTTCCGCCGCTTCAATTTCTCCTAAATCAATCAATGCTAAACCATAATAATAGTTAGCTAATTGATCTTTATCAGCAAAAGAGCTTAAAATATTTTTAGCGGTTTCATAACGCTCATATTGATACATCTTAACCCCCTCATCTACATTTTGTGCATACATTTGCATAGAAACTGCAGTGGCGGCTATAATGGTTATTACGTTTTTCATGTTTTAATAAATTAGTTATGTAAATTTTTAATGATAATAAGTTATTTTATTTCAACAGGTCTAAGGATTAATTGACTTTTTAAAGGTACGAACATAGCTTTTTTAAATAAAAGTTGAGCCGGCTCCGACGTTAAAAAATTAGCAAATCCAGCACTTGGTACTTGCCTATTGTCTCTGTTTACAAAATAAATAGTTCTGGTCAGAGGATAATCCTCTAAAGCGATATAAGCTTGATACGGAAGAACAAACTTATTAATGCTGTCATTATAAAGCGGCACTACATTAACGTCCTCTCTAAATACAGGCATGTCTTCATTGGACTCTCCCGAATATAAATAGTTTACTGGCAGAATACCTATGCTGTTTTTGTTATTATTCACGAAGTCAATTATATCTTCATAGCTCTCTTCACTATAAACTTGCTCACTCCATGAATTTTTATCTAAAACTTCATCACTTAAATAACGAGCTATACTTCCTCTTGAACTATTAATGACTACTTTATATGATCTTGCAAAAGTCCCTTCTAAAATACTTTTTAGTTGAGATACGCGCATCATAGAATCCATATTTTCAGGATGTCCTATCACTGCAATAGCATCTTTAGCGATCGCCATACTTTTAAGAACAAATCTATTCTGTTCTGAGTAGACCTTTTCTTGCTCTGTAACATCTCTTGTAATGATGATAATTTTCAAACTATCCTTCATTAAAGATTCAATCAATTGAGCTTCTAAATCATAATCTACTTGCACTTCCACTTTAGGGAAAGAAGAATCATAAACCTTAACGATTTCACGAAATGTAGGTGTGACGCTTTCTTCCACACCTAATTTCAATACGCCTTCAAATTGAGACATTTTTTCTTTTTCAGACCCTGTCTCTGTACAAGCTACCCAAGTCAAGCTGATCATTACCAAAAACAAGGGTACTAATATCTTCATTCTATTCTTCATACTGTTATAGAGTAAAAACTCTCATTATTTCATAAATTATCGTTTAGCATATGCTTTTAGCGCTGCTTCTAAACAATCCATAGCTTCATGAATACGGTCTTCCGTCAACACGTAAGCCAATCTCACTTCACTAAGTCCAAATCCTAATGTGGCATAAAAACCTGATCCAGGAGCCATCATGACTGTCTTGTTTTCATGATCAAAAGAAGATAATACCCACTCACTAAAATGCTCCGCACTTTCTACGGGCAAAGATGCCATAACATAAAATGCACCTTTAGGTTTTGGACAAAATACGCCTTCCATTCCATTCAGTCTTTCCACTAAAACATCCCTTCTTGATTGGTAAGACGCTAAAACTTCTGCGAAATAATCATCTGGTAAACGAGTCGCTTCTTCTGCTAAAACTTGTTCTAAAGTTGGCGGAGATAATCTCGCTTGCGCAAATTTTAAAACAGCATCATAAACTTCTTCATTTTTAGTAACCAAAGCGCCGATCCTTGCACCACAAGCTGAATATCTTTTAGAAATAGTATCTAATAAAATAGCGTGGTCTTCTAATCCTGCAATGGACAAAACTGAAGTATGTTTTGTTCCATCATAACAGAATTCTCTATAAGCTTCATCTGACATTAAGAACAAATCGTACTTTATACAAAGATCTCTAAGTATAAATAACTCCTCTTCTGAATACAAATAACCTGTTGGATTATTTGGATTACAAATCATGATGGCTTTAGTTCTTTCTGTAATAGAATTTTCAAAAGCTTCCATGGGTGGCAACGCAAATCCTTCTTCAATAGTAGAATTAATTGGCATTACATTTACACCACTTGCAATAGCGAAACCATTATAATTGGCATAAAAAGGTTCTGGAATAATAATTTCATCTCCAGGGTTTAAACATGCATTTAGGGCAAATGAAATAGCTTCCGACCCACCTGTTGTAATGATAATATCATCTGCAGTGACTTCTATATCATTTTTATGATAATAACCTACTAATGCTTCTCTATAGCTTAGGAATCCTTGACTTGGACTGTATTCCAAAACAAGTTCATCAAAGTTTCTGACCGCATCCATAATAGATGCTGGTGTTTCAATATCGGGTTGTCCAATATTCAAATGAAATACTTCGATACCTCTTGCTTTGGCTTCATTAGCAAAAGGATTTAACTTTCGAATAGGCGATTGCGGCATATCTTCCCCGCGTAAAGAAATTCTTAGCATGTGGCAAAAATAATAAATTGTTCTGTACTAATGAGTGATAAGTTAGACCTTCCTCAAAATTTATATATTACAAGGTCATCTTTTGGGATAACTATACGTTCTCCTAAGTTATTTTCGACCATTACTTTCTCCCCTTTCTCTTCTATAACTCTCAGGCTTAAGCCTTTAGACCACTTAATTGAGGACTCTGTTTCATAGTCCCACTCTTGGTCTACATTTAAAACATAAGTCGGTAAATTTCTCATTTGTCTTTGTTGCCATACATATTGAAGGACAATCAAAAGTGCCAAACCACTCAAAACCGACAAAATAAGTTTTAGTGGCTTCTTATTGTCTTTATTTCGAAAACGGATACTGATGATTAAGGACAGCAAAGATAAAACTCCAAAAATGACCATCCAATAAATAGAGCGTACAATTTCACCTTTAAAACTGATGCCCCAAAATGGTGAATTATCTATATTTTGAATTTTTAAGTCGCTATTGATTACATGCAACCTGGTTTTTATCAGTTGATCAGGTCCATATTCTTTTTGTAAACTCAACCACTTTGATTTAGCTACTATTAAATCTCCTAATTTTTCTTCTGCCATAGCTACATTCGCAACCCACTCATAAGTATGCTGTGATTCCTCTGGCATTGTTTTCCATATCCTCAAGGCCTCTTCATATTTTTGCGCTGAAGCCTGATTGGCAGCTTCTATAAAATCAGCATCTTGCGACCAAACAAAAGGATGAATACTCAGCAAAAAAAACATTGATAAAACATAAATTCTCCTCTCTAACCTCATGACTTCTTATCTTTTAAAAAGGATTGTAATAAAACCATAGCTTTTTGCGCTTCTTCTAAAGTGTCATTTAAGGATTGATCATTTGACGCCGCTCCAGAATATAATGACTTTTCAGATTGATAAATCACTTTCTCAATTTTTTCCCAATGTTCATAAGGAATCTCTTTTTCCATCAAAGCTTGTTTGTAAGTATCTTTGTTTAAATGGGCTAAAGGAATATTTAACTTTTCGCTCATAAACAAAATCAGTGCTTTCAAAACCGCTTCATAGAAAAGGGTTTCTTTATGCTCTTCAGCATATTTCGATGCTAATTTCAGTCTTTTCCAAGCTTCTTTTTGAGCTTTATTCTTTTTAGATTGCGTTTTAGCCAAACCATAGAATGGCAATCTCGTCCTATTTTTACCCACTAAAATCCACGAGGCTAATAAAAGAAGTCCACTTGCAAAAAACCAAAACGCAGGCACCTTACGGAAAGGCTGACGTTCATGATTATCGGTAAAAAATATCACTTCTTTAGATTCTACTCCTGCGTCATCTGTAGCGACTTCTCCTTCAAATTGAACTTCAAAAACCTCATTTTTCAATCGCTTATACGACTGCTTTTGATAGTCAAAGCTGACGTCTTCAGGAACTTTAATTTCAAAAACCCCTGACTCTTCCGCAAAGATTACATATTCAAAAACCATTTCTCCTTGTAGTCCTTGTGGAGTTAATCTGAAATCTTTCTGAACTTCTGGTATTCCATAAAAGAGATTCGATGGAACTTCAATTTTTGGCGCAGAAATCAATGCTAAATTACCTACTCCTTTATACTTGATCGTTATAATAACGGGCTCTTTAATATTGTTTTTATCTTTACCTATATGCACTTCTCGTTCTATCTTACCGACTGCTCCTTGAAAGTTTGACAAGCCTTCTGGCAAAGAAGGCAATGCCTTGACATCGATTTTAACAGGCTTACTTTTCAAATGGGCATCAATTTCTTTTTGATCAATATAGTTTCTACCCCATTGATCAGCTTTTAAAACCGCAACACCCACTTTCCCTTTTGCTTCAACCGGATCTAAAGTTAAATTCCCTTTTAATTGGGGATACAAAACCGATTTCTTCAAAGTATAAACTTGATATTCCTTTCCATTTACGATTTGCGTTTCAGGAATTGCTTGTTGTGGCAAATCAAAATCCTCCGTCCAAAAACCTTCTAAATCTGGAGATTTACTGATTGTCATTTGCATAGGCAATCGAGCGTAAAGTTTATAACTCACAAACACAGGTTCTCCTTCATAAGCAGATTGCTTATCTGTTTCTATTCTGAGAAAAATATTTTGATTTAATTTATCTTCTGTAAACTCTCTATAATCTGCCTGAGGCTGAATAGGTCTTTGTGGCCTCCCTCTTCTAAATTCTTCATCCATCTGCCTCATCCACTCTTCCATTTCTTCGAATGGATCTCTCATCCGCTGCTGCTGTCTTCCTTGTCGTCTTGGCTGCTGCATAGTCCCTTCTCGAACTTCAATATTCAAGGCATTCGATTGATACTTTTTTCCTCCCACTTCAACGACAGCTGGTGGAATGTGCTTATTACCAACACTTTCGGCTTGCAATTCAAAAACATAAGATCGGATGAATTTTCTTGATGTCCTTCCATTAATGTTTTCTCTATGATTAGAAACAGAGTTCATAGGAGGACGAAGTAGCTTAAACCCTTCCAAATCTACTTGCGGCGCACCAGCTTCTTGAGGGAAGTTTTCTAAATGATAGGAAATAGTGATGATATCCTGAATACCCACAACTTCTCGATGAGCTTCGGCATAAAATACCATAGGTTGAGATTGTGCATTGACGTAGCCCAAGCTCAATAAAATATAAATTACAACTAAAAAATACCTGCTCACCAATCTTTGAAAATTAAACGAATTCATAATCGATTCCATTCTTTTTTCTTAACGTTAAAATGTCAGTTTTAATTATCTTTATCATGTAGTTTATTTGTCGGGATACCATGGTTTGTCCTCTACATTATTAATAAGCAAAATATGTCTTGCCAATGTGAAAAGGAAATCTGACAATCTATTTAAATAAGGAATGACCATTTCAGGAACTAGTTCACCTTCTTCTTCCATCAATACACAAATACGCTCTACTCTTCTACAAACACATCTAGCAATATGGGCAGTACTACTCGCAACATGCCCTCCCGCTAATACAAAACTTCTTAATTCTGGCAATGAAACATGCATCTGATCAATTAAATCCTCCAACCATGTCACATCTTCTTCTTTAATTTCGGGCAAAGCCATTTTGATTTCTTTATTAGGATCTTTTGCCAACATCGAACCAATGGTAAAAAGTCTATCTTGTATGCGATAAGTCCATTCATTGATATCATGATCTCTGGCCTGATCTGCAATTAAGCCAATATAAGAAGTCAATTCATCCACAGTGCCATAAGCTTCAATACGAATGTGACTTTTGGACACTCTCGTACCTCCAATTAATGCAGTAGTGCCTTTATCTCCTTTCCTAGTATAAATCTTCATTGCCGTTGTTTTAATCGTTTAATCCCTAATAATAGGTCATAACAAAGATAATGATTTAATAACTTTACAAAAAGTCAAATTCATATCAGTTCAAAATCATCTTTTCATATAAAAGATGATTAACCCGCAATATTCACAGCATTTTTTTAAAGAAACCTCATTATGATGGCATATAATTGATGGTGATTTTCAAGCAAGCATCATTACATTCTAAGTTTGGGATTTTTACTTTTGATAAATTAATTCTAAATTCACTTTAAACGAAGGTAGTAAGTTTCAAAAGATTCCATTTACCTGAGGTGTAAATTACCATTTATGTTATTATTCAGCCAAGCAAAAATCAATATTGGACTTTCTATTTTGGATAAGCGTTCAGATGGTTATCATAATTTAGAAACTATTTTTTATCCCATTCCATGGCAAGATGCGATGGAGATTTTCGAGAGTGACACTTTTGATTTACATACTTATGGCTTGGATTTAAAAATCCCTAAAGAATCGCATTTAATTTATAAAACTTGGCAGTATTTAAAAGAACATTATGATGATTTAAAAGACAAAGAAGTGGAAGTACATCATCTAAAACAGATTCCTCACGGCGCAGGATTGGGTGGAGGCTCTGGAAATGTAGCTACTTTTATTAAAGGGATTAATATACTTTTTGACTGCCAATGGCCTATTGAAAAAATGGAAGAAATAGCCAGTCAGATAGGAAGTGATTGCGCTTTATTTATTAAGGATAAACCTTGTATTGGTAAAGGTAGAGGAGAAATTCTAGAAAGTATTGATTTGGATTTAAGTTCCTATACTTTACAGATATTCACGCCTGACATTCAAATCAACACAGGCGACGCTTTTAAAAAACTCAACGAAATTAAAGGTAAAGAAACCTCTTCATCTTTTAATTATAATGACATTTTGAAAATCCCCGTTGCGGAATGGAAAAATCATCTTAAAAATGACTTTTTAGCATTGTATCAAGACAAGTATCCTTTCATCTCTGAAAGCATCGCTTTATTGTATGCGGAAGGTGCTCTTTTTGCAGATTTGAGTGGTTCAGGTCCAAGTTTTTACGGCATATTTCCGAAAGGAAAATTTAGCACACACGAAAAACTCAAAGATTTAACTCAGCTTGTTATTTAAAGTATTTTGAATATTCGCTTAAATACGACTGCAAACCAATTAATATAATTTTGTTTGATGCTTGTTTTACATCTTGCACTTTATGATTTACTTCTTTTAAGTAATTGTCCAACTGCTCATAAGCTCTTCCTGACATCGTACAAGAAGCATAAATATGCTTGATTGTATTTTCTAAATCAGCTCCTATTTGAGGCATGTCGGGTGATTCACTTTCCAAACCTTCTTCCACAATTTCCATAAGTTTCTGAACACCCTCATTAGTTTCCTTGTTGGCAATATAAGGCTCATTATCAATCAGCGTAACCGGCACATGAATAGCGTTAATAGTTGAAGTTACCTTAACTTTATCTGGCGATTTTGAGTTACAAGCAATTAAACTTATTGAAAACAATACCACATAAAAATAAATGGGAAATACTTTCATCTTATTTTTTATTTTTCTCTTAATTTTTCATTGGCATGGTGTCGGTCAGCATCTCTTTGAGTTTTTTTCTCCATAGTACTTTGAAAAGCTTCTTCTATGTCGATGTCCATTTGATTAGCTAAGCAAACCAAAACCCAAAAGGTATCTGCCCATTCTTCTTTTAGCAGTGCCTTAGCCTCCTCATCAGCAGTGGGTTGCTTAAAGCTTTGCTCACCATAAACACGCACCATCAAACGAGCTAATTCGCCGGTTTCTTCCATGAGTATCCCTAAATTAGTAAGCGGATCAAAATATTTGACACCGTACTTTTTAATCCACTCATCCACTTGAGTTTGGGCTTCTGCTAAATGAATAGGCTTTTTCATTAATCTTCGGTTAAAACCTCATGAATATCATCAATTAAACGCGCTACAGATTCTTCATCAGTTCCATCATAAGGAACAGGGTTTTTCTGTTTATTTAAGTGCATTCTTAAACGACCATGTTTATCTACAAGTACGAAAACATTAGAATGAATAAAATCTTCATCGATATTTTCTGCTAATTCATTAGCTGTGGTTAATCCATAGCTATAATAGGCTTGGTCATACAATGCTTTTTTATCTCCTGTTAGAAACATCCATTTCTTAGGATCAGCGTCATATTTCATACTATATGCTTTTAAAGCATCTACATCATCACGTTTCGGATCTACAGTATGCGACAAAATAACCACATCATCATTTCCTCTAAACTCATTGTACACTTGAACCATATTATCATTCATAATTGGACAAATGCCTTGACAAGTAGTAAAGAAATACTCTACAATTACTATTTTACCTTCTATATCTTTATTCGAAACGGTATCCCCTTCTTGGTTTAAAAAACTAAAAGAACGGATGACTTGACCCGGCTGACTTTGAATCGCTACATTAGGTTTTTGAATTACTTTGGTATTGTAATAATAAAAACCAGAAAATGCTGTAGATAAAATAATAAAAAATGAAACAATAAAAATAGTAATACTGCGCGAAAGCCTACCCGACTTCTTCTTATTCATAATTATTTATATAATATTAATAGGATGAACTAACTATGTAATTCATTCCTTTTAAGTTAAAAACTTAAAACAAAAACGAAACTGCAAAGGCAATTTCGTTTTTGTGAAACTCTTTTTTATTTACCTAAGAATCCTTTTAAAGCATCTAATGGATTTGAACCTGAATCTGATTTATCATCACCTCCACCAAACATACTACTCAAATCAAAGTTTCCATTTAACAAGCTTTCTACTTGTCCAGACATTCCTTCAGGTAATTTAGTTTTTACAAAATTTACCATAGTTGCAGCTGCTTTTTCAGCCATTTGCTCACTAAGACCTGCTTTTGTAATTAACTCATTGATTAATTCTTTCATTGTTTATGATTTTAAAGTTTAAAATAAAGTTTTTATCATTAAGCTACGGAATAAAAATCCAATTTGGCATGTTCTAACTTACTCTTCGCATAATCTAAGTCCAAGATAAACGTTTCCACATCATCTTGAGACGGTAGTTCATACATGGCATCTGTTAATACCAACTCACAAATGGTTCTTAATCCGCGACCACCAAGTTTATAAGCGTGTGCTTTATCGACCATGTAATCAATCGCTTCATCAGTTACTTCCAACTTAATGTCTTCGTATTCAAATAAACGTTGATACTGTTTAATCAAAGCATTTTTAGGCTCTAATAATATTCTTTTAAGAATATCTCGAGTTAAAGGATTCAAGTAAGTCACCACTGGTAATCTTCCTAATAATTCAGGAATCAAACCAAATGCTCTTAAATCCTGAGCATTTACATATTGCAATAAATTCGCACGATCAATACCATCTTCCTCTTTGGTTTTAAAACCAATAGTCGAAGCTTCGACACGTCGTGAAATCATTTTATCAATACCTTCAAAAGCTCCTCCACAGATGAATAAGATATTTTGAGTATTCACCTTAATCATTTTCTGATCTGGATGTTTTCTTCCTCCTTCAGGTGGAACTAAAACTTCTGAACCTTCTAAAAGCTTTAATAATGCTTGCTGAACTCCTTCTCCACTCACATCTCGAGTAATCGATGGATTATCGCTTTTTCTACCTACTTTATCAATTTCATCTATATATACAATCCCTCTTTCTGCTGCTTCCACATCAAAATCACAGGCTTGCAATAAACGTGACAAAATACTTTCAACGTCTTCTCCCACATAACCTGCCTGCGTAAATACCGTAGCATCTGCAATCGCAAATGGAACTTCTAATATTTTTGCAACTGTTTTGGCTATTAGAGTCTTACCTGTACCAGTCTCGCCCACCATGATGATGTTGGACTTATCTATTTCAATATCATTTTCTGTAGCATGCATTAATCTCTTATAATGATTATACATCGCTACTGCCATGACTTTTTTAGCTTGATCCTGACCTATAATATATTCATCTAAATAAGCCGCAATTTCTTTCGGTTTATGAATAGCATTTTCGCCTAAACTAAACTCACTACTCTTAGATTCTTGAGATACTTCCTGAGCAATTGTATATGCTTGAAGCGCACAATCATTACAGATATTACCATATAACCCTGAAATCAACAAGGTGGCTTGCTCTTCCTCTTTTCCACAAAATGAACAACGGTTTTGTTCTTCTTTAGTATCCATAGACAATTTCAAAAGTGTTTATAATAACTGCAAAATTACGAACAAAAAAGTGGATAGTCGTTATTATTTCATTAATGTCTATAATAAATGATTTAAAATCATCCTTGACAATGCTTAACTATCATTTCTTTGATTTAATTTAGACACCATTTAAAACTTTATTATGGGATGGTATGCTGATTTTTTGAGCTGGTTAACCTATTGGGATCTGTGGAAACTATTGGAAGTGGCTGGAGTTGTTTTTTCTATTATCTCTGTGGTTTTAGCCTATTACAATAAAGTCAGTCTTTATTTCTTCGGTATATTATCCACGTTCATTTATATTTTTCTTTATGCACATCCCTCCAATAAGCTTTATGCAGAAGCAGGATTAAGTTTGTATTACTTTGTCATGAGCATTATTGGCTGGGCAGCTTGGTTGGGCAGTAAAAAAAACAATAAACCTTCTTTGCCTATTTCTTTAACCACTTCAAAAGAATGGCTCACCACTTTATACATTTCCGTAGGTTCTTTTATCTTGATTTATTTTATTTTAATCCGCTTTACAGACTCTAATGTACCCATCTGGGATTCCTTAGTGGCTTGTTTTGCTTGGGCCGGCATGTGGTTATTGACGAAGAGAAAAGTAGAATATTGGCTTGTACTTAATATCTCAAACCTCATCGCTATTCCACTCTTGGCTTATAAGGGTCTTTATCCTACCGTAGCTTTAACTATATTTCAATTTACGATTGCTATTATGGGTTATTTTAAATGGAAAAAAGCCGTTACTGCTGCTTAGCAATAACGGCTTTTATATATCATAATGAGAAGAATTTCTTAGAACTTCAAACTTACGTTAACAAAGAAATTCGTACCATACCCATAAAAATATTTTGGCGGGAAACGGTCGGGATTTTTAGTTGCATAATCAAATCTCAACTGTTGGAAACCACCGGTAATGATTTTTCTATTGTTCAATAAATTGTTCACACCTACGTTGACATATAAGAATGTACGTGATGGCAAGCCTTTAAAGTATCTATTTAATAAGAATGATTTCCCTGCGAAAAGATCAACTGTAAACATAGAAGGTAGCTTTTCTTGCTTCACTATGCTTTGATACATACTGGACTCAAGAGGCACTAAATCCACTGCCTCTTGAGTTAAACGTCCTGGATTCATTTCTAAATAAGCGCGGTCTAAAAAATTGAAATTGACATTCGCAAACCAATATTTAGGGGAATTATAATTCAATCCTAAAGTATAAGCAGATTGCGGACCTGATGCTACATAATAATCTTCCCAATATACCTTATTGATATCCACAACTGTTGAAGTATCATTATCTCTATATACTTCAATATCTGGATTAGAGGTATAAAATGCTTGTTGCCAAACCGCTACAAAAGTTGCAGATAAACTTGGAGAAATCTTCCCTTGTAAAGCTAACTCAGCTCCTAAATTACGAGAATCAATATTTCTCATGGCATAGTTTACAAAAGTTCTATAAGACTCGTGATAGTATCTCAATACGTTAGTAGCATCTTTAAACTCTGTAGTAAATGCAGTTAATCTACCATTAATTGAAGGCGTATTCAAAATATACCCACCCTCAAAAGTGTAAATCTTCTCTAATGTCGGATTAGGAATAGTTGCATTTCTTGTTCTTGGAGAATAGAAAGTATTCGAAAAAGTTGGCGCCATAGTTAACACTCCACCATTTGCAAATAAGTAGTTTCTACCATCCATTTTATACGTTACGCCTCCCTTCACATCATAAGTGAAGAAGTTGTATTTCTCTGATTTCCCGTAAGAGTCATCTTGAAACAACCCATTTTGGTATAAACCTTCTCTTTGAAAAGATTCATAGCCCAATTGTGCAGCAATAAAACCATTCCATTTATTGTAATCAAAGAACGCTTGTCCCCACCATTTTGCTTGTTCAAAACGAGCTTTATAGTTGTACTGATAACGATCTCCTTCTAAAACTGTCGGGTCTGAACTGAGTAAGTTATTTTGATTAAACTCTTCATTTCCAATAAATGTTCTTTCTGCAAATTGATTTAGGTTCAAGTAATAATCACCACCTAATAAGTCCAATAATTGTCTGTAATTATCTGTGGTTTGAATACCCGTTTGAATGCCTGTATAAATATTCCAATTGGAATTCAATTGTTGATAATACTGACCAGAGAATTGAAATTTCTGCATATCATTTCTGTCTTCCCCAATAACATATAAAGAACGATTTCCGTCTATTCCATGCGAATTATCATAATTCAAACGATTAGATTCATACATTCTATCCCAATTTAATTGACCTTGATCAGGATTAGATTTCCATCTGTTTCTAATTTCTTCAGCCATTTCCGGATTCGCTCCACGAGGATCATATATGTAGTAACTCGGTAAATTTTTGTAATAATCTGGTCTAGGATCTTGAGCATTATACCAATCTAAAGCTGAATTTCCATTATATCCTGTTTGGTATGCAAAAGCCAGATTTAATTTCGAATTGACTTTAGGTGTATATTCATAATTCAAAATACCAATAGGTTGAAAACTTCTCCCTATTCTTGCATTTCGTTTATGTCCATCTTGCCATCCCCAATTTGGATTATAAAAAGGATCATCTACTAAATCCATAGCTTCTTGAGTTGCAGGCATTGCTTTTCCACGACTGTTTGGAGCTCCGAATGTCGTAAAATGCAAACTGTGTTTATTATTAAATACTTTACTTAATCCTAAAAAGTAAGAATGTCCATCATAGGATGTTCCCGGCACATAACTTTCTTTAGCCCAACGCTTGGATACCGACGCAGAAACTGCCCAACCGTTCTCCATCACCCCCGTGTTATGAGTTACCATAACCCTATGTCGATAAGATCTATTAGACATAGCATAACCAATTCGTGTTTGTTTCCATTGACGAGCTGCTACTGCATCAATTGCTGTAGAACCTAACAATCCTCCAAAAGCCTCATCCGCAGGTCGTAATCCAAATTCAGTATTTTGTCCTCTAAATACATCATTCAATCCTCCCCAAATCCCCCAAATAGCATTTTTATTATCAAAATCATTCATAGAAACTCCGTTCATGAGTACTTCTAATTGATTTCTTTTATAACCTCTGATTTGAAAACGTAACGATCCAAACGTGTGGCTTGCTGCATTTAAAAATGGATCTTTGGATGCGGTTAAAATCCCAGAAATGGATTGACTTCCCATACCTTCATCATCTGGTGCTGCCATTGCCTCTTCCATGTCTATCATAGGAACTTCCCATAAAGCATCTGTAGAACCTGCCGCCTCTCCTACTAAACTAATGACCCCTTCATCTTGGAGAGCACTTTGCAAAACAACAGTGATTTCACGAACAGATTCCTGACCATAATCCACAGTTAATTTATAAGTTCTATAAGGTACATTTTGAAATTCAAAGTGTCCAGTTTCGTCTGAAGAAGTCATTCTTTTAGCTTCTTGTAATTGCAAAGTGGCGAAAGCCACGGGACTTCCATCTTCATATTGCAATTGTCCTTTCAGCGTTCCAGTTGAGCCTTGAGTTGCACCATATGCAAAGAAGGAAAGAAAGCTTAAAGCGATAAAAACAGGTAAAAATCGTAGCATGTTATTTTTATTATTCAAATCAAAGATACATGAAATGGTAAAAATCAAGTTGACTTTTAACAATTTAAAATTAATACAATAATCGACAACTTCAAACGAGAAATGAAATATTATAATATAAACATCAAATATGCTGTGCCTTAACTGCTTAATGTCTATTCTTGACCTCCGTTCTTGTCAACTCGTGAACAAAAATAAATGAAAGTCATATAAATTAAAATCTCGCTCCAAATTGAAGAATATTTTATACATTACTCGTGTTTGCAAAACCTAAACCAAAATGAAGAGATTGTATTTATTTCTATTTTCGATATTATTCTCTATGAGTTTCCCATTAAGTACTTCGGCACAAAAAGCCTCTCCTTACCTCATCTTAAATTCGCTTAAAGAAGAAGTTGCTATAGAAGAAATGCTGATGGATTTAAAAGAAAAAGACATTGTACTCTTTGGCGAATTTCATGATAATGAAACCATACACCATTTACAACTACAGGTATATGAAAATATTCAAGGCCCTAAAAGTTGGGCGGTGGGTATGGAGATGCTGGAAAGACATCAAAATCGCATGTTGCAAGAATTCATGCATCATTCCATGTCTTGGGAAACTTGGAAAACACAGGAAAAACTATGGGGTAACTTTGAAATCGATTACCTTCCTTTAGTTTTATTTGCAAAAGCGCATCGACTTCCTGCAGTAGCGACTAATATTCCAAGATATTTAGCTTCCACTGTTGCTCGAAATGGCTGGGATAGTTTAGACCATTATTTAGATGCACATCCAGAAAAGAAAAACTTGGTAGCGCCGCTTCCGATTACTATAGATTATGAAGCACCAGGATACAATGAATTTCCAATAATGTTTGGAGAACAAGGAGCTCACGGAATGGATATTAAATTACTCACAGATGCCCAAGCCATTAAAGATGCTACAATGGCCCAAAGTATTTTACAATTTCTAAATACTCATCCTGGTAAAGGCATGTTCCATATTCAAGGAAATTTTCATAATAAAGACCGAAGTGGAATCATTTGGTACTTGAATCATTACAAAAGTCCTTATCAATACAGCAGTATAGAAGTTTATCATTCCGATAAAGACAATTTTAATGTTGAGATTACAACAGATGCTGATTATTATATTATTGTTCGACCATAAAAAAAGAGCGACAGTTCAATTGGACTATCGCTCTTGATATTTAATATTTCAAATCCTTAGATTGCATCTAAAGCTTGACTGATATCATTGATTAAGTCATCAGCGTCTTCAACACCAATTGACATTCTCACCAATTTATCAGTTAGTCCAATAGACTTCTTATCTTCTGCACTCACCCCAATGTGTGTCATAGTTGACGGATGTTGAGCAAGTGATTCTGTACTTCCTAAACTTACAGCCAACTGCATTAAGTTCAAATTATTTAAGAAAGCAAATGCTTCTTTTTCTCCACCTTTAACATCGAATGAAATCATCGCACCCGGAGAAGTATATTGTTGCTTATAAACCTTGTAATCAGAATCCGTTTCTTTAATTAATCCTAAGTAGTAAACTCTTTCTACTTTTGGATGATCACTTAAGAATTCAGCGATTTTACTTGCATTTGCAGCTTGCGCTTCCATTCTAATTTTCAATGTTTCTAAAGATCTCAATAGCAACCAACAAGTATGTGGTGATGCCATGTTACCAAAGAAAGTTCTTAATCCTTTAATACGTCCGATTAATTCATTAGAACCCGCAACTGAACCTGCAACTAAGTCACTATGTCCACCTAAATATTTCGTAGCTGAATAAATTGACAAGTCTGCACCGTGCTCAATGGGTTGACACCATAATGGTCCCATGTAAGTATTATCCACTGCTACAATTACTTCCTTCTTATTTTTCGCGATGTATTTATCCGCAATTTCACGACACATAGATACATCTACAATAGCATTTGTAGGATTCGCTGGCGTTTCTGCATAAATCATTGCTAACTTATCAGCCTTACCGCTCTCTTCAATAAGTGCTTCCACTTCTTCTTGTGTAGAATTCGGTCTGAATGGAATAGAATGCACACCCATGTTATGCAAATAGTCATGGATAAAATGATCTGTTCCTCCATAAAGCGTAGAGCTATAAACTAACAAGTCTCCACTTTTTAAGAACTCTAACATCGTCGTAGAAATCGCTGCCATTCCACTACCAAATATAGCTGCTGCATCAGTACGATCCCAAACTGCTAAACGCTCTTCTAAAATTTGTAGGTTTGGATTGTTAATACGGCTGTAAATCAATCCAATTTCTTCTCCTTCGGACTTCTCTCTCACTCCGTAAGCTAATTCAAAAAAAGCTTTCCCTTCTTCTGCATTTTTAAATACGAAAGTAGAAGTTTGAAATAAAGGTGGCTTAACTGACCCTTCGGATAACTCTGGTTTATAACCATGAGACATCATTAAGCTTTCTGGTTTTAATGTTTTTTTATTTGACATATAAAAGATTATTTAATTAAGATTTTGTGTAAACCATGAAGCGCATACTACGTGGTTCCGTATTTTTCTTTCCTTTTTTTTCTATATAATTTGTTTTCAACTGAAAAGAGGCATGCCTAAAATCTGTTTTAGCAATAGCATGATCTAACGCATTGATTTTAACCTCATAAGTCAAAAAGGAATGTTCCCGTTCTTCACGAGTGTTCGTCAACTCCATGCTGACAGATTGATTGGTTTCAGTCATATCCGAAGACATGATAATCACCTCTCCCGACTCGAATGCCACATCATATCTTTTCGGATCTACTGCTATAGTGAGCTCAAAGCTAATCTTATCAATCATATCCGTTTCGATTTCAGCTTTCTGAATAAATCCTACTTGTTTATTAGATTGAATCTCTTCTATAACTAAAACAAATCCAGAAGAATCTCTGTTGAAAGTTTGATCCGATAATTTTAATTTATCTATTGCAAAAGGTTCTTGCAAGTAATTTCTTTGTTGGAGTGGATCTTGATCACAAGAATACAATCCAATCATTATAAAGATGGCGCTAACAATAGCTATCCATTTATATTTCATACAATTCATTTTTATTTTATTTCTCTAATAAATTCAACAACTCCATCATGCCATCCACAGCTTTCATGCGAACAGGAACTACATTTTCCAAATGGGAAGTGTCTGGAGTACTTGGATCTATAACATATATTGGCGTCCCTTCTGGCACAAAATCCAACAAACTCGCTGCGGGATATACACTTAAGGAAGTACCTACAATTACAACGATTTCTGCACAACCTATCAATCCCAATGCATCGGTCATTTTAGGAACCGCTTCACCAAACCAAACAATATGTGGTCTTAATTGTCCGCCGTCATTAGCTTTATCTCCTAATTTTAAATCTTTTGTATAATCATAGAGCACATGCTCATCACTTTCGGATCTCATTTTAGACAACTTTCCATGCAAATGAAGCACATAAGTGCTCCCTGCTCTTTCATGTAAATCATCTACATTTTGAGTAATTACAGCCACATCGTATGATTCTTCTAAAGCTGCAATAGCTTTATGTGCACCATTAGGTTGAGCTTTTTCAGCATCAGAACGTCTTTTATTATAAAAATCCAATACCAATTGAGGGTTCTGTTGCCAAGCTTGAAGGCTTGCTACTTCATCAATGGAATACTTTTCCCAAACGCCACCTGAGTCTCTAAAAGTGCTTAAACCACTTTCTTCACTAACCCCGGCGCCGGTCAATACCACCATTCTTTTTTTCTCCATAGGATTTTATTTTTCAACAAAGTTAGCGTTTTCATTTTGAATCCTCGCTAAAATACGATTGATTATATGATCAGGGGGGCTAAGCTGAATAAATCGGAGTTCATTCATTTCAGATTCAAATTCAATATTCAATTGTTGTGGCAAATAATTCCACATGGATATTGTTTTTTTGGAAGATGAGAAGTCTGAAGTATAAGTAAGTAAAGTTTTTTCCATGCGCTTTTTAAATTGAGATAATAATATGACTTATTTAAAACCTTTCGAGTCTTAATCTAATCAACGTATTATATTTCATTTTAGTACATAGGAAAATGAAAATTATAAAGGTTTTAGTCTTCTACTATGATGAGGTAAGTGTCTTCGTCTTCTCTTTTCTGATGATATTTTTCTCTAACTACCTTTTCAAGGGCATCAGGATTGTTTCTCAATTCTTGCAATTGACTTTCCATACTGTCTATCTCTTGTTGCAAGAAATTAATATTAGCGGTATTTTCAGCTAATTGTTTTTTTCTCTTCCATTGTGCAATTAAGTTATTTTGACCAAAGAATATAATCAAGATCAAGAACAAAACGAATGGCAATACGAGTTTCAGTAAGATACCTTTCCAAGAGGTGTTTTTAAAAGACAGAAGCGATTTCATGGTGCTAAGTAAGGCAAGTTTTAGAGTATTTAAGACAAAAATACTTATTTACCATAATAATCTTTTACTTTTGCCTTAATTATTCAACTATCAGTATAATTTAAAATATTCATGTTACAGAACATTGTCTCTCAAAATGAAAAGGAAACTCGTGCTGGATTTGGCGAAGGCATCCATGAATTAGGGAAGTCTAATCCTAATGTCGTTGCACTAACAGCTGACTTAGCAGGTTCTTTGAAGCTAGGCCCGTTTATTAAAGATTTTCCTGATCGCTTTATTCAAGTAGGTGTTGCTGAAGCCAATATGATTGGTTTAGCTGCAGGATTAACGATTGGTGGTAAGATTCCTTACACAACTACCTTTGCTAACTTCTCTACCTCTAGAGTATATGATCAAATCAGACAATCCGTTGCGTATAGCCAAAAAAATGTAAAAATTTGTGCTTCTCATGCAGGATTAACTTTAGGAGAAGATGGAGCTACTCATCAAATATTGGAAGATATTGGTATGATGAGAATGCTGCCAGAAATGACGGTGATTGTTCCTTGTGATTTTAATCAAACTAAAGCTGCAACTAAAGCTATAGCTGATATGCAAGGACCGGTTTACTTAAGATTTGGTCGTGTAAAATGGGCTAATTTCACAAAAGAAGATGGGAGTGACTTTACAATTGGCAAAGCACAAGTTTTAGCTGAAGGAAAAGACATCAGCATTATCGCTTGTGGGCATTTAGTTTGGCACGCTGTTGAAGCGGCTAAGAAATTAGCGGAAGAAGGTATTGAAGCAGAAGTTATTAACATGCACACTATTAAACCTTTGGACAAAGATGCTATTATCAAGTCTGTAAGCAAAACAGGATGTGTGGTAACTGCTGAAGAGCATCAAAAAAATGGTGGACTTGGAGATGCAGTAGCTAGCGTTCTTGCAGAACATATCCCTGTTCCTCAAGAGTATGTTGCGGTTAACGACACTTTTGGAGAAAGCGGAAAGCCTCTTGAACTTTTAGACAAATATGGTTTGTCTATTGAAGATGTTTATCAAGCTGCTAAGAAAGCATTAGCTAGAAAGAAATAAGGTAAAAAAACAATTTTATATACTATTTAAAGTGCGGCGTTGGTTAAAAATGTCGCACTATTACTTTGAGTATCCGTTTTGGTAATAATTAATTAATATAGATAATTCGCCCTTGGGGTGCACTTTGAATTATATTTGCACTATTATTACGAATATTACGATACATTTCTAAAAGATAGAATACGCAATTATGTCGCTTGAATTAATCATCATTATTCTATTATTTACCTTAGCAATAGCAGATTTAGTCATTGGGGTAAGTAATGATGCAGTCAATTTTTTAAACTCAGCGATAGGTTCAAAAGCAGCACCTTATCGAGTGATTTTACTCACCGCCATGGCAGGCATTATTTTAGGGTCATTCTTTTCTAGTGGTATCATGGAGATTGCACGAAAAGGGATATTTAATCCACAATTCTTCACTTTTGATAAGATACTCTGGGTTTTCCTTGCCGTCATGCTTACGGACATTATCCTTTTAGATATTTTCAACACCTTGGGTCTCCCTACATCGACAACGGTTTCCATTATATTTGAATTATTAGGAGCAGCGACTGTAGTAGGCATTTTGATATCTTACGATAAGAATGAAACTATCGGTGAGATATTTAAGTACATCAACTTTGATAGCGTTTCAAATATAGTTTTAGGCATATTCCTATCCATACTTATTGCGTTTACCTCCGGGGTCGTCTTTCAGTACATATTGAGATACTTATTCACTTTTGAATACAAGAAAAAATTAGCACAAGTCGGTCCTTTATTTGCAGGATTTGGAATTACTGCGATCATATATTTCCTACTAATCAAAGGATTAAAAAGCACATCCATTATTCCTGAGTCCGTTCATATTTGGGTGGACCAAAACACTTACATGACGCTTTTCATCTTGTTCGTCAGCTTTTCGAGTTTGTTTTACTTATTACACAATAGGTTCAATACAAATCCATTAAGAATAGTTGTTTTAGCAGGAACTTTTAGTTTAGCTATGGCCTTTGCAGGAAACGATTTAGTGAACTTCATTGGAGTTCCTATCACAGGTTTTATGGCGTTCCAAGAATGGGTTGCAAGTGGCACTGCTGCTGGCGATTTCGGATTAGGGTTTTTAGCAGAAGAAGACGTAGTGGTTCCAAACTACATGTTACTTATTGCGGGATTAATCATGGCAGGTACGATTTGGTTAAGTTCTAAAGCAAAAAATGTTACAGAGACAGAATTGAGTTTAAGTGCTCAGGATGAAAGTGACGAAAAATTTAAAGCTAATGCTGTTTCTCGTTCGATTGTAAAAACATCTATTTTATTAGGAGATTTATTTTCTATTTTCTTACCTAAAAGAATGTATAGAAAATATAACTTGAGTTTTCAAAAAAACAAGATGAGGCAAGCCACTTCTGACATTCAAGAAGGTGCTGCTTTTGACCTTGTTCGCGCTTCCTCAAACTTAGTTATTGCAAGTATTTTGATTGCATGGGCGACAAGTATGAAACTACCATTATCCACTACTTATGTAACCTTTATGGTAGCTATGGGTAGCTCGTTAGCAGATAAAGCTTGGGGCAGAGACTCTGCAGTTTATCGTGTAGCAGGTGTTTTAAGTGTAATTGGAGGCTGGTTTATCACTGCTATCATTGCTTTTGTAGTAGCTGCATCTTTTGCCTTTATATTATACAAAGGAGAAGTGACTGGCATGATTATCTTAGTGGTTGTTTTGTTAGTGTATTTATATTTTTCACAAAAGAAATTCACACAAAAAAGCCGAAAAGATAAGGCTCAAAAGAAGAAATTACAACTTTTAGAAGGTACTGATGCAGACCTATATGTAAAGAACAAGCAAATGATTATCACTGCTTTAAAAGATGTTAGAACGCAGTACAACGCAACACTTATAGGATTTGTGGCACAAGATAAATATAGTCTGCGAAATTCAACACAACGAACAAAAGAGTTGGTGAACTACGCTTACAAGCTTCGTCAGAGGAGTGTTCGTAATATCCGCGATTTGAAGCAAAACGATAAAGCATTATCTGAATTGATGTTGAATGCTGCGGATTTATTGCAAGACATGATGACTTCTACCCATTATTTAGCAGAGGAATTCACTAACTATATTCAAAACTTACACGATGTACCTCCACCAGAATTTTTCGAATCGACTAAGGAGATGAAACTTAAAATGGATGCTTTCTTCGGTAAAGTGATTAATATGTTGGAGCACTTGGATGAAATTAACTTGCAAGAGTTAAGAGTAACTCGAAATGAGCTTCGTGAATTTATCAATGAAGAACTAGAAGCACAATTACATATCATTCAAAAACACAAAATTCAAAGTAAACAAGCTTTATTACAAACCAATTTATTCTTACAAAGCCGTGATATACAAGCTGTACTTTTGAGGATTTCCAAACTGTTCAGAAAGTATGAAGAGCACACTACTCTTTTAGAAAATATAGAGCATTTGGATGCTGACTCAGAAGAAGCAGATGAATAGTGCAAAAGATACCCTAATTTATATGAATTAGATAGTCTTAATTTTTCATACCTTTGTAGATTGATTAAAGAGCTTGATACATTTCAAATTCTTCTTATTTTTAACAATTCCAAGAATGCGGTTCGCCGCAGCATTTATAAATAACATTAGCGCATGTTAAGTTTTATTTCAAAAATATTTGGTGGTAACAAATCTGATAAAGACACTAAAAAGCTTTATCCATTTGTGGATCAAATAAACACAAATTTCCAATCTTATCAATCACTAAGTAATGATGAACTAAGAGGAAAAACAGTTGAGTTTAGAAAAAGAATCGCAGAACACCTGTCGAACATTACTTCTAAAATTGATGACCTGAAGACAAAGTCTGACGGCATTGGCATAGAAAACGTTCAAGAAAAGGAAGCCATCTATGACCAAATAGATGCTTTAGAAAAAGACAGAAATGAAGCGCTGGAAGTGGTGCTTAAAGAAATCTTACCTGAAGCTTTTGCAGTAGTTAAAGAAACCTCTCGTAGATTTAGTGAAACCGACGAAATGGTGAGTACTGCCACGGAAATGGATCGTGAGTTTGCCGTTAACAAGCCGCACATTAGTGTTGAAGGAGATCAATCTATGTTCAAGACTTCTTGGACAGCTGCTGGAAATGACATTAAATGGAAAATGGTTCATTATGATGTTCAGCTTATAGGTGGTATCGTACTGAATGATGGTAAAATTGCAGAAATGCAAACGGGTGAGGGTAAAACATTAGTTTCTACTTTACCTGCTTACTTAAATGCATTACCAGGACTTGGCGTACATATTGTAACAGTAAATGATTATTTGGCTCGTCGTGATGCGGAATGGAATGCTCCAATTTACGAATGGTTAGGTTTAACGGTTGATTGTATCGACAAACATGCTCCCAATTCTCCAGAACGTAAAAAAGCTTATTTAGCGGATATTACTTATGGAACAAATAACGAATTCGGATTTGATTACTTAAGAGATAACATGGTTCATAATCCAAAGCAAATGGTGCAAAGAAAGCATCACTATGCAATGGTGGATGAGGTGGATAGTGTATTAATTGATGATGCACGTACTCCATTAATTATCTCAGGACCCGTACCTCGTGGTAATGAACAGGAATTCCATGTATTGAAGCCGAGAATTGAACGCATCATGGAAGCTCAGCGCAAAGTCGTTAATCAATCTTTAGCTGAAGCTAAAAAGTATATCAAAGAGAATAAAACTGATGGTGAGTCAGGAGGTTTATATTTATATCGTGCTTTTAGAGGTTTGCCTAAAAACTCCGCTTTAATTAAATATTTAAGCGAAGAGGGTAAAAGACAAATTCTTCAAAAAGCTGAAAACCATTTTATTGGTGAGCAGCAAAGGCATATGCCTAAAGTTAATGAAGAGCTTTATTTCACCATTGATGAGAAACAAAACAGTGTTGATTTAACTGAAAAAGGTTTAGCATTAATTACAGGTTCTGGAGAAGATCCTGATTTCTTTATGTTACCTGATATTGCTACAGAATTAACTAAAATCGATCTTGAGGTTCAAGACGAAGAAGAAAGATTAAAGCAAAAAGATGCTATCATTCAAGAATATGCTTTAAAATCCGAACGTATTCACTCGGTTCAGCAACTTTTAAAGGCTTATACGCTTTTTGAAAAAGATGTAGAATATGTAGTGATGGATAGTAAAGTTAAAATTGTAGATGAGCAAACTGGACGTGTAATGGATGGTAGAAGATACAGCGATGGTCTTCACCAAGCTATTGAAGCTAAAGAGAATGTAACTGTTGAAGCAGCAACACAAACTTTTGCTACAGTTACTTTACAGAACTTCTTCCGTATGTATCATAAGTTATCTGGAATGACTGGTACTGCAGAAACAGAAGCGGGCGAGTTTTGGTCCATTTATGAATTAGACGTGATTCAGATTCCTACAAACGTTCCTATTCAAAGAGATGATTTACAAGATTTAGTTTATAAAACTAAACGGGAGAAGTATAAAGCAGTTATCGAAGAAATCGAAAGACAGCGTAATTTGGGTCGCCCTACCTTGGTGGGTACAACTTCAGTAGAAGTTTCTGAATTATTAGCGCGAATGCTGCAAGCTAAAAAACTTCCTCATAATGTATTAAATGCTAAGCAACATCAAAGTGAAGCACAAATTATTGCGGAAGCTGGTTTACCGGGCGCAGTTACGATAGCTACTAACATGGCAGGTCGTGGTACGGATATTAAGTTAGGTGAAGGTGTGAAAGAAGCAGGTGGATTAGCAATTATAGGTACGGAAAGACATGAAAGTCGTCGAGTAGATCGTCAGTTAAGAGGTCGTGCAGGCCGTCAAGGGGATCCGGGAGCATCTCAGTTCTTTGTTTCCTTAGAGGATGATTTAATGCGCCTATTCGGTTCTGAACGTATTGCTTCCATGATGGATAGAATGGGACATAAAGAAGGAGAAGTTCTTCAACATGGTATGATCTCAAAATCTATTGAAAGAGCACAGAAAAAAGTAGAAGAAAATAACTTTGGTATTCGTAAACGTCTATTAGAATATGATGACGTTATGAACTCTCAAAGAGATGTCATTTATAAACGTAGAAGACACGCATTATTTGGAGATCGTTTAGCTATTGATTTAGACAATGCTTTATATGATGTATGCGCAGATATCGTAGGCAATTACCATAATGACTTGGATTTATTTAAAATCGAAGTGATGAAGGTATTATCTATTGAACCTACAGTAACTCAACAACAGTTAAATGATACTAATACAGCTACTCAAATCTTATACGAGTCAGCTAAGGAGTATTATACTCGTAAATTCGATGCTTTAAAAGAACATTTAACGCCTCAATTACAAAACGTTCTTGATCAACAAAAGGATTCGCCAGTAATACCAAATATATCTGTTCCATTTACAGATGGTATTAAGGGTATTAATGTTCAAGCTGATTTATTAGAAACTGTTGAATCTAATGGGCAGGCACTCATTGATACTTTAGAAAGAAACATTACACTTTCTATGATTGATGAAGAGTGGAAAGAGCATTTAAGAACAATGGACGACTTACGTCAATCTGTACAAATGGCTTCCTACGAACAAAAAGATCCGTTATTAATTTACAAGTTTGAAGCTTTTGAGTTATTCAAGAAAATGTTGATTGCTACGAATCAAAATATTGTAAGTTTCTTATTTAGAGCTAATATTCCTATGCAAGAAGCTCCTCCAGAAGCCGTTATGAAGGCAGCTAAAGAGGATTATAATGATGCGTTGAAAGACACTCAAAACAATAAGATGCAAATCGATGAGGCAGGAACGGCTTATGCGGCAAATGAAGAGGATTATTACTCGGAGCCTGCAGTAGTTGAAAAACAACAGCCTATTCAAGCAGAACAAAAAATTGGAAGGAATGATCCATGTCCTTGCGGAAGTGGTAAGAAATTCAAATCTTGTCACGGTGCAGGAATGTAATTTCTGAGAGGACATATAAAAAACAGCCCTTAATCCGAATTGGATTAGGGGCTGTTTTTATATATTTACACAATATTACAAATTCTATCTTTAATGTTTCGCATTAAAATAATCATTAAGTGTTATTCAATTCTATAGACTTTGCTATATTTCTACCTATAGTTTTTTTGCTATATTGGTTTATATTTAATAGAAATATAAAAGTCCAAAACCTTTTAATATTAATTTCAAGCTACGTATTCTATGGTTGGTGGGATTATAGATTTCTTTCTTTAATTCTTTTTAGCACCCTTGTTGATTATATAATAGGTACCTTTTTAAACAAACAAAAAAAAGAATCATATCGAAAAGTCTTATTAATCACTAGTGTTGTAGTAAATCTAGGGTTTCTCGGTTTCTTCAAATATTACAATTTTTTTGTTGATAGCTTTAGTGCTACATTTTCCTTATTTGGAAAAGACATTGAAAGTAGTTCATTAAATATTATCCTTCCCGTTGGGATAAGTTTTTATACTTTCCAAACACTTAGTTATACAATTGATATCTATAAGAGAAAGCTAACTCCAACAAAAGACTTCATAGCATTTTCCGCTTTTGTTAGCTTTTTTCCTCAATTAGTAGCTGGTCCAATCGAAAGAGCAACAAATCTTTTACCACAATTTCTCAAGAAAAGAGGTTTTAATTATAATAAAGCAGTAGATGGTTTACGTCAAATACTTTGGGGTATATTTAAAAAGATTGTGATTGCAGATAATTGTGCAGAATATGCTAACATGATTTTCAACAACTCTTCAAATCATTCTGGAAGTACCTTAGCAGTTGGTGCTGTATTTTTCTCTATTCAAATATATTGCGACTTTTCTGGCTATACAGATATTGCAATTGGAACTTCTCGTCTTTTTGGATTTAACTTAAAAAGGAATTTCAACTTTCCTTATTTTTCACGAGATATTGCTGAATTCTGGAGAAAGTGGCACATATCTTTAACTACTTGGTTTAGAGACTATTTATATATCCCATTAGGCGGTAGTAGAGTTTCAAAGTTAAAGCAAATTAGAAATGTATTTATTATCTTCATGGCAAGTGGACTTTGGCATGGTGCTAATTGGACATTTGTTGCCTGGGGAGGTATAAACGCTATACTATTTATACCATTATTACTTACTAAAAATAATCGTAAAAACCTCAATGAAGTCGCGCCCGGAAGAAAACTTCCAAGCTTTCATGAATTCGTAGCAATGCTGGGCACCTTTTGCTTAATCACATTAACATGGATATTCTTTAGAGCTGAAAATATGGAACATGCCATCACATATACATCAGAAATTTTCTCCTCCTCATTCTTCACTATTCCTCGATACACTTCAATGAGAAAGTCTATTGAAATAATAATTCTAACTTGTATTTTCTTTGGTATTGAATGGAGAGGAAGAGCAGATAACTATGCTATCGAAAAATTAGGCTTATTGTGGTCTAGAAGAAAAAGGTATATCTTTTATTATGCAATAATATTGTCTTTATTTTACTATTTTATAAATGAAAAACAATTCATCTACTTCCAATTTTAACCTTAAGAAGTTTTTAAAAAAAATCTTATACTTTATACTGCCTATTATTATATTGCTATATCCATTAGACTATTTCATATCTTATTACCTTAGTCAATCTAACGAATTTGAAGGAGTGTACGAGTCGTCAAATGATGTTTATAATTCCGCTATAAACAGTGATATTGCATTATATGGATCTTCTAGATCTAGAGTGCATATAGACCCTATGATAATCTATGATTCAGTAAAGCAAAATGCTTACAATTTTGGAATAGATGGTCATAATTTCTGGATTCAACACCTCCGACATTTGGAACTTATACAACATAATGAAAAGCCTAAAGTTATAGTTCACTCACTTGATGTTCAAACCTTATCTAAAAGAGATAATCTTTACCTCTTTCAACAGTTTTTACCATACATGTTATTTAATAAAAATATTTTTCAATATACAAAGTCATATGACGGCTTTAAAACTCTTGACTATTTTATACCCTTATTAAGATATAGAGGAGAATGGAAAGTTATAAATACTGCGATTCAATCATTCCTGAATAAAGAGACTCGTAAAAAGGTACGAAATCGAGGATATGCTGCAAGAGAAAAGCCTTGGGATTCAAGGTTTAAAAACAATCAAATTTTAAGAAAAAAAATCACTATAAACCTTCATCAAGAAAGTTTGAATCTATACGAAGAGTTTATTCTCTCTTGTAAAAATTCCAATATCGAGCTTATACTAGTATTTTCACCAGAGTACAAAAAAGGACAAGAATTCATAACAAATCGAGATTCCATAATACAACTCTATGAACAAATATCTAAAAAGCACGATTTAGTTTTCATAGATTATTCAGACGATGAAATTTGTAATGATAAAAGTTTGTTTTTTGATGCCACTCATCTCAATAGAAAGGGCTCTATTTTGTTTTCTCAAAAGTTAGCATCTGATTTAAAAAACCATCCTCAAATCAAAGCTTTCAAATAAATCTTTACTTCTTCCAATGCATCATTACCCAATTATCTTTCAAACTCGTAAAATGATGTTTAAATCCCTCCACTTCAAAAGTTGCACTCAATTCTTCAATATCAGTAGCTAGGATTCCAGAAATCAATAAATCCCCATCAACGCATAAGCTTTTATACAAATCATGAGCATAAGCCTTTAAAATATGAAGATTAATATTCGCTAATATCACATCATAACTCTTGTCGGGTGCAACCTCCATACTTCCTTGTAGTAAAGTCCAATTCACTTGATTTTTAAGTGCATTTTCAGCAGCATTATCTATCGACCATTCATCATTATCAATAGCCACAACATCCTTAGCACCCATCTTAGCCGCTAAAATACCAAGCACACCTGTTCCTGTTCCAAAATCCAAGACTGTTGTCCCACTAAATTCTATTTGCTGCATCTGCTCTATGACTTGATAAGTCGTCGCATGATGACCCGTTCCAAAGGACATTTTAGGTGTAATAATGATATCATATTGAGTATCCTCAGGTGTTTCATGAAAAGAAGCTCTTATTGTACAAAAATTGCCAACTTCAATAGGAGTTATTGAAGCTTCCCATTTCGCATTCCAATTCTCTTCTATAAAAGAAGTGATTTCCACCTGTGATTGATATTTTTCACTAAGAAGCTGAATGGACTCTTCTGAATAGTCTTTGTCTTCGAAATAAGTACTGATTGTTGATCCATCTACTTCTTCAACGCCTAATTCAGTCAAAAAGCTCACTTCTGTCATCAGCAATTCTTTGCTCTCTTCAGGGATACCTGAGAAGGTGACTTTTTTATATTGTTTTACTTTCATATGCTGTCCATGATTTAAAGTCGAAATTACTTTATTTCTCTAAATGTTAGCGTATTAAAGAAAGGTTTCATAAATTTTGTGATATTTGTAGCTATTAAAAAACAGATTATGAATCCTGAGGACAAAGCTTTTAAAAATCTTTTCGACAAAGATAATCGCAGCAGTATTGAGGCATTAGATAGAGCACAATTTATTGCATTTGCGCCTTACGTTTGGGAAGCAAGTAAATTATTAATGGAATTAGGGATTTTAGAAAAGATAGATCAAGCTGGCAAAGAAGGTATTTCTCATGAAGCCTTATCTGCCGTTATTGATTTTCCTCCTTATGGCTTGAGAATACTTTTAGAAGCAAGCTTAGGTTTAGAATTGACTTTCTTAAAAGATAATCATTACTGTTTGGCGAAAACTGGATATTTTTTACTTCACAATGAGATGACACGCGTCAATTTTAATTTCATGAAGGATGTTTGTGAGCCAGGAATTGGCACGATAAAATCTTCTGTGGAGAATGACAAGCCGATGGGTCTAAAGGCCTTAGGACCTTGGCCTACCGTTTATGAGGGCTTATCTCAATTAGCGCCTCAAGTTCAAAAAAGCTGGTTGGCCTTCGACCACTTTTATTCGGACAGGAGTTTTGATGAGATTTTAAATATCTTAACGACTTATGAGTTTGAATCGATTATTGATATTGGTGGGAATACTGGCAAATGGACTAAAGCTATTTTAAATATAGCACCTGATAAAAAAGTAGGTTTTGTGGACCTTCCAGGACAAATTGAAATGGCAAAAAAACAATTAGCAAAGAAATCATATTTCGATAATATCCATTGGTATCCTCAAAACATTTTAAACGAACAAAATGAATTACCTGAAGGATATGATGCTATTTGGATGAGCCAATTCTTAGACTGTTTTTCAGATGAGCAAATCGTGCAAATATTAACGAAATGCCATGAAGTCCTCAATGAAGAGGGCTATGTATTTATCAATGAAACTTTCTGGGATAGACAACAGTTTAAAACTTCTGCTTTCTCATTGCAGATGACTTCTTTTTACTTTACAAGTATCGCTAACGGAAACAGTCAAATGTATGACAGTAAAGTGTTTTTTAAGTTTATTGAACAAGCTGGTTTTGAAATCAAAGCTATTCATGATCTTTTAGGTCATAGCCATACGCTATTAGTGCTACAGAAGAAATAATTTATAAATATTATTATCTTAGATTAAGATAACACTAAGTTTTTTCAAAACAAGAACTTCAACCATTTACGTTGATCGCTCTTTTGTTCTGAATTTCAGCTGGAGCATAGAATATTTTTAAATAACAACCTTAAACTAACTCTTTTACCCATTTTAATACTAGTGCTAACTGCTCTTCTTGAGTCATATCGCTATTATCTAAAACTCTTGCATCGGCTGCTTGTGTAAGCGGACTTTCAGCTCTATTACTGTCTATATAATCCCTTAATTGTAAGTTAGTTTTTACAGTTTCCAAATTAACTTGGGGATCTTTTGCTTGCATTTCTAAAAAACGTCTTTTAATCCGTACTTCTAAGTCAGCTGTCATGAATATTTTCAATTCTGCATCAGGAAATACAACTGTTCCTATATCTCTCCCGTCCATAACGATTCCTTTTTTTGCACCTAAAGCTTGTTGTTGCTTAACTGCAAAATCACGAACCTCTTTTATAGCTGCTACTTGACTTACTTTATCCGCTACTAACATCTGACGAATATGCTTACTAACATTTTCCTCGTTTAAGAATATGTTTTCTGCTCCTTCCTCTTCTGTTCCAAACCTCAGTTTTATATTATCCAATGCACTTTCAACCGATTTCGAATCCGAAATATTAACGTTATTCCGTAAGAAATAAAGTGTTATAGCACGGTACATAGCACCTGTATCTACATATGTATATTGCAGTTGCTTTGCTAAGTCCTTTGCTAAGGTGCTTTTTCCACAAGCTGAAAATCCGTCAATGGCTATAATTATTTTCATCAATCTGATATTTATGATAGAAGAGACTTCTCTTTACGTCAAAAGTAATAATTTAATTAAGTTTACACTTTCAAGCACTATGAATATACAAACTATGACGCAAAATACATATAAAATAGGATTCAGTCCGTGTCCTAATGACACTTTCATTTTTGATGCTTTAGTTCATCAGAAAATTGATACCAAAAACTATCGTTTTGAATATGTATTAGAAGACGTAGAAACACTTAACGAATGGGCGTTGGATGGACAACTGCCAATTACAAAACTGAGTTATCACGCGTATTTACATACGGTAGATAAGTATATCATTGCAGATAGTGGGAGTGCTTTAGGGCGTGGAGTAGGTCCTTTAATCATTGCAAACAACGCCTTAGAAGGTGATTTAAAAAGCGCCTTAAAAAACAAAACAATTGGAATTCCTGGTTTTTATACGACAGCACATCTATTATTTAAATTTGCTTTTCCAGATCATCAGCAAAAAGAATTTTTAGTTTTTAATGAAATTGAAAATAAAGTCATTGAAGAGCAATTGGATGCGGGCATTATCATTCATGAAAACCGATTTACTTATGAGGCTAAGGGTTTACATAAATGGTTGGACTTAGGAACATGGTGGGAAGAAAACACAAAACAACATATCCCTTTAGGTGGTATTGCCATCGATAGAAGTTTGCCACAACAAGTTCAAAATGACATTAATGATTTAATCAGAAAAAGTGTAGACTATGCTTATGACCAACTCCCTTCTATTCCTAAGTTTGTAGAAGAGCATGCTCAAGAAATGGATACGGAAGTCATGAAAAAGCATATTCATTTGTACGTTAATGAATACAGCAAATCATTAGGTGAAGAAGGGAGAGCAGCTATTGATTATATTTTTACAAAGGCCATAGAAAAAGGGTGGATTGATACATATCCTGAGCAACTTTATTTATAGCTTACTTTCAATAAGCCCGTATTATTCATGTAATTATTAGAAGCTCCAATTTGGGCTGTAGTATTTTTCTAAATGATTTGAATCCATTAGCAACCAATCTATTCAAGTTTTAGATAAAGACGTAGTGCATAATAAAGATTAAAATCTTAAATGCTTAACAGTAAGTCCGTCATTAATAAGTTGTTTAAGTGACTCTATTCCAATTTTCAAATGCATATCTGCGTAATTGGTAGTAACTTCCACATCACTTTCAGAAGTCTTTACTCCTTCTGGACTCATTGGAGAATCTGAAACTAATAATAAAGCTCCTGTAGGTATAGAGTTTGCAAAACCTGTAGTAAATATAGTTGCTGTCTCCATATCTACTGCCATCACTCGGATATGTACTAAATACTCTTTAAAGTCTTCGTCGTGTTCCCAAACTCTTCTATTAGTTGTATAACAAGTTCCTGTCCAATAGTCTTGTCCATAATCTCTAATAGTAGTAGAAATCGCTTTTTGCAATGCGAAAGCAGGTAGAGCAGGTACTTCTGGTGGCAAATAATCATTACTTGTACCTTCCCCACGAATAGCGGCAATAGGTAAGATTAAATCTCCTACTTTATTTTTAGATTTCAGTCCACCACATTTCCCTAAAAACAAAACTGCTTTGGGAGAAATTGCAGTTAACAAATCCATGATAGTAGCTGCAGTCGGACTCCCCATACCAAAATTGATGATGGTAATTCCTTCTGCAGTTGCACTTTGCATAGGTTTATCTAAACCTTCAATAGCGACATCATGCATGCTCGCAAAAACCTCTACATAATGATGAAAATTACATAGTAAAATATATTTTCCAAATCGTTCTAAAGGCACTCCTGTATACCTTGGAAGCCAATCTCTAACAATATCTTCTTTAGTTTCCATTTAAAATTATTTGAAACAATATACGGATTATTCTATATAATGATGTGGATTAATAACACCTTTTTTAGCATCGATTAGTAGAATTCCTTTAAATAAGGATAGCGTTGTGCGTATTCCTCTTTTACTAATTGGTGTAATTTGGCACGTAAAATTTCCATATTTTCACGATTAGTGGCAGATACAAGTACGGAATTACCTTGAGTAGTTTTATCCCATCTCATTTCAAGCTGCTTCAACAAATCCTGCTTAACGTCAGCTGTCAGCCATTCGTCAAATTCTTTTTTCTTATAAGCATCCAACTTATTTAATACCATTAATGTGGGCTTATTAATGGCCCCCAAATCAGTTAGCGTCTCATTGACGATATTAATTTGATCTTCGTATGCCGGATGTGATAAATCCACCACATGCACTAAAATATCTGCTTCTCTTACTTCATCTAACGTTGATTTAAAACTTTCTACCAGATGATGTGGTAATTTTCTAATAAAACCAACCGTATCACTCAGTAGGAAAGGAGTTCTCTCAAAAACCACCTTTCTTGTGGTTGTTTCTAAAGTCGCAAAAAGTTTATCTTCCACAAAAACGTCAGACTTACTCAATACTTCCATAATCGTACTTTTCCCCACATTCGTATAGCCCACTAAAGAGACACGAATCATATCCTCTCGGTTTTTTCTTTGTGTGGAAGCTTGTTTATCTACTTCAGCTAATCTTTTACGTAAAAGCGTTATTTTCTCGCGTATCATACGACGATCCGTTTCAATTGCTTTCTCACCTGGACCTCTTGACCCTATGGCTCCTTCTTGTCTTTGCAAGTGATTCCACATCCCTTTTAGTCTTGGTAGAATATATTGATATTGCGCTAATTCTACTTGTAATTTAGCTTGAGCTGTTTTAGCACGAGTCGCAAAAATATCTAAAATCAAATCCGAACGGTCTAAAACGGTCACCTCAAAATCATCATTAGGATCACTTAATAATTTTTCGATATTATTAATCTGAGAACCCGATAGCTCATCATCAAAAATGACCAACTTGATGTCCTTTTCCCAAATATAATCTCTAATTTCTTGAACCTTACCTGATCCAATATAAGTTTTACTGTTAGGCTTTTGTAACTTTTGATAAAACTGTTTCTCCGCTATAGCACCAGCAGTTTCTGCTAAAAATGCTAATTCTTCTAAGTAATCTAAAACATGATCCTCCGTTTGGCTTCCAAAAACCAAACCTACTAAAACTGCCTTTTGATTACCTTCCATTTTTTGTCTGTTCTCAATCATATGTTTTATTGAATATGTTACAAGTTTATTTATTATTCTAATACAATAACGATATTTTTGAAAGAAAAGATTAACACCATGCTATTTATTTCTTTCTTAAAATCCGTTTTTCATAAAGAGCGAGGTCTTTTCTTACTATTAATGGCCTTTTTTACTGTACTAATTCTTACAAATCTAAGTAGAAATCAGATCAGTCCATTTTATGTGTGGTCTATGTATGCTACAGTAAATCAACCTCAAGAATCTTACGCCTTTCCTGTCATTATTTATAATGATAAAACCTTAGCCACAGAACCTTTCTATAGAGATTTTTATAAAATGCACTATCAATACCCTCTTTATAATTATTTAAGTTACAAAAAAATTGGCAATAAAGATTGGCATGCAGAGAAAGCAACTCATTGGCTGCCTAATAGTACGGAGCTCATTAAAAAGATTTATCCTTCTGAAGAAGATTGGAATACTTTCTTTGATACTTACCAACACTTATTACAACTCAAAACCAATGCTATACTTTATCAATTACAAATTAAGGATGTTAGCGTAATTTATGATGCGCAAGGATATCCACAAGTGTTCAAAGAAAACATCATTTATGAAAAGCCATAGCAACTTTATTAGGAATCAATTCAGGGATTACCAATCCATTATCATCAGAGTGATTACCCTATGGATGATTACATTTTGCATGGTAAGACTTTGGGAAGGAGCTTTACCGAACACGTTTTATCCTTTACACTTGGCTAAACCTCAATATGATTTTAGTTATTGGTTTATTCGTTGGACTCAATTGGATTTGCTGATTTTAAAAAATGCGCTGAGTGCTAATATATTTACCGTTTCGTTATTTGTGAGTTTAGTATTACTTTTCATTTGGCCCAAAAAATGGGGTTTAGGTATCCTAGCTTGGTTACATTTATTTTTACTTTATGCCATTACCAATATTTACATAGGTCATAATCAACATTACTTAGCAGCTTCTGTGACTATTTTACTCGTGGCATGTTTGCCTATCCGTTCTTGGTTTAGCTATGCTTGGGAAGGCATGCGCTTTTTCACTTGTTGGCTGTACGCAAGTGCATTTTTATGGAAATTATGGCTAGGTGCATTTACTGATTGGGGCACAGGCGTAGAAACCGTCAAAACCAATATGGCAGCGTGGATGTATCATCATCCTAAACATTTTTTTACCGACATTTTAGCTTGGGGAATAAGTCACCCGTTTTTATTTAATGCAGGACATAAAGCCATTATCATTGCAGAAGGCTTTTTCATCATTGGTTTTTTCACCAAAAAGTATGATCTACATTTAATAGTATTTGCGCTACTTATTTTCATTAGCACAATGCTATTCTCAGATGTGTTTTTTGTTGAACAATTGATTATCCTATTTCCATTACTTCCCCTGAGATTTTGGAAATATTTAAATGGTCATAAACAAATGCAACAACACATGAATTAAAATCAGTGGTGTAATAATTTGTATCACAAAATCTTTAGTAGCTACTCCTACTTTTCTTAAAAATGACCAGCCTAAAATACCGTAGGCACATGCTCCAAACAAACCTAAATTCAGAAACAGCCAGGTCAATTCTTGGTCTTGCATAAAAAACAAAGCCACAATGACCAAGCGACCTATAAGCAATAAGCCCTGAAAATAAATACCTTGTTGATTTCGGTTAAACACATACCAAAGATTCGAAATTGGTGAAACTGCAAAATTAAAAATCAATTGAGGTGCTAATAAAGCAGCAATTTGTCCTGCAAACAACCACTCCTCTCCAAAAAACCATCCAAATAGAGGCGCTCCCCAAAGGAATAACACGAAATAAGGAATTAACATCAAATAAAATAAAGACCTGTACACCTTCCAAGTCAAGACTCTTAATGCGGGTCCATCTGCTCTTAAATCTTGAGCATTTTTATAAAACACTTGACCTACGGAGTGTCCTACTAATAGCAAGGGGGCTTGTAAAATTCGTTCTGCGATATTATACAGACCTGTTACAGCAATAGATACAGATGAAATCACCCAAACTGGCAATTGAAGCACTAAGGAGTTTAATAATATAGAAGGACTGGTAAATAAAGGAAATTTTTTGTAGGTTTTTAACGTCTTTACATATTGCTTGAAGGAAAATGAATGCTCACTTGATTTATAACTTTTTCGATATAATCTCCACATCCATTGATTGCCTAATAGCAAACTTAATACCATACCTAAAACAAGTTGCCAAGCGGTCGTAGCAAATAATAAAGCAAAACCTATTTGCAATATTAATGTCGCAATAGCCTTGATTAAATTAGACCAAGACATCATGGCAAATGCTTCTTTTCTCAATGCCCATTGCTTTAAGGATTCAAACAGCAATTGTAATCCTCCAAAAACAGGCACTAAAGCTAATAAACGATAATCAAAATAACTACTGAGTGAAGCGGGTTGAATAACATATAAAAGTCCCCAAATCAAATAATAAAACAAACTCCATAAAACATGAGTCATCCAACTGGCATGCAGGATGTCTAAACCTTCTTTATCTTCTTTAGGAAGCACCACACCCATTTCCAATTTTCCGCTGGATAAAGCTATAAATATACTCGCCACACTCATAAACAACGCATAAGCTCCCATAGCTTCGGGTTGATAAAGTCGTGTAAGTATTGGAGTACTTGCAAAAAGCAATAAGTGAGCAATGGCCGTTCCTGAACCTAAAGTCAATACTTTGCGAAAAAAAGAATTAGGCTGATGAGCATCCATGATTCAAATTTACAAATTTTAAATCTTTATACTTTTTGAATCTCTCTTTAAGTGCGTGCTATAGTTTTCAATACTCTTGCTGGATTTCCACCGATGACTAAAAACCCTTCGGGAAAGCTTTTAGTAACTACAGCTCCGGCAGCGACAATCGTATTTTCTCCAAGTTCTACTTCTGGTAAAATAACAACATGAGTACCTATCCAACATCGAGGGCCAATTCTAATAGGATTTGCTTTTTCATGCAAGTCATTATGAATAAAATGATGATTGGCAGAAATCAAACTTACATGTGGTCCAATGTTGGTTCCTTCGCCTACATAAATTCTGTTGTATGCATTAATATATACACCAGGAGAATCCCCTGGAAATGTGTTAGCTTCTAAAAACAATAAATGAGGACTTTGAATAGTGCTTGTATGATGAATGGCATAAGCCACCTTAGCATTTTGCCTTAAAATTTTACGGAAAATAAAATCTATGACATAAAAGCTAATCGAATATTCAGGTCTTAATTTAAATAATTTTCTAATCAAAACGTTAGTTTAATTCAATGAGACTTACTCCTACACAATTAGAAGCCTTCTTCCCTACTTTTTGACTTACAATCAACCAGTGCATACCTGTTTCTTTAGCTGTAAATACCTTTTGAGTTACTACGCTATCTCCTTTTCTATTACGAGACTTGTGTGTTACAACTTCTGTTTTATCTCCATCAATTACTGCAAATTCCATCACTTTATAGCCTGGATCCACACTCAAATTTAAAGCGTACCTTTTCCCTTCTTCTAAACTAATTAAAATAGGAACAAAAACATCATTTGGCACTTCAAACAATTGAAACATGGTCAATTTCCCTTGATTATTTAATTGTTTTTCGTTGGCCACCACTAAGTTTTTATGTACTTGATCATTATCACATGGCATTAGAGGATAGTTTTCTTGTTGGCCTTGTGCTATCACTTGAGTAAATAACATTAAAATAGAAACACTTAAAATCCAAAACACTTTCATATCATTATATTTTTAAACGAAAATAATTCATTTTTATGGAATAAGCTTTCATCCTCGTCTTTAAGTTATGTCTTTTTGCTTTTATTTATAAGGACTTTAGGTTACTTTTTTAGAGAATTATATACATTCGAGTATTCCTATTTCATCAGAAAGGATTAAAATGAATAAGACTTATTTTTATCCACAATTTATATGTAATTTTACTTAATTAACGCAGAGCGTAAAAATGTCTTTTTTTACATGACTTTAGAACAAAAAAACAATACTGTAGCTTGGTCTATCACTATTGGTTTGCATGTGTTGCTTATACTTTTATTCTTTTTTATTAAGTATTCAGTACCATATCAACCCCATTTAGAAGAATTAGGCATGGAAGTCAACTTAGGAACCTCTGAAGATGGTTACGGATTTGAACAGCTAGAATGGATAGGAGATCCCGCAGATTTAGAAGATAACATTTCATCTTCTACAAGCACAGGAGAGGATGAGGTACGCCCTTCTTACACTTCTCCTGATGGAGTTGATGTGCTTCCAACACGTCCTCAACCTACCGAAAGATCAAACCAAACCACAAGAAGAGATAATACTCAATCTACTAACGTGGCAGCAACACCTCAAAATCCACGCTATACTTACCAAAACAGAAGTGGAGATGGTGGAAATACTGGATCTAGTAACGTAGAAGGTGGTAGCGAAGGGAACACGACTGGAACAGGTGATAGAGGAGTTCCTGACGGAACGGTTGGTGCGGAAAACTATGAAGGAAGTCCAGGCCGTGGGAATGTAAGGCATAACCTTAGAGGTAGAAACATGGTCAGCAAACCCAATGATCAAGCGAGTTTTAATCAAGGAGGAACAGTTAAAATCATTATTACCGTTGACAATAATGGTAGAATATTACCAGGATATATTATAGAAGCACCTAATGCTCAATTACGAAGACTGGCTGAGGAGAAACTGAAATCAGTTAAATTCAATGCAGTACAACCAGGTCCACCAGAAGCAGGAATCATTTATTTCGACTTCAAGGTCGGTAATTAAAAAAACAAAATGCAACCCATATCAAATGTATATCCTCTATTAAAAGAGGCTAAAAATATTGTAATAACCACACATTATGGTCCTGATGGCGACGCTATAGGATCTAGTTTGGGATTACAAATTTATTTACAGAAATTAGGACATAATGTTGTGACCATCGTCCCTTCAAAATGTCCGGATTTTATAGAATTCCTACCTCAAACAGATACTTTAATCAATTTCGAAGCCATGCCTCTTCAGGCAGAAAAAGCATTAGAAAAAGCTGATTTATTATTCTGTTTAGATTTCAATATTTTTCATAGAACAAGAGATTTAAAAACTTTATTAGCGGATAGTAAAGCCATTAAAATCTTAATCGATCATCATTTAGAACCAGCGGTAGAAGATTTCGATTACGGTTGGTCAGATCCGGAATCTTCGAGTACTTGTGAAATGGTTTATCATTTTATCGTAGATCATACCGGACAGGAGCATTTCAATATGGATATGATGATATTGCTTTACACTGGTGTAATAACAGACACGGGTTCTTTTAGGTATGAAAGAGCAACTGGGAAATTACATAGAATGATAGCTTTCTTTAAGGATCAAGGTTTAGTTCACACTAAGATTCATGAACAATTATTCAATACTTGGTCAGAAGAACGATTGAAATTCTTAGGCTTTGTTTTAGCGGAAAGGTTACATGTTTTTCCACAATCGGGTTGGTCCTATATGGCGATTCAGGAAGCAGACTTTATCAAGTTCAACGTTAAAAAAGAGGATATTGAAGGTTTCGTAAACTATGGACTTTCCATAAAAGGTATTCATAATACGGTTTTACTTTCACAAAGAGGTAATCAAGAAGTTAGGTTAAGCTTTAGAAGCAATATAGGTTACGACGTAAGATCTATTGCTGCGGAGCACTTCGGTGGTGGCGGTCATGAGAATGCAGCAGGAGGTACTTTCCACGGATCAATCGAAGAGGCTATAAATCACTTTAAACAAAAAGTTTTAAATAAATAATCAATCATTAATCAACAAAAAATAACCATGGTAAAAAGAATTTCTCATTTAACATTAGCTATTGCCTTAGGAACAGGCTTAACATTCTCATCTTGTGCGCAAAGTCAAGACTATAAAACTACAGAAGGTGGTTTAGAATATAAATATATTGAAAAAGGAAAGGGTTTAGTTGCTCCTGAGTTAGGTGATGTGGCTGAATTAAATGTTATTTTTAGAATTGGAGACAGTGTTATTGTTAACACCTTGGAAATGAATAATGGTCAGCCAGTTCCTCAAATGATTCAAGAACCGATGTTCCCAGGAGATCTTACTGAAGGAATGATGCTGATGAGAGAAGGCGATCAAATGACTTTTAGAATGTTAGCAGACAGCATGAGTGCTAAAACTGGTCAACCACTTCCGCCATTTGCTAAATCTGGTGATTACTTTTCTTGGGATGTGACCATGTTAAGTTTGAAGTCGCAAGAACAAATGGAAAAAGACATGGCTGAACAAGCTGCAAAGCAAATAAAAATTGACGATGAAGTTTTACAAGCTTACTTTAAGAAAAACAACATTAATCCTAAAAAAACAGAATCAGGTATCTATTATGTAATTCATAAGGAAGGTAAAGGTCAACACCCTGAAGCTGGACAAAAAGTTTCGGTAAATTATACTGGTACAAAAATGAATGGAGAAAAGTTTGACAGTAGTGTGGATCCTGCATTTAATCATGTTGAGCCTTTGCAATTCAACTTAGGTCAAGGTCAAGTGATCAAAGGATGGGATGAAGGATTAACATTATTAAAAAGAGGTAGCGAAGCGACACTTTATATCCCTTCTTCTTTAGCTTATGGTGCTCAAAGTCAAGGAGCTATTGGACCAAATGAAATTTTAATCTTTGATGTGGAATTAATTGACTTTAATTAAAAGTCACTATACAAATTTATTATGGCAAAAATATTAGTTACAGGGGGTTGTGGATATATAGGCAGTCACACAATAGTTGATTTAGTGGAGCATGGATTTGAAGTGATATCTATTGATAATCTTTCAAGAGGGCATGCTGAATTATTAGAGGGAGCAAGTACGATTTTGGGAAAAAGCATTAAGAATTACAACATTGACTTGTATAGCTTAGAAGATATTCGAGCGGTCTTTGAAGAAAATAAGGATATTCAAGGTGTCATTCATTTTGCGGCCTATAAAAGCGTGCCTGAATCTGTAAACAATCCTTTAATGTATTTCAAAAACAACTTGGGTTCACTAATCAATGTCTTGATGGTTTGCAAGGAGAATGACATACATAACTTTGTATTCTCTTCCTCTTGCTCTGTTTATGGAGACACGGAACAACTACCTGTAATTGAATCTACACCTTTTGAAGTTGCCGCATCACCGTATGCTAGAACTAAACAAATGGGTGAGGAAATTTGTCAAGACTTTATTGTTGCAAATCCTAATTTCAATATTTCTTTATTAAGATATTTTAATCCGGCGGGTGCACACCACTCTTGCTTGATAGGTGAACGTAACAAAGTCCCTGAAAACATTGTACCTATTATTACTCAAACTGCTATAGGCATCAGAGATAAAATGACTGTTTTTGGTCATGATTATGATACTAGAGATGGTTCGTGTATTAGAGATTATATACACGTGAGTGATATCGCACATGCCCACACATTAGCTATGAAAAAAATCATGGATGATGAAAAACGTGGATATACGGATATCTTCAACTTAGGAACAGGAAATGGGGTCAGTGTTTTTGAACTGATTGAAGCTTTTGAAAAAGCGGCGGATATAAAACTACCTTATGATGTCGGTCCAAGAAGGCCTGGAGATGTTATTGAGATTTTTGCCAACAACGAAAAAGCATTAAAAGAATTAAACTGGAAACCCAAGTTTGGTATTGATGAAATGATGGATACGGCTTGGAGATGGGAGAAACATTTACAGCATTTAAAAAATGCTCCTTTAAATTAATTTACAGAATAACGAATTATATATGCATACTATTAGCCTAACTGAACAAGAAACGATTAGAAGAGAAAAGCTACAGGAATTATACAAATTAGGTATAAACCCTTATCCAGCTGAAACTTATAAAATTAATCACTCTGCGAAATCTATTAAAGACACTTACACAGAAGAAACTAAAGAGCAATTTACAGAAGTGTGTATTGCTGGAAGAATCATGAGTGTACGCGACATGGGTAAAGCTAATTTTGCACAAATCCAAGATGAAAGCGGACGTATTCAAATTTATATCAGAAGAGATGATATTTGTCCTGGCGAAGACAAAACTATGTTCAATGATGTTTGGAAAAAACTGATTGACATTGGAGATATTGTAGGTTTCAAAGGATATGTTTTCACTACTAAAACGGGTGAGATTTCTTTACATGTGAGTGAATTTAAGATTCTTTCTAAATCACTAAGACCACTTCCGCTTCCTAAAACAGACAGTGAAGGTAATGTGTTTGATGATTTCACAGATCCGGAATTAAGACATAGGCAAAGATATGTTGACCTTATCGTCAATCCTCAAGTTAAAGAAACCTTCAAGAAACGAACAAGGCTTTTCCAAGCAATGCGTGATTTCTTTAATGATAAAGGTTATTTTGAAGTAGAAACTCCTGTTTTACAACCTATTCCAGGTGGAGCTGCTGCAAAACCATTCGTTACTCATCATAATACGCTCGATATTCCTTTATATCTAAGAATTGCGAATGAGTTGTATTTGAAAAGATTGATTGTGGGTGGCTTTGAAGGTGTATATGAATTTTCTAAAAACTTCAGAAATGAAGGCATGAGCAGAAATCATAATCCAGAATTCACGGTCTTAGAAATCTACGTTGCTTATACGGATTATGAGTGGATGATGGATTTCACAGAACAGTTATTAGAGCATAGTGCAATTGCGGTAAATGGATCTACGAAAGCAAACTTTGAAGGTCATGATATTGATTTTAAAGCGCCTTACAAAAGAATTTCGATGCGTGATGCGATTATTGAGCATACTGGTTTTGATATTGAAGGAAAAGAAGAAAATGAACTTCGTACAGCTGCAAAAGGTTTAGGAATTGATGTAGATGAATCTATGGGTAAAGGTAAATTGATAGATGAGATTTTCGGTGAAAAGTGTGAACCTCATTACATTCAACCTACATTTATTATAGACTATCCTAAAGAAATGAGTCCTTTAGCAAAAAACCACAGAACACATGAAGGATTAACAGAAAGATTTGAACTCATGGTTTGTGGTAAAGAAATAGCGAATGCTTACAGCGAATTAAATGATCCTATTGATCAAAAAGAAAGACTAGAAGGACAAGCTAAATTAGCGGACAGAGGAGATGATGAAGCTATGTTTGTTGATCACGATTTTATCAGAGCCTTAGAATATGGAATGCCTCCAACAAGTGGACTTGGCATTGGAATGGATAGGTTATTAATGTTTCTAACTGGAACTCCTACCATTCAAGACGTTTTGTTCTTCCCTCAAATGAGACCTGAACATAAAGAAAAATCAAAAGATGAAGCTGAATAAAAAAAGGATTAAAAATTTTCTACTACTCTCTATTTTTTACATAGGGAGTAGTTTTTTTTACTTAAATGCTCAACCTCCTATTGAATTGATAGGTTATATGGGCGTTCAAGGTGGAGAACTATTTAATTATAAATTAGAATTAAAAGCTACTGCACCTCAAAAATGGGAAGGATTTTCTTACACTTATGATCAACCTCATAAAGTTGTCAAAGCAGAAGTAAAAGTGGAACTTTTAGAGGATGGCAACACTCTACATATAAAAGAACACAAGCTTATTTATAATGATGGGTTTAAAAGCAAGGCTACCATTTGTTTATTAAATGCAAATTTAACCATCAATCAGAAACAAACTGAAATAAAAGGACCTCTTATTACGCGTACAGATATTCAACAATATCAATGCGCAACAGGAAGTTTGACTTTTATTAATGAGCAAGAAATTGCACAATTGTTTCAACAAGGTATTACACAAACACCTGAAACTTCTAATCAAACTGCAAGCAAGACACCAAACACGGCAGGTGAACAAATTAAAAGAATCAATGCGCCTAGTGGAGATCGAGCTAATGCAAAACTTCAACAGCATTTTAGAACACAATCTCAAAGGCAGGAATTTGAAGCTCAAAAAGCTAAAAGACAAGAAGCAAGACTCGCAGAGCAGAAACCCGTTCAAGACGAAATTACTATTGGTAAAGCCAAACGTATTAATGTTAAAGAAGACGTTGTTTCTTTTTTCATTTGGGATGGAGGGAAAATAGATTACGACCAAGTAAATGTGTACGTAAACGACAAATTAATTCTTGAAAAATACACCTTAACAGCGACGCCTAAAAAATTAGATATCAAAATGGATAGCCCACAAGTTTCTATTAAAATACTTGCTATCAATGAAGGTAACGAACCGCCAAACACGGCTGATATCACTTTAAAAGACGGGAAAACATTACACCATATTCTATCCTATAACAATCGAAACAATTACTCAGAAATATTGTTAATCAAAGAATGAAACTCAGAAAATTAAATATTTTTCTATTATTCGTATTTTATATACTCTTAACGGCTTGTGGTAAAAATTCAAATCTGCCTTGGGAATATAAAATCCACACCCTTAATGAAGAAGCAAATATTAGTATTCAAAAAGTTAAATCAACTCAACAGGGTCTTTTTGCAATAGGTGGGAATAGATTTGAATCAGGAAATATTTTTCATTTTGATGGAAATGATTGGACAGAAATAGCACTTCCTCCACATAGAAACAAAGCTTTTTATAGTTTGGAAGAACAAACCTCTTCGGGACAACTCACTCTAGTAGGATATGATGGAAATATTCTCATAAAAGAAACGACTTCTTCTCCTTGGTCTTTTTATGATCAGCCTTATTGGGAATGGATGCAGGATGTTGCGATCACTGATAATGGCACTTGGATTGTTGCAGGAGAAGCATTTCATAACGGCAAGCTCTTTCACTTGAATAACATGGGTGAAATGAACTTAAAAGATACCTTTGAATTTGAATTATCAAGTATTGATTTTAGTCAATATCCACAGGGATACATTTTAGGTTATGGCACGGTTTTAGAAACTCTTAACGCCGGAGAAACTTGGCATGAGTTAACTTTACAAGGCGATCATTTCAAAGATTATTATCAGAGTGCCAATGAAATGTATATCATTGGATACGAAGGTTCTATTTGGAGGAAAAGTTCGACAGCACAAGATTGGGTAAAATTGCGAAAACAAAATACTCTTTCCAACCATAAAACACGCTTAAGAAGCATTCATATGATGAACGATATAGAAGGTTTTATTGTGGCTGATAAGGGATTAATTTTATACACGAAAGACCGATGGGAAAACATGAGAACTTTTAAAGTTCCAGGATTTGAACAAGCTGACTTTTTAACAATTACCGCCAAAGACGCTACCACACTATGGATAGGGTGCTCAAATGGTAAAATTATTGAAATATATTTATAGTACTCCCAATTTTTAACATCATTCAGTCGTCATTAATGTAGGGAGGATATAATTTCATACATTGATTTATTTTAAGTAATATTATACTGTTGGTATATCCTTTATTATGTCCAATTACTCGGAACAAGAACTTATAGATGGTTGTAAAGCTGGTGATCCACATTGCCAAGAACAGCTTTATAAACTGAAGTATGAGCTCTTCTATAGAGTTTGTGTGAGGTATGCGAAATGCTATACAGATGCGGAACTACTAACGAATGATGGATTTATTAAGGTATTTAACAATATTCATAAGTACGAAGGAAGAGGATCTTTTGAAGGTTGGATAAGACGAATTATGGTCAACACTTGCTTGGATCATTTAAAAAGTAAGAAAGTAAGAGAAAACCAACAAACAGTCTCTCCTGATGATTATACAGAAAATGTGTTTTTCAACATTCCTGCATCAGTCATTGATGATATTGCCTATGAAGATTTGCTTAAAATAATACAAGAAGTACCACCTACATCTCAGGCTGTGTTTAACATGTTTGTGATTGAAGGTTATAGCCATAAAGAAATTGCAAAGGAGTTGGATATCAGTGAAGGAACCTCTCAATGGCATGTAAATAATGCGCGTAAATTTTTACAAGAAAAGATTAAATTGATGAATCTGGAGATCAAATAAAATGGACAACAAGAAAATAGATCAATTAATAAAGAAAAAGCTGGAAACAGGTGGAGGTGCTATTCCTAGCAAACCTCAATGGGATTTGATTGCTTCTAAAATCAATGTTATTCCTCCTGTAACTAAGAAGAAACCTATGTGGATTCCATGGGCTTTAGCTGCTGCTTTAGCTGGTGTGGCTTTCCTAGGACTTCATATTTTTTGGAAAAATAGTCCACAAGAAATTTCAAATCCGGATATCATGGTAAAAATGGAAGTGGATGATACACAATCCACGCTTCAACCTATCGAAGAGATCGATACAGACGATGTTCAAGATGTATTACTTAACGCTACGCCTAAAGCACCGGTAAAAAACTTAATGGCTACCCATACAGAGGTTGAAACCATTAAAACAAATCATGCTAGCAATAATACCACTTCAACACATCCTATTGATTCTAAAACTACAATTATTGAAGAAACACTTACTAACATTATAACAAACATAGCAACTAAAAACGATCAGATTGAAGAAACCAAAAGTTGGGTAGAAGTGCAACACGACCCTACTCCTCAGGAATCTACAGAATGGAACTTTGCGAATTCGGATCACAAATCTTCTAAAAAACAATTCAGTTTAGGATTTAGTGGAGCTGTGAATTATGGTAATCAAAATTCTGGTTATGTTTTAGCATTATCTGCACGTCAAGATTTATCTTCTAAGGTCTTTATTGACGGTGCGGTAAGTATGATTTATAATAATTCTTCAAATCAAGTTATTGGGCTTCCTAACTCACTTCAAAATGTAACGATGTCTTCTGCTCCTGTAAAAAGCGCAATGGCAAGAGAGGTGGTAAGTTATATGCCTTCTGTAAACACGCTTTATTTACAATTTAATCCTGTGATTGGCTATAAAATTGTAGATGACATTTCCATTAGTGCAGGTCCTGATGTTCAAAAATTAATGAATCAAAACAGCAACAACAATACGTTTAACTACTATACTTTTAAAACAGATGGAACGATTGGTCAATTACCAGATTTAGATGTAGGACTTACTACTCAAACAGAAGTTAACCTTAGCCCAAGTTTAAAAGCAGGTTTGTTATATAGACAAGGTTTCAATCATTTGATTGCGCCAAACACTATGAATGTGATTAATAGAAATTATTTCCAATTCCAATTCAAATATTCTATCGGCATGAAATCCGAAAAATAACAAGCTTACATTTCAAAATACTCCAAAACACAAGCTTTTAAAAGGTCTTCTTGCTCTTTTAATGTTTCTAATGGCACAGCCTTCAATTCTTTGAAATGAGGCCATCCATCTTGATCATAATGCTCAAACTCGTAATAATCCACTAGGCTTAATACTGTACAGACAGCTATATGCATTAAATCTTGTTTCTCTTCTTTAGAGAATTTATACTTTGGCATCCTTCCTCTATACTCATTGATTCCTATTAAGAAAAGGACCGCTTCCATATCAGGTTTTTTTTCAAACCTTTCTTGTAGCATTAAAGTTAGAAAATGCCATCTTTGCTCCAAACTCAATTCTTGATTCATAGTTCATTCCTAATTACCCCCCAAAGTTATTACAATTGATTCAAAAAAGTTTCAATGTTTATATTTTGAGCCTGAGCTTTGTAATTAAAGACAATTCTATGCCTTAAAATATCAGGTGCTACCGCTAATACATCTTCACTATCTGGAGAAAATTTTCCATGTAATAAAGCATAACATTTTGCTGCTAAAATTAAATTTTGCGAAGCTCTTGGTCCTGCTCCCCATGAAATATAATCTGCTGCAAACGCTCCACCTGTTTCAGGACGAGAACGATGCACCATATTCACTGCAAACTCAACGACATGATTGGTTACCGGAACCTCTCTAACTAAGTCTTGAAAAGCTACAATCTCCTCTTCAGTCATTACTTTCGTTAAACTATAGTTTTGTTTTTGAGTTGTGGATTTAACAATGTCCACCTCTTCTTCAAAACTTGGATATTTAACAGGGATGTGAAACATAAATCTATCTAACTGAGCTTCAGGAAGTGGATAAGTCCCTTCTTGTTCAATAGGATTCTGAGTAGCTAATACAAAAAAGGGCTTAGGTAAGATATAGTTTACTCCTGCTGCCGTCACCGATTTTTCTTGCATCGCTTCTAATAAAGCAGCTTGCGTTTTTGGTGGCGTTCTGTTAATCTCATCCGCTAAAATAATATGAGAAAATAAAGGTCCTTTTATAAATTTAAAGTTTCTATCCCCATCTAATATTTCGCTTCCGGTGATATCACTTGGCATTAAATCTGGCGTAAATTGAATCCGGTTATAACTCAAATCTAAGACATCAGATAGCGACTTGACTAACAAAGTTTTAGCCAATCCTGGAACTCCAACTAATAAACTATGACTATTGCATAGAATACTAATCATAAGTTTTTCAATCACTTCATCTTGACCTATAATTACTTGACTTAAAACTTCCTTTAAGGAAGCATACTTCTCTTGCAACAAGGTTGCTAAAGCCAATTCTTTTTGTTCACTATTCATGCTACCAAAGTAAATGAAAATTTAATGGATTTCAAATGTCAACGAATGATTTATTATTTGAAATCAATGTGTAAGAGTAACAAAAATATGAAAAAGTGACCTTATATTTAACCTCTATAAAAAATCATCATGGAAAAAATAGAAAATATCACCTTAGAATACTTAACAATAGAAGATTATCAGAGCTTAAAATCAACGATGGATGAGGTGTACAAACCTTTACCAGATGCATCATGGAAAATAGAAGAGATAAAAAAACTGATTAAAGTTTTTCCTGAAGGACAAGTTGTATTAAAAGTGAATGGTCATTTGGCAGGATGTGCACTTTCTATCATTGTCAATGAAAAACTTGTAGAAACTAATCATTCTTACATAGAGATAACGGACAATTATCGCTTTGGGACTCATGATAAAGAGGGACATATTTTATATGGGATTGATGTTTTTATAAAACCTGAATTCCGAGGATTAAGATTGGGCAGAAGAATGTATGATTTCAGAAAAGATTTATGTGAAGATCTGAATTTGAAAGCTATTGCATTTGGAGGTAGAATTCCTAATTACCATTTATATGCAGCTGATTTAACACCTAAAGATTATATCAAAAAAGTACAAACCAAGGAAATCAATGATCCGGTTTTAAACTTTCAACTTTCTAATGACTTTCGTCCGGTAAGGATAATGAAGAGTTATTTAGAAGGCGACGAAGGTTCTAATGATTATGCTGTACTATTACAATGGAATAATATTTATTATGAAAAACCTTCAAAGAAGCACCCTCATTATTCCAAAACAGTCATTCGTTTAGGTTTAGTGCAATGGCAAATGCGCTTATTCAGCAGCATAGATGACTTTCTACATCAAGTGGAGTTTTTTGTAGATAGTTTATCGGGTTACAAATCTGATTTTGTAGTTTTTCCAGAGCTATTTAATGCCCCTTTAATGGATAAATATAATAGTCTCTCAGAACCTGAAGCTATTCGAAACTTGGCGCAGTACACGAAGTTTTTAGTAGAGAAATTTTCAGAAATGGCCATTGCTTATAATATTAATATTGTGACTGGAAGTATGCCAGAGTTAGTTGAAGACACTTTATTCAATGTGGGGTATTTGTGTCACAGAGATGGTCGAATTGATCGTTATGAAAAAATCCATATCACGCCCAATGAAAAATCAGTTTGGGGAATGCAAGGCGGAAGTAAAATAGAAGTTTTTGAAACAGACGCAGGAAAAGTTGGAGTTTTAATTTGTTATGATGCGGAGTTTCCTGAGTTATCAAGACTTTTAGCTGATGGAGGTATGGAAATATTAATCGTGCCTTTTTTAACGGATACGCAAAATGCTTATTCCAGAGTTCGTAATTGTGCTCAAGCGAGAGCTATAGAAAACGAATGTTATGTAGCTATTACAGGAAGCATAGGAAATTTACCAAATGTGAACAACATGGATATTCAATATGCGCAATCTATGGTATTGACACCTTGTGATTTTGCATTTCCTGCGGATGGAATTAAAGCTGAAGCGACTGCAAATACTGAAATGGTCTTAGTAACTGACGTCGATTTAGATTTATTAAGAGAGCTGAATATGTTTGGAAGTGTTCGAAATTTAAGAGATCGCAGAACAGATCTTTTCAGCCTAACTAAGAAGTTATAAAATAAAAAATACACTTTACTTTTAAAAAATAGGCAAAGTGTATTTATGTCTAAAAAACAGATGCTAAGATAATTTTTAAAAAGAAAAGTTAACAGTTAATGAGGTTTGAGAAAAAACATCATAATGTTCATTAGCAGCTACCGTTGGTTTATAGCCATCTAAATAATCTGTTGTACTATAATAATAACGATAATTAACGCCTAATGTCACGGAGTTCCCATTTAATGACTTATAAACAGGGATTGAATAGGATATTTCTATAGGAAAAAGCACATCAATTCTATTATAATTACCCACCATTCCTATGCCTTCCATTGGAATATCAATAGCATCTACATCACTTTTAATTAAAGAAACACCACCACCAATAGAAATATTTAAATACTCTTTCAGTTCTTTATAATACTCGCTTAAAAAATGGATGGGTACTACTTTCAGCACGAGAGATCCATTAATAAAATCATTTTTATAACGAGCTCCACCTAATGCTGAAGTTTTTTTATGACCTTCTTGCAATAATCCTTTTTGAATATCTGCACTTATTTCAAACACATCAAATGAAGTAAAGGAAATACCTAATCCTGCAGAATAACCTGGTTCAGATGCTTGAACATCAGTATAAGGTAAAGTAACACCAGATATAGTATAAACCTTGAATTTGTTTACGTCAGAATTATTTATTCTGGATTGTCCAAAGGCTTGTAACCCAACCCAAGACATCAATACCGTTAAAAAAACAAATACTATTTTAATCTTTTTCATCTTCACAATTCTTGTAGTTAATTAATTTTTGAAATGCAAAGAAATGGCAATTTGCTTTAAGAAAAAAATTCCTTAAGTTTTCTCTAAGCTTATCTAGTCTTATACTTGCTTATGGTTTCTTAAAACAAGTTTGAGATATTGTCTAACACTCAAAATGAAGAGATGACTTTCTTCATAAAACAACTTAAAGGTGCGAGCTGATTATGATAATTAACAAGTCACTTAAGAATTAAACAGACAAATACCTTTAAATTTGCGACATGCAACAAGATAAACCTATACTTGAAGTCTGTTATTCTCCAGCACTTCTGCATTTATACGATCTTAAAAATACCATTGTGGTCGTTATTGATATTTTCAGAGCAACCACTACCATTTGTGTTGCACTTGCAAATGGCGCTCATAAAATACATCCATTTTTAGAAGTAGAGGAGTGTTTAAGTTTTAAAGCTGCACATCCGCAAGTGATTAGTGCAGGCGAAAGAGACGGAAAAATAATTGAAGGTATGGATAGAGGAAATTCTCCTTCTGATTATTCACCTTCTTTTATTCTAGATCAAGAAATTGCATTGACGACCACGAATGGAACAAAGGTTTTACACATGTCTTCTGATGCGGAGCAAATCATTATAGGTTCTTTTGTGAATCTGAGTACAGTCGTTAATTACCTAAAAAGTCAAAATAAGAAAGTGCTTTTAGCTTGTGCTGCTTGGAAAGACAAGGTTAATATGGAAGACACTTTATTTGCAGGTGCCGTAGTTCATGCATTACAAGACGATTTTGAAATCTTATGCGATTCAGCAAAGATGAGTCAAAGTTTATGGGCATCTACTCATGACGGCGAAAAGTTATATGAAGTTCTGAAAGACAGTTCTCACTATCGCAGACTTTCTCATTTCGGTGCAGAAAAAGATTTAATAATTTGCAGTAGTATCAATACTCATCCATGTCTTCCAATTTTTATGGATAGTTCTTACTTATCAAATCATCACCCTAAAAATAGCATTTAAACATTCATGAGAATTATTACTTATAATGTCAATGGAATTCGCGCAGCTCAGAGAAAAGGCTTTTTAGAATGGTTAGCCGAGGATCCTGCTGATATTATTTGTCTACAAGAAGTGAAAGCTGATCAAGAACAAATTGAGATACAGCCTTATTTAGACTTAGGATTTCATGTATTTTGGTATGCTGCACAAAAGAAAGGTTATAGCGGCGTGGCCATTCTTACCAAATTTCCACCCGAAAAAGTTATTTATGGAACAGGTCACGAGCAAAGTGATTATGAAGGCAGAGTCCTTAGATTAGATTTTAAAAACTTTTCTTTAATCAATGCTTATTTTCCAAGTGGCTCCTCAGGCGATCATCGTCAAGATTATAAATACCAATGGCTGGATGAATTCTATGATTATATAGAAGCACTAAAAGTAGAACAACCTCAATTAATTGTCGTTGGAGATTATAATGTATGTCATAAAGCTATAGATATTCATAATCCAGTGAGTAATAAAAGAAGTAGTGGATTTTTACCAGAAGAACGAGCATGGATGGATAAATGGTTCGATACAGCAGGGTTCACAGACAGTTTTAGACACTTTAATCCAGATCCTCATCATTATTCTTGGTGGAGCTATAGAGCGAATTCTAGAGCGAATAACAAAGGATGGCGTATAGATTACATTAGTGTGAGTGAGGCGATGCAGAAAAGACTAAAAAGTGCCATGATTTATCCAGATATTGTTCATTCAGACCATTGTCCAGTTTTCGCATCTTTTGAATAACTTATAGATATTTACAATAATTAAAAAGCTGCTTAGGAAGACCTGAGCAGCTTTTTAATTTTATATTATATAAAATATTATAAAGTTTCCTTTAACCATTTAAAGAATTCAGTTTGCCATACTAAACCATTATGAGGTTTTAATACCCAGTGGTTTTCATTATGAAAGAATACTAATTTACTATTAATTCCTTTTAATTGAGCAGCTTGAAATGCTTGCAAACCTTGCTCAATTGGAACTCTAAAATCCTTTTCACTTTGATATATCAAAATAGGTGTATCCCACTTATCTACATAATTAGATGGATTAAATTTCGTAAATGCTTTAGGAGTTGGTTCCGTCCAATAGTTGCCTTTCACATCCCAATTCGCGAAAAACAATTCTTCTGTAGTTCCATACCAAGACTTCATATCGAATAAACCATTATGAGAAATAAAAGACTTAAAACGTCCTTCATGAATTCCAGCTAACATAAACACACTATATCCACCATAACTTGCACCTACTGCACCTAATCTATCTGAATCTACATAAGACTCTTCTGCTAAAGCATCAATAGCGTCTAAATAATCATTCATTGGTCCACCACCCCAATCTCCACTAATCACTTCATTCCACTGAACTCCCCAACCTGGCATTCCTCTACGATTTGGTGCAACAATAATATAATCATGAGCTGCCATCAATTGAAAATTCCATCTTTGAGAGTAAAACTGTGTTAATCCAGATTGTGGTCCACCTTGACAATATAACAAAGTTGGATACTTTTTACTTGCGTCAAAATTAGGAGGATAAATCACCCATACGCCCATATCATAACCATCTCTTGTAGTGATCATTCTCAATTCACTGTGACCTAAATCCATTTTCGCATACTCTGCGTCATTAACTTTAGAAATGCCCTTCATTTTATCAGTAGCACGTTTACTAAAATCTGCTTTTGTAATTGAAAATATTTCATTAGCGTGATTGTGATCTGAACGCGTCACAATGATATCTTTATTAGTTTCTGCAACAATACCAGTAATGTCATATTGCCCTTTTGTTAAGATAACAATCGGTGGTAAACTTCTTACAAATAAATTCGTTGGAACTTGAACTGAAAATAATTGTCTTGTTCCTTTCGTTGTAGCATTAAAAAACAATTCATTATTATCATTACTCCAGACAAATCCTCCATCTACTGTTCCATCCCATTGAGCAGTCATATTGCGAACATAACGCGACTCCCAATCCATTACTACTAAATCATTCTTATCTGCTTCATAACCATCACGCTTCATTTGTAACCAAGCTAACTTAGTTCCATCAGGACTGAATTGAGGAGCTACATCATATCCAGGATTATCTTCTGTTAAATTAGAAGTTTCTCCACTTGATAAATCATACAAATGCAAATCTGTATTCGTACTTAAAGCATATTCTTTTCCTACTTTCTTCTTACTCACATAAATAACATGTTGACTTTCAGGACTGAAAACGAAATCTCCACTACCGCCAAATGGCAAAGTAGGCGAAGAGTAAGGTTCTCCCTCCATGATATCCATTTCTTTATGATCGGAGAGCTTTTGTACAAAAACATGATTTACTTTCCCATCATTCCATTGATCCCAATGTCTATAGTCTAAATCTGTATAAATTCTAGCTTGAGCATTTGGTGCAAATTCATAAATATCTTTTCCTAAAGAAGGATTAACCAAAACTTCTCTAGAATAGGCTATCCATTTACCGTCTGGAGAAATTTTAATGTTTGCTGCATCTTTTAAATTGGAAGATAAAGTAGTCCACTTCTTTCCTTCATTTTTAGTCAGATACAAAACGCCTTCTTCAACGGCATAAACGCCTTCAGATGTCCATGCAACAAATTGCTTTTTTTCTAACCAATCGATATTTGATTGTGTATGATTTTTAAGCGCTACTTTTTTATGTTGTGTGCTGTATTCCTCTGTTTTCAAATCGACATGGCGCACTTGAAACCAAACAGATTCTTTATCAGGAGAAATACTTATGGGTGACACTTGTCCTAAACTCCATAGTTTTTCAGGTGTCATTCTATCTTGAGCATTAATAGTCATAGGTATTGCACATGCTATACTTGCATATAAAAGCCATTTTTTCATCATGGAAATTATTTAAGTCGTTTAAAATTTTTTATTGAATAATCCGTATTCCCTAAGCATAGCGCTTGGTCTATATCTATCTTCCTTGTAAATCTGATTCAAAACATTCAATTTTGCTAATACAAAATCGGCGCCTAATTCATTACACCATGCTAATAACCCCTTAGGATAATTTACACCTTTAGTCATGGCAGTTTCTAAATCTTCTTTATTAGCAATGCCTAAATATAAAGCATCTGCCGCCTCGTTAATCAACATACTTACAATGCGATGTACAATTTCCGTCGCTTTCTTATTGATTTCCACATCAGATAAATCTAAAGTGGGCAGTTGAAAGTCTTCATTATAATTAAAAAAGCCTTTCCCTGATTTTCTTCCTAACCAATTGGCTTCTAAAAGTCGTTTCTGAGTGAGTGAAGGCGTATATCTTGGATCTTGATAAAAGGATTGAAATACAGTTTCCGTCACTACATAATTAACGTCATGTCCGATATAATCCATTAAAGTAAAAGGTCCCATTCTAAACCCTCCGACCTGAGTTAATGCCGCATCTATAAATTCTTTTGTAGCTAAACCTTCTTCATAAATTCGTAAAGCTTCACTATAGAAAGGACGCGCAACTCTATTCACTATAAATCCAGGAGTGTCTTTAACTAAAACCGGTGCTTTCCCCCATGATTTCATCAATGTCAACATTTCTTCTCCTAATCCTTCACGAGTTTGAATCGCAGGAATAATTTCCACTAAGGCCATCAAAGGTGCAGGATTGAAAAAATGAATCCCTATCATTCTTTCTGGATGGTTACAAGCTGCAGCAATAGAAGTAATAGATAGAGAAGAAGTATTCGATGCTAAAACACAATGCGTAGAAACTACTTTTTCTAAGGATTGAAACACTTGTTGTTTAACTTTTAGATTTTCTACAATAGCTTCAATTACCAAATCTGCTTTCTTAAAAGATTCCATTGAGTTCGCAAACTCTATTCTCTCAAAAACTTCAGAGGCAGAAGCTATTCTTTCTTTTTCTTCTAATCGATTTAATATTTTCTGCAAATGTTCTGAAGCTTTTTCTAAAGCTTCTTCTTGCAAGTCATATAAAACCACACGTGCTTCGGCTTGAGCTGCAACTTGAGCAATTCCCGCTCCCATAGCACCTGCGCCTACTACACCAATTGTCATATATTTTGATTCACTCATCTTAAAATTTGTTTTTCCACATCATACTTTCAACTGGACGTTCCGTACGTACAGTGTATTTTGCATTTGCTTTAGTAGCATAATTCATTCCTACTTCTCCTTCAACTTCGAAATAAATCAATTGACCTATCGGCATCCCTGCATATATTCTTACAGGATGCACACAGCTAATTTCTAAAGTCCATGTATTACAAAAACCCACATCTCCCTTACCTGCCGTGGCATGAATATCAATACCCAATCGTCCGGTAGAAGATTTCCCTTCTAAAAATGGAATATGTTGATGTGTTTCTGTGTATTCTAAGGTGACTCCTAAATAAAGAGTTCCTGGTTGAAGAATATACCCTTCTTCTGGAATCTCAAAATGTCTAATGGTATTATGCTTTCGAGCATCTAAAATCTCATCTTCATAGATGGCTAAATGCTTTCCTAAATGCACGTCATACGAATTCGACCCTAAAGCACTTCTCAAAAACGGTTCAATTACAATGTCCCCCTTTTCCATTTCTTCCAAAATGGCTTTATCTGATAATATCATAAATCAATGTATGCTTAAGTAAGTTCTATATGTTGCTTTGCCCATGATTCATTTAATGGAATTACCCATGAATCCTTTAATTCGGACAAGCTTGTAATCAAGTTATTAAATACCAAGGTTTCAGGTTGAATATATTCTTTTTCCAAAGCATAATTCAATTGATTAAATGGCAACATTTCCACTTTATCTTTAACTAAGAAGGTCAAAGTCATTCTATCAAACAACTGAATTTGATATTGACGTTCTATACTTTTCAATAAACTCACCGTGCTATCAATACTACATCCACTGACACTATTGTTAGACTCATCTGCTATAAACAAAATGAATTGGTTAAAGAAAATCCCAGCCCATCCACTAACAGGTTCACCATGTACTTGCCATTGCAAATAAAAATGTACTAGTTGCTCATTAATTTCCACCATTTCTTTTTCGGCAAAAGAACGGTTAGCTTGATATATCCAAACGCGGCTACTTTCTGGCAACTCCGTTGGTATTTTAGATAATTGATTTGAAAGATTCATGTAGCAAAGTTAATAAATTTGGATTGGTATTTATACTCTCTTTTTGGCGGTTTCAAATATAAGTATTTATGGATTTGAAATACCTGCTGACTTTTCAAAAAAAAGCCACATAGTTCATGTTGCTATGTGGCTTTTTAAAGATTGCTATAATTTTATTTAATTCCTAATTTTACTTTTACTTTATCGCTAGCGTTTAATGCATCTTTAGCATACAATAAACCTGCTGCATCGTAGATGTAATCATAGCCTTCTGCTTTTCCTACTTCTTCGATTGCTGTTTGAACTTTCTTCAAAAGAGGTGAGAAGATTTCTTCTTGTTTCTTTTCAATTTTGGCTTCTACTCCACCTTGAAAGTCATTGATTCTTTTTTCGATATCGCTAAGTTCATTAGCTTTAGTTTCCATTACGATTTCAGACCAAGTGGAGCCTTTCTCTTGATAATCTTTTACTTTGCTTGCATATTCTTTTTGCATAGCCTGAAATTGACCTTCAAGTTCTACGTAATAAGCTTCAAATTGTTTTTGAGCTGCACCCGCTTCCGGTAATTGACTTAATAAATCTTGTGTGTTCACATAAGCTGTTTTCTGTGCCATTGCTGTAAATGACATTCCGAAAATAATAGCAGCTAAAAGGATGATTCTGTTCATTATGATTGTTTAATTTAAAAATTTAAGGGCAAATATAATTAATTTACTTAGTTAGAAGCTTAATTATCTCTTCACTTTTATCTAAGCTTGGTTGTGCATAAAAAATTGTAATTCCACCTGACTTATCATATATAATTTCATAATTACGAGACTGAGCAAATTGCTGTACCGTATTATATACTTTGTCTTGTATAGGTTGAATTAACTCTTGTCTTTTCTGATATAATTGACCTTCATATCCGAAGTATTTCTTTTGCAATTCTTTCGCTTGACGTTCTTTTGTGATCACTTCTTCTTCTCTTCTTTGACGTGCACTTTCAGAAAGCATTGGACGTTCCGTTTGATAACTGCGATACATTTGTTCAATGTCATTCATTGCCTTTTCAACTTCAGCCTCCCAGTTTTTAGAGAAGTTTTCAATTTGCTTTTCTGCTTGTTTATATTCTGGTAGCTTCTCTAAAATATATTTAGAATCTATCACACAATATTTTGCTGATTGTGCATAAGATACACTTCCTACAAAAAACATAAGGAATACAGCCACTAAAGATTTATGATACCATTTCATAGTTAAAAATATTTTTAGTTATACAATTTGACAATAGTTCTTTCAAAAAGTTTAATAATCAATTAATCAGGTTCAAATCCTAACATGAAGGAGAATTTCGCAGCATTGTTAAACTTCACGCCTTCACCTAAACGATCAATACCTAAACCGTAGTCTAATCCTAACAATCCAAACATTGGTAAATGAATTCTTATCCCTAAACCTGCTGACCTATAAAGACTCATTGGATTATATTCTTTAAAACTACTCCAACCGTTACCTGCTTCAAAAAACGCAAGTCCATAAATAGTTGCAGAAGGATTTAAAGAGAACGGATACCTTAATTCTACTGTATATTTATTAAATATAGTCGCATCTGGAGCATATACTTCATAACCTCTTTGTGAAATCAGATCTCTACCTACGAACATATTAAATCCTGACATTCCATCACCACCTACATTAAAGCGTTCAAATGGAGAATGTCCTATATCCTTATTATAATACCCTAAGAATCCATACTTAACGGCTAACTTAAGAATTAAATTACCATGAACTTTCTGATACCATTCTGCATTAAAACGATATTTATGATACTCAATCCACTTATATTTATCCTCTACTGTTTCAGTAGTCACATCTCTTCTGCTATCCAAGTTCGCATAAGGAGGAGTGAATTGGAAAGTGAAATTAATATTAGAACCCGATCTTGGGAAAATAGGTTGATCCACAGAATTTCTTCCTAAGGTCAATCTTCCAAATAAGTTATTAGCAGGTCCATTAATGAAATCACTCACAAAATAAGTATAGTCTTTAAGTAAGTAGTTTTGATAGTTTACACCAAAAGACAAAACGAAATTTTGATCAGGCCATTTTAAACGCTTAGACAGCATCACACCACCACCCACATTTCTTAAATAATGATCATTTGGATTTCCTTGATAATATCCTGATTCTGAATAAGATTGTCTACCATAAGTAAGGTTGATACTTAAACCAATAGGTTTTTTACCACCAAACCATGGCTCTACAAAAGTTATATTTCCTGAATTATACCATAATCCATTTGATTGATAACGGATAGATAAATTCTGACCATCACCCATTGGCAATGGACGATATGCCTTTTTATTCAAAATGTTCTTCAAACTGAAGTTATTGAAAACAACACCTACAGTTCCCATGAATCCAATACCTCCACCAAAACCTGCTGACAATTCTAATTGATCATTTGATTTCTCTACAATATCATATTCGATGTCGACTGTTCCTTCATTAATTCTAGGATTGAAGTTAGGGTTCACTTGTTCAGGATCAATATATCCTAAACTGCTGATCATTCTCACTGAAGAAATAACATCTGAACGACTAAACTTATTACCCGGCATCGTATATAATTCTCTTCTCAATACATTTTCATTCGTTCGATCATTTCCTTTAATGCTTACTTTTCTAATTGTCGCTTGAGGTCCTTCTCTCAAATTAACTACAATATCAATCGTATCTCCATATATCGCTCTCTCTTCTGTATTTACTTCAAAAAATAAATAGCCATCATCCATATATAAAGTACCGATATCCAGAGATCCATCAAAGCTTGGCATTTGTCCCAATCTAGCTTCAAGTTTCTCTAAATTATAGATATCCCCTTTTTTAATGTTTAATATTTTATTTAAAGTAGAATCTGCATATTTAGTATTTCCAGCAAAATCAACATTACCAAAATAGTAGCGCTGACCTTCTTCTACCAACATTTCAAGATTTAAGTTTCCTGCAGTATTTCTATAAATAGTATCTGAAACTATTTGAGCGTCACGATATCCTATACTATTATAATAACGAATCACACTTTGCTTATCTTCTAAAAACTTTTTTTCTTTAAATTTAGAAGATGCAAAAACATTCAATCTTAAATATGGACTCGCTGCATTTAATATCTTAGTAGGATAAAGAAACTTCATGCCTTTCAATAAACTTTCCTTCTCGCTTTCTTTTTGTTCGTAAACCCTATCTGATTGATTAGGGTAAAGTGTCATCTTCGGCATTTCTTTTGTGCCTTTCATCTTACTCTTCAATCTCAATTCATCCACATTTTGATTTCCGGCAAATCGAATTTCATTAATTCTAACTTTAGAACCTTTTTCTACCTGTATCGTTAACTTTACGCTATTTTTTTGTCCAGCAATAGGCTGTTCCTTAATGATAGCACGAGCGTCTAGATATCCTTTATCACTAAAGTAATCATTCACCGCTTTATTAATTCTCGCTTTTAAATTAGCGGTCACCATTCTTTCTTTACCTAAACCGATTTTGTCTTTTATTTCAGTTTCTTGTGTCTTATTAAGACCTACAAACTCATAAGTTCCAAGTCTTGGTCTTTCTTTTACGATAAACCTCACACTTACGCTGCTTGCAGTTCTATTATAAAGTTCCACTTTAATGTCATCAAACAATTCTTGATCCCACAAAGTTCTGATAGCTCTTGAGATTTGATTCCCTCTATCTATATCAATGCGTTCTCCTATCACCAAGTTGGAGCTGATTGCAATTAAAGAAGCATCTAAGAATTTTGTTCCTTCCACCACAATAGTATCTATAGTGTGCAAAGTTTGTTTCGGCGCCGTCCTGGAAGAGCGTTGTGCTGAAGCAAATTGAGGAAAAGAAACAATACCAAATAGTATTATTCCCAGTGTGCAGATTAGTTTAGAAATATTATTTCGCATGAATATATAAATGCTATTTTGAAATTGGGTTTTGAAGCTGTTCACTAATTTTACCAAAACGTCTTTCTCTGTTTTGATAGTTTAAGATAGCTTCTGTCAAATGTGATTTTCTGAAATCTGGCCAATGCACTTCTGTAAAATACAGCTCTGCATAAGCTAATTGATATAATAAAAAATTACTCATTCTTTTTTCGCCTCCTGTTCTTATCATTAGTTCAGGATCTGGATATTCTGCAGTTACCAAATAGGAATGAAAAAGCTCTTCATTCATATCTTCTACTTGTAAAGTACCTATTTTAACGTCTTGCATTACATTCTTCACCGCACGATTAATTTCCCATTTTGAACTATAACTTAATGCCAAAATTAGCGTCAATCCTGTTCCTCCTGAAGTTAAGTCTATAGCTTCTTGCATAGCTATTTGACTTGCTTCTGGTAAAGATGTCAAATCTCCAATCACTCTAAGTCGAACTTTATTTTTAATTAAATCCTTGACTTCTTGATGAATGGTCATTACTAATAACTCCATGAGTGCTTGCACTTCGTATGCAGGTCTATTCCAGTTTTCAGTTGAAAAAGCATACAGTGTCAAATACTCTATTCCTTGTTCGGAGCAACATTCCACCACTTCTCTAACGCTCACTACTCCTTGTTGATGACCATGCACTCGATTCTTTCCACGTTCTTTTGCCCATCTGCCATTCCCATCCATGATGATGGCAATATGCTTAGGCTTTGGAATATTATGTTTAGAATCCTTAGACATTTTAAAATACTATTCTTAAAAGGTAGCAAAGCTACAAAATTACAACTAGTAATTAAATACAAGTACGCAATAATTACTATTTATGCAACAAGTATTTTATTTACAACTTAACAAACGTAAGAAACTGTATTTAATTGTCATTATTGAAAATTTCTTATTTCTAATAAAAAAACTAAGGAGGTCGATGTGGACCCCCTTAGTTTTTCTTATAGATTGCTTTTAAAAAAGCCAATCATTAATTACCTACACCTCTTGCATTTACTAATGCTTGAATGCTTGGGTCCTTTCCTCTCCATGCTCTATACATTTCTTCATAGTCTAATGTATTTCCTCTTGAAATAACCATATCTCTAAATCTTTGACCATTCTCTCTAGTCATCCCTCCATTTTCCTCAAACCACTGATAGGCATCATGATGTAACATTTCTGTCCATAAATAAGAGTAATAACCTGCTGCATAACCACCACTAAAGATATGAGCGAAATAGCTTGATCTATATCTTGGTTTTACTGCATGAACAACATCTAACTTAGTAGCATGTAAAGCTTCATTTTCAAAAGTAACCACATCTTCTATTTGTGTTCCTGCTGGAATAGTATGCCATGCCATATCAATATTAGAAGCAGCTAAATTTTCAGTTAAGCTATATCCTTGATTAAACGTAGATGCATTTTTAATTTTATTGACTAAAGTTGCCGGAATTACTTCGCCTGTTTCGTAGTGTTTGGCATAATTGTTCAACACTTCAGGATATAGTACCCAGCTTTCATTAATCTGAGATGGGAATTCCACAAAATCTCTTGCTACTGCTGTACCAGCTAAAGAAGGGTACATCTGGTCTGCAAAGAATCCATGTAAAGCGTGACCAAACTCATGGAATAATGTAGTCGCTTCATCGTATGAAATTAATGCCGGCTCGCCATCTTTAGGTTTAGTATAATTACAAACGTTATAAATAACAGGCTTGTGATTATATAACTTATTCGCAGTTACAAAGCTACTCATCCATGCACCTCCACGCTTAGTTTCACGTGCAAAGAAATCTCCATAAAACAATCCTAACTCAGAACCATCTTCTTCAAATAACTCGTACACAACAACATCTTCATGGTAAGTAGGAATATCAGTACGTTTTTTAAATGTTATTCCATATAATTTTTCTGCAGCATAAAATACGCCATTTTCTAATACGCTATTCAGTTCAAAATATGGTTTTAATTCATTTTCATCTAAGTCGTATTTAGCCTTTCTAACTTTTTCAGCGTAAAAGTTCCAATCCCATGGCTCTAATGTAAAATCTTCACCACTATCATAAATCATTTTCTGAATTACTGCCGCCTCTTCTCCTGCTTTCTTAGTAGCTGCCGGAATCAAACCGCTAAATAACTCTTGAACATAACTCGCATCTTTAGCCATTGTTTTTTGCAAACTCCATGCTGCATAATTATCAAAACCTAATAATGCTGCTTTTTCAGCACGCAATTTTGCGATTTCAATAACAATATCTTGAGTATCTTGATCTGTTCCTTCTGCTCTATAGTAAGAAGCTTTAAACAGTTTCTCTCTTGTTGGACGATGTTCTAAAGTCGCTAAAAGAGGTTGTTGAGTTGTATTTAAAAGTGAGATTTTATAACGGTCTCCATCTTTTAAATTGTTGATTTCTGTCTCTGACAATCCAGCTAATTCCTCTGGAGCATCTACGTAAATTGCACCACCGTTCATTGCGTCTGCATTTACTTTAGTAAACTTAGTAGTCAATGAAGCGATACGAGAATTGATATCCTTTAATTCGTCTTTTTTCGCAGCATCTAAATTAGCACCTGCAATTACGAAATTAGTATAATACTCTTCTGTTAACTTCAATGATTCTGCATCTAAATTCAGATCATTTCTGTTTTCGTAAACTGTTTTTACTTTTTCAAAAAGCCCTTCATTAAGATAAATGCCATCGGAATGTTCAGACATTTTAGGTGCCATAAACTCTTGAATTTCAGTTATCTTATCATTTCTATGAGCGCTTGTCAATGCATAAAACACACCTGCTGCACGATCTAATAAAACACTACTTTTCTCAATAGCCAAAATGGTGTTTTCGAAATCAGGTGCTTCAGTATTTTCTACAATAGCTTTAATAGCTTCATCTTGAACACGCATCCCTTCCAATAAAGCAGGTTTATAATGCTCATCCTTAATTTTTGTGAAATCTGGCGCATGATACGGAAGCGTACTCTCTTCCATAAATGGGTTGTTATCCAAATTAGATTGCTCTCCTCCCGAAGTACCACATGCCATAAAACCAACACTTAGTGCCATGGCGAATATTAGATTTTTCCTATACATATTAAATAATTATAAAAAGATGTTGCTAAATTAAAGATTTTAGTGCGTTTTCCCAAGTAAAATATTTTTCATTGGGAAACTCATGTCTGTTTTTAAGATAAAATCAATGAATAATTTCCTCTTTAAAATGCAGTTTACATGTATAACCCACCATTAATCTGAAGGACTTGGCCGGTGATATATGCTGCTTTTTCAGAGATTAAGAATGAGACCGCATGTGCCACTTCTTCTTTTTTACCAAATCTCTTTAAAGGAATGCTTTTACTTAATGCTTTAGCATCTAAACTTTCGGTCATATCAGTTTCTATAAATCCAGGCGCGACAACATTAACGGTTATACCTCTAGCGCCTACTTCTTGGGCTAATGATTTTGACGCTGCGATCATTCCGGCTTTTGCACCTGCATAGTTCGTTTGACCTGGAGTTCCAGATAATCCACTTATAGATGCAATATTGACAATTTTACCTTTCCTTTTTAATACCATTTTGGTTAAGACTTGCTTAGTTACCCAATACATACCATTTAAGTTGGTATCTATCACTTGTTCCCATTGCTCATCTTCCATGAAAACCATTAGAGCGTCCTGCTTTACACCTGCGTTATTCACTAAGACTTCAATAAAGTCTTCTGGATGAGCAGTTTCCCAAGATGCTAATGCATTTCTGACTTCCTCTCTTTTACTCACATCAAATGGCATTAAAGTTGCTGAGCCATCATGGCTTTCGATTTCTTTTAGTATTTCGGCTGCCGCTGTTTGATTCGACTGATAGTTAATCAATACGTGATATCCATTTTTAGCTAATTCTATACAAATTGCTCCTCCTATTCCTCTTGACCCTCCGGTAACTAATGCATAAGGCTTTTTTGATTGCTCCATAAAACATTTTAATTATATTAAAGAAACTGTAACTGCAAATTACTACTTTTGTTACTATATTTCCTAAATTCATGGTTAGTTTCAATTTCATCTTGATGTGTAAGAAAAATTATAAGTTATTATCTATCATTGCTTTGCTTTTAAGCTTTCAACTTAAAGTTAACGCACAAAGTAATTATATTTCTTCCTTTTCATTAGAAAGTGCAGATTTACAAAGATGGGAAGCATTACAAGGCGGACTCAACTATAGCTCCTTGCCTAATAAATCATGGACAGAAAAGGCTATTCATTTCGATGTAAGAAACTCCAGCGCTAATGCTCTTTTTCCTGGAGGACCATCGGACGTGTCTGGAAGCGTTTTGACTTCAATAGATTTAGCGAATATTCAGCGACTCAAATCTTTACATGGCATTTGGTATGAAAATTCTTCAGGAATGCCTGCAACACCAATGAGAGAAAAGCCAATTCTGCGTTATTTTTATAAAACAAAAAACAACTTCTTTGACGTCTATAGTGACAATTTGTATTTAGCCGTAAATCCTGTTTTAGGACTTGAAGCACATTTACATAAGGACCACATCGGCTATAAAAACTTTAGAGGGATTGAAGCGAAAGGTATATTATTTAATAAAATTGGTTTTTATACCAAGTTTGGAGATAATCAACTCTACTTAGATGATTATACGCAAGATATCACTACTAAAGAAAGAAGCTTATATGGACATGATTATGCTCGAAATTTAGAAACTAATAAATACGATTTATTTGAAGCGACGGCTTATGTTAATATCGCACTTTATAAAAACATGCTGAATGTAACTGCAGGATATGATAGACATTTCGTGGGTTATGGTTTGCGTAGTTTAGTGCTTGATGAAGAAGGCGCTGCACAAAGTTTTATTAATTTACAAGGAAGATGGAAGAGATGGTCTTATGACTTTTTATATCTAGAACTTATTGATGATTATTATACCAGCGGAGATCAAATTTTACCTAAAAAGTATGGACAGATTCACCAACTTAATTACGACATCAATCATAAGGTAAGAGTTGGTCTTTTTGAAAAATCAATATTGGCTTCAAATACGGCATTTAATCCATTAAGTATAGTTCCTATCCCTGGTTTACAAAGCATAAGGCAGAGCACAGGAAGTAATATACAAAGCGAAATGGGATTACAAGCTAAAGCTTTAGTAGCTAAAGGTTTTACACTTTACACACAAGCTTTTATTAAAGATGTGGACTGGAATAATTTAGGAAAAAACACTTATAAAAATCAGTGGGCCGCGCAATTAGGATTCCAATATTACAATGTATTTACGATCAGAAACTTGGATTTACAAGCTGAAGTTAATGTGGTTCGTCCTTTCGCATATAGCAGTAAGCAACCTGGATATAATTACACACATTATAATCAACCACTTGCTCATCCTTTAGGCAGTAATTTTATTGAAGCGATTGGTAAAATGAGGTATCAACCACATCCTAAAATCAATTTATTTGCCATTGGTTCCTTAGCTAAAAGAGGGGAAGAAAGGTCTAGTATTTATAATGGCGAAAACCCTAAAACGATTTTAAACGATGAAACTAAAGTTCCACATCATAGCTTAGTGGGTATCTGGAAAAACAGTCATTCTTATCATCAGTTTAATGGAAGAGCTTGGATACAATACGAATGGAGTCCATCCATATTTATTCTTGGTGGTGCCAACTATCGTCATCATTGGAAGAACGATATAGGCACTCCAGCTATTCAAACCATTGCACCATTTATAGGGTTACATTGGCATTTTTCTAATCGTATTTTAATGTATTAATTTTCATGCAACAAGCTCTTATTTTACCTGTTAAAGGCGTTCATCCTAATATTCCTGAATCTTGTTTTTTAGCTCCGAACGCGACTATAGTTGGAGATGTAGAAATGGGCGAAGGTTGCAGTATTTGGTTCAGCGCTGTTGTTAGAGGCGATGTGAATAAAATCCGATTAGGTAAAGAAGTGAACGTTCAAGATGGTGCTTGTATTCACTGTACTTATGAAAAAACAGAAACTAAAGTCGGTGACAGAGTATCCATAGGCCATAATGCGATTGTTCATGGCTGCACGATTGAGGACGATGTATTAATTGGCATGGGTGCTATCGTTATGGACAATGCTCATGTAGGCACTCAAACGATTGTGGCTGCTGGGGCAGTAGTTTTAGAAGGTATGAAATTAGACAGCCACTCTATATATGCTGGCGTACCTGCAAAAAAAGTAAAAGACATATCTAAAGATTTGATGGAAGGTGAAATTGGAAGAATCGCTAAAAACTACAATATGTACGCTTCTTGGTTTAAGAAATAAATCAGGTTTAAAATTATAACTTATCTCGAAAGTCCTATTAAGATCATTTCTTAATAGGACTTTTCTTTTCTGAGAATTCTTAATTATTCAAGTCCTTTAAAGTTTTTTTCGAAATAGAGGTAACAAAAATATCGATGTGTTGATATCCTATTAAAGCAGCAAACATTAAAACATTGAGCTTTTTAAAATATCAATTTATTAATTATTTAAAACACCAATTATGAAAAAGACAATTATCTTAAAATCGGCCATTTTATTTAGCGCCTTGGGTTTAGTAACCTTAAATGAATCTGCAGCACAATCTGAAAATATACGTTACAGGGTCAAAGCGGTAGCAACTCAAATGCACTCAGGAACGGAATTCAATAAGGTAGACAGTGTGCTATACTATTGGGGAGACAACAACAACGACTTGTTATTACCTGAAGATTACTTTATACACTATTACTTAACGCCTCCAACATTGCCCAAAACTGTACCTACAAGCAATGCCTCAACAGTTATGACTACTGACTCTTTGAGTAAATATTCGTGGGACAACACTGCATATGACTTGACTTCGAGAAAACTCATGGAATTTAATGCTGAAGGATTAGTTGAAACTGAAACAGAACTGACCAATTCAGGATCAGGTTGGGAGAGTAGCATTAAGCGTACTTACACTTATGATGCCAATGGCAACAGAACTTCTGTTCATAGAGCTTATTGGGACGGAACAACTTGGATCGACCAATTAGAAAACTCTTTCGAATTTGACAACTCCAATAATATGATTTTAGAGTTGAGAACTTTTTGGAACATGAGCATGTGGGATACGACAGAATTAGTTGAATACACGTATGATAACGATGACAACATGACGATGAGACTTGAAATGACACCTGGTAATACAGAATGGATTCCTTTCAAGAAAAACACACTCACTTATACCAACAATTTAGTCACTCAAAACAAAGAAGAGCTCTACGATCAAGCGGGACAAGTTTGGGGTAATTTCTTGAAAGAAGATTTCGTTTATGATGCCAATGATCAGTGGATCGAGTCTACAATGTATGATTATTCTAATAACACATGGAATGTATATTTTGAGCGTGAAAACGAATATGACGGTTCTGGAAATCTCTTAAGTACGAATGTTCAACTTAGAGTAAACGGGAATATGGAACATTATGACAAATTTGAACTTGAATACGAGGACGACTTATTAACCGAAGCCACTGTCTATTATTTTAACGGTACAAGTCTTAACCCTTCAAGAAGAACATTGTACAGCTATAATAGTAACGACATGTTAGAAAGTGGATATACAGAAACATGGGATGGAAGTGCCTTCATTTCAGACATGTACGCTCGTAAAACTCACTTTTATTATGAGGAATATGAAGACCAATCCACTTCTGTTGAAGACCTTTTAAATAGTGATGATTTTGCAGTTTACCCTAATCCAACCACGGATAAGATTCACATCAAAATGAGTAACAATCAAAATCTAAATAGTGTGTCAATAGTTGACATTAGTGGAAGAGTAGTTTTCCAATCCAAGAAAGATTTTAATGCTTCTACAATCACGATTTCTACACATACGCTTGCCAATGGAATGTATTTCCTGGAAGCAAAGAGTGGTAATCAAAGAGGCACAAAAAGTTTCTTAGTTCAACATTAAAAAATCAAAACGCTGTGAATTGAAGTGGCTCTTAAGTATTACTTAAGGGCTACTTTTTTCATGGCATATTCCTCCATTTAAAAATATATAAATGGAATAATACTTTTCTTTTTAATCTTAATATTGATTTCAGTGCCCATATAATTCGCAGCTGCCCAATACCAAGGATTTCTATGGCGAGGATTACTCGTTTTTATATAATCCCTTTTTGCAAGTGCTAAAGCTCTGATAGGATCCTCACAATTATATAAATACTGATAAAATAATTCCATTAATTCTGACATGGCTTGATCATCCACAGACCATTGAGATGCGATGACTCCTTTTGTCCCTTTACTTATGAAAGCCTTATTTAAACTTTCCAATCCTTCAGCTGCAATCATCTGCCCATCACCACTTTCACAAGAAGACAAAATGACTAAAGGGAAATTCATATTAGTGACAGACAGACTTCCCAAAGTCAATAAATTATCTAAAACTATAAAAGGAAATTCACCGCCAATCGCATGAGTAGCTAAATGAAGAATGTTCGATTCCGGAAGATGATTAAATAAAGATTTTATAGTCGCTTTTTCATCTTTATATATGGTGGACTTATATTTTCTTTTTAAAAGCTTCGCTTCTTGATTGACAAAATTCAAATCTAAATATGGAGCACCAAAGGTCGTTTTAGCAAACAAGACAATTTCCGAAGAAAATACAGCGGCTTCTCTGTTCAGAAAATTCAATATAAATGAATAAGTGTAAGCTATTTCATGATTATCAACCACAAATGCACCGTCTTTCATCAAGGCATCTATTGGCAATCTATACAAAACACCATCTGGTGCTATAAATATTCTTTTTTTCGACTCATGATAAACAGGCATGAGTTTTTTCAATATCAATCCAGATTTTGTAACGTATTCTTTAGGATTATTCTCATAAGCAAAAGGACTATCTCCAAAATATTGATTGATAAAATCTTGAATAAAAGACGCATCTAGCTCTTCCATATCCAAAATATTTACACTTGCTAGCCCATCATTAATACTTACTATATAGCTCAACTGTTCCTCACTTATCAAGTAACTTACTATTGTAGTTTCCTTTGATTTATCCAGTAGGTATGATTTAAAAGCATCAAAGTCTATTTCTTTAAAATACTGCTCATAATGTTGTTCTGACAATTGAAATTGGAATTCTAAAGATGCGATATTATTTTTCACTTCTTCTCTCGAAATACTATCCGTCAAAACTGCAAGTTGTTGATATTGTTCTTGTAATGAATTCAAAAGTTGTGTTTCTTCTAAGGTGTTTTCTTTTTTTGACCATTGCTTACTCCGATTCATTTCCACTAAAACCTGTCTTCCTTTCGACATTTCAATGGCCCAAAACATTTGGAATGCCGTTCTTTGCTTCAGCTCCGAATCTGCACTTTCTTCATAAAGTTTTTCCAACAAAGACAAATATTCTGTCAAGATCGTTCTATTCCATTTAGAGTTTTTGTAGCTACTTGCTTTATTGACAATTAATCCTTGGGTTAAAAATGAACTTTCAATGGCTTTTTGATAATAATGCAAAGCTGAATCCTGTTCAACTGTTTGATAGCCTTTTCCTAAAGCATGCAAACTTTCGGTGTAAGTATAATCCAAGATATTTTCATCTCCATAGCTCTGCTTTAACAAAAGAATCGCTAGATTAAAATCTGCTATAGCTTCAACTGGACGATCATCAATACTTAAATTTCCTCTTCCTAATAATAATTTTGCTTGAGTTCTTAATTCTGTATCAGGATAATGCTTCCGTACTAATTGATAAGCTTTATTAATACTTTCCCATGCTTTTTTATGTTGGTTTCTTGCAATAGCAATATCACTACCCATTTTTAAGGCACTTGAATACCAAATAATTACCTCCTCTTTATCAGAGAATGCTTCATAAACCTGAATAGCTTTTTCATTATAAAATGTCGCGCTATCTATTTCTTCTAAATTTAGTTTACTGATGCTCAGGGAATTGAAAAGTAATCCTTTATAAACAGACTGTTCTTCAGTAAAAGACAAACCTTTTAAAGCGGTCTCTTGAGCTAAGATGTAATCGTTTCTTTGTTGATAAGCAATCGTCAAATTACTATATAAAGAGGGTAAATATGCCCAATTCTCTTCTTTTTCAGAAATCGTTATGGCTCGATGATGCAAAGCAATTGACTTTTGCAAATCGTCAATTCTAGTGTATAAATTAGCTAAAGGTTTAGCGATATATAATACAAAATCAGGCGATTTCAATTCGTGGTCTAAATGAAAAACATAAGCCTTCTCATAGAATTTCGTAGCAGATAAAATATTGCCATGAGCCCTTAAAACATAGCCTATATTTAATAGCAAATTGACAAACTGCTCCTTTCCTTCTAAACTGTGAGGTTGATATTTCACCAAATTTAAAAATGAATCAGGATTAGCAATTACCTCTTCAGGATCATCATAAGTAATCTCAATCAACTCATTAATATGTACTGTATTTTGAGCTTCATTTTCTGCTGTTGCAAAAGGCTTAACCTCTTCAAGTGAAATCTCACTCGGTTTTTCATTGGTGCTTTGACAAGACAAAACCGAAAAAAACAAGAGCAACAAGCACGGGGATAGCTTTTTATTAAAACACATTAAATAACAGTTTACAACCTCCAAGCTAAGTATAAATTTAATTGCTGTTGCTTAGCTCCCAAAAAATGATAGCGTAAACCTAAAGATGGTCCTAAATAAGCCAAACCAATATTGAGATCAAAAAATGGCTTTAAAATAAAGTCTTTTCCTGGCTGATCAGTCCAATTTTCAAACTTTTCCTCAATACTTGGATATATAGCAGTCTGATAAGGATGGTATCTTCTATTTTCTTGTGCATTTAAATTCCACTTTATCATTGCTGCCACACCAACACCCGCAGAAACATAAGGAGAAAAATTATACCTCAAATGCAAAGGCACTATCGCTAAATTAAGATTTCTAGCTGAAAAACTCCTTTCAAACGATTGATATTCTAATTCAAAAGGATCAAATCCAGCAGGAGGATTTTGTATCAAAACCGTTCCTGAGGAATCCACAAATTGGTACTGCTCGTATTCACTCACATTCATGTAGATTTCAAATTGGAAATAAGGCTTGCGATATGGCGCGATTGAAGCAATACCTAATCCAAACATTCCGTATTCTTTATGCGTCAATCCTTCTTCTCTTTTAGCATAATCAGGCATAAAGCTATTATATCCTGCAAATATAATCGGAGACAAATTCCACTTGTATCTTCCCGTTGCCCAATTCGTTGTTATCGGTTCATTTTTATCAAAGAATATTTGAGTTCGAGCAGGGAATTTCTTGTTATCTACAATTCTTTTTGACTTCATCTTAAATCGTATAAATCCTCTTGTACTATCCATGTCACTCACGTCAGGAGCAGCAGACCCTGGCAAACTAATATCTTTAAAATGAAAAACTAAGGAATCCTTTCCTTTTGGTGTTACAATCCAACAACCCGTATCATCCATACTTTGACACTCTTCGCATTGTGGAGACAAATGAAGCAACTCAAAAGATGAGATATTGGCTTGTTTTGGCAAGGCTATTTCTAAACGTACATTTTTAGCATCTCCTTCCCCATCATTCTGGAATTGCACTTTATAAATATGTTCTTTTTTCTTAAAAAAAGTTCGATAATTCACCCTAGCCTTCTTGATTGACATCTTATTAGGATCGTGAGAAGCGACAATCGGCACTTCTAATTTATGAATATAAGCTTCAAAACTATTTTCAGGAATAAAAATCCCTGTAATTGTAATAATAGCATTCGTGTCTACTAACATTTCAGGAGTGACTTCTAAATTGATAAATGAAAATTGCGCTTCGCCTTCATTACTTTGAATTTCGTACTGCCCTATTGATTTATAACTATCGTATATTTTAGAAAAATAACGAACCGCTTCCTGGTCTTTAAAGTTTTTTTCTTCTTTAACGCCGTAATCAGGACTTCCGCTATAATGCAAAGTTGACTTTTGAATGGCTGCGAAAATATTAGAAAGGTCTGATAATTCTGGTGCAGGCAATATTTTCTCTTGATTATAAGTCGTTTGGTCTATGTAAACTAAACCTTCTTCTCCATATTCTTTTTCATTAGTCAATAAGAACATTTGACCCTTCACTTCCGTTTTCACGCCTACAATCAATGTCATATCCTCTCCTGGAAGTGCATTGGCATTTTTGGCAATTTGGAATATGCCATTAGCACTGAAAAAATGTTTCTCGTCATTAGAAATAGAAATATCATCATTATCTCCAGACGCTAAGTACACTTTTTTAGTTCCTTTCTTAGGCCTTGGACCATCGTCATAGTTGTTTACTGCATATAGCTGTGGTACATAACTTCCTGGTTGTTTATAATTATGAACAGGATTGGCTTCATAACTGAAATGTCCATCTCCAAAATCCCATAAATAAGAATAAAACGGAGCGCGGCCTCCCACTTTTGCATTTAGTGTAGGCAAATTTGCAGTAAACTGTATCCCATCCTTTGTAATCTCTGTATCAAAATTAGCAGGCTGTCTTGTTAAGTTAGGTTGATTTCCAAAAGAATGAAAAATGCTAAGCAAAGAAACAATTATAATAAGTGTTACTCTCATTTGACCATATTTTATGCAAATAACAAGATATTGTTTTATTTGTTATAATGAAAGTATAAGTGTCATTATAAAATCACTAAACGGTCGTTTTTGCCAAAATTGATTTAAATTCAAAGAGCTTTGAATAAAATAGGGTTAGTATTAATTATCGTTCTGCTATTATTATAAAATCAATGTCTATTTGAAAAACTCTTCAACTTAAATTTGCGTTAAACGCTATGATTAGCACTTCTAAAAAGGTATCTTCAACTTTACAAATAGTTTTTAATGTTTAAAAAAATGGTTGTTGAGTTTTATAATTAACTTACCACCTAAGCAGTTACTTCATCATGCACCCCGACAATATATACCTTACTTATTTAAAAGAAAATGACATAAAGGGCATTAATGAAATTTACATGCTACATGCAGGAAAAGTAAAGGGCTATATTTTGAATAATAATGGCAATGCTGAAGACGCTGCAGATATTTTCCAAGAAGCATTAATAGACATTTTCCACCTGGCAGAAAAGCCTGACTTTGTATTGACCTGCCCATTTGAAGCATTTTTATTCATCATTTGTAAAAGGAAATGGATGAATGAATTAAAAAAAAGAAAGCAAAAACCGGTAACAGAACTGCATGACTATGTATCTTATAGTGAAGACAACGCCATAATAGTAGAAGAGTATGCCAACTTAGTAGAAGAGGAACATACCATTATGGTCGTTTTAGAGAAAATGGGAGATAGATGCAAAAGTATCATTAAAGCGTGTATGGGAACAGATAGTCAATCCATAATTGCTGAGAAGCTGGGTTTATCTTATGCATATTTACGTAAAAAGAAAAGTGAATGCATGTCTCTGTTGAGAAATTTAGTTGCTGAACACCCTATTTTCAAAAACAAATAACATGCAGTAAAATTTATAATAATGTCAGAAAATCTATTTCATAAGATTACGGATTACCTCGATGGTATGCTGTCTCCAGAAGAGCAGCAACAGTTTGAGGAGGCTTTGCATGTAAATAAAGAATTAGAAAAGGCAACAGCATTAGAAAAGCGAATTCAGAAAGTAGTTAGTCAACGAGAGTCATCTGCATCGAAAATCCATTCATTGAAAAAAACTTTGAATGAAGAAAATAAAACCCACTTTTTAACTCCCGACGCTCCAAAGAAGAAGATCAGTCAAAAACGAATTTTATGGCCTACCATGGGAATAGCTGCTAGTATTGCTGTGATTCTCATGATTGGTTTACAATATTTGAATCCTATAGGCGCTTTAGATACACTTCCAGTTATTACACATGAAACTGTGAGAGGTTCTGAAGAAGAAAGTTCTACAAAAGCGATAGATGCTTATAACGAAAAAGAATATGCAGAAAGTATTGTTTTATTTACGGAATTAGCAGAACATCATGATGAAGCGATACGTTATAAACACTTTTTGGGACTGAGTTATTTTGGAAGTGAAGATTGGGAAGAAGCTATAGAATCTCTTAAACCAATTGCAGATGGCGAGTCTTTATTTAAAGAAGAAGCCAGTTATTTCACTGCCTTAGCGGCTAAGAAATTAGAACATTTTGAAATGGCAATAAAGTATGCTTCAAGTATTTCAGAAAATAGCGACTACTATACTAAAGCTCAAAAACTATTAAAAAAAATAGAAAAAAATCATAAATAATGAAAAACACGATTAAAAAAAAAGAGGCTATACCTGATGTATAGCCTCTTTTCAATTTTATGAATATTTGATTAAGCTGTCGCTCTTTCTTTTTCCTCTTTTCTCATCATGCGTTTATCGGCATGTGCCATAGCTGCTTCTCTTACCCACGCTCCTTTTTCCCAAGCATCAACTTTCATTTGTAATCTTTCTTTATTACAAGGTCCGTTTCCTTTAACTATATTCCAGAATTCATCCCAATCAATCACTCCAAAGTCATAATGACCTCTTTCTTCATTCCATTTCAAATCCGGATCCGGAACCGTTAACCCTAAAACTTTTGCTTGTTCCACAGTAACGTCTACGAACTTTTGACGCAAGTCATCATTACTGAATCTTTTAATTTTCCACTTCATGCTTTGAGCCGTATGAGGACTTTCTGCATCAGGTGGTCCAAACATCATTAAAGAAGGCCACCACCAACGGTTTAATGCATCTTGAGCCATCTCCTTCTGCACTTCTGTACCGTTCGACAAAGTCAATAGGATTTCAAATCCTTGTCTTTGATGAAAAGATTCTTCTTTACAAACGCGAACCATTGCTCTACTATAAGGCCCATAAGACGCTCTACATAAAGGCACTTGATTCATAATCGCTGCACCATCTACCAACCAACCAATAGCTCCCATATCCGCCCATGTGATGGTAGGATAATTAAAAATAGAAGAATACTTAGCTTCTCCTGTAAGCAGTTGTTCGTAAACCTGATCACGTGTCACTCCTAAAGTTTCAGCAGCAGAATATAAATATAATCCGTGCCCTGCTTCATCTTGAACCTTAGCCATTAAAACAGCTTTTCTTTTCAAGCTTGGTGCTCTTGTAATCCAATTTCCTTCTGGCAACATTCCAATAATTTCAGAATGCGCATGTTGTGAAATTTGGCGTATTAATGTTTGTCTGTATCTATCTGGCATCCAATCTTGGGGTTCAATACGAATTTCCGCATCTATCCTGTCTTGGAACCTTTGCTCTAAATTATTTTGCATTTTCAAGATTTTTACTCCTTTAAATATACATGATTTTAATGACTTATAACTGTCATTTCTTTTTTAAGTCTGTTTTTCAAATCCGCAGACGCTGGCAATAACGGTAACCTTACGAAAGGTTGACCAATACCCAACTCAGTTAAAACTGCTTTTACGCCCGCTGGATTTCCTTCTTCAAAAAGCATATCGATCAATGTTAATAATTGATAATGAATCGCTTTCCCTTTTTCCAAATCTCCTTCTTTTGTAGCAGTAATCATATCCTTAAATAGTCTTGGATATGCATTTCCAACTACGGAAATCACACCATGAAAACCTGCAGCCACTTGTGGCATCACTAAGTCATCGTCACCACTCAAAATCAAAAAATCAGTAGGCGCATTTTGTACAATTTTCATACCTTGCGCTATATTCCCACTTGCTTCTTTAATTCCAATGATATTTTCATGTGCTTTCCCTAAGCTCACAGTCGTCTGATGTAACATATTAGTTACTGTACGACCTGGAACATTATATAAAATGATTGGTAATGGACTACCTTTTGATAGAGCAGAAAAATGAGCCGTCAAACCATCTTGCGTTGGTTTATTATAGTATGGCACAACACTTAAAAAAGCATCCACACCGTTTAAATCATACGATTTAATATCTGCTAATAATTCTTGTGTATTATTTCCTCCTAATCCTAAAACAATGGGCAATTTACTATTGTTCGTTTCCACTACAGTTTTCAAAACCAACTTTTTCTCCTCAACCGACATCGTTGGAGCTTCTGAAGTTGTTCCTAAAACCACTAAAAAGTCTGCGCCCCCATCAATAACATGATTCACCACTTTACTTAATGCTGATTCATCAACACTTAGATCTTCATTAAATGGAGTCACTAAAGCTACTCCTAAGCCTTGCAATTTCTGATTCATGATATTATTTTAACTTTCTTTATAAAAGCCCATGTTAGAAAACTTTTCAATTCTTTTCTCAATCAATTTCTCTGGCTTATCCTTCTTCAACTCCTTGATAGCGTCTAAAATATACGTTTTCAAAGTAGCTGCCATTTCTTCTGGATGATTATGCGCTGCTCCTACTGGTTCTTTGATTACATCATCAATTAATTTAAACTCAGACATATCCTTAGAGGTTAATTTTAATTGATCTGCTGCTTGGACTTTATAATCCCAACTTCTCCATAAAATCGTAGAACAGTTTTCAGGGGAAATTACAGTGTACCAAGTATTTTCTAACATGGCTACTTTATCTCCAATTCCTATTCCCAAAGCTCCACCACTTGCTCCTTCACCAATAATCACACAAATGATAGGTACTTTTAATTTAAACATTTCGAACAAGTTTCTCGCAATAGCTTCGCCTTGTCCTCTTTCTTCCGCTTCTAAACCTGGAAAAGCTCCCGGTGTATCAATTAAAGTAACTACAGGTCTATTAAATTTCTCTGCAATTTTCATCAAACGCAAAGCTTTTCTATAGCCTTCAGGATTTGCCATCCCAAAGTTTCTTAATTGACGAAGTTTAGTGTTTTTCCCTTTTTGATGACCAATTAGCATCACGTGTTCTCCAGCAATTTCTGCCATTCCACCAATGATAGCTTTGTCATCTTTGACATTTCTATCGCCATGTAGCTCCTTAAAAGAATCACAGATTTGCTCTATATAAAACTCAGTATAAGGACGATCCGGATGTCTACTTAACTGCACTCTTTGCCAAGGGGTTAAATTATCATAAATCTTAGCACGAGTTTGCTCAATACTCACTTCCAGCTCTTTGATAGAAGGGGACATGTCCACATCGTTCTTGATAGCAATAGCTTTAATTTTTTCTAATTGCTGCGTTAACTCTTCTAAAGGCTGTTCGAAATCTAAAAAATGCATATATGAGATGATAAATTATTGTTGATGTAATAGGCAAAGTTACTCCTTTGCATTCGGTAAAGATAAAAAAAATATAACTTATCCAATCCTAACCTTCTTAAATAAGGATGGGTTTAAATATATCTTGAAAAAATCACGTACTGTTTCTGGTTTCATTTGTTGAATCATTTTTACTTGATTGGTAAAATCCTGCGGTGTCAAACCTCTTGCATCTAATGCTCTAAATCTATTTATCAAAGCAATAGGCCCATCTAAACTCAAGAGTAAGTCTCCGATTAAATTATTTTTAATCGTATTCCATTCTTGATCTGGAATTAATTGTTCGCTTAAAAGATTCAACTCATCTGCTATTATTTGCTGAACAAGATCTATATTTTCTTTTGAAATTTCCATGGCTATTTCAAAAACTGTGAACGTTTCATAAGGGGCAACATAGGCATAAGCTCCGTAAGTCAATCCTTTCTCTTCTCGTAACACTTGCATTAATCTTGAACCAAAATAACCTCCTAAAGCTTTTGCTGCCATAAGCGCTACTGGATAAGTAACATCTTTTGGCGCCATCAACAATCGGCCCCATCTTAAAGAAAACTGAGCACCATTATATTGGGTTGGTTTATATTTATATTCACGAAGTACGTCCTTAACATCATTTTCTACCAATAAGTTCAACGACTGAGTTTTTGAAAAATGCTTTTTTAATTGAATTTGATCTTCTACTTTCCAGTGACCTCCTAAATAAATTCTCAGTTGAGACCAATCCATAATAAACTCATATGCTTTGATTAGATCCTCGTCTTTAACAGCTAAAACTGCATCAGATGTCATTCTTGCATTCCAGAAATCATTATCCCCTAATAGCTGTTCTTTGAGTTGCTGACCAGCTTCCCATTCGGTGTCAAATTTCAAATCTGCAATTCTATTGAGCAATTTCCTTTGCACTCTTTTCCAACCTTTAGCGTCAAGTATCGGCTCATTTATAATCTCCACTACTTTTTCTAAGCAGGGTTCCCAATATTCTGCCAAGCAACTTAATCTCAGTACCAAACTTTGAGAAGTTGTACTTACATTAAAGCGAGCTCCTTTTTCCTCAAAAAAGTTTTTAATTTCTTTAGAATCGTACTTTTTAGTTTTTTTGCCTACAATTTCTTTGATTATTTTGTGTAAAATAGCTCCATTAGGCAAGGAGAGCATTTTCTCCTTATCAAAATCAAACTCCCATGTGACAAAATAAATTTCTTGTCTTACATGTGGCATGGTTATCAAGCTGGCACCATTAGACCACTCTTCACGTTCTACAATTGGAAGTTCGATATCTATACTTTGTAAAGAAAAAGTCTTAGTTTCTGGATTCTGCATCATTTTACAAAAGTAAGGGATGTAGTCAGAATAAATAAGTATATAATAAGTATTTTTGCCCGCAGATAGAATACTATCTTCGAATAATTAGATTTAGACAAACTTGTAAACTATGAACTTTCGACTTAACAATATACCTGAAAGAACCAGCAGTCCTCGATCTCACGGCATAAGCATGATTATGGATAAAGGTTCGGGATTAAATAATGTTAAAGACTATTTAGAAGCAGCACACCCCTATGTTGATATTGTAAAATTAGGATTTGGAACCTCTATTGTTACCCAAAACCTTAAAGAAAAATTAGCACTTTATAAAGAATATAGTGTACCCGTTTATTTTGGAGGAACATTATTTGAAGCGTTTTTAGTTCGTGATCAATTAGATGATTACATCTCCTATTTAAAAGAACACGACATAAAACATGTGGAAATTTCTGACGGATCTGTTTCTATTCCACACGCTGAGAAGTGTAAGCATATAGAACGTTTTGTAAAAGAAGGATTTACTGTTTTTTCAGAAGTGGGTTCAAAAGATGTGGAGCATATCATGCCACCCTATCAATGGATCGAACAAATGGAAAATGAGTTAAGCGCGGGTTCAAGCTATGTTATTGCTGAAGCAAGAGAAGCAGGCAATATTGGCATCTATAGAGACAGCGGTGAAGTAAGAGAAGGTTTAGTTCAAGAAATCATTCGTAAAATCCCAGTAGAAAAGATTATTTGGGAGTCTCCACAAAAGGCACAACAAGTTTATTTTATAAAACTATTAGGTTGTAATGCTAATCTTGGAAATATTGCACCTGCTGAAATCATCGCATTAGAAGCCATGAGGATTGGACTCAGGGGCGATAGTTTTGATTTCTACTTATAATAACTTTCTTGATAATAATAACAATTATCTATTCAACTCATGCCCATCCCTTTATTAGATATACATACGCATAACTTAAGCGAAGGAGCTAGTCATTTAATATTTAATCCATCCAATATTGAATACCCCTCTTCGTATAAGGATAAATCAGGCGTTTATATCTCTGTAGGTTTTCATCCTTGGCATCTTGAAAAAAGTTACCATGAAAAAGAGTGGGCTATTTTTGAAAAACTAAGCGCTTCTGACGATATAATAGCCATAGGAGAAACAGGTTTAGACAAAATAAAAGGTGCTCCAATGGATTTGCAACAAGAGGTTTTTCAACGTCAAATCGCTTGGGCAAGTAAAGTTGAAAAACCTATCATTGTACACAATGTAAGAGCTTCAGAAGAGGTTTGGCATGCTTTAAAAAAAGAAAAAGGTAGTTTAACTGCGGTGATGCATGCTTTTAGAAGAAATAAAAAAGTGGCTCAAAGGTTTTTAGATCTCGGTCATTATTTGTCCTTTGGACATCCTTTACTTTTTGATAAAAACCTACAAGAAGTATTGAAGTATATTCCTAAAGATCGTTTTTTCTTAGAAACAGATGGCTTTGAAGGGGTTTTCATTCAAGAAATGTATGAAAAAGCTGCAGCATTGCTAAATACTGATGTAAGTTCCGTTTCTTTACAAACTTTTGAGAATTTCAATGCTTTATTTCCTGAAAATAAAATAGATTATGGAGCACCCAAGTTGGTTATCTAGAACAGAATTACTGATAGGCAGTGAGCGTCTTGCCGCTTTAAGAAATGCACACGTTATGATTGTGGGCATGGGCGGTGTCGGTAGCTTTGCGGGCGAATTCATGGCTCGTGCTGGTGTTGGAAGATTAACCATCATTGATGGGGATACTATAGAATCAAGTAATCGAAACCGACAACTACCTGCTTTAATCAGTACTGAAGACCAAACAAAAGCTGGCGTGATGGCACAACGTTTTAAAGACATCAATGCTGATATTGAGATTAAAATCATCGCCGATTTTATTAATCCTGAAATGGTGGAGGGATTATTTGCAGATGAAAAACCTGATTATATTATTGATGCGATAGACACGATCACTCCTAAAATTACTTTTCTAAAGGCTGCATATGATCAAAACATACCTATTGTTAGCAGCATGGGTGCCGGCGGGAGATTAGATCCTACAGCACTTAAAGTAGTGGATATCAGCAAAACTTATAATTGTCCATTCGCATTTCAAATTCGGAAGAGACTAAGAAAACTAGGGATTAACAAAGGTATTAAAGCTGTTTTTAGTTCAGAGTTAGTCATTGAAGACTCTTTGATGTTAACAGATGGTACTCAATTCAAGAAATCCGCATATGGAACAATGAGTTATTTACCTGCTACTTTTGGTGCAGTGACAGCATCTGTTGCTGTTCGTGATCTCATTGAATTGCGACAAGCTTAATGCTCCTTATGAAACTCATCAGGATTAACATTGGCTAATCTTAAAATATAATCAAATTCTTTTCTGAGCATAGGCCCTACAGATAGACGACTCTGTTTTACAAGCTGCATATTACTTAATGCACCGTGCGTTTTTATTTCTTTTAAACCAACAGTTTGTGGTAATGGTCTTAAGGGCTTGATATCTACAACTACCCACTTGTCATCTTCTGTTGTTGGATCTTGATAGAACTCTGTCACTACTTCTGCAATCCCTACGAATTCCACGCCCACATTACTGTGGTAAAACAAAACAATATCGCCCTTTTTCATGGCTTTCATATTATTTCGGGCTTGATAATTCCTTACGCCGTCCCAGTGTGTCTGTCCGTCTTTCACTAAATCATCCCAATGATATGCATAGGGTTCTGACTTCATATACCAATAATTCCTGTTCATTTTATTGTACTTTGTTCTATGTAATAATCCCATTCAGTTCCATGTGGGTCAATCTTCTTGGCTTCTTGTGCCCATTGCGCCGCCTCATGATAAAAACCGTTATTAAAGTAAATATAGCAAACTTGCTTATAAGGTTCTAAATAATTAGTTTTATTAATAGCCAAGGAGAATAAGAAAGCCTCTAATGCTCCTTTCATGTCTCCTACAACCAACATGGCTCGCCCCATATCAAATGCAGCATTAAAAAATGTAGGATCAATCTCAACTGCTTTTTTGAAATGTGTTATAGCTACTTTTTGTTGTGCCAAACTTACTTTCGGATTTTTTTCTTTTTTTATTGAATACTGCATTAATGCCAATGCATATAAATTATGTGCTTGTGACGATTGCTCTAAGTAAACAATATCTCTTTGCATTAAAGTTGGGGCATTTTTCCACATCTGAGATCTTTTTTGATCCCATACGACCATGGCTATTCCACCAACTGCAAACAAGCTAAAAAAAACATATTTCAAAATTCTGAACTTATCACTTATATACGCTGCCAATGAAACCAATATCATTACAAACCCCAAGGAGCCTACAAACATCAGCCTTTCTCCAACAATTCCAGCAACTAAAACAATTGCATTACTGAACATAGCAAAAGAAACAACTAAGATAAAATAGCCGGTTAATGTAAAGTAATACCATGCTTTATTTCCCTTTTTTTTCCAAACAATCACTAACCTCCAGCCAGAAAACAAAATCAATACCGCACCAACCCAATAAAGTGCCCCATAAAGACTAAATAGGCTATATAGTGGGAGCATATCATAACCATAATAGAATGATAAAGGATAAGGAAAAAACAAAAGCTTTGTATAATGAACTATACTCTGAGCACTCACTGTTCCATTGTAATACCAATGATAATTAAATGACAATGGGTTTTCAGCAAATTCTAATTGGCGAGAATCTAAAAACTCCCCACTATCTGCTAAAAGAGTTTGAGTCCCAACTTGCATATCAGCAAGTGAAGATAAATATGCATCGGCTAAAGGAATGGTTATTATAACAATCATTAAAAAACTGACCCACCTTGCTCCTTTAGTCTTTGGTTGTAAAAGTATAATTAACAATGGAACAAGAAATGCCAAGTAGGTAAGATCCAAATAACTAAATCCATTTATCATACTTAAAGTCAATAAGAAAGCTAAAGCTAAGATTAGCTTTACATTCAACTTTAACGGTGTTAAAATTAAAAAAGCAACTAACACTAGCATCCGATACTGTATAAGCTCATTATCAAAAACAAACCAAAAGGATGCTGTCATTACAAATATAATCCCAATAATATTCCAGTTCCATTGCAACTCCTTTCTGTTCCACCAAGCCCAAAAAGGGATTAGCATTAGAAATGCGTAAAACTTAAAATGCATGACACCAATGACGATAACTAGAGCAGTCAGTAAAAAAGCATACCATTTTCTGGGTAGTAAGAAAACAGCAATGGACACTGTCAGAAGCCACAAAAAAGCATCTTTAAAGCTTAGTGCAGCAAGACCTACAATAACAAATGGTAATAAAACAAGAAACGATTTTAATTGAAGTATCTGACCTTTAATTTTTATTGGGAAGTGAATACAATAATTAATCATTGTCCATATTAATAATAACAACAGCCAGTAACTTGGTTGCAAATCCACTACACCCCACAGTACAATTCCAAAATATATCTCTAAACACCAAAACCTCTTGGCCTTTGATAGGTTCTTAAAATGAGGATAAATAACAAACCACATCGCAAGAAGAGGTAAAGCACTTTTTTTAGACCATAGTGCCAATAAAAAAAGGAGGGCTGATAAAGCAATACCTCCATAATAATGTTTGAATCCCAATCTAAATAAAACCAACATACTAAGTACACCAAACAACATTGCCAATAATTCGTCTCTGTTCTTTAAACTTGCAACTACTTCAGAATGTATAGGATGTAAAGAAAACAGCAATACAACTGTTAGTATCCAATACCAAGGAATTTTAGAAAATACTTTTCTTAACAGTACAAAAAGACTTAGGTTCAATATAACATAAAGTATCAATTGCAATAAGTGTCCAATTTTAGGCGACTCTCCAAAAACTGCATGCTCAACAGCGAAACTAGTTAAAACAACAGGCCTATATCCATACTCATAACCCATCTCATCACTATAGTAGCTATTGGTCCAAATGTCTTTTATTCCACCCCATCCTAATGAGGTATATTTGTGATTCTGAGTAACCAAATCATCATCAATGTTATAACCATTATGAATGACAGGATAAAATGCCAAAGTAGTTGAAATTATTATGGCCAAATAAAAAGCTAGTTGTCTTAAAAAACCTATGTTTTTATTAATCATTCCTTAATCTGCTTTAGAATCCAATTATAAAGAGTTTCCATTCCTTCTTCTAATTTAATCAATGGCTCCCATGCTAACTCCTTAAAGATTTTATCATTATCTGAACTTCTTGCCAATACTCCTACTGGTCCAGTTTTTGTAGGTCGAATATTAAGATCCTTTCTTGATATTGCAATAGTCATTGCTGTTAATTCCTTGATACTTATTACTTGATCAGAACCTATATTTATAGGTTTGTAGTATTCAGACTCCACGAGTAGTTCGATGGCATTCAAACAGTCACTTATATATAAGAAGGTACGTTTTTGATCACCATTCCCGAATATGGCAATATCTTCTCCATCTTTTGCAAGAGCTACTTTCCGAGAAATAGCGGCTGGCGCTTTTTCCTTTCCACACTCCCACACACAATTTGGACCATAGATATTATGGAATCGCCCAATAAAAATCTCGGTTGACACACTTTTTGCTAGTGTTTGGTATAATATTTCTGCAGTCAATTTTTCCCAACCATAAACACTATCTGGTTCAGCAGGAAAAGCATGATGTTCTGCGCATTCATATGTATTCTCTTCATTTTGTATTCCTACTGGATAAATACAAGCAGAAGATGCAAAAAATACTTTTTTGGGCTTTGCACTTTGAATCCACTTAGAAAACAAGAGTTGGATTTGTAGGTTGTCTCTCAAAATCTCTAAATCGTTTTCACCTGTAAATATGTATTCAGCACCTCCCATGTTAGCTGCCATTTGATACACACGATCTATAGTTTGTTTTTCTATTTCTTTATAAATTAGTTCGTTTCTTAAATCTCCAAGCAAAAACATATCAGGTGAGACACCATAACTAGGTGTTGCAGCCTTATCAATACCAATCACAAAAAAACCTTTTACTTTTAAATCTCGAACTAAGTGATTCCCAATAAATCCGCTTGATCCTAAAACAATTGCGTTTCTTTTAATCATTTTTCAAAAGCTCTTTCTATTTTCCAATATATATATCTAAAATACTCTGTTATTAAATGTCTCTTTCTACTAAATGTCAAAGGAAGTCCTTTGTTTTCAAGAGCTCCTACATAATCATGATAATACTGATTAAATGGATGATTTACCTCGCTCCATTTCTCCAAAGTTAATCTAGTAAAATGAACAAACAAAGGTTTGAATCCATTAGGATCATAAGTTTGTATTTGGTCAAATTCTAAATCATTCCACCCTGCCATATTCCAATTTCGATTTTTCACTACTTCTACATTGTCAAACAATACAGGCACTAAGTCTAAATACTTCTGATCATCAAAAAGACCTCTTTGAAGTCTTTTTTTAATGTTGTATTCACAACACGTTTGCCACCACTTTAAAATATTCAAAGATTCCGAAGTACAAGCAATAAACCCGGCATTATATAAACCTACTCTAAAGTTAGCCTCAAACCAACGTTCATGATTATTAGGAATAGCTTGATAAAAATGAGGAGTCAATAAAAAAGACTTTTCTTCTAACCGTTCAAAAATGGCATTTGGAGATTCATAAAAATAAATATCATTATCTACATAAACTATTTTTTCAAAGCCCTTTGCTATTAAAAACTGCATCAACAAGGTTTTAGCACCCCATCTTAAAGCATCATTTTTGTACTTTGTATAAATACTTGAAGAAATATACTCTTTAATATCTCTCAAAGAAAGATAACGAATACGACTGTTTTTATTATCAATGACATCTTCATCAATAACAAGGCAGTAAAAATCAAAATGAGTATTATCTTTAAGTGATTGATATAAGACCTCTACTTTTGGTAAATAAGTATAAGTGGAAATTGTACATATAACTTGTTTCAAGATGTTTTTTGATACAATATGAGAATAAATTTCATATTTTTATAAATCCCCTTAGGAACATTTCACATTATTTTTAATTCTCACCATGCAATTCAAAGTTTCGCATATTATTAATCCCATAAATGACATTGACAAACCTGATCTTCGGTATATTCAAGCTGTTACTTTCGAGTCTATTAGAAATGCTTTAAGGTTCAACAACTGCTCTATTCCTCAAGTATCATTCAGCATATGTAGTACGCAGTACCCCGAGGATCATGTATCCATACCTTCATTTATTCAAAAACTATCTGATTTAGACCAGTCCGTATTAGATATAAATGAAAGACTAGAAGGAAAAAAGCTCCCTTTAATAAAAGACATTCTCAACATAGGCGTACAAGAAACAGAGTCCGACTATTTAATATATACTAATATTGACATTGCATTACAACCACATTTTTATGACTTCGTAGCTCATAAAATTATCAATGGACATGATGCTATTGTCATCAACCGTAGAAGAATTCCATTTAAAGCTAAACCTGCTGAACAGGCAAGTCAGAGCCTAACGAATTACTATGGCATTATTGGTCGTTCACATCCTGGATTTGATTGCTTTATCATCAAAAGGTCCGTTTTAGAACAGTTTATTTTAAATAATATTTGCATTGGAATTTCATTTTTAGAAACTGCCTTAATTCATAATATTGCTGCGTTCTCTAAAAATCCTTTATATGTATTAGACCAACACTTGACCTTTCATTTAGGAGCAGAAGTTCTAGTGCCAAGAAAGAAAAACCCTTTTTATTGGTATAATAGAAATATCTTTTTTAACGAGATCCAACCTCAGCTCAAGCCTTTATGGGACGTTAGGCGATTCCCTTATGGAAATAAAAACTTAATAAAACGTGGTTTAGGATGGGGATTAAATCCAAGTTTGTTTTCAAAAAACTTTTTAGAATTAGAAGGGAAAAACTTTACACAAAACTTAAAAACAAAGTTAGATGAGATCAGATGGCGAATTCTTCAAAAGTAGGATTGAAATTTTTCTATAAAAGCTACTGGATCCAACTCCATAAATACAAATCCTCCTCGTTCTTTAACGACTTTAAAACCTAAGAAAGCATTATATTCTAAAGCGTTCTGATGCTCTTTATTTACTTTTACCTGTATGGGTAGTCGTTGGTTTTCACAGGCCCAATGGAGTAATAGCAGTGATGCTTCAAAAACAACCCCAGTTTTCCTATACCGTTCCTCTCCGATGAGTACACCCGATTCGTACAGTTGCTTTTCTTTACTTTTCCTTAAGTGTATCACACCTATAAATGCTTTAGCGTGCCATATTTCATAATAATAATCAACTACACTTAAATTCTCATACCACTCTCTTTGCTCTTTCTCTATTATAATTTGCTGATATTCCATCCATGACAACACAGTTGGATCATTCCTCCAGTGCATTAACTGTATCGCTCCAGCAAGTGATAGTGGTTTTAATCTCGTTTTAAATCGTTGATTGTGAATCATGGATAGTAAAATTAACTTTATTTAGACCTTGTTGCTGAATCCAAATTCTACGAATATATTCCCCTATGATTCCTAAACAAAAAAGAAGAATAGAAGTACTAAAGAATATAGATACTATTAATGAAGTATATCCTAAAGCAACATCTTGAGTCCATTTTAAATAAAGTCTATAAGCACCTATAAAGAAAAACATAATCCCCATAATCATACCTAACCGAGTCATCCACTTCAAAGGCAATGAAGTGTGAAACAATATCAGATTAATAGCCTGTCTAAATAGTTTAAATTTCGAATAAGATGAGGTGTTTTTCTGTGAAGACAAATGAGGCACTTCAACTACTGCATATGACTTAGCTGCTTGCCATAAGTCCTCATCCAAAAAAGCAGATTGCACAGGATTCGAACTTAAATTTCTTAAAACACTTTTGTGAATTAACCTAAAACTGTTAGCATCTATACTTTCAGGGTGTGTCCACTTCATGATTGAACGTAAGGCATTACTCCCTCTTACCTTATAAGACTTATGATTAGCTTCGGCATATTTTGCATAGACCAAGTCTGCTTTTGACTTTTCTCTCTCTTCTAACAGCTTATATATAAAAGATGGATCATGCTGCCCATCATCATCCATTGTAACAACCCAATCTGCATCAGTATTTAAAAGACCAATATAAGTAGCAGTATATTGACCATAATTCTTATGAAGTTCAATAATAGTAATCCTTTCACTCTGTTTTGAAATAAGCTCCTTTATAGACAACTCATCTTGCAGTGCATGTTTACCATCCAACACTAAAATTACTTTACCAACTTGCCAGGGTTCTTTAAACTCCAACTCAAGTATCGCATCAAGTAATTCTAATAAATGCTCTCCTGCCATATAAACAGGAATTACCACATCAATCTTTCCCAAATCTTATGTTTTTATTAATTCATTTACAGTTGGAGCAAACTTAAACACCGTGGTACTGATTGAAAACCCTACACCAAAACCACATGCACAAATATAGTCTGAGATTGAAGAGTGAGCTGTCTCCACCCCTAAGGTCAATCCAATACTAGCAACTCCTGCATTCCCAAAATCATTCAAGGTTTCTAACACTTGATATTTCTCCACATCAATTTGACTGATAATAGCGTGATTGATCAACTGATTAGCTTGATGTAAAACTAAAGTTGAGATAGGCACTTGATCTTGCTCAAGACGCTTAATCATTTTATTAATTTCTGCAGGCACTAAAGAAACGGCATATTGGAAAACCTCTAATCCATCTAAGACCATGCCTTTACTACTTCTTTCATCCAATCCTCTATAAATAGACTTTACGCCTTTACCTGGATTTAGAAATGAGTAATAAAAAGGATCTTCTTTTTCATCAAGTTCTAAACCTAATATATTAATAGCATCTGAAAAGATAAACTTTGTACTGTTATCATCGGGTGCAATTAATTGTGATGACAAGTCGCCTAAGCACAAAATAGCTTTTGCATTTTTTCCTAAACCTTGTAATATTTTATGTGTTTGAAATAATGCAAAACCCCAAGCTGAACATCCCAAGTTTAAATCCCAGACTAATGCATCAGACTTCCCCTCAAAGCTCCCATGTAGTTGATGTGCCATTGAAGGTAAAACTCCCATTCCTGACTGACTAACTACACACAAAAAATCGATTTCACTATAATCCCAACCTAACCTATCTAAAAGAACTTCAATTCCTTTTTCAAAATAAGACACAATATTATTATTGGAAGGGGCTACATATCTTTTATTAATCCCTACCTTATCTATAAACTGCTCTTTTTCTTGAGGTGTTGAGAATTGTAAATCTTGATTCAAAACAAACTCCTTAGGGAGCACATTAATTAAACCTTTGATCTTCATCCCACTTTCTTTCAACATACTATTTAGTATTTAGCAACTCCCATATATGTTCTAAAGTTGTAGCCTCTGCCAACTGCTGAGCTGTTAATAAAACCTTCCACTTCTCAAAGGCATGTGTCATAATAAGCAATGCATTCAAACTCGACCAAGTTGGAATCTCTCTAAAAACGACATTCCCTTTCGGAATGCTACCCATGCTTAATTCTTTTTGAATCCATGCTAAAAACTCTTCTTTATCAACTTTCATTTTTGATTTTTATGGACAGTTACTCATTAAGCTTTCATTTCTATAACTCACAACTAAAGGTAAGCGTAAATGTATTAAAATTATAATTTGCAAGACGCAAACTACTTTAATAATAGCAATCTAATTATCTACGGTTTTACCTAAAGCTCTTTTCATCACTATACATTGATATATTCCCCTCATTCTAGTATGTTTTTAATAAAAAAATCAAATATTCATAAATATAAAAAATCAACAAATTAGAATAATAATTTTTTTTGTTTTCAAAACATAAGTATCTTTGCCTACTTTTCCAAAGAAGAGCGGGTGTGGTGAAATTGGTAAACACGCTAGACTTAGGATCTAGTGCCGCGAGGCTTGGGGGTTCGAGTCCCTTCACCCGCACAAAGCCTCGTCAAAAGCGAGGTTTTTTTATTAGCGAATATATTCAATCTATTTTAAAACAATTATTATTCCATGGCGTCAATTAAAAGAGAAACAATAAGTAATCTTCACGATAAAATTAGTGTAACAGTTTCTAAAGAGGATTATTTAGATCAGTTCAATGCCACGTTAAAACAATTAAGCAAGACTGCAAATATTCCAGGATTCAGAAAGGGTAACGTACCTAAGGGTATGGTTCAAAAGATGTATGGAAAATCTGTTTTTTCAGATGAGGTTCTAAAATCCATTAATACGAATTTAGACACTTATATTAAAGAACAGAAATTACGTCTTTTTGGTCAACCGTTAGTGATTGAACCTGAGACTCCTTTCAGTTTTGATTTTAAACAGCCTGAAGACTATACTTTCGATTTTGAAGTTGGATTAGTTCCAGATTTCAAAGTAACTGCTATAGAAGAAAGCGCTGACGTGAAGAAGTTTGATATTGAAATCACGGATGAAATGGTTGCTGAAGAAGTAGAAAACATACGTAAGCGTGCAGGTGCTTTTGAAGACAAGGATAGTTTAGAGGATGATACAGACGTAGCTTATTTAGATTATATCCCTGTAGACGCTGGAGAGCATGAAGAAGTACAACAAGATGTTGTAGAGTTTGCTTTATTACCTGAAGGTTTAAAGAAAGCATTGCAAGGTAAGGGTGCCGATTTTGAATTTGAATTTATTCCTGCGAAGCTTTTAAAAGCTGACGAGTTGGATGAATTCATGAAAAGCGCATTAAGAAAAGAGGCGAATGATGAAGAAGCAAAAAATGCTACTTACAAATTGACTTTAACTAAAGCGGCTTCTTTGAAAATTGCTGATGTAGGTGAGGAACTTTTCAAAAAGGTATTCCCTAATGAAGAAATCGAAGATGAGGAAACTTTCAAGAGTAGATTAAAAGAAGAAATAGGAATTGAGACTAACCGTTTGGAAATGGATCAATTACAAAACACTATTTTTGAATTATTATTAGATAGCACAAACTTTGAACTTCCTGAAACTTTTTTAAAGAAATGGTTAGTTCAAACTAACGAAGAAGGTAAAACAGAAGAAGACGTTGAAGCTGAATATCCTAAATTTACTAGAGATTTAAAATGGTCATTAATTTCAGATCAATTAATGAGTCATTATAAAATAAATGTTTCAAGAGAAGAGGTTGAAAACCAAGTGCGTAATAATGCATTAAGCTCTTTTGGTATTCAAAACGTAGAAGATGCTCCTTGGATTGACAGTTTTTTAGAGAATATGCTAAAAGACAACAACACAATGGATCAAACTTATCGTCAATTGATGATAGACAAACTTTTTGTTGCTATTTCAGCTGATTTAAACGTTCAAGAAGAAGCAATTAGCATGGAGAAGTTCACAGAATTAGTGAATAAGAAAAATGAAGATATCGCTGAAGCATAACAGCTTTAGAATTAGAGATTGAAAAAAAGTATTTGTTCGCTATAATCTTCGTATCTTTTTACGTACATTGTAGCGAAATACTTTTAGCAACTTAATCGATTACAATTTATGAAAAACTGGAAGGTATCACTGATTACTATTTTGTGCTTTTTTGCTGTGAGCTCTTTAGTGCTCTTTAGCTCGTGTGAACAAGACCCTTGCTTAGAGCTTGATTGTAAAAATGGCGGTACTTGTTCCGATGGATATTGTCAATGTCCAGTAGGATTCGAGGGCGCTGAATGCGAAACTCCTGCTTCTGAAAGATTTGTGGGGTCTTTTGCTGGTTCTGTTAGATGTCAAACCAGTCAAGGAACTTTGCCATCTTTTGAAGATTCTGCAACGATTACTTTAATGGAATCGCCTAATAAAATTAAGCTAGATATTGGTTTAGGAAATACATCAGTTTCATTTGTTGGAGAAGCTACGACACCAGAAACAAGATTTACCACCGTAATTGATGGTAATGTTACAGTACATGCATACGTTACAGTTGATGCAGATTTGATTTATATCTATTTAGAATCTTCTAATGAAGACATTAATTACCGTCAGATTTGTAGATTCCAAGGTAGAAGATTGTAGATCAATAGTATCGACTTTAATTATAATTTTATTTATCAACCAGAATACTAGGTAAAACTATATTTTTCTCATTGCTTACTCTTAGGAATGAATGAATTCTATAGCCCTCTTATTCGCATTTTTTAATTTATAGTGGAAAACACTCAAAACAACAATCCAGTTGAACTTCATGACGATTTTGATTGGAACGTAGACAAAAGAACAGGTTCAAAGTTAGATGACCAAGTACGTAAAGAACAAGAAGAGTTCTATGCGGGTTCATTTAAAGACATTCAAGAATCTGAATTAATTACAGGTACTATTGAAGGTATCACAGGTACTGATGCTATTATCAACATTGGATTTAAGTCTGATGGTCTTATCTCATTGAATGAATTCAGAGATATGCCAGATTTAAAAGTTGGCGATGAAGTAGAAGTATTAGTAATTGATAAGGAAGATCGTGATGGTCAATTGAACTTAAGCAGAAGACAGGCTCGTCAAGTTAGAAGCTGGCAGACTGTAGTGGATCATTTCAAATCTGGAGAAGTATTAACAGGAACCATTACTTCGAAAACGAAAGGTGGTTTAATTGCTGATATTGGCGGATTAGAAACTTTCTTACCAGGATCTCAAATTGACGTTAAGCCAGTTACGGATTACGATCAATATGTTGGTAAGACAATGGACTTTAAAGTAGTTAAGATTAATGAGCAAATCAGAAACGCAGTTGTTTCTCATAAAGCGTTAATTGAAAGCGATCTTGAAGAACAAAGAGGTGAAATCATGTCTAAACTTGAGAAAGGTCAAGTTCTTGAAGGTATGATTAAGAATGTTACTGATTTTGGTGCATTCGTAGATTTAGGTGGTGTGGACGGTTTACTTTATATCACAGATATTAGCTGGGGTAGAATCGCACATCCAAGTGAAGTGTTAGAAAACGGTCAGAAACTTAACGTTGTAGTATTAGACTTTGACGATGAGAAGAAGCGTATTAGTTTAGGTTTAAAACAATTGACTCCTCATCCTTGGGATAACTTAAGTGAAGAAATCAGTGAAGGTTCAACGATTAAAGGTAAAGTAGTAAACATTGAAGACTATGGTGCTTTCTTAGAAGTACATCCTGGTGTAGAAGGTTTAGTTCACGTATCTGAAATCACATGGAGCTCTCAACCTATCAATGCAAAAGAATTCTTCACTATGGGTGATGAATACGAAGCAAACGTAGTAACGTTGGATAAGGAAGAACGCAAAATGAGCTTATCTATTAAGCAATTAACTGATGACCCTTGGGGAGATATCGAAGAGAAATTCCCTGCAGAAAGCAAACACACTGGAGAAGTTAAAAACATTACTCCTTATGGTGTTTTTGTTGAATTAGAAACTGGAATTGGTGGTATGATTCATATCAGCGACTTAAGCTGGACGAAGAGATACAATCATCCTTCAGAATTTACAAAAGTAGGTGAAGATATAGAAGTAGTTATTATTTCTATTGATAAAGAAAACAGAAAGTTATCATTAGGTCATAAGCAACTTGAAGATGACCCTTGGAATACATTCGAATCTGTTTTCCCAATGAACTCTACTCATGATGGTACTGTAGTTAGAAAAGATGATAAAGGTGCTATTGTTCAATTAGAATATGGTTTAGAGGCATTCGCGCCTAGCCGTCACTTGAAAAAAGAAGATGGTACTACTATAGAAGTTGAAGATACATTACCGTTTGTTATTATCGAATTTGACAGAAACGATAAACGTATCATGGTATCTCATTCAAGAGTTTGGGAACAAGCTCAACATGAAGAGAAACAAGCTGAAACACAAGCGAAAAAAGTTGAAGCTGATACTACCAAGAAAAACGTTAAAAACATCCAAAGCAAAGTTGAAAAAACTACTTTAGGTGATCTTAGCGCTTTAGCAGACTTGAAAGAAAAATTAAAGAACGAAGAAGATAAGAAATAATCTTTTTCCTATTTAAAAATATAAGGTGCCAATCATAATTGATTGGCACCTTTTTTTGTATACCTAAGAAGTCCATATCTAAGGAGTGATCTTTTTACTTGTAGATTCAGAGTTGACGATGATGATAATAATGCTAATCCAGGGCCCCAAACAAGCGTGTTGCATTTAAAGAGAACAAAAGATAGCTGAGAATGCTGCAAAGTAGTCTAATTGGTCATTTTTAAAAGCAGAAAAGCACTAGCAAAAGCTAATGCACAACTCAATTTTGAGAATCACGGACTAACTACAAATAAAGTATCAAGATTTAAAACACTTTCGCTTTTGTAAATAACTGCTCCTCATTGATGTTCATCAGTACAAGGCATATCTGAAAATATCAATAATCATTAGTGCAAGACAATTTTATGTCGATGGGCAGAGATGCTTTAAACAATATAAATGGCAAAAAATAACGCGTAGAGGACTGCATAATTTAAAATCTATGCAGCGCTCTACGCGTTATAAAAAAGATGATGACCTATGCGTGATGATCTAACGATTAGGTAACAAATCTGTATCTATATATAAATTCGCACCTGGTCCAACTGGAAGACCAAATGAAATCCAAATGATTAATAATATAATCCAACCAATTAAAAATATCATCGTGTATGGTAACATCGTGGATACAATAGTACCAATTCCTGACTTCTTATCATATCGCTGCATAAAGGCAACAATTAATGCGAAATAAGACATCATTGGACTAATAATATTCGTTACGCTATCCCCTACTCTATAAGCCACTTGCGTAAACTCTGGCGCATAACCTAAAATCATAAACATCGGTATAAATACCGGTGCCATAATTGCCCATTTAGCTGATGCACTACCCATTATCAAGTTGATAAAGGCAGAAACAAATACAAATGAGATCATTAATGGTATCGCACCCATTCCAGAACTTTGCAAGACATCAGCTCCTTTAATAGCAAAGATTAAACCTAAATTCGTCCAATTGAAATAAGCTACGAACTGAGCAGCAAAAAATACCAAGACAATATAAGTTCCTAAAGTTTCCATGGAATTAGCCATGCCTTTCATCACATCTGCGTCACTCTTAAAAGTCTTTGCACCTATACCATATGCAATACCGGCTATACCTGCGCTTAAGAATATTAAAGCTACAATACCAGACATAAATGGAGATTTCAATATCGCTCCTTCTGGGCCTCTTAAATAACCTGCTTCTGGAATTAACCCACCTAATATGAATGCAGTGAATAAAAGCATAGCCACACCCGCAAAACGCATTCATCGCCTTTGTATGGTCCCAATCTCGGCTCTACTATCTTCTCTGTTACCCATGTTCCTAAACCTGCAATTAAAAATGTAGATACAAACATGAAATAATAGTTACTCGCTGGATTAACTACATAATCATCTATTAGAATTCGAGCAGCCTCTTCAGATAATCCCGCTAATAAGGGATCAATTGTTCCCAACAACAAGTTAGCACTATAACCACCCGAAACACCAGCAAATGCAGCCGCTAATCCTGCAATGGGATGTCTGCCCGCTGCCAGGAAAATAACTGCAGCTAAAGGCACTAATAAAACATAACCCACCTCACTTGCAGTGTTAGATAAAACACCCGCAAATACAATAACGAAAGTTAATATCTTAGGAGGAGAGGCTAAAACTATTCTTCTCAATAATGTACCAATCAATCCTGATCCCTCGGCGATTCCAATCCCTAATAAGGAAACTAAAACCGTTCCTAAAGGAGCAAATTCTGTAAAGTTAGTCACCATTTTCCCCAAAATCATATGAAGTCCTTCTGCACTAATTAAGTTAAAAGACTCAATATGTTCTCCGGTTCCAGGATGGACTACAGATAAGTTGAAAAAGCTTACTACCCATGAAGCTATTAATACTAACACTGCAAACCCTGCAAACAATGTGGCGGGATGTGGCAGTAAGTTACCTATTCGTTCTACGGTGGATAGAAACCTATCAACTAAAGACTTTTTAGATTTTGCACTCATTAAAATTCAAATTTAGACGGCAATATACAAATATACTTGCCTGTTTAAGGATGATTAACTGTTTTATTGACCTAAACAAAATAAGGCAAACTCATTATTTTCGCAATAACTGTTTTTATCTTCTTGATTATGCTGAATCAACAATTCGTGGTCAAAGATAATTTCTTCTATTAATAATTTCAATTTCTCTTCAAAAGCTTGTAAAATCCCTTTCCATTCCGCGGGATTCATGCCTGGTTGAATAGTAGTATCTCCAATCTTAATAAAGACTTCATTTTGAGACTGTGACAAAAACCTGGAAGACCAAACTTGTGGTATCAACACTTCTTGCGATTGTATATGTTTTTGATAAACCAACGCATATAACATCACTTGAAAAATGGCAGTTAAATGTGCATCTCGTTTAGACTTGTCAAATAAATCATCTAAACTTTTGATATTAAGTTGTTTAATACTACCCGTTTTATAATCTATTAACCGAACAGAACCGTGATACAAATCTATCCTATCGACAATAATTCTTAATAAGACTTCGTGAGGGTTTCCTTCTTTATCATGAATCAATAAAGAAGCATTATGACCACCTTCTCCTTTTTCATCATTTTCTAAATCAATGATTTTAAAAGGACTATGTCGTTTATCTGTTTTCAAAAACGTATTTACTGCATGATCTGCTAACTCTATTAATATGGAAGCCTCAGCATTCAAGTCTTCAATTTGAAGATGTTCCTTTACTTTTGAATCAATCCTCCGTTTTAAACCTTTTTGCATAGCAGTGATATCATCTGCGGTTACTTCTTTTCCAATAAATCCACGATAACAATCATCCATAATATCATGAATTACGGAACCAACTATACGAGCGTCTAAAGCCGATTCAAAATCATCCTGTTCTCGAAACCCTTCAATATATTTCAAGTAAAAAGTCAAACTACAATTCAAATAACTATTCAAGGAAGACGCGGTAAATGTTCGACCTTGAGGTTGTAAAAACTGTTGTTGTAATTTCTGTGAAATTTCTGGCGTTTTTTCAATCACCATAGGTTCTACTTTCGGACCTGGCGCAATATTTTGTTCTTGAAAATGATATTGAACTTCATGCTGACTTTCAAATGCGATCTGTTTTATAAACCGAGTAACTTCTCCTGTAGATTGAGTAGAAATCGTTTGATCATAAAAAACATGAATTTCTTCAGCTCTTTGCAACATGCTGTAAAAAACATGTGCTACTAAAGCATCCTGATGCTCTAAAACCGGCAATTGAAATGCTCTGCGAATAGAGTCTGGAATCAAAGAAGGTCTTTGACTTAGTGATGGAATGATGCCTTCATTGGCATTTAATAAAACCACTTTTTTAAAATCAATAGCTCTGGTTTCTAAAAAACCTAATACCTGAACGGCTTCCAAATCATAACCTGATAAAGGCACATTTAATTGCTGTAACTTCTTTCTCAACAAGCGTATCAAGACCACAGGTTCAATTTGTCGATGATGCGTTGTTACATTATAATAAAAGGATTCAAATATTTTATAAGTGTATAACATCAAGTTCGCCTCTAATTTTTGATGCTCTTCTTGATTTTCTAATATTTCTAATCTGGATTGAATGAATTGACGTACATGAGCCAATAAATCCATGCTGTTTCTAATAGGTGACAACAAAGCAATATCAAACTTGCTCAACCCTTGAACACTGATATATGGAGATTTTTCATTGGCTTTCAAAAACGCTTCCCACTCCACTTCCAATAAAGGAAATTCACTTTTAATTAATACTGAACCTTTGAGAATCAACTCTTTAGGTACTCGTAAATAAGTGTTTTGTTGATAATATTCTTGCAAGGATAAAAACCAATCCAACCATCTGTATATATTCCCATGCTGTAACGGATAACCCATACTAAGGTTATAAACCAAATCATTTGGAATAGATTGCATCACAGGAATAGCCATATTTTCATCTGCTAAAACCACCGCAATATCTTCTAATCCTATAGATTTCCCATCTACTAAAGTCGGTAATAATTGATTTAAATACTTTGCTTGAGCAATATTCCCTTCCATACCATAAACATGAATCTTTTTAGGCTCTTGGAAATGATGTGGTAAATCATCAATCTTATCTTCAATATTTTTTTCTTGTTGTCTGAAAAACAAACCTGCTTTATTCAACTTATTATCCACGTAATAAGCATCCCAATCATGGACTAAAGTGATTTTATTTTTTGTTTCAAGATAATTTACAACTTTTTGAAGCGCAGGATGTGTGGCGTTAAAACCCACGAAATAAATATGCTGAAAAGGCAACTTATCTAAAAAAGAACTTGGGTTTTCAGCTACTCTTTTAAAAGAAAAAGCTAAAGTGGTTTTTTCGTTTTTGATTAAATAAGCCTTAAAATTCTGAATCAACTTACCTATACGCATCCATAATCTTATAAAGCGTTGTTGTGCGTCTAAAGGGTTTTCATGTTGTATGGCACTCCAAAACTGACTTAAATAAGCCATTTGTTCTTCCGTTAAAGTGGGAAATTCCACTTCCATCATCGCCACATCTTCTAGGTACTTAAACAAGTCTTCAGCATTCACTAAATAATTCATGATCTGACTGAAATCCTGTCTTATTATATCAGAAAAGGCTAAAAACTCATCTTGACTGATCGTTTGAATACCTTCCTCGACCAACAATTGATTATACGCTTCATATAAAATGAAAAACTCTTCAATTTCATCTACACGATGTGAATTATCCACCAAACTCATCCATTCATCTATAGTATAAAACTGTGGACTCCAAATCGGCTCCGTAATACTTTCACTTAAATGATGTTGCAAAAAAGAAATAGGTCGCTTGTTATTCACAACGATTGCTACACTTTGCAACTGATTTCCCCACTGCTCTTTTAATTGATGAGCAAATTCATTTAAAAAACTTTTCATGATCTAACCCACTTGAATTAAAGCTGGATCTTCTAATCCATAATATAAATAGGCTTTCACCTCTAAATAACCCATTTTCATTAATAACCTCTTATAGGTCTCCACTTGTGTATGGTGTTTCTTTTCTCTCTTTTTAGTAAATTTAAAATCTAATATCACTGCGGATTGATCTGCGTCATTCAACCAAACTAAATCAGGTCTAAATACTTTTTTATCAGGACTTAAAATCGTTTGTTCTATGAATAAATGTGCTGTTGGAAGTGATTTAAATTGACTTAAATCATGTTGCTCCATAGTAGATTCATAAATTTCCTGAACAGATTCAGCTAATGCCGGACTTAATTGATTTTGACGAACGGCTGTTTTCAATAACAACAAAGCATCCTTATTTTCAAAATACCATTCCATCATTTGATGCATCCAAATACCCATTTGCTGCGCTGGCAATAAATCTGCAATTTCTGGTTCTAATACTTGTTTATCTGTATACGCCAAATTGAAATGATGCATCACAGGATAATTATTCAATAAAATATTTTGATTCTCCTCCTTTATTATTTCTTGATTTTCCATGACTTCGCCAATAGAAATAGGCGTTTCAAAGTTATTATGCTTTTGCTCTTCTGGTAAAGTCAGAATCAATTCTTCCCGAATATATTCACTAACAAAGTCACTGATAGTCAGACTGTTGTTACTGACAGCAGCTTTTCCTTGTTGCAAAACATAGAGGACTAAATGCTTCTTTGCTCGTGTCATCGCCACATAAAATTCATTCAACGCGTCCACATATTGCATTAAAAGTTCTTCTGCGGTTTCTTCTTCAAAGAATTCAGTGTTTTGGATATTAAATTTAATAGGAAATACTTTCAACTCTTCGACTGGAGGCAAGGCTTTCCACCAATTATATGGCGTTAAATTTCCGCCGGTTTTCACCATATCCCAGTTTAAAGTAGGCAACATCACCACATCGTAAGCCATACCTTTAGACTTATGTAAGGTCACGACTTCCACAAAATTACCTTTACTTCCTTCTGGCAATTTCGCTTTTTCACCCTCCACTTTCCAATAATCTAAAAACTGATCGATTGCCGCTCCTTCTTCTAAAGACGCCATCGACACTTCCTCTCTAAATGCAATCAAATACGGAACCAAAGCAATGCTTTCTCCCCATTTGAAAATATCAATTAATTGCTCTACTACTTCCATGGTAGGCAGACTCGATAATTGTTCTGTTTCTTCACAAAACTCAACAGGTAAATAGGTCGTTGCATTCGGCACTTTCATCTTGGAGATGTCACTCAATTCTTGAGGATTGATAGAGGACGCTGTCGTTCCATCCATCATACTCAACACCGCACGATGATATTGAACCAGCTTTAAAAGATCTAAACTATTTTCTTCTGGTAGCGCATCTAAAAACTCTAAAAGCAAAACTAAAAACTGAACAATGGTATGTTCTTTCAGGAAAAAAGCTTCCGCACTAATCAGTTGATAAGCATTATTATTATGATGTTTAACGTGATCAATTAATTCTTTCGCTTGCTTATTACTTCTCACTAAAATGCCGATTTGACTAGGCAAATAAGTTTGATCATGAACAATCCATTGATTCAGTTGATCCGTAACCTGTTGATAAATCGCTTCTTTACTGTTTGAAAACCTATGTGCATTCGACTCTACTGCAATAGGTATTAAGTCTATTTTCCCTAAAGCCTTTCCTTTCTTATGATCAGGAACTTTCTGAATAGTCGTTTCAGGATTATAAATCTCTTTTATGGCATTATCATAACCCTTCTTCAACCAAATATCTTGATATGCTTCTTGACCTAAAGCTTCAGCTGCAATAGCATTCAATTTACTTTGCATGCGCCCTGGTAAGGAAGCAAATATATTATTATTGAAGTCGATGATATTCGCTTCACTTCTATAATTATGTACCAAACTATCGAACATCACATAATACTGCCCAATATCTTTGGCTACTTTATATTCTAATAAACTCCAATCTCCGCCACGCCATCTGTAAATACTTTGCTTTACGTCACCTACAATCAAATGTTTTAGATCTCCAGGCTCTGAAGTCGAAATAGCATTATCTAAAAGCGGCAAAAAGTTATTCCATTGTTTATTAGAAGTGTCTTGAAATTCATCTATCAAAAAATATTGATATCGTTGTCCCATTTTCTCCCAAATAAAAGATGGGTTTTCTCTATGATCTTGTGATAATTCGGCAAGTAAATTCGTTGCATCTGCATTTAATAACACCCCATGCTTTACTCTGTATTCGGTTAAATATTTTGAAAGCTCAATGCACAATCTTAAAAACTTATTGCTTTCATTTAAAATAGTTGAAAGCTTATAAGTCGATTTTTTCTCTAAAAAATCATCTCCTTTTTTTTCCCATAATCTCCATATCTTACTCACTAAGTCTTCATGTCTCACATCTCCACGATCAGATTTTTTAAATAATTCCGACGTCAATTTTTCTTCCCCTACAGTTAATGTGGTTTCAAAATACCTTTCATAATCCTTTTCATCAAAATCAGCATCCTTATTCCAAAACTTTCTCCATCGATTCGTATTGGCTCTTGTTAATATCGAAGGGTCCACACCTGAATCATGGCAGATTTCAAACATTTGTTGTTTCCAAGCATTTAAAGCCTCTTCATAACTTTGCGTTGATTTTTTATAATAAGCTTGAAGCTCTTCAAGTATTTGAGGTTGATTTAATAGATTAAACTGCTTTTCGAAAGCTATAAATCCTTCGCTAAACAGAATATTCTTAGCGTAGCTTTCCAATGCCGATCTAAAATCCCAAGTTTTACCTTCGTCTAACTCAGTGATTGCAATTTGTAGAAACCAATCCAACAATTCTTTATTTCCATCTAAAGCATCGTATAAAGACTGACTGATTTCTTCCAGAACTTTATCGATATTTAATTCAATTTGAAAGTGATGATCAATCCCTAATTCGTGTGTTAAACCTCTGATGGCTTTGAGTACAAACTTATCAATCGTAGAAATACTGAATCGACTATAATCATGTAAAATGAAAGCATAAATCCTTCTCGCTTCTCTTGCAATTTTCTGATCATCATATTGCGGATATGCAATTTTTAGGTTGTTGATAAAATCCTCATTATCCTTTGGATTTCTTTCTAAAGCGATGTCTTCTAGAACGCCCATCACTCGATCTTTCATTTCGGCAGTTGCTTTATTTGTAAAAGTTACCGCCAAGACTTTCTGATATGCATTCGGATCACTAAAAAGCAATTTTAATAATTCAATAGTCAGTCTATGCGTCTTTCCAGAACCTGCTGATGCTTTAACTATTTTAAGCCTTGTATCATCTCTTACTTCCTGCATGCTTGCATTTTTAACTTCTGAAATTGAACAACTCGATAAGATATCTAATATCTATCAGTTTTCCCAAGGCTGAATGAATGATTCTTTTAATGCCTTAGCTAAGCTTTGGGCTTTTTGGTATCCTGCTTCGGGAGGTGTGGTTATTGGTAAATATCCTTGTAACTGTTCCATCGCATTTTGAACAGGTTTCGAGAAAAGATGTGCGTCACCCTTCAGTTTAGAAGCTTGTAATAAAATCAATAAATAAATCGAAAGTACTTCAAAGTTATTTTGCAAAACATGCTGTGTCAGCAATGCCGCATTGGAACCCATACTCACAATATCTTGATTGTCATTATTGTTAGGAATGCTATGCACATACATCGGATTACTTAAGGTTTGGTTTTCAGCCACATTAGAAACCATAGGATATTGCATGCCTTGTAAACCAAACTCTAAACCTAATTTACCATCATTTAAAAATGGAGGGAAATGACGATTCAAATTTGGATTTAATAGATAATTGCCTTGACGATCCCACAACATAGATAACTTAGTCATCACTATTTTCAACTTATCCATTTCCAAAGAAATATAATCCCCATGGAAGTTTCCACCATGATAAATCATTTCATTTTCCACATCGACTATCGGATTATCACTTACTGAATTGATCTCTTGCTCTACAATTGCTTTAGTATATTGTAAAGTATCGAAAATCGGTCCTACAATTTGAGGGATACATCTCAAGGAATAGTACTCTTGTACTTTTTCTTCAATGTATTTTGACGTTATTTTTTGATTATAAAGCGTGTCTTCTCTTTTCTTCAATCTTTGGCTTGTAGTTGCCATATTTCGCATCTTTTCCGCTACTTTTTGTTGTCCTACATGCTTTTTCACTTCATTTAATGGCAAAGAAAAATGATCATCATAAGCTTCCATTATTTCATTGATCCAAACGCCCGTTAAAATGCCCCATTCCACTAAATATTCTGCTTGCTTCACATTCAGCGCTGCTAAACCCGTCATGCAAGAAGTCCCATTGAGTAAAGCAATACCTTCTCGAATACGCACTTCAAAGGGTTCGATCTCTAATGACTTAAACACTTCATCGGCTGACTTGATTTCACCTTTTACATAAAAAGATCCTTCTCCGATTAATCCCAAAGCGATATGTGCTAATTGCACCAAATCTCCACTTGCACCTACGCCACCATGCTGATAAATCACAGGAACTGCACCTGCATTCCACATCGTCACCATCGTTTCTATGAGCGAAGGATGAATCCCAGATTTCCCTTGCACTAAAGCAAATATTCTTGCTAAAAACGCTGCTTTACATTGTAAAAAAGTTAAAGTATGCCCCATTCCTGAAGCGTGACTTCTGATTAAATTCAATTGCAATTGTATCTGATCTTCTTCATCAATTTTGTATTGTGCCATTGGCCCAAATCCTGTATTGATACCATAAATCAGTTTTTCAGCAGAAAAGTTTTTTAAAAAGTCGTAACTTTCTTTCAACTTTTTCCACACTTGCTTTTCAAATTGAATAGTATGTGAGTGGCTAACAATATCGTTAAACTTTGATAGCGCTATAGTTTCCGTGCAATAATAAGGCGTATTCATAAAGAATATAATTAACTTTGGAGTAGGCTTACAAACTTACTTATAATCATTGAAATGTGAATGGTTATATAAATAATTACTCATTAAAATCAATAGTTTTCAAACTATTAAATAGAAGCTTCATGAATAAATTCGCTTCCTTATTTCTATTATTAATGGTTTTCCAATTTAAACTATCTGCTGCTTCTAACAACACAGGAGTGCATCAATGGAAAACATTAAACACTTACAATCAAGTAGTGGACATGGATTACTATAGTCAACGCTTTTTTTGTGCGACTGAATCTGGTTTTTTTATTTATCACAAAGACGAATCTTATATAGAACCTTTTAGCAAAGTCAACGGCATGAACGATATTAATATGTCAGCTATTGCTTATGATCCTCAAACAGAAACAGCAGTCTTGGCTTATACCAACCAAAATATAGACTTATGGGATGGATATAAATTTGTCAATGTTTCAGATATTAGATTAGCAAATATCACGGGTGATAAAACCATCAATCATATTCATGCAGAAAAAGGAAAAGCGTATATCAGTACTGGTTTTGGTTTAGTGATATTAGACATTCAGGGTAGGAAAATTGATAAAACAATTCATTTTTATCATGATCAGTCTTTAGTTCCTGTAAACCAATCCATGATTAAAGGGAATGTTGTTTATATCGCTAATGGACATGGTGTTTTTTCAAGCCCACTACAAAATAGCATGATTGAGAATGGGGCAACTTGGAATGAAATCCATAGTCAGCCTTCGAAAAACATTACGCTTTATCAACAAGATGTTTATTTCAGCAGTATAGATTCTGTATTTAAAGTCGTTAATCAACAACAAGCAGATTATATTTACAAAGCTCCACATCCTATTGATTTATTAAATGGTAACTCAGAAGCATTATGGGTAGCTGGCGGACCCGATTTAAATACTCGTTTCACGTATAAAATCAATGAGCAAGCGGCTATTTTAGATTCTATTAATACGATTAGTCCAAGCCAAGTCATTTCTTTAGCTGACGGTACAACTTGGTATGCTGACTATAGTGATTACAGAAATGTAGAAGTATATGGTTTTAGAAAATCAAAAGCTTATCAACAAACTGATTTATTAACTCCTAAAGGTCCTGGCGTTCAAGAAGCATTTGATATCGATGCCTATAATGGTAGGGTATATATTGCACATGGTGGTTTTGAAGAGCATAATTATAATCGAGTTCATAACAGACGGAACTTCAGTACTTATACGAATGACAACTGGCATCATTATAATTGGATATCAAATGATGATTATATTGAAGACTTTGTGCGTATTATTGCTGATCCATTTTCCGAAAAATTTTATGTGGGAAGTTTTTCATGTGGTGTACTTGCGTTTGAAAACAAAAACGATTTCGATATTTTAGATGGTGATTTTTTACCCTCTTATGCAGACTTATATCCTGAAGTTAAAGTTGGTGGTTTAGCATTTGATAAAGATCACAATTTATGGATTTCTACGACTTTTAGTAGTAATGAGTTGAGTGCATTAAAACCTAACGGCGATATTGTACCTATGAAATCAGTACACAGCAATACAGCCGGAGACATGCCACATTCTGCTTTAGATGTTATCGTGGATGATTTTAATCAAAAATGGTTTATCACTACTTCTAACAATGCGGGAGTAGTGGTTTATTCAGATAATGAAACGCTTGAGAATACACAAGACGATCAATATAGAATCTTAAAATCTGGAGAAGGCAATGGTAATTTACCTTCTGGAAATACGAAAAGTATAGCAAAGGATATCACAGGCTCGATTTGGATAGGAACCGATAATGGCATTGGAATTGTTTATTGTCCGCAACAAGTCATTGCCGGAAACTGTGAAGCCACTTTGAAAAAAGTAACCAATAAAGATGATGGTTTTGTAGGTCATATTTTTGAAAGTCAAGTAGTCAATGCTATAGCGGTGGATCATGCTAATAGAAAGTGGATTGGAACACCAAACGGAGTGTGGCTAATATCTCCTGAAGGGGACGACGAGCTTTTACATTTCAATAAAAAGAACAGTCCTTTGCCTGAAAATTACATTCGTAGAATAAAGATTGATCCACTGACGGGTGAAGTATATTTTGTGACAAGTGGTGGTATCGCTGTTTATAAAGGAGATGCTATTCAGCCCACTAAGCATTTTGAAGAAGACTTACATATTTATCCTAATCCTGTTCCTGCAAATTATCAGGGCACCATTGTCATCGATCAATTAATGGAAAGGTCAGACGTTAGGATTACAGATATCAATAGTAATTTAGTTTATAAAACAACTTCTAATGGCGGCCGAGCAGTTTGGGACGGTTACGATTATACAGGCGCTAAAGCTCAAAGTGGATTATATATCGTTTATGTTATTAGTAGAGACGGTAGTTTAACGCATACCGGCCGATTCATTATTCACAGATAAAATCAAGAACTCATGCTTTCAACCGAAGGTTTAGTATTAAAATCTTTAAAGTATGGAGACACCAGCTTGATTATTCATGTGTTTACCCATAAATATGGCATAGTTCCTATTATGGTGAAAGGAGTCAGAAAAAACCTAAAGGGAAGTGCCAATATTTTAAATCCAGGAAGTTACCTGAACTGCTTAATCAATTACAACGCACAAAGAAATTTTCAATACTTTAAAGAGTATAATTCAGCGGCTGTTTTTTGGAATACGCAAGCAGATATTACTAAACACTGTGTATTCATATTTTGTATAGAAATATTGGGAGAAATCCTTGTAGAAGGAGATGAACAACCTGAATTATTTGACTTTGCTATTGCATTTTTCCACGCTTTAGATCAATCGAAATCAGGTACTTTTAATAATTATCCATTTTATTTTTTGGGACAGATTGCTGAGTTTTTAGGCTACACTTTTGACAATAACTATTCCCATCAAAATTGTTTTTTCAATATTTTTACTGGCGCTTTTGAAAGTTCTCCATCTACATTGCAACCCGTTGTTGGAGCGGAGCAAAGTCAATTATTACATGAGCTTATGCAATCCGACTTGGCCAACATTAGTAATATAAAAGTAAAAGGTGTGGATCGGCAAGCATTACAGGATATCATTATCCAATACTTACAAATACACACCCCTTATTTTAAGAAAATACATTCCTTAGAAGTTCTAAGAGCAATTCTCAATTAAATTATTTCTTTTTGCCAAACATACGGTTACCCATCTTTACTAAATAGCCTTTAAAGAACTTTTGCTGCCCAAAGAAAAAGCTAATTACGTAAACACATAAAGGCCAGATGATAGAAGCTAAAACCACATAACTCACCCACCATAATGGAGACTTCAGACTCATAGATGACATCTTCATTATTTCACCAGTGAGTAATCCACAAATGGAGCCACCAATAGAGAAAGTCACTAAAATAAGCACTAATTGCGTCATGCTTTTCAAGTGCCATTTATTTTTCAATCTGACAAAGTAAGAGGGTTTTCTTGCTGCTTTATCTATAGCTAAGGCTTCTTCCTTCTTCTCTTCTACAAGCACCTCCTTTATATTGTTTTTCATAAATCAAATCATTTATACTTTACAAAAATAAGAAATCATTTGTCATTTAACTGTCAAAAGTTTAAACAAGCTCCTCTTCATTTATAATCTCCCATAGTAAATCCTTGAGTTCCATGATATTCTTCTGAGCAATCGCGGATATAAATATGTGTTTTTCATCCTTTGGCAACTCTTTTGTAATCAATTTCTGAAGCTCTTCGTCTAAAATGTCGGATTTTGTAATCACTAACACTCTTCTTTTATGTAAAAGCTCTGGATTATAAGCTTCTAACTCATCCATAAGAATTTGGTATTCTTTTTTATGATCCTCACTATCTGCAGGAATCATAATCATCAGTGCAGCATTTCTTTCGATATGTCTTAAGAATCGATGTCCTAAACCTCTTCCTTCTGCAGCACCTTCAATAATACCTGGTAAATCCGCCACACAAAAAGATTTAGTTCCTCTATAAGAAACCATTCCTAATTGCGGCACTAAAGTAGTGAAAGGATAATTCGCAATTTTAGGTTTAGCTGCAGAGATTACAGATAATAATGTTGATTTTCCCGCATTTGGAAATCCAACCATACCAACATCAGCTAATACCTTTAACTCTAAATACTTAAAGCCTTCAACGCCCATTTCTCCAGGTTGTGCATATTCTGGAGCTTGATTCGTAGCTGATTTAAAATTACTATTCCCTAACCCACCTCTTCCTCCTGGAATCCAAATGATTTCTTGTCCATCTTCTAATATTTCGGCTTCGATTTCTCCGGTCTCTTCATCTTTTGCAATTGTTCCTAAAGGAACTTCAATGATGATATCTTCCCCATCTCTCCCCGTTTTATTATTCCCTGATCCGCCACCACCATCTTCAGCTAAAATATTCTTTTGCCAACGAAGATGCAATAGGGTCCACAGTTGCGAATTCCCTCTTAAAATAATATGTGCACCTCTTCCTCCATCTCCACCGTCAGGTCCTCCAAATGCTGTTTGTTTATTCCTTAAAAAGTGTTTGCTTCCAGCACCACCTTTTCCAGAACGCACAAATATTCGGATATAATCAACAAAGTTTTCCATTGTATAACTTCTTACTTAGTAAAATAAAAAATTTATAGCCAAATGACTATAAATTTTTTACACTTTTATCAATATGTTTGATTTGTTATTTCACGGGTGTTAATCGTTCAATAACTTTTGCTATAGATGAAGCTATTGATTCTACAGAACCAACACCTTCAATTTTTGCCAACTTACTTTGTGCTGCATAGTGGTCTTCTACCGCTTTAGTTTTATTATAATACTCTTGAATTCTCTGCAATATAACTTCTGCATTATCGTCACTTCGACCACTCACTTTTCCTCTTTCAATTAACCTAGTCTTAAGTTCTTCCTCAGGAACATCTAAAGAAACCAACACATCAATAGGCATGTTGTTTGCAGCTAAAAATGCATCTAAAGCTGCAGCTTGAGCAGTCGTTCTTGGGAAACCATCAAAGATAAACCCTTTAGCCTCTTTATTATTTCTAACCAATTCTTCAATCATTCCAATCACTACCTCATCAGGTACTAATTGGCCATCATCCATATATTTTTTTGCTTCAATTCCTAGTTTTGTTCCTCCTTCAATCTCGGAACGTAACACATCTCCTGTGGAAATATGAGTTAATCCAAAATTATTAATCAACAACTCTGACTGAGTTCCTTTACCGCTTCCCGGAGGGCCAAATAGAATGATATTAAACATAAAAATATAATTAGTTAAAACGAAGTGCAAAGATACAAAATAATTATTTATTGTTTTATAGGTAAACCTTATTTCATCATTCTAAATTATTGAAAAAATAATACATGACTCATGACATTCAGACTGCACACCCTATTGTTAAAAAACAAGCCCAATAAGTGGATTCACATATTGGGCTGTCAATTACTTTAGTAATGTTATAATCTCAGTTTCTGTACTGCGTCCTTTGTCTTTTGGATACCATACATAAAGTTGATTAATCATATCTTCTTGACTTAATTCCGGATTTTCTTTCGCTTTATCCAAAACATCTTGAGCTCCTTTAGGCCTTGGTCCCCAAGTAAATAATTCTTTATTTGATTCTTCATCAACAACAATCAATTTTGGAACACTTCTCCCACCATTCGTAAGATATTGATCCATAATTTCTAAATTATCATCTCTCAAGATTATTCTGAGTTCTATTTTTTCCGGATTCGTTTCTGCTAGCTTCACCATAATTGGTAAGGTTTGTGCACTATCTCCGCACCACATTTCAGTAATCACCCACCACACTTGCTTAGATTCGATGTTGTTTAATATTTCCAAAGCTTCCTCAGAAGGCTTAAAGGTCTTGTCAGAACGCTCCATTCTTTTGAGGTTCATTTCTGAGTAGTCCTTGTACTGCATTCTTAAATCTTCAGGATCTTGACCTTCTTGCTCTAATCTTAGAGTTTCCTGCTCTACAAAGCTTTTGTAATTATAATAATGTTTTACAGACTTAAAAGGATTCATAGTTTTCTATTTATGTTAAGCACATTAAATTTACGAATATTTTATAATGGAATGCGGACTTAGATAGGATATCTTTTGAGAAAAATGATTCTGTTTTCTTGTCGTATGATTTATATAAAAAGTAAAATACTTATAGACCAATTGTGGATTTTGAGCAATAAAAAAAGGTCATCAAATTAATGATGACCTTTTAGGTGCCCCGGGCGGGACTTGAACCCGCACGGACATTACTGCCCACAGGATTTTAAGTCCTGCGTGTCTACCGATTCCACCACCAGGGCGATTAGGTTTAAAAACCAGAGCAGAAGACGAGATTCGAACTCGCGACCCCAACCTTGGCAAGGTTGTGCTCTACCAACTGAGCTACTTCTGCATTTAAAAGAACTGTGTTCCTCAGGAACGGATTGCAAATATATGGCCAGTTTTCCAAACTGCCAAATTTATTTATATTTTTATCCTCTTATTTTTCCCCCACCCACATAATATTTCTTCCAGTACACATGATCAAGGTCACTTATTACTACACCTCTGCTTTGAGAAGCGTGTACAAACTTACCATCTCCTAAGTAAACACCAACATGAGAAATATCTCTTGTACGAATTTTAAAGAATACTAAATCTCCTTCTTCTAATTCTTTATGGTTCTTAACATATTCTGAAGTTGCAAATTGTTCACGAGAAGTTCTTCTCACGCTCATTTGGTATACATTACCATATAGTTCTTGTACAAATGCGGAGCAGTCAATACCGTTTCTTGTTGTACCTCCAAATCTATAAGGCACGCCGTACCAATCTTCAATAAAATCTAATAAACATGCATCAGTAGCTTGTCCAGCTGCGATTTCATTTCCTCTATGATTGATTTTTGGAATGGCATGCGGCATTTCAATCTCTTCACTAACTACTGCTGTATAAGTTTGAGCTTGTTGTTTTATATTTTTAATGCTTTTATTGGACTCCGCTAAAGTCACTTCTTCAATAAATTGCACTTCTTGCTGAGGGGTACGATCTGTTTGGGTTAAAAACTGATCCACACTACAAGAAGAAAACAATAGTATTCCTACACTAAAAGCAATCATTTGTAAAGATTTCACAATAAAATTCTATTTGATAACAGCACAAAAGTAATTAATTCTTTTAAGTAAAAGAAACCCAGACTTTTCTTTTATTTTTTTTTAACTATATAGCATTTACTTTAGCTTTGCTTCTATGAAAGGGAATGCTAATCGAAAAAAACTGGTATTTGCAGTCATTAATGATATCAATTACGACCAAAGAATGATACGTATTTGTAGCTCATTACAAGATGCAGGCTATGAGGTCTTGCTGATCGGCAAGGAAAGACCTGACAGCAAACCTTTATTCCCACAATCCTTTGAGACAAAGCGAATTAAAATCAAAGCTACGGAAGGAAAAATGATGTATGCTTGGTATTGGATTCGATTATTCTTTTCCTTATTAAGAGTACCTGCTGATGCTTTTTGTGCCACTGACTTAGACTCGATTATACCTATCTACATTGCAAGTTTCTTTAGAAGAAAGAAAAGAGTTTATGATGGCCATGAATTATTTACTGAAATGAAAGAGGTAGTGACACGACCAAAGGAAAAGAAAATGTGGGATTGGATAGAAAAAAGGTTTTTACCTAAATTCACAAAAGGTTATACTATTGGAGAAGCTTATGCTCAATATTTTAAGGATAAATATCAATTAAACTATCAGATTGTAAGAAATGCTACTAAATTAGAGGAGTATAAAAGAATCCCGAATAATAGCCCTTTTATTTTGTACCAAGGTGCCGTTAATGAAGGACGTTGTTTTGAACAGCTTTTACCTGCAATGGCACAAGTACCTTACACTTTAATTATATGTGGGAAGGGTAATTTTTACGACAAAGCTAAAGCTATGGTAGATACATTAAATATTAATGATCGTGTTGTTTTTAAAGGCTTTATTCCTCCGGAGCAATTAAAAGATTATACGCAAAAAGCTACTGTTGGAATCACTTTATTTGATGGTATTAGCATCAGCAATCAACTGAGTATGGCAAATCGCTATTTTGATTATATGCATGGAGGAGTTCCTCAATTATGTATGAAGTTTCCAGAATATGAATTGGTAAATCAAAAGTATGAAATTGCTTATTTAATAGAGAGCCCTCCTACTCCAGAAAGTATTGCGAAAGCATTAAATCAACTGATGGAAGATAAAGCATATCATGAACGACTTCAAAAAAATTGCATCAAAGCAAGAGCTGTATATAATTGGGAAAATGAGGTTAAAACACTTGTAAAATTTTATCATGAACTCTTTAAAAACTAGTGTTGTTATTCCTCTTTACAATGGAAGTAAAACTATTTTAAGCACACTCGCAAGTGTTATAAACCAAGAGCTTCCAGTCAATGAGATTATTGTCGTAGATGATTACAGTACAGATGATGGCCCTAATAAAGTGATGTCATTTATTTTAAAAAACAATGCGCTTCCTATAGATTTTCAATTGATAAAACTTACTAAAAACCAAGGAGTTAGTGTTGCAAGAAATAAAGGTTTGTCAGTTGTTCAACATCCTGTAGTTTTACTTTGTGATGCAGACGACCTAATGCATCCTTTAAAAAACAAAATTTCGCTTCAATTCTTTATGAATTACCCTAAAGCAGAAGCTTTTATTCATGAATACAGTAATTTCTTTGAAAAGGATGGGTTTATAGAAGGGGAACCTATCTTTAAAAAGCATTCCTTATTTAAAAACTTATTTAAAAATAAAGGCCAAGGTTCTTCTATAGTTATTCATCATGTTAATAAGCAATGGCGATTTGATGAGGGAATGCGCTATAGTGAGGATTATGATTTGACAAATCGCTTAGCGGCGAGCAATCAACTTTATTATACACCTCAAATACTGACTAGTTTAGGAAGGACTCAAGGCAGTGAAGGCGGATTATCTGGTGAAAAATGGGAGATGAGAAAAGGCGAATTAAAAGCAATTCTAAATTTAACTCAGTTTACTAAGTTCGGAATATTAATCATTCCTTTCTTATATACCTATAGCTTATTGAAGCATCTTATTCGGTTGTTTCGTTAGGCTCTTCTTTTTTAATCATTTCTGTCATTTGTCCATTTTCGATGTGCAATACTCTTCCAGGATATTTTTGAATGAGACTGTAATCATGAGTAGCCATTACAACAGCTGTATTAAATTCTTTAGCTATTCTTGTAATTAAGTTCATGATTGATTTGGTCGTTTCAGGATCTAGATTACCCGTAGGTTCATCAGCGATGATTAATTTGGGATTGTTTAATAAAGCTCTAGCGATATCTACCCTTTGTTGTTCTCCTCCGCTCATTTCATTAGGCATTTTGTAGCTTTTATTAGCTAATCCTACTTCCTCTAAAACGGTTTCAATTTTTTCATTGATTTCAGACTGTACTTTCCATCCTGTAGATTTCAAAACGAATGCTAAGTTTTGATGTACATTCCTATCTCCTAAAAGCTGAAAATCTTGAAAGACAATACCTAACTCTCTTCTTAAAAAAGGAAGTGTTTTCCAATTAATAGTCCTTAAATCGAAATCAGCAACAGTAGCTTCTCCTTCTTTTATCGCCAAGTCCCCATAAAGGGTTTTTAAGAGGCTCGATTTCCCTGAACCGGTTTTCCCTATGAGGTATACAAATTCTCCTGCTTTCACTTCTAAATTCACATCGCTAAGCACTAAAGCATCTCCTTGATAAATTTGTAGGTCTTTTAAAGAAATAACAGATTGGGACATAAAATTGTTTTTTGTTTCTTTCGAAAGGTTAGTCCCTTCAAAACTATTTAATTTTTATTAATAATTCGTCCTTTGCCATGAATCTTTATCGGGAGAGATTCAGAAGCAGTTTCTATATGTCCTTCTATATTCAAATTGGAATTGCCAGCTTGAAGCATCGATTCATTTAAATTGACAATAAAATAAGCTTCAATACTTCCTTTTAACTTCAGAGTCATGTTAAAATCCAGTGAACTTTTTTGATCTGAAACTGGATTCGTTGTTAAGGTTGCATATTCAAGAATAGTGGCTATACCCATGTCATCCACACTTACTAAAGTAAAAGTAGAATTTCTCTCGAAACTATATCCCATTAATCGCACATCTCCTTTATTTTTCCAAGTTTGACCAATTTTCACATGTTGTTGAGGAAGAAATTCGAAAAAAGGCATAATTGCAGTTAAGAATAGTTCTTTATGACTATTACCAAATGCATTCACTTTTATCTCTTCATTAGTCACTTTGTTTTTGTCAATAAAATATTTAATTTTCCCATCTTCATTCGCATAAATTTCTAAGCTATGATCTGTAAACGACTCTAAATCCTTAACGAGAGAGGTTAACTCCTTATCATTATTTCCGAATTCATATTTAGTTCCATCGGACTTAAGAATTTCCAAATGCAAATCAAATGGTTGCAACAAGTAATTATCCTCTTCTTTTATGATATTAAAATCAAAATAAAAATCTTGTCTAGTGGAATCAATATCATGAGTTAACATAATCGTCTCTTCTGCTATACGGTATTGTACTTTTTCAAAGCTATGGGGTAAAATGCTGATTAAAAATGCATCTTTTGACTCAGAATAAAAAAACTTATTAGCATGTGCTGTCTGTTGAGATTGTTGACAAGAGGATAATCCTGCTGACAAAATCAAAACAACCACAACGCTTAGCAATGAATAAATTTTTGTTCTTAAATGCATTTTTTTAAATTAATGGCTTTTATTATAAATCACCTTCTTCATCATATTGGTCCTCCTCATATTGATCTATCTCATCATTTTCTATTTCTTCCTCACTTTTGGGAATCATTAATACTAAACCCTCTTGTTTTTCTATTTCTTTATATCCACCTAACACATTTCTCACATCGTTAAATCCTTCTTTTTTCATAATTGAACATGCAATCACACTTCTATATCCTTCTGCACTAAAAACATAATTATGCAATTCTTCGTCAATAGCTGTCATGTAAAGTGGATTAATCAGTCGCTCTAAAGGCAAATGCTGCGCGTTTTGTAAAAAACCTGCGTCATATTCCGATAAACTTCTTACATCCAAAGGAATCATTTGATTATCAAACCTTAAATCCAAAGCAAATTCATCTGCTTCCACATCAATAATCATATCCATATCTCCTTCTGAATCAGCCCACGATGCCACTCCACCCTCTAAAAATCCTTTTACATTTTCAAAGCCTACTCTCGCCAATCTGACAATCGCATTCTTTACCATTACTTCGTCTTCTGCAATTAATACCATAGATTTTTTAGGATCTAATAATCTCAAAACCCAGTATTCAAAATCACCTTCAAGACCTATGCTGATTGATTTTGGAATAAAACCAAGAGTAAAAACCTCACTTCCTCTAATATCTAATATTTGTGTATCACCAAGTTTCTTTAATACGATGAACTCAATAAGTGATATAGGCTGTAGTGATGTAGAAAGGATATGATCAATATCCTCATAAGTGTTTTTATTTTTTTCTATAGTATCTATAAAGGCTGAGGGCATTTCTGCAATCTCTTTTGTAGCCTCTTCCATAAATTTCAACTCATTTCTCATTTTAAAAAGAGGATTACTCTCCTTAAGAAAACCTAATGTCAACGCTTCTTTTTGTGGCAAACCTTCTAATATTTTAGATTCAGAAGCTGATAAAACAAGCGTTGACTCTGGCAATGCAAATATTTTATTATAAACAGAGTTATAAAACATAGCTGCCAATTCTTCTTTACTTGCTTTGATCGACTTAAGGTCAGTATTAAAACCTTTTGTCAAAGACATCGCATTACCCGAAAATAAAACAACAGGATTCAGTTGTTCGTCATACAAAAGAAATGAGGTACTCTCTACACTATGACCTGGCGTTAATATAGCTTGTATAGTTAAATTACCAAATGAAAATTGAGTCCCATCTTCAGCTTTATTAAAAGTAAAATTAGCAGATGTATTAGCACCAAAAATCAAGCTTGCTCCTGTCGCTTTAGCTAAGGATAAATGTCCACTCACCATCTCAGCATACAAGTGAGTCATGAAAACATACTTTATTTTCACATCATGCTTTTGCGCTAAGTCCAAATACTCCTCAATATCACGTATAGGATCAATGACTACTGCTTCTTGGTCGGATGCAATAAAATAAGCCGTTTGATTTAAGCTCTTGGTATATATTTGTTCTAATATCATTTCTTATTTTGAATAAACTTTTATGGGAATCGTGAGATTGAGCTTTTAAAAAATGTTAAATATTCTAATTTAACTTTTATTACTATACTTGCAAAGCAAATCACAACAAAAGTATAACAAAAATTCGACAATTACCTATAATATGAATTATCATAGCCTAGAAAGCCGCGAAAGCTAACACTTTTTTAACAAAAGCGATGATAACTATTTTAACAATCACAAAGGCAGCTCAAAATTGGTATTAAAAATTTGAAATTCAAGAATGTATAACAAACAAAGGATTACTCAGCATCGGTTACCGACAATTTCGTAAAACATAAATGAAAAACGCTTTGCAATATTGGTTAAATATCATCACCTAACTTATCCTATCCATTAGTTCTTTCCAAATAGGCCAATTTATGTCGCCAAAATGATGATATACATGAAGAAACCTGGGCTCTATTAGCTCTGATGGCGCTAAGCGAATAGTATTTTTATCCTCCCATTGTAAAGACGGGTTATTATAGTCTGCAATTAAATTCCATTGTTTATCTAACATTCGATGGTTCTGCAAACCTAACTCCCAAACGGTAGCAATTAATGTGCCTTGGTCTCTAGTTTTCCATTTAGGATCTTTAAAGATCAACATAGTCTTATCAAACCATCGATTTAAAAAATCGTGAGAGTCATCATCAAATAAAAAAACACCACCATTCCAATGTTGAAACTGATTGGTTTCTACTTGAATGTCAAATCTTTCATTAATATTTTGCTGTAAATGATTACAAGTCATCTTCCATAATGACCGTCCATCTGGCAACTCTGGATACCTCTTCCAGTGATTCCATTTTAACTGGCACTCTTTACTAATTTTAGACCACCGAAAATGATGCATAAATATTTCGCCTTTACCATCTTTCCATGTTTTATCTTTTTTATCAAAATAAAGGTCATTACAAATATGAAATTTCTTAAAAGAAAGTACATATCGAAGACCCACTTTTATTTTTTGAAACAAACTATGGTGCTGAGTATAGAAAGTAACTAACTTCTTGCGATGTGATACAATAGAAGGTTTAGTTGATTTTCTTAAAGGGTCAATTTGGAGAAGTTCTTTTTCCATTCGTTCAAAATAATCTTCATACAAATCGATACATTCACAGTTTACAGCAAAAGCAGAAAACTGGTCCATCTTACAATGGTCGGGCGCAAAAGTAATCGGAGCTTTATATTCATTGAAAATTAAATCAACATCGCTATTTAGGGCAATTACATCCGTATCTAAATAGCAATACCTGTGTCCTCTAGGGAGAAATTTATGAATACCTGTTTTTAAATAAATACTTGCTTGATGATGATCAAACCTATTTGGGGTTTCCACATCTATAACACGATCATGCTGAATTGTAATTTCGTTGCGGTTAACATCGGTCAATATCCATATTTCATTTTTCGAATACTTTTGAAGGTAAACCAAAGAAAAATGCAAAGTATCAATATGTTCTTTAGCACCACAAACTACAAAAACAAAAATATGCTTCATACTCAACTTTAAGACTGTGTAAAGTGATGTTTTAACTCACTTTATTGATAATTATTTCATTTAATCCGCATTATTCATGAGATTAGTTTTTGCTTAAAAGCCAGACGAATCCAAACATTAAATAGCTTTAACTGATTAAAACCATACTGTTAAAATTTTTAATTAAAAATGTGTTGAATAATGTGGGTTAAACTTAGCAATCAGCAGTCAAAATAACAAGTTAACCTGCATTATTCATGAGATTGTTTTTGATTTTTGATAAGATTTTTAATTTCCTGGTGATGTTGTACTGTATCAGGTATGTTACAAGTGAAATATAAAGTCAAAAGAATCCAAACATTAAGTACTACAAATCCAAATTAGAGTTATAGTTTTTCACTTTTAATAGCTCTAACCTATTAAAGCTTTAAATTAAAAATGTGCTGAATAGTGTGGTTTAATATTTGAAAGCCTTATACCAATCAACCATTTCTTTGATACCTTCTTCTATTTCACACTGAGGCTTAAATCCTATATATTGTTCTAGCTTTAAACAGTCGCTATGTGTTGATTCCAACTCGTTTACTGGAAGAGGTGCGATATTATACTTTAATGCCTTCTCCAAATTGTTAGCAATTAAGGTGGCGTACTTTTTTACAGATACTGGTTGTCCGTAACCAATATTAAACACTTGATGCGTTCCTGGTTTTTCATTTTTTATTTTTGCTATCAGTAGCTGAATAGACTGAACGATATCGCTTACATGTGTAAAATCTCGAAAAACTTGTCCTCCATTATATAAGGTAATAGGCTTTCTTTGGTCTATAGCAGACATAAATTTATAGGCTGCCATATCTGGTCGTGTCCATGAACCATAGACGGTAAAGAATCTTAATCCAATAGCCGTCATTCCAAATTGCTTGCAATAGTTTTCTATCATGATTTCAGTCATTCTTTTACTACTACCATAAAAAGACAGTTGTTTATCATGGGGAGCTTCCTCGCTCATTACAGATTGATTAGATTCATATACAGAAGAACTGCTTGCATAAATCAAGTATTTCACTCCGTTTTTTCTACATTGTTCCAAGACATTAAATGTTCCCTGAACATTTTGATGAAAATACAAAGAAGGGTTATTTAATGATCCTGAAATTCCTGTTTCAGCTGCTAAATGAATTAATAAATTTGGCTTCTCATTCAAAGATGTAATAAAGTCGGAGTGAACCGACTCCTGCATCGTATTTCGAAAATAGGAGGCACGTTTAATTGATGCGTTATTATTTGCACTTAAAACATCAATTCCAACTACCTCATATTTCTTCCCTAATGCCTTATACAAATGAGTGCCTACAAATCCTGCTGATCCGGTTATTAGTATTTTCATTAAAAAATTTACACTTATTAAATACTGCTATTCACTGCATCTTTTGATCGATTTAAAGATTGAAAAGAAGTATAAATTATAAAAAACGGGTTAATCATAAAAAGTATCATCGTGACTATGAATGATCCAATTGCTATTTCAAATAGCATGTAAATCCCTACATGAAGCAATAAGAGCATAACGCCCCAAAGCAATCTAAGCTTCTTATTGAGCATCCCGATAAAGGAAGTCAATTCGATGATAAGCGCCAACAAAAGAAGTATAAAAACTATAACTGAGTACTCTAAAATAAAATTAATTTTATCAGACAATAGCTCTGTGGGCTGAAGTAACAAATGACCATCTAGGAGTTGCATTTGATTAGATTTCAATATTTGCAAAACCATCTTTTCGCTTTCAGCAAACCAAGATGTCCCAGAGGTCATAACCTTAGATAGGCCTGACAATGTATAGGAAGTAACAATAACTTGTACAGGCATGAAAATTCTATTGTGTTGAAGTTTTTTTTGATTTTTATTTCTTGTGAATAACCAATAGGCTATAAACTGAGCTAGAAATACAAAAGTAATAACACCAGTTCTGCTTGAAATACCAAAAGACTCATGCATGGAAAAGACAAGGAAGCTTAAAGCAAACAACATGAAGGTCGTAATAAGCATGCTTTTTTCTAAAACATATAAAACCGAGAACAATAGAATAAAAAATAAAAGCACATACTTCGCCACAGCACCTGTTAGCAAATTACATTCTATAAGATTACACAGTCCTTTATTGGAGTGAAGAGAGGTCAGCTGAATAACTATCCTTGAACAAAACAATAACCAAAACAAAGCGAATGGCAACTTGATAGACAACCACTCTGCTTTCAACCTTGGACTGTTCAATTCATTTTGTACATTATTCAACATAAGTAGTAGCAATTAATGTCGTATCAGATTGTATTTCTTTATGACTAAGGTGATTATAAATACGATATAATTTAGCCTTTTTCATAGTGGATTTTGATAAACTTCCCCAATCCAATGCCTGACGGATGACTTCCTCGCCTATTCTTTCTAACTCCTCAGCACTTTCCATTCCATCACCATATTTTATGCCTTGCTGTTCGCAAACTGAAAAGAACAAATGACTCAACTCACCATGATCAACACGCATGAACCGATCCATTTTTTGATTATTTTCATCAAGCATATAAAAAACATAAGCATAGTTAGGGAACTGATTATACATTGGATAAAATGAAAAAGGATAAAACTCTTTCACAATAAAAGTCAATACAATCAATCCGAAATAAACACTATATTTCTTAAGTACACTCCACATCTTTTTTGTTTTAGTAGTTCCTCAACTCAATAATTTAACGACTACATTTACTACATCCATTCTTTTATCCACTTCTCCATAATGACTAATTTCCATAGCTTCCAATTATAGGTTTCAGTTAATAACTCATCAATATATTCTTGATTAACCAAACCTAAAGTCACCATTTGACTATTTTTTAGTTGTGCTTTATACCATTCTAAATCCATATAATAACTATCTGGACCTACAAACCCTTGTTTTTTTCTATTTAAAATTTTTTCAGGCAAATGATTTTTTAAGTTTTGATACAATAAGTACTTAGTCTGATTTTTCTTAAAATATGTTTTCTCATCCAATTGAAAAACATATTCAAAAAGCTCATGGTCTAAAAAAGGCATTTTAACTTGTAATGAATTTGCCATGCTGCCCCTATCTACCTTGGTCAATACTAGCTCCCCCATAAAGCACTTTACATCCATATACTGTATGGATTTTAAAGGACTCCATTTATCTTTAAAGTGCAAGCGATAAAACCAATGTACATCTTGAGGAATATAGCTATGTAAATTAGGATGAAGCATCTTTTTCAACTCATCCCTATCAAACCAACCCATTGACATCGCTTGAGCATAAAAATCTATTAGGCTTTGAGCTTTCACTCTTTGTTTCAATTTAGCTAAAAAAGATTCTGGATAAGATTTATTATAGAAATCATGTTGCCATGCATACCCCCCGAACAGTTCATCTGCCCCTTCACCACTCAGGACTGATTCCAAACTTTGACTCGCCTTTCTACTTACCATATAAGTAGGTAGAATAGAAATATCTGCAATAGGCTCATCATAAACTTGCGGCATAAGGCTTATAAGTTCTAAACTCTTTTTATCTGCTAACAATGTCTCATTCTCCACTCCTAAATGCTCTGCTACAACTTTAGCAAACTGATCTTCACTTTTCTCCCAGCCTGCAAAACCTATAGAAAACGTTTTTGGCTGCTGTTTTAAATGCTTCATATAGAGCACTAAAGCACTACTGTCATAGCCCCCACTTAAAAATGACCCCACAGATGCCTCACCTGACGTATGCTCTTTAACTGCATTTTTAATTAAGTCATGCACCCTATCCACAGCTTTTTCATCTACATGATTCGCTGTATCTAAATCCCAATATGCTGTTATTTCGATTTCTAATGAATTGGTGTCTATTATCGCATAATGTGCAGGAGATAGTTTATTAATATGCTTCCAAATCGTTTTAGGAGACGGAATGTATCTGTACACAAAATAATCTGCGAAGGCTGAAAAGTCGATTTCTTTCTCTACTTGTCCAGTCGCAAGAATGGCTTTCAATTCTGACCCAAAAAACAACTGATGATCCTGAATAGCAAAATATAAAGGCTTCATGCCAAAACGATCTCTTGCCATAAATACCTTTTGGTCTTGCTCATCAAATATAACAAAGGCAAAGGCTCCTTTTAAGTATTGCAGCACGCCTTCTCCCCACTTTCGATACCCTGCTAATATAATTTCTGAATCAGTATTTGATTTTAATTTAAAGTCTAAAGATAAAATTGTTTTAAGTGCTGCCGAGTTATATATCTCTCCATCTAAAGATATCACTAAACTTGTTCCACAATTTGTAGAGTCTTTCTCTCCTATTGCTGACACGGCAAAAGATTGACCTATATTCCCTAAACCAACATGCTCATTTTGCGAGATGAAGATACTTTCTCCATAATTGCTTCTATGCCTTATCGCCTCACTCATTTTCTGAATGATTGAAATAGAAACTACTTTATTTAAGTTTATATGTCCTGTTATACCAGCCAATGTTGAATATGGTTTTATTTATTAGATTATGTTCGTAAGCTTAAGCATATTTTTCAAAGTTATTATAAGAATAGTCAAAAAGATATGAATCAATGAAGGAAACAAGTATTCTCTTTTAGGCTCCAAATCTCTTTGATCGTAAAAATTAATGCTCATGACTTCATTTGTTTTTTAAAGTGATAAATACGCTTAATTTCATTTCTTAAATATTTAAAAAACATCTTTTTATTATTCTTTTCTTCTGTGTCTAAGAGAACCATATATTCATGTGAAATTGATTTATATAAATCATATTTATAGTCCTTATAAAACGCATCTTTTTTAAGTTGCTTTAAGAATTCGATATGCGAGTTATGGAATTCTTGATTTCTTGATTTAGAAATTCCTTTTTGATGATTTCTATAAACACTCCAAGGCTTATTGATATAATAAAACTTAGCATCCTTTATTACTAAACATGACAACTTCCAAGCTACTGAAAAGTCGTCTTTCAATAGATGAAAATCCTTTATCACACTTCTATCTGTTCTAAAAACCGCTGAACTTGAAGGCAGAATCAAACGATTAACAAGATCTGAAGGAAAAATAACTTCTTTATAATAATAAGATTGAGAGTATAAGTATTTATTAGCAAACAATAGCTGTTCTGCTTTTTCGTCTTCCATGATAATTTGAGCATCATGAAAGACTCCATTATATGCTAGGTTACATTCTAAAAATTCCACTTGATGTTGCAGTTTTTCAGGATAATCCCAATAGTCATCACCATCCAATAAGGCATAGTATTTCCCTTGAACAGCATCTAATAATGCACTTACATTTTTCAAAACGCCTAAATTCCTTTCATTATTTCGAATGACAAATAAGCCTGGATAGTTTTCATCAAACTCTTGAATGATTGCTAAAGTGTTGTCTGTGGACGCGTCATTAGCGACTATTATTTCATACTTAAAATCAACTTCCTGATCGACAATACTTTGTAATGCTTGTCTAATATATCTTTCGTGATTATAAGTAACGACAATAACGCTAACAATGATCATATCTATTTTTATAAACGCTGAAGTATTTGTTGAATTTCTTTTGGAACCTCAAGTGCGATTCCTCCTTTATTTAAATGCCTATCGCCAATAAAAGAGTTTCTGCCATGCAGGACTCTTCTATCTTGAAAAAACACTCCTTCTCCTGGACTAAGTTTTATTTCTTTCAGTTCTCCACTTTTTTCAATATAGTGATCAATAAATCCTTTAAGGTCTTCTATTAATCCTTGATTAACTTTGTCGCCTGATGCTCTATAATAATTCCAGTTTAATTTCCATCCAATCGGATCTTTTTGAAGGATAAAATCTTCATTATAGGCTATTAGGTTTCCTTTTCTTCCAAAAGTGATTTTATGTTTTTGGATTTTATTAAAAAGTCGCTGATCAACATCCTTCAGTATACCTACAATCGTATCGACATCTATAAATGTTGTTGCGCCTCCAAATTCAGCTTGCGTCACACAATAAAAAAAAGCGGCATAGATCTCAAAAGAAAAATAGCCATAATCTGTATGTAAAGGTTGGAACTTGTTACTACTTTTATAGGTGTTGGATGCATTTTCAGGTTCGTATTTTATTTCTGTCCATTCATTGACATTGATTTGTCCTGTTGCAGGATCTTCTTCATAAATAAGTGGTAACCCCGCTTTAGCAGCTAATTCTTTAAAAAAACTATCAGGATCTATATCCAGCAAATCTGTCGTCACATGAACAACTTTATGCTGTTCGAATACAGCTTTAAAATTATCTAAAGCTCTTTCGTTATATTTCGTAAAAAAATGCATCTTTAATTTGACTTTAAAGGTTTATAATTAAATCACTTTGGTATTATCAGGCACATCTGCTTCAATAATTTCACCAATACCAATCCTTACCTTACTTCCTATTTTTACACCTGGCAAAATTACAGCATTCGTTCCTATGTATGAATAATCCCCTATTTCTGCATGACCTAAAACCTTTGCTCCTGGTCCAAATGAACAATATTTACCAATTTTAGCATCGTGACCTATAATGGTTCCACAATTAAAAAAAGACCCTTCACCTATGGTCACAGCACTACTAATAACCACATCAGGCTGTATAATAGATCCTGCACCCATTTCCACAAATTCACTCACATGTTCATGTAAAGCCATAACTGTTGTTAATACACCACCCCAACTTCTGAATCTATTATTAATCCTCTCTCGCATTAAAGGATTTCCAATTGCAGTAGTAAAGCGATTGTCTACTTCAGTGAAGTATTTTCTTACTTCCTCTTCTGTATGCAGCACTTTATATCTATTTACAAACAAATCATCGGGAGACTTGTCATTATAAAAATGAAAATCAACATGCCTATAATCCCTAGCTAAACTTCCTATCAAATCTTTTGAGAGCCCTCCGGTTCCAACTATTAACATATTTAATTTAGTTTTTTAATAACAGATTGAATATAATCACTTTTTTGATGTTTTTTTATTTCTTTCTTATTGATGCGGTCATAGAACCAAGGAAGAGGTTTGTAAAAATCAATGATTAGTACCGTTCTATGTGATGAACTATTATTAGATAGCTCATGTTCAAATGTATCATCAAATATAATTATTTCCTTTTCTTTTAAATAGTACTTCTTATCTTCTACTCTTAGAAAACATTGCTCTGGGAACTCGATGTCCAGCCCCATTTGCAATCTTAACACTCCGTGATTATTTCCTTTATGGGGAGGAATATGCTTTCCACTTTCAGTAGTTGAAAACATGACTAAATTAATTTGTTTTTCATGACGCTTTATAAACTCAAAAAGAGTGTCAAACTCCTTAGACAATGAATTATTCAAATGCCCGTATCCAAATAAAAATAAAGATTTCCACTTCTTATCTTTATTTAGAGCAGCTTGTTCTTTTGACAACTCATCAATTGCAATACCTAAAGAAGCATGATTTACTTTGTAGATTTCCCATTCTTTTTGAATCTCTTCAAAATTAGATGTTAGCGTATCCGCAAATTCGGGCATTTTATGTCCATTAGGTTTTCTACCCTTCTCATTATAAATCCTGAATAGTCGCTGACTTAATGGTAAATCACTAAATTGCTTTATATTAATTTTAAAAAGTAAAAAGATATAATAAAGCGTGTAATTAAAGATTTTTGATAAAAAAGGAAGAGCTCCTTCCGAATTATAAAGTCTATAAACTGTTTCCTTATATAACTGAACAGTATTAGAAGAATAAAAAACCAAGTGAAATAAAAGGAAAAATAAATAAAATGGTGACTGAAAGGATAGAAACACAAGAACTATAACACCTAAATACCTGACGTAAAACAAGTTTAATAGTCGATATCCAAGATCTTTCATTGGATCATATTTAAAAGTAAGGAAACTTTTAAATTCTGGCTTAATTAAATAAAATACATGAATCAGATAAACCATATAGCACAGCAATAGATACTGATTAATAGCAAATAACAGACATGCAAAAAAGACAATTTCAAAAGTGGGTATAATGATTTTATTTAAAATCATTATTTTATCAAAACCAAATCTTGTTACTGATGTACTCGTACCTGACTTTAAATCGTTTTCAGCGTCTTTTAAATGGTGGCCTGTGATCCACTTTGCACCTTGAACAAAAATCCACATCAAAAACAATGCAGCTGTATAGGTGTAATCTAAATAGAATGTACTGGAAACAGTAAATAACAAGATGAGGCCTGGAATTATCTGCGCGAAAAAAGTATCGTTAAATATTGATAATACTGGCCTCTCCTTAAACCTTACCAGATTAGAACTATAAGTAAATATAGCAAGTGAAACAGCAAAATAAAGAACTAAAATTTCTTTCTTTTGAGATAAAAAATACCACAGCACTAACGCTCCAATAAGCAAACCCATTATTATAAGTATTTTTTTAATCCTGCTATGCTGTTGAGCAAAATTATACTTATTAGCTAATGCATCTTTCTTTACATCACAAACGTCATTATAGTAATACCCCAATGATGCGAACAACACAAACGTAAGGAAAAGAAATACATAATTAACAGTAAAAGAAAGGAAATCTATTTGTGTTGCTAATGCCCACAAATAAAAATAGGTCATCAATATGTTTAAATTATTGTCTTTCCATTCATTATATCTAAAAAGCATAGTTTCTTTTATATAAGTTTATATTCACAATTCCTTCAAAGCGTATAAATTATTAAAACATCCATTAAGGTCAATGTTATTTATACACATAACATTGTGCATACCTTTCCATGTACTTGCCTTTTATAATATGATCTGAAGTTCCATTAAATGTAGTGAGAGTTTCCTTAAATGAAGCAGTGTCTTTAATATTTTCATTGCTTTTAGGCCCACTTAACCACTGATCTTTAATTTTATAAATAAAAGACTGGTACTTCATTTGAGCTTTTATCCTTTTGCTTTTTGGCAATAATTTTGTGGACCAATAAATTAATCTTGATGTTGCTAAAACCACTGGTATAGACCTATCTGAAAGTGATTTATTAACACTTTTAGATGTAAATCCATAGTGAGAAAACCCAAAGCTAGCTTCAATTACAGAAAGGAATTTATTAGGTGACTCTTTGAGCATCTCATATGGAAGTACTAACACATTGGATTCTCCAAAAACATCAACATAAGTTTGATACAAGAAATCATAATTAAACTGCTCTGTAAAAGCGTTTTCATGCTCTTTCAAAAATGTTGCAAAATCTGACCTATATCCTTTAATAACATATTGTGAATATAATGATGGAATCAATGTTTCAAAACCTCTAACAACCATTAGTATTTTTGCAGTTGGAAAAAGCTGATGTAGCCTACGTGCTGTATTTAATTGATGTTGCTGTACATCAGGAAGCTCTTGGTAAGTGACTCCTAAACGTTCAACTTTAATTCCTGCAACTGATAAAGCCTCTTCACTTAATACCCTAAATGGTGCCGAAACTTTTTTATCAGCTATATTTTCATTCAAATGTCCAATACGCTTAAACTCTTCAAAATCCATAGCATCATAGTTTATATCTGGATGTTCTGAAAAGTATTGTTGCAAGAATGTTGATCCGGCTTTAGGACAACCAATATGAATTATTTTCTGAGTCATAAGTTTTTACAAAAATTAAAGATTACCCAACATACAGACAAGTTATATGACAGCAATACACTCGTCTGTGATTTGTAATTTAAACAAGCTTTTATTTACTTCTAACTCTTCAAGCAATGAATCCTTCTCACTACTAAAAACCTTAAAACAAATGCTGTCTTTTATTCTTTCAAAACTTCGATCTTTATAAAACACGATCATTTCAAAGGTATAGACATTTGTATTAAAAGTATAAGCGGGTATTTTAAAAGAAATAAGATAACTTCCTTTCTTAAACACTCGATCTTCGTTCGTTAAATGTGAAAAAAGATAAGATCCAGACACGTCGTAACATCTCAAAAAGAACAATAATGGCTCCCCTTCCTTTACAGTGATATGATAATCAATTGAGATTTTATTTTGTAAAAAAACTTTTTGACTATTATCTCCATTTAGTAAGATTTCATTCACAGTGAGTCCACGAAAATCCAACTTAGTATCTTTCGTTTTTGGAAGAATATAGTGATGTCTTTTTAGCCTTTCTATTATAGGCAAATGGTCTGCCAAGTAATGTGCTAATGTTGTGCCTTTCTCTTGATTCGTTTGTCCATCTTTTATGACTACTACCCTACACTCAAGCTTGCTTAGTTCAAACAAGTTATGGTTTACTATAATAATTGTTTTTGATTGTTGCCTTTGATCCAAGAAGAAACTTTTACACTTTTCCTGAAACTCTACATCCCCTACTCCTAACACCTCATCTAATAAATAAACATCAAAATCCAAATGAGCCATTATCGAAAATGCCAATCGCAAATACATGCCTTGGGAGTAGTTTTTAACAGGCTCATCAATGAATTTCTCTATCCCTGAAAATGCTAAAATATCAGCAAATTTATTTTGAATTTCGTTTTTAGTGAACCCATGTATTTGACCATTTAAATAGACATTTTCTCGACCACTTAATTCTGGGTGAAACCCTGCGCCAATATCTAAAATACTAGCCACTCTACCACGAATCTGAACGCTGCCCGAAGTTGGTCTAGTGATGCCAGCTAAAATTTGCAACAATGTACTTTTCCCGCTTCCATTTGGACCTACAATGCCTACACTTTCTCCTTTTTCTACCTCAAAGGATACGTCTTTCAACGCCCAGTGATCTTTCGTGAGATTGCCCAATCCATCATACACTTGTTCACGTAATTGATAAACTTTAGACAAGCCATCTACTTTGATTGCAATACTTTCGTCCAACTTCAACATTATTTATAGCAATTTAGTCAATAATCATTCCTGCGGCAATTGTTTCATTCGAGTCGTTATCAATTAATATAATACTTCCAGTATTTTTATTGTTTTGATACGCATCTGCAACTATCTCGCCACCTACTTTAATCTTTATTTTGGCAAAATTATTTTTCTTTAACGGTCTCTCTTCTCCCTCTATAATCGTCAACGAATTCATATCTATATGATAAATTACATTTTCAATCATCGCTAATTGAGTGTTGGTCGTTTGTTGTAAACTATACTTTTTATTCATCACTGCTGGTTGGTCAGATAGCCAACACACCATCACTTCAAATTCTTTCAATATCTTAGGAGGAATATTTATTGAAGCAATCAAACTACCTCTTCCTGCATCTATATCATCTTCCAATTGTATTGTAACTGACATCGGACTTTTAATCACACTAAATTCCTGATCATAAAAGCTCATTGATTTTATTGTTGTTTTGATGCCAGAAGGCCAAACTTCTACTTCATCACCTTTTTGAAACTGACCGCCAACCAGCCTGCCTACATATCCACGAAAATCTCGAAAGTCTTCGCCTTGTGGACGAATGACTGTCTGAATTGGAAGGCGTGCAGCTTTCAGTTGTTGATTTCTATTTATTTCTAAATTATCAAGTAAGTCTAACAAAGGTAATCCTTCATACCAAGTCATGTTTTTTGAAACTTCTACCACATTATCTCCCTCCAATGCACTAATTGGAATAAAATGAACTTGTTGAATACTCATTGTTTTCAACATATCCTTAAACTCATCCTTGAGTTGATGGAAGACAGTTGATTGATAACCCATCAAATCCATCTTATTAATACAAACAATTAAATGCTCTATACCCAACACATCAGCAATAAAAGTGTGTCTTTTAGTTTGCTCTACAATGCCATTCCTTGCATCTATTAATAGCACAATAGCATCTGCCGTTGATGCTCCTGTTATCATATTTCTTGTATATTCACGGTGTCCAGGAGTATCTGCTAAAATATATTTGTTTTTAGCTGTTGTGAAATATCGATACGCCACGTCGATGGTAATAGCTTGCTCTCTTTCTTCCTTAAGCCCATCTGTAAACATGGCTAAGTCAATCTTATCCAATCCCTTACGATGACTCGCCTTTTTTATGGACACCATCTGATCTTCAAACAAATTTTGCGAATCGTATAATAAACGTCCTATCAGTGTGCTTTTACCATCATCTACACTGCCTGCTGTTGCGAATCTTAAAATCTCTTGGTTATAATTATCCTCTTGCATTTACAGTTTCTTCAATTTCTTAAAAATAGCCATCTTTTTTTCGATCTTCCATCGCCGCATCTGATCTTTTATCATCTGCTCGATTTCCTCTTTCCGTAATTTTAGTTTTTGATACTTCTTGAATAATTTCCTCTACCGTACTCACAGATGATTCTATGCCCCCTGTAATAGTAACGTCTCCCAAAGTTCTAAACCTCACCGACTTCCATTCGACCTCTTCATCTTCACTCAAGTTCAAAAATTCAGAATAAGGAATCCAAGTATCATTTCTTCTCACTACTTCCCTTTCATGTGAAAAATACAATGAGGGTATCTTAATTTTTTCTCTTGAAATATAATTCCACACATCTTGTTCTGTCCAATTACTAATTGGAAAAATTCGAAAATGTTCTCCTTGACAACCGCGTCCATTGTAAAGGCTCCATACTTCCGCTCTTTGGTTTTTGGGATTCCATTGTCCAAACTCATCACGATGCGAGAAAAACCTTTCCTTAGCTCTCGACTTTTCTTCATCTCTTCTAGCTCCACCTATCGCACAGTCTATTCCATACTTCTCTATGGTGTCTAAAAGCGTTGTTGTTTGCAAGATGTTTCGATTTGCATACTTCCCCTTTTCCTCCACAACTCTTCCTGAATCGATTGACTCTTGTACAGAACCTACTATTAGATCTACACCCAATTTTTTAACTAACTTGTCTCTAAAAACAATAGCTTCTAAGAAATTATGTCCCGTATCAATATGCACTAAAGGAAATGGAATCTTAGCAGGGAAAAATGCTTTTTTTGCTAAGTGAGTAATAACAGTAGAATCCTTACCACCAGAAAAAAGAATCACAGGGTTTTCAAACTGAGCAAAAGCCTCCCTCAGAATATAAATAGATTCCGATTCCAACTCATCTAAATAATCAAATGTGAAAAAAGTTGCACTCATCTTTAATTGCTTATTTTAGGTAATAAATAATCAATAATTTCCTGAACAGCATCATCAATACTTTTAGTTGTCATTCGGAGCTGAGGATTAGTCGGCACTTCATAGGGTGCACCAATTCCTGTAAAGTTTAATATTTCCCCTGCTCTTGCCTTTTTATAAAGCCCTTTTACATCTCTATCCTCACATATCTCTAAAGGCGTATCCACAAATATTTCAATAAAGCTACTCTCTCCTACAATCTCCTTAGCCATAGCCCTATCTTTAATACTTGGAGAAACAAAAGCACACAAGACTACCACACCACTATCCATAAACAATTTAGCCACTTCAGCTGCTCTTCTTAAGTTTTCTTTTCGATCTTTTTCGCTAAACCCTAAACCTGCATTCAAACCATTTCTTAAGTTATCTCCATCTAAAATATAAGTATGAACACCTTTTTCAAATAATATCTTTTCTATACTATTCGCAAGTGTGGACTTCCCTGAACATGGCAATCCTGTAAACCACAATACTTTCGATTTATGTCCATTTCTTTTATTACGTTTATGAACATCAACTTGATAAGTTTGTCGAAATTGTTGTTTGTATTCACTCATAACTATTTGAAATAAAATTTGTTAACAGCTCATCACAACTTAACTACTTCTTATTATTAAAGCACGAGATACAAATTATAGAATATATACCGGAATCCTATAACTCCGCACATATCTTTTTATCTTTAATTTCTTTAAATTAAAAGTAATTAGCTATTAATTGAAACCCTCTTTTTATAAAAATGACTTAAAATACCAATGAGTACAAAGCTGTTGAAATGTTTATTTTATGCATAATCCGAAAACTGACTCTCTCTTCGATTATAAACATACATGCCTCCAAAGCACAATAAAGACATCAATACAAAGTTAAAAACCCACACCCACTGAAATGTAGTATGTTCAAAAAGCATCCATCGCCATAAGTTAACCACATTAGCCATGGGGTTATAATCCATCAAAAATCGTAAATCAACAGGTAAAATATCATTATTAAAAAAAACAGGCGTCATCCAAATCCCAAAATATAAGATGAAGGGCATTAAATGAAAAAGATCTCTGTTTTTATAAGCAAAAGAACCAATCCAAAACACTAAAGTCAAACCACAAATAGCATTGAATAATAAAACAAAAGGCAAGAAAATAATACGCCAGGATATAGACTCCCCAAAATAAATCATCAATGGAATCAACAATAAAAAGCTCAATGCTAATTCCACAAAAGCAACAACTACTTTAGATAAAGGCAATATAGCTTTCGGAAAGTAGATTTTCTTAATGATGTGCGACGCCTCCTGAACACTACTCGAGCCTGCACTAACTATATAGGAAAAGAAGTTCCAACCCAACAACCCACTTAATACATAGATAGAATAAGGCAAATCACCTGATGTCCAACCTAAGATATAACTAAAGAAAAAAGTAAATATAACTACGGCGGTCAATGGCTGTAAAATACTCCAAGCAATGCCTAAGGCCGTTTGTGAATACTTGACCTTAAGATCTCTCCTCGCAAAAACCCAAATCAAAGCCTTGTATTGAAAAATCTTTTGAAAGAAGGTCCTTAAGCTATCTGGCGCAGCTGTTATTTCCTGTACCCTATCTCTATTATTTCCTTTCATCAAAAAATAATTTTACTTGCTTTGCTACATAATGAACATCCGATATAGACATTTTAATATGTAATGGCAATCTCAATAAAGTATCAGAAATATGCTTTGTATGTTCGCCTCCTATATAACGCCCATTTTCCTTTCCATAAGATGACAAATGCAAAGGAATATAATGAAATAAGGCTTCAATTCCTTTTTCTGCTAAAAACTTAGATAAGGCAAGTCTTTCTTTTTTGTTTTTTAACAAAAGATAGAACTCATGGTAGTTTGAAGATAGCCTTTCCTCCTTCATGAGCTTGACTAGACCAAGAGCCTCAACAGGTTTCAGTTGTTCATAATAAGTAAGAGACAATTGATTACGAGTCTTTAATATTTTAGCTGCATTCTTTAAGTTTTCATATAACACTGCAGCATTCAATTCATTTAATTGATACTTCGAGCCTTTGTCCACCCATTCATAATAAGGCACTTGCTGATTCATAAATTTTTCTCTGTTCGTTCCTATGTGATATAACGCACTCGCTCTGTCTGCAAAGCCCTCATGATTTACAATCAATAAGCCTCCTTGTATGGCTGAGATTTGTTTAGTGACATCAAAACTTACAATACCAAAATCACCATAACTACCCAACGCCTTTTCTCCATAGGTGCTTCCAAAACCCATAGCCGCATCCTCAATTAAATACAATCCGTGCTTTTCAGCAATGGCCTTCATCGAAGATAATTTGCAGGCATGTCCAGCATAATGAACGGCTATAATCGCTTTAGTTTTCCCAGTAATAGCTTCTTCAATGAATTGTTCATTAATATTCAATGTTGCAGGATCTATATCTACAAAAACAGGCACTGCTCCTTTACTCACAAACGCATTAGCTGTAGAAACAAATGTATAGGAGGGCATTATGATTTCATCCCCTTCTTTTATATTTAATAATAGAGCAATCATTTCTATAGCCCCAGTTCCAGAATGTGTTAAGAATAATTTAGATTGAGGGAAATACACTTGCAACAAACCAAGACAAAGTTGAGAAAAATATTTTTCGCGCAACATGTCATAGTCTGAAAGCAAACGTTCAATATGTTGACATTCTTCGCCTAAAGATGATACACTATTAAAGGAGATTTTTTTCACTTTATTTTTCTATGATTTAAGTTTGTAAGTTTGTAAGGTATATAAAAATATGAATTTGTTGAACTAATTAAAGGAAACAGCTAAAACATATATTTATTTTTGAATAATGACGACATTCCCAATAAAAAACCGTTTTACACTTGATGCATAAAACGGTTCATATATATTCTAAACTTGTAGTATTCTTTACCTCTTAAAATTCAGCGTGTCCTGGCGTTCTTGGGAAAGGAATGACATCTCTAATATTCGTCATTCCTGTTACAAACAATACCAAACGCTCAAATCCTAAACCAAATCCTGCGTGAGGAGCGGTTCCAAAACGACGAGAATCTAAATACCATTCCATATCTTTTTCTGGCACATTCATTTCTTCCATACGTTTGATTAAGAAATCCAAACGCTCTTCTCTTTGCGAACCACCAACAATTTCTCCAATACCTGGCGCTAAAATATCCATCGCAGCAACTGTTTTCCCATCCTCATTCATGCGCATATAAAACGCTTTAATGTCTTTTGGATAATCTGTTACAATCACTGGCTTTTTAAAGTGTTTTTCTACTAAAAAACGCTCATGTTCACTGTGTAAATCAACTCCCCATGATACTTCAAATTTGAATTGATTACGCTTATGAGGTCTTGAGGCTAATAAAATATCAATCGCTTCTGTGTAAGTAATGCGCTCGAATTCATTATTGATTACAAATTCCAACTTTTCAATCAAATTCATTTCTTGACGATCTGCTTGTGGTTT
>SMER01000001.1_pt1 | contig 197758 bp, 188 predicted proteins | sample 2456411 | NCBI WGS metagenome assembly SMER01 (sample SAMN10132597, study PRJNA489261) | soil metagenome | isolation source: day1 antibiotic-silt loam soil ammended with raw manure from dairy cow... | place: USA | collected 2015-05-01 | reverse complement strand
TCTTAACTTAAAAAGATATTGTTAATTTGCTAAAATTACACTTATAAAAAAAGAAATAGGATTATTTTGCAAGTTAAATAATTAGAAGTCAAAGTAATGAAAAAGGAATTTAGAAACTATTTATTGTTATTAGGTATCTTGATATTTGCTTTTCAAGCAAGTTATGCTAAATCAAAAAATGAAATCGAATGGATTACGTTTGATGAGTTAGCCGAAAAACAACAAGTTGCACCCAAAAAAGTGTTGATTTCAGTTTACACTAAATGGTGTGGATGGTGTAAGAAAATGGATAAGGAGATATATGCTAATGAAGATTTAGCAACTTATGTGAACGATAACTTCTATGCGATTCAATTAGATGCTGAAACTAAAAAGTCCATTAATTTTAAAGGGAAAACCTATAACTATGTTTCCGATTATAAAGTTAACGAACTTGCTGCCGTTTTATTGCAAGGTCAGATGAGTTATCCAAGCACGATTATCATGATGGAAGATATGACTCAAATTGAAAGTTTTCCAGGGTATATGGAGTTGCCTGTATTTGAAAGTATATTAATGTTTTTTGGAAGCAATGCTATCGTTACGGAGTCTTGGCAAAGTTTTCAAAAGGATTTCAAAGCAAGTTGGAGGCCATAATTATAGGAATTTAATTTTTTAGTCAAATTATTATTAACACCTCTAATATTTTAAATTTAATTATTGCATGGAATCCATCATTCCTTTTTTTCAAAACTTAATAGAATCATTTAATAGTACATTGATGAATCCTGAGTGGATCATTAAAAATGGCGGTTTATATTTAGTTGCTTTTATCATATTTGCTGAAACAGGTCTTTTTATTGGTTTCTTTCTACCTGGTGATGGTTTGTTGTTTATTACCGGAATAATCATAGCTAATTCAGCTGTGCCTTTTGCAGATCCAATTTTTAATTTACTTTTTTGGCTGTTCATCATTAGCGCGATGGCTATCCTAGGAAATATGGTGGGGTATTGGTTTGGTAAGAAATCAGGACCCATGCTATATAAACGGAAAGAAACATGGTTTTTTAAACGAAAACATCTTGTACAAGCCTCGGCATTCTTTGAAAAAAGAGGTGGCACAGCCATAATTATTGCACGTTTTCTTCCCATAGTAAGAACATTTGCTCCAATAGTGGGGGGTATCGTTCAAATGAATTATAAAAAGTTCATGAGATATAATGTTTGGGGTGGACTCATTTGGGTGGTAGGAATAACAACTATTGGTTTTAAACTTGGAAATAATAAATGGGTGGAAACCAATTTGCATTTAATTATATTAGGGATTATAGTTGTCACTACAACTCCTGTTTTATTCAAAATGTTTTTTTCAAAAAACCCTGTAAAAAATGATACGCAAGCAAACGATGATTCTTCTGGAATCAAATAAGAAAAAGTAGTAGAATTAGACGATCATCGCTGATTTTAAATTCTCTATCAATTTTAAGCCAATTGTTCTATTTTGCAATTGGCTTTTTTTATACTAAAAAGCCATACTAAGCTTGTATATTTGCATGCATAGTATCCATTTTGATATTTTAATTTGATTAGATTTTTAATGAGACGTTTTGTAACCTACACTTTGTATTGCTTAATAATGAGTTCACTACAAGTACTTATTGCTCAAGACTCTATACCTAAACAAAACATTCCTCTCATTAAAATAGAGGAAAGCGCTCATTCAAAACAACTGAAAGATCAAAATTCTCAGAAAAAACTCAAACTACCTCAAGCTTATTTGTCTACTGACTTAGTCAAACCTATTGGAGAATGGATTCAACAACATAGCAATGCTTATATCCGTACAAATGGTATCAATAGTACATCAACCTTATCAATAAGAGGAGCATCCGCTGCGCAAACAGGACTTTTCTGGAATGATTTACCGATTAGAAACTCACAATCAGGAATGGCTGATTTAAATGTGTTTCCCAATTTCTTTTTTGAAGACGCTTGGATATTATACGAAGGACAGGGCAGTAAATTAGGAGCAGGATCAATGGGAGGTGCCTTAGTTCTGTATAACGGCGAGGATAAAAAACTTAAAGACAACAATTTACATTCAAGTACACTTTTGAATTGGAGTTCTTTAAATAATTTAGATTTCGGACAACAAGTAGGTTTTAAAAATCATAATAGCACACATCATTTCAAATGGCTACATAGTCAATACAAACAAGATTTTGATTATGAACACAGAGGTGAGATTAAACCGATGAGTCATAGTCATTCTACACGTAATGCACTCATGACTAATCATCAATGGAAGTTTGGAAAAATTTATAAAAACACATTTGCCGTTCATTCGTGGCTACATCAAAGTGATCAAGAAATACCTGCTACAGCATTCGAACAAGATTCCGAAAAATATCTATCTACAGATTTTATCAAGCTTCAGGCACACTTTAATCAGCAAAGAAATCAAAGTGATTGGAAATCCTCTCTGATGTTTTCAACGGATCATTATGAATATAAAGATTGGTCAATTAATCTCTTCAGTCCTTATGATTATGGTCATTTGGTGTTACAAAATGAATGGATTAATTATAAAGATTTTCGTTTAAATCAGACTGCTTCTTTATGGACGTTGACTTCGTTTACGAAAATGCCTATAGAGTATGCATGGATTCAGTTATTACAATCAGACAAGCCTATTAATTTTCAGTCTTTTAGTGTCTTACTTTCTCAACATTTCAGTCTTGAAAATCAAGAAAAAGGATGGACTTTTGAAGGTGGGGTAGGCGCAGATTATGATTATTCCGAACAATGGAATTTATTACCAAGCTTTTCTGTTAAAAAAGACTTTTCATCTCTATCATGGAAAAGAACGGAAACAAATTTCTTTACAGGTATAAATGTTCAAAAGGGTTTTAGAAAACCTACATTGATAGATTTACACTTGTTTCCTGGAGGAAATAAAAACTTACAATCAGAAATAGGATGGAGCGGTGCTGCACATGCAGGAGTTAAAATAAATAAAGAAAACTCTGAGCATAATTATTGGGAGTTCAGTTCGCAAGTGGGTTATTATCAAAGAAAAGTGGACAATTGGATTTATTGGCTTGGAGGAACTATTTGGACACCTTATAACATCGCCTCTGTACATAACCGAGGTGTAGAAACAGAACATAAATTTACTTGGTCTAACAAACCTTGGACTTTACAATTTAATGGAACAACCGCATATAATTTAGCAACGACCTCCTCCTCTCCGATAGTCGATGAGCATGACTTAGGAAAGCAAATTCCCTATACTCCTCGTTATCAATTTAATTTGCACACCAGTATAAGTTATAAAAAAACAGAATTAGCATGGCAAGGAAATTATATAGGCTATAGATTTACAACGCTTGATGAGTCTGCTTATATGAAACCCTATTTCTTACACAACATTTCTTTCAAAACACATATATGCATTAAGAAGTTAAACATTTATCCAGAAATCAAGATATCAAATCTTTCCAATGTTGTTTATGAAGTGATAAGTTACAGACCTATGCCTAAAAGGTATTTAGAGATAGGATTAAAAATGGACATATATCATTGATAACTTGCATTTAATAAAAATTCCTTAGCTTTGCAGTCGAAAATACATCACTAAGAAAACACCTTATTATGAATATCATTATTCCTATGGCAGGAATGGGCAAAAGAATGCGCCCACATACCTTAATTACTCCAAAGCCTTTATTACCTATTGCTGGCAAGCCTATTGTTAAAAGATTAGTAGAAGATATTTTATCTACCGTTAATGTAAAAATCAAAACAATTTCATTTATTATCGGTCCCACGTTTGGCAAAGAAGTAGAAGAAATGTTAGTAGCGATTGCGGATTCTTTCGATGCAAAAGGAATTATATGCTATCAAAAAGAAACTTTAGGAACAGCGCATGCCATTTTATGTGCTAAAGAGCAATTAGATGGACCTGTTTTTATAGCTTTTGCGGATACTTTATTTGATGCTAAATTTTCAATTGATACTGAAAAAGATGCTATTATTTGGACTCAAAAAGTAGCAGATCCTTCAGCTTATGGGGTTGTTCAAATTGATGAAAATGGAAGAATTATCGATTTTGTAGAAAAGCCAAAGGAATTTGTATCTGATTTAGCGATTATCGGCGTGTATTATTTCAAAGATGGTGCAAATTTAAGAAAGGAATTAGAGTATTTAGTGGATAATAATATCATGGAAGGTGGTGAATATCAAATCACGAATGCCATGGAAAATATGAGAGGTAAAGGACTTGGTTTCTATACAGATCAGGTGGACGAGTGGTTAGATTGTGGAAATAAAGAAGTTACTGTTTATACGAATCAAAGAATTTTAGAATTCAAAAAAGACGTTGAAACTTTACAAGATCCAACTTCAGAAGTTATTGATTCTGTGATTATTCAGCCTGTTTATATTGGACCTGGAGTTGTCATTAAGAATAGCATTATTGGGCCTCATGTATCTTTAGAAAAAAACACTAAAATCACTTCTTCTATTATTAAGAACTCTATAGTTCAAGAAGAAACCCAATTAGAAAATGTGAATTTAGAAAACTCTATGATTGGAACACATATAAATTATGTAAAACAACCTGAAGACCTTAACTTAGGATCTTATTCTATTTTAGGTTAAATGTCCAAAACTTATCATTATATCCTTACTGTATCCCTCTTTCTTTTTATGCTGCTTGGCATGAAGGAAGAGGGTTACTCTTTTAGCCAAACTCCTAAGGATAGCCTTTCTAACTTTGAAAAAGGTTGGCAATTCTATTTAAAAGAACAATGGGATTCCAGTATTTATTTTTTTAATCAGGTTCCAAAAACCGCAAAAGAAAAACCCATTGCTTCGTTTTATAGTTCGAAGTCTCAATTACAATTAAATGCTTATCAGAAAGCTTTAAAAGATATTAATTTCGCTATAAAAAACTCCACTTACAAAAAGCATTTTTGGGATTTGAAAATAATTATATTAGAATATATTGGCGATTATAAAAACTTAAAAAAGGCAGCTTATTTTGTTATTGATCAAGAAGGTATGCAAGAAGCATATTTAGATAAATTACTTATTTCTTACGAACGATATAAATTCAATAAAAAGGACAGAGATTTTATATTTGATCTTATTCCTTTTAAAGACAATTCACTGAATACAAGACTATTACTAACTCTTGTTCAACAGAATTATACCAAACAGGCATTTGAAATTACTGATTATTTAATAGCACAAAATCCTTGGGAGGCACATTACTATTTTCTTAAACATTCCTTGCTTTTGCATCTAGAACTCGAAGAAGATGCCTATGTTTTAATGAAGGAAATGTTTGAACTATTTCCTTTATATCCCGAAGTTGTGAATACTTATTTCCTCAATACACTTCATAGAAATGACGTAAAAGAAGGTCAATATATATTAGACAAATTACATAATCTTGAAGCACCTTTGCCTATACTTTACCATTTGTGGGATTATATTTTATTACAAAAACCTTCTGAGCAATGGAATGAATTATGGATTCATTCTTTACAATCCACTTTTAAAGACCCCTATAGATCAAAGCATACATTAGCTTTGGATGATTATTTAATCAATGCTTTTAAGAAAGGATATACAGATGTTTATCTCAATGGAATTCCTGTTTATTTTGAAATAAATCCCAAGGATTATCGTCAAAGAATGTTTTATCTTAAAATCTTAGAAAGAGAAACTTCCAAATATTTTGAAAGTCAGTTATTCGCAGCAATAGCTATTTTTCCAGAAACCTGGGAATTATATGAATGGGCGATTAAGTATTACAAATCCAATCAAATGTGGGAAGAAGCTGCTGACATGGAAGAAGCCTATCATTATGAAAAAGAAATGGCAGATAAAAGATAAAAGTCTATTTTTGTATTTGCATTAATAATCAACCAATGAAGAAACTATTGTATGGACTGGCTGCATGTAGCCTACTTTTAAATGCTTGTGGCACTTCCAAAAAGCTACAAGATCAAGATATAGTAACAGTAGATAGCAAGGACTATTGGACTCCAGAAAAGATATTAGAATATAGCTTTAAATATAAAACTTTTCAAGGAAAGGCAGATGTGAGCTACAAAGATGCTAAACAAGATCAAAGTGCGACTCTAAATCTTAGAATGGAAAAAGACAATAAAATTTGGGCTTCTGTAATTGCAATGGGCATTGCAGAAGTAGGTAGAGCTTTAATTACACCTGAACATCTTCAAGGCATGTTTAGACTTGGTAAAATGGCTATTGATGTATCTTTCGAAGAGGGTGTGAGAAAAATAAATGCACCGATTAGTTTTTCTAATTTAGAGGATTTATTAGTTGGAAATCCTATGATTCAAAAAGGAAAGGCTAAAAATATTCGTCAAGAAGAAGCGATAACTATATTCGAATTAATTCAAGAGGATTATTTACAAACGATTTATTTCGATCAAAATACAAAGCATATTAATCGTATCGTTGTTTCTAATAAAAAGTTAGACTTCACAGCAAACATTGAATTAGATAGCTATATCAACTTAGGTTTAAACCAAGTTTTTGCTCAATATAAGAAAATTGATATTCAAACTTCTGAGGGTCCAATTCAAATCACTTTAAGATTCAAAAGTCAAGATATTGATATTCCAATAGAAACATCATACTCCGTGCCATCTTCTTATCAAATACAGCAAAGTTTATAATTGCATTTATTGGCTTTTCCTATAAATTCTTTTCACAAAGGGTACCTTTTTTAGGTACTCTTTTTCTATAAATAAAATAAAACGAGTAAATAACAGAAACAAAAAACCTCCTACTAACACTGACCACCAATCTTTTGAAGTCCAAAAAGTCAGTAAACTATGTACGCCATAAAACAACAAACTTGTAGTAATTAATGCTGCAAGTTTTTTGACATTATAAGGAACAGGGAAATGCTTCTGCCCAACCACATAAGCTAAGACCATCATTAATCCATAACAAGCTAAAGTTGTGTAAGCTGCGGCAAACATGCCATAATGAGGAATGAATACAATATTTCCAACTAAGGTCACTAACATTCCTGCAAGCGTAATATAAATACCCATTCTCATCTTATCTGTAATCTTATACCAAACAGATAGGTTGTAATAAATCCCTAAGAAAATATTAGAAAGTAATAAAATAGATACAATAGGTAATCCGCTGCGATATGAACTTCCAATCAAATATTTCCAAACATCAATAAATAGTATCGTAAATAAAAACGCAAAGCACATCGTAATTACAAACCATTTCATGACATCAGCATATACTTTAGGTGCATTTTTATCTTTTGCTTGATTAAAGAAAAAAGGTTCTGCAGCCATTCTAAAAGCTTGAATAAATAAAGTGATAAATATGGCTAACTTGTAATTTGCTGAATAAATACCTACAATTCGTTTAGAATCCTCTTCTGATAACGGTAAATAAGAACTTAATAATTGACGATCCATCACCTCATTGACCATTCCTGCTAACCCTATAATAATCATAGGACTGCTATATCTCATTATGTCCAACCAAAGCTTTTTATCAAACTCTAATTTCCATTGTCTCCATTCTTTCCAAAGTAATAAAGTCACTACTACATTCTGTATGACATTCGACAGAATCAACAAACCAACAGCATTTTGAGCACCCAACCACTGCACTATGGGTAAAGCGTCGGGAGCTGCATTCCACTTAGGAATAAATACCATAAATGTGACTACACCAATGATATTAATAAAGACCCCTCCTATTTTAATAAAAGCATATTTCTTAGGTCGACTTTCTTGTCTCAACTTAGCAAAAGGAATGGTATTTACTGCATCTAAACCAATAATGATTCCACACCATGTGATATATAAAGCAGGACCTTGTAATCCTAAAAAGCCATTAATGCTATCTTTAAATAAAAATATAGTCAGAAATAATAGGGTGCTGGATACGACTAAAGAACTCAAGCTGGTATTATATAACTTGTTCTTTTTAATGCCCTCTTTATTTGAAAAACGAAAATAGCCGGTTTCTAAACCATAAGTAAAAACGATATTAGCTAAAGCAATCCAAACATATACTAAACTATAATCCCCATAATCTCTCACGCCCGATGCATCATGCATCAAATAAGTTAAGAGAGGAGTCAGTAAATAATTTAAAAAGCGAACACCGATACTACTCATGCCGTACCAAACTGTTTCGCTAGCTAATTTTTTAAGTGGATTCAAAGATTGATTATTTTTAATAGGTTTAATTTACCTGTTTTTAGAAGACTTCACACAATATAAGGAAAACTTAATAGAGCAATTGAACAGTATGTCGTGTTCGCTGTTCTAAAAGCACTGTATGTTGACTATAGAAGTCTTTAAGTTCTTTTTCATTGTAATGTCTGATCGTTAATAATTTTAAATTCTCATTACGTCTAATAATATATTTTTCTTGAAGTTCTTCTAAAAATGGAGTTAGCTTGTAATCTTCATGAGACACGCATATCACTAAACTAATCGCAGTATGTTGTAATAAATTGATTTTTAAATGCAAAGTACTACAAAGCTCATAAACTACTTTCAAATCTCCTTCATCAATAAAACTAAAGTCCTGAGTCGTTAATTGAATCATAGTTTGATTATGTTTCAATACCCTCATACATGGATAGTTGATGATTTCATCCATATTTTGAATTACAGTTCCTGGTTCTTCAGGATTTAAAAACGATTTTACATATAAAGGGATGTTTTTATTCTGCATAGGTTTAATCGTTTTAGGGTGAATAATTTGCGCACCATAAAAAGCTAATTCTATCACTTCATAAAAACTTATTTTCTCTAACTTCACTGTAGGATTAAAATATTTAGGATCTGCATTTAAAAACCCAGGTACATCCTTCCAAATAATTACACTTTCAGCATCTAAAGCTGCTGCTAATATAGAAGCAGTGTAATCAGAGCCTTCTCTTCCTAAAGTGGTCGAGTTATTATCTGTACTTGATCCTATAAAACCTTGGGTAACGACTCTTCTACCTTGTTGAATAATCGGTAGAATATGCTTTTTAATTAATTCATCCGTCAGTTCATTATTAACTTCTGCATGTCTATAAGATTCATCTGTTTTGATGACATCTCTGATATCTATCCATTCAACTTTTTGACCTTCTTGTTTCAAATAAGCATATAAAATTGTAGAAGAAACTAATTCGCCAATGCAAACAATTTGATCATAAACATAATCATCTGCTTGAACTTGAGCATCATCTAAAGCCCAATGCAACTCTGTGAAATACTCGTTTAAATGATTAAGTGTGTATTCATAAAGTGCATCGTTTAATAGCTCACGTGCAAAATTATGATGCCAGATTTCAATTTCCTTGACCAATTGTTCTGCTTTTTCTCTATTTCCTTGAACAGCTTCGCGAACAACTTCTTCTAAAGCATTGGTGTTTTTTGCAATAGCTGAAAGGACAATAACATCAGCATTTCCATCCTTTATAATAGGAGCAATTTTCGTCATTAATAAAGGAGTTGCAGCAGCGGCACCACCAAATTTATATACTTTCATAAACTCTTGCATCTTTATAACTTAAGCGAAGTTAAATTTTATTTCTAAATAGAAAAAGGCAATATGTGAATATACATATTGCCTTCTTCAAAAATCATGAAAAATATTACCAAACTTTGGCTCTTATACTTTCATCTCTGTACATATTATCACCAGGCTTAACATTAAATGCTTCGTAAAAAGGTTCGAAATTACTTAATGGACCATTACATCTGAATTCTTCAGGAGAGTGAGAATCCAACATAATCATTCTTTGAGAACGCTCAGGAGTAGATTTACCTCTCCAAATTTGAGCCCAACTCAAGAAGAAACGTTGATCAGGTGTAAAGCCATCAATCAAATCTTCACTTTGTCCTTGTTTAGTCTTTTTAAATGCATAGTATGCAATCGTTACACCACCTAAGTCAGCAATATTTTCTCCTAAAGTTAAAGAACCGTTCACAGGAATAGTATCTAAAACTTTATAGTTATCAAACTGCTCACGAATCACATCTGTTTTAGCTGCGAATTGCTTAGCATCTTCTTCTGTCCACCAGTTTCTTAAATATCCTTGATCATCATATTGAGAACCTTGATCATCAAAACCATGTGTCATTTCGTGTCCTATAACTGCACCAATTCCACCGTAGTTGATTGCATCATCTGCTTCAAAATCAAAGAAAGGGAATTGTAAAATAGCGGCAGGGAATACGATTTCATTAAATGTAGGGTAGTAATAAGCATTCACCACATTTGGTAACATTAACCATTCAGACTTATCAATGTCTTTACCTAATTTATTGATTTGTGAAGTATATTCAAATTCAGCAGCATTTAAGATATTCTGCAAATAAGTGTCTTCATTAATCGCAATTTGGCTATAATCTTTCCACTTATCAGGATAACCAATCTTTTTTACGAAAGTATTTAACTTAGTAATTGCTTTCGTTTTAGTCACATCACTCATCCAATCTAATTCGTGAATTCTTTCTTCAAAAGTAGTTTGTAGATTATCTACTAACTCAATCATACGAGTTTTAGCTTTTGGTGAAAAATGCTTATCTACGTATAATTGTGCTAAGTTTTCACCTATGCTACTATTAATAGTATGCATTACGCTTCTCCATCTTGGTTGCTTTTCTTGTTGACCTGTAAGTGTTCTTGAGAAGAAGTCAAAATGTAAAGCTTCAAAATCACTACTCAAGTAAGGAGACAAATCGCTGCTCACGTGAAAAGTTAAATAAGTTTTCCAAGTTTCTAATGGAACTGTTTTTAATAAAACACCTAATTCTTTGTAAAAATCAGGCATACTAATAATGACATTGTCAATATCATGAAACTTTAACTCATCAAATAAAGCAGACCACTGAATTTCTTTAGTTAATGAAGACAATTCATCAATACTGAATTTATTATAAAGTTTTTGTGGATCACGCATTTCTGTGGGCGTCAATGAAGCTGCAGCTAATGATTTTTCAAGCTTGAAAATAGCTTGAGCATTTTCTTTTGCTTTTTTATCGTCATGTCCTAACAACACAAATAAGTCGTGAATATATTTCACATAAGCTTGTCTGATTTCTTCAGAACGTTGATCTTCTTTGAAGTAATCTTCTTTAGAGTTTAAGCCCATTCCTCCTTGGAAGAATTGTGGAATAATATGATCTACATCTTTACTATCTGGTGCTAAATAGAAATAAAACAATTGACTGATTCCTAAAGTATGCATTTTTGCAATTTCCTTCATCAATCCTTCTGTATTAGAAATTTGATCGATTTTAGTCAATAAAGGTTGCAACGGTTGTGAACCTAGGTCATCGATTTTATCAGTGTTAATTCCACTGCGATAAAATGCACCCACTTGTGATTCTCTAGCATCGCTACCACCAACATTCTTACTTGCTTCTTCTAAAAGTTGATGTAAGTCATTGTTAGTATTATCTCTTAATAATTCAAAACTTCCCCATCTTGTTTGGTCTGAAGGAATATCTGTATTATTCAACCATGCTCCGTTAGCATACCAAAAAAAGTTGTCTGCAGGACTCACATTAGTGTCCATGTTTTCAGCATCGATAAATTTAATTTTCTCTTCACTGCTGTTACCGCAAGAGGATAGGAGTGAAGCAACAAGACCAAAAGAAAGTCCTGTAAATAATATCTTTTTCATTTAAAAGGTTTTAAGCAAAAATAATCAGTTTTTATAAAAGCAAACTCCCCCAAATAGGGGGAGTTTGACCTATATAAATTTATAGCGTTGTTATTTTTCGAAAAATGAATACATATTAAGACTTGGCTAATAGTATAGGCACTTCACTTGAATGTATTAATGGTCTAGTAAAGCTTTTAGTAAATAAATTTTCAAAGAATCCTCTTTCTACAGGATTCAGTGCTATTAGAGACCAATTCAATGTTCTTATCATTTCTTTTATCTTTTGAGAATCTTCAAAATCTGAAATAGGTAAAATAGATGTCTTATATTCAATACCTTCTAAATTCAGGTTTTGGACATGATGTTCTAACTTTTCTGATAAAATCTCAGAAGTGCTTGTTTCCGCAAAATGAACAAAATGAATTAAATGAGGATGAATTAAATCTTTCATGATTTCTAAGGCTTCTCCATCATTTCTTTCAAAATTCGTTAAAAACACAGCTTCTTGATTAGGCTTAAACTCATATTTTCCAGGAATAATCATCAATGGCAAATCTACTCGCTTACCTACTTCAAAAGTTTGACTACCAATTAGATTGGCTTGCAAACCAGTAGAACCTTTAGAACCCATAACTATGGCTTTAATGGGTAATTCTTCTCTTGTTTCTTGAATAGAATTATATAAAGTACCATCCTTAATGAGCAATTGATAGTTCAAAAAAGGAAACTCTCTCTTGATTTGATTCTCTAAGCTATCCATTCTTTTTTGAGAAATTTCAAAGCCTGAATCATATTGTGCTTGATTTTCTTGAGCACTTTGAAAACCTGTGTAAAAAGGTAAGAAACTATGTAAAATAACAAGTTCCATTTCATCTATATGACTTTGTAAATTGGCTGCAAAGCTCAAAGCTTTCCATGCGTTTTCTGAAAAGTCAGTAGGTAGAAGAATTTTATTTGTTGTGGACATAAGATAATATTTTACTCAAATTTATAGAAAGTTAATAGCCTTATCAAATTTTTAAAAAAAATGTATGTAATTTGAGGTTAAAAATACCAATTTTGAAGAAAATAAAGATCATCAATGGGCCTAATTTGAATTTATTAGGGAAAAGAGAACCAGATATTTATGGATCTGTATCTTTTGAAACCTATTTAAAAGATTTAAAAGCAACTTTCTCTGATATTGATTTTGAATACATTCAAAGCAATCATGAGGGCATCATTATTGATGAAATACAAAATTCAGATCATTTGGATGGGATCATCTTAAACGCAGCTGCATATAGCCATACAAGTATTGCAATAGCTGATGCCATTGCTGCTATCAAAACACCTACAGTAGAAGTGCACATTTCGAATATTTATCAAAGGGAATCTTTTAGACATCACTCTTTACTCTCGAAAAATTGCGTAGGAGTTATTGTTGGCTTTGGGTTAGATGGATATGAAATGGCTGTAAATTACTTTTTAAAGCAAAAAAATAGAGGATGACATTTCACCCTCTATTCAGTTTTTAAATTATATAATATTAAGAATGCACTAATTTAGATATCATTTCTTTTGGATTTTCAGCAGAAAAAACAGTATTTCCGGCTACTAAAACATCTGCTCCTGCTTGTTTCAAAAACGGTGCATTTTCTAAATTTACACCTCCGTCCACTTGAATAAGTGCTTTAGAACCCATTTTTTGAATTAAAGCTTTTAAATCTTTCACTTTATCAATTGTAAAATCAATAAACTTTTGACCACCATACCCAGGATTAACACTCATCAATAATACCAAATCCAAATCTGCTAATAAATGCTTTACACTTTCAATCGGCGTATGTGGATTCAACACAATTCCAGCTTTAGCACCAGCATTTTTGATTTGTTGAATCGCACGATGTGGATGCACAGTAGCCTCAATGTGAAAAGAAATAAAATCTGCACCAGCATCAATAAAATCTTGGAAATACTTTTCAGGTTCAACGATCATTAAATGAACATCTTTGACCATATCTGTCTTGCCTTTTAAAGCATTCATAATGGGAGTTCCAAAAGAAATATTAGGTACAAAACGACCATCCATAACATCAATATGCAACCATGCTGCTTCTGATGCATTCAGCATCTCAATATCTGACTTTAAATCATAAAAATTTGCTGAGAGTAAAGAAGGGGCTATTATGATCATAGTTTTTTTAGCAAAATTACATAAAATATTGCTAGTCAAATGTGTAAAGTTATATTCTTTTATAAGAAAGAAAATTTGTATTTTTCGAGTAGGAAATAAAGGAGTTCCGATTAAAAATAATGTAACTTAGCATCGCTTTATTTCAAGCAAATATCATTGCCCAATAGTAAAATTAATTAAATCTTGGAAACCCAGAAACAACCGAAGACGTATAGAAGAAGTTCAGCTGACATGAATCAAACCATGATATATGGTAAAGTTCCGCCTCAAGCAAAAGAACTTGAAGAAGCAGTTTTAGGTGCCATACTTTTAGAGAAAGACAAATTATCTGATGTATTAGAAATTCTACCAACATCCAGATGTTTTTATTTTGCTCCACACCAAAAAATTTATGATGCAATAGTTAGACTTTCCTCTTCTGGCGATGCGATTGACTTATTAACGATTACAGAAGAGTTAAAAAAGACAGATGAATTAGAAGAAATTGGAGGTCCATACTTTTTAACACAACTAACTAATAGTGTAGTTTCAAGTGCTCACGTTTTAGCGCATGCTCGAATTGTAATGGAGAAATTCATTATGCGTGAACTTATTAAAATCTGTGGTGACGTAATCAAAGATGCTTATGAACAAAAATCAGAAGTTTTTGAACTTTTAGATAAAGCGGAAACTAACCTTTTTGAAATCAGTAATAATTATTTGAAAAACAACTATAATAGCATGCAGAATTTAATTGTAGAAGCGGTTGAATCGATTGCTAAAAGTAGAAATCAAAAAGAAGATATTACCGGAGTTACTTCAGGTTTTAAAAGTTTAGATTCTATTACAGCAGGTTGGCAAAAAACGGATTTAATTATCTTAGCCGCAAGACCTTCGGTTGGTAAAACAGCATTTGCATTATCCTTAGCATTAAATGCAGCAATGGATAAAAACAATCCTAAAGCTGTAGCTATATTTAGTCTAGAGATGAGTGCGGTTCAAATTGTAAAGAGAATGATCAGTACTGTTTCGCAAGTAGGATTAGAATCGATAAGTAGAGGAAGATTAGAAGACCATGAATTTGAGCAAATTAGTGCAAAAGTAAGTGAATTAGCAGAAGCACAAATTTTCATTGATGATCAAGCCGGCTTAAATATATTTGAATTAAGAGCAAAATGTCGCCGTCTAAAATCAATGAATGATATAGAGTTAATTATTATTGACTACTTACAATTAATGCATGGTCCTACAGATCAAAGAGGTAACCGAGAACAAGAAATCAGTAAAATTTCTCGAGAATTAAAAGGATTAGCTAAAGAATTAGATGTTCCCATTATAGCTTTATCTCAGTTGTCACGTGCTGTAGAAACCAGAACTGGAGAACAAGGTAAGATTCCTCAATTATCAGATTTAAGAGAATCTGGAGCTATTGAGCAAGATGCTGATATGGTAATGTTTATTTACCGACCAGAATATCATGGTATTGATAATGATGAACATGGAGATTCAATTAAAGGGGAAACTCATATTAATATTGCTAAACACAGAAATGGACGTTTAGATAGTATACGTTTACAAGCAAAGTTAGATGTTCAGACTTTCGTAGAAATTGAAGACACTTGGAATCAACCTATGGAGTTTAGTGGTATTCCTGGTTCATCTGCATCAAATTTTGATGGTGGCGGTGGTTTCCAAACCATGCCTTCCAGAGCGAATAACATGAATTTGGGAGATACGGATACTTCAGGATCTTCAGGTTTGAAAACCAATTTTAATTCTTTTGATGATGACAACAGCACACCTTTTTAAATATATTGTATAAACGCTATGAAAGTAGTCATTCAAAGAGTACAACATGCATCAGTAGAAGTTAATCATGAAGTCGTTGGTAAAATTAACCAAGGTTTATTAATTTTTTTAGGGATTACTCGTGATTCTACACAAGCAGATGCAGATTGGCTTATTAATAAATGCTTGAATTTAAGAATATTTGATGATGAGAAAGGAATAATGAATTTATCAGTTCAAGATATTAAAGGTGAGGTTTTAGTTATCAGTCAATTTACACTTCATGCATTGACTAAAAAAGGAAACCGACCTTCTTATATACAGTCTGCACCTGCGAATATTTCCGAACCTTTATATGATTATTTTATTTCCACTTTACGAACTACCTTTGCAGGAAAAATAGCATCAGGCTCATTTGGAGCAGATATGAAAGTTGAATTATTAAATGAAGGTCCTGTTACAATAATTATAGATGCGCATCAAAAAGCGTAAAAAATAGCATAAATGAGTCAGAATCAAAAGTCTATCAGTATTTTACCTGTGCCCGAGTCCACTTTGACTAAAAAGGAACAAGTGGCAGAAATGTTTGATAACATCTCACATAAATATGATTTTCTTAATCATTTTTTATCTTTAGGTATAGATAAAATTTGGAGAATAAAAGCCATCAACTCTTTAAAAGAAATCTCTCCAAAGACAATTTTAGATGTAGCCACTGGAACAGGTGACTTTGCTGTAGCAAGCTTAGCACTATCACCAAAAGAAGTCATAGGCGTAGATATTTCTGCTGGCATGATGGAAATGGGGCAAAAGAAAATAGAAAAAAAAGGGGTTGACAACATCATCACTTTAACATTAGGAGATAGTGAAAACTTACCTTTTGAAGACAACCAATTTGATGCAATCACTTGTGGTTATGGCGTTAGAAACTTTGAAAATTTGGAAAAGGGTCTAAAAGATATGCATAGAGTTATGAAACCTGGTGGGAAATTAGCCATTTTAGAATTTTCAAAACCTAAAAAGTTTCCAATCAAGCAATTTTTTAGCTTCTATTTCCGTTATATACTTCCTAAGATTGGAAAGATATTTTCAAAAGACAATCGTGCTTATACTTATTTACCTGAAAGTGTAAAAGTATTCCCTGAAGGAGAAGAGTTTTGTGAAATTTTAAAAAAATGTGGTTTCAAAAATGTAAATCAAAAACCGTTAAGTTTTGGGATTACAACTTTGTACAACGCTGAAAAGATATAAATATGCGTAAGTTATTATTGACTTTTACATTATTATTATTTGCTTTTTCCACGAGTTTTGCTCAAAAAGCAAAATACATCCATATGCCTGAACATGATGACAAAGCTTATTATTTTGGCTTAGCGTTTGGAGGTAATGCATCTTATTATCAAATAAAACCTACTAAAGAATTTTATACCGAAAATAAATTTCAACAAATTCAAGGAGAGTGGGGACCAGGGTTCAGTGTTGGAATAATGAGTCATCTCAAGTTGAGTAATTTTGTTGACTTACGTTTTATTCCTTCCATTATTTTTTCCGAAGGTGGAATTATCTTACAAGGTGAAGGTTATGAAACTCCTGTTTTAAAAAACATGGAATCTATTTATATGCAACTTCCATTACATTTGAAATTTAAAAGCGACCGAATTGATAACTTTAGATTTTATGCTGTTGCTGGAATGCGTTTTGATTATGACTTAGCTTCTAATGCTAAAAGTAGGAGAGCGGATGAATGGCTAAGAGTCAAACCTATTGATGTTGGAGTGGATTTTGGAATTGGTTTAGAATTTTACTTTCCAAACTTTATCTTTGCTCCAGAAATTAAAATCGGACAAGGTGTTTTGAATAGACTAAAATTCGATCCGGATATTAATTTGTCTTATGAAATAGATAAAATCCAATCCCGAATGATCACTTTTTCAATTCATTTACAAGGATAAATTCAAAGAAGTGAATATAAAAAAGCAGTATGGAAAATCTCCATACCGCTTTTTTTTGTATCAAAATATGACACTTTCTTTTAACTCAATGGGAAAGATTCCAAATCAGCAGATACACCTGTTAAATGTAAAAGCTTAATCATTACCTCTTCGACTAAGGCATCCGGACAACTTGCTCCTGAAGTAATCATCACTTTTAAAGGTCGATGTTTAGGTAAGAAGTCTTTGGTTTCAACTACTTTTTTCTCATTCAATAAATAATGACTGATCAATTGATCGCTTAAAATAGAAGCTTCATTATTTATAAAATAAGTAGGTAATTTAGTTTCAAAAAGTTCTACTAAATGACTTGTATTACTGCTGTTATAACCACCAATAACTAAAGCTAAATCGGCCTCCATTTCCAACATACCGTTTACCGCAGATTGATTATCATTCGTTGCGTAACAAAGTGTATCTCGCGTATCAGCAAAATGATTTTTAATATCTTCCGCACTTAATTGATAATAATCAATCATGACTTGCTTCAGGTAATCCGCAATGCCTTGCGTATCACTCGCTAACATCGTAGTTTGATTCACAACTCCAATTCGATCTAAATCTTTATCTACATCGAAACCTTCTGAATATTGACCATCAAATTCTTTATAAAACGCTTCATTAGGCAACTCTTTGGTTATGTATTTAGCTAATCGTTGCGTTTGCTCCATATCTCGAACGATTACCGTTGGAGTATGCTCTCTGGAATGGGAAAAAGTAGCTCTGGTTTCTTCGTGATTAGGTTTTCCATGAACCACAATAGAATAACCATCTTTACCAATACTTTCACTTCGATTCCAAACTTTTTCCACGAAGGGACAAGTCGTATTATATTGTTTAGGTTGAATTTTCTTAGCAATTAACTTATTTTCAATTTCAACCGTGGTTCCAAAAGCTGGAATAATTACTATATCCTCTTCTTTAATTTGATCCCAAGGGATGATTTGATTCCCTGAGGTATCCATGATGAATTCCACTCCCTCGGCTACTAAATCTTGATTAACTTGTGGATTATGTATCATTTCACTTAATAAATACACTTTTGTACCAGGATTTTCAAAAACTGCTCTAAAAGCAATTTCAATGGCATTTTCTACTCCATAACAAAACCCAAAATGTCGAGCTAAAATGATTTGAATAGGTCCAAAATCAAGAACACTAGGCTCAAAATCCTTTTTCATCCTATCAGCTTCTCTTCTCTTGTCCTTCAATTTTGTAATTAAAGGACTCCTATAATGTTTAGGAACATCAAAAGTTCTCATTTTATATACTTATTTTAATAATTTCAAAAGAATATAAGAAATTTATACTCTAATTCAATAATAGCAAGTTAACGCTTCTTTGTAAAACAGTAAAAGCAATCTCTGCCATTAAATTTTCACTATCTAAAGTTGGGTTAACTTCTGTAATCTCAAAGCATCCAATTTTATGATGTTGTATCAAAGAAGCAATTAAATCCTCCGCTTCTTTTTCTCTTAAACCATTTCTTACAGGCGTTCCTGTTCCTCTTGAAATCGAACTATCTAAACTGTCAACATCAAAGGAAATATAAATTTCATCGCAATGTGTTAAATGCAATAAAGTTTGTCTTACCACATTTTCAACTCCTTTTTTTCTTACTTCCGAAACAGGAATGACTTTCATCTTATTATCTTTTATGATAGCTTCTTCTTCTTTCTCGTAATCTCTTAAAGCTATAAAAACGATATCTTCAGGATTGATTTTTGGACTTATACCACCTATATTTTTAATCTTCTCCCAATAATCAATAATTTCCGGTTCTGGCATGTGTTTTTTATATTCCATATTATCTATAGCCAAACTCATTGAAAGTGGCATACCATGCATATTCCCCGATGGAGTAGTGTATGGAGAATGCAAATCAGCATGTGCATCTATCCAGATAACACCTAATTTCTTATCAGGACTAGCCATTTTTAAACCTGCGATAGTTCCTGCTGCCGTACTATGATCTCCAGCCAAAACAATAGGAAAAAGACCAGATTCTTTAGTCTCTTTTACTGTATTTGCTACTCTTTCGAGAACAGAGTGCACACCCTTTATACGACGAGCGTAAGGCGATGCAACATGCTCATAAAGAAGATTATTCTCATTTTGAACCTCTTCAGTTGGTAGATTTACAAATAAACTACTCATGAAATCTAAAGCAGCAACTTTTATAGCATCTACTCCTAAACTGGCACCTCGAGTACCTGCACCAATTTCAGATTTCACTTCAAGGATTTTTAAATTTCTCATATACTCTTTTTTGTACTCTTTTCTAATACGTTTAAACTATCTATTACAGGAGTTTCTTTAGTTTCGTATTGAGTAGAGTCTTTTTTAAAAAAATGAAAGTTATTAAATGATTTCTTATAACCAATACCTACGCCTTGCCTAGAAACAGTTTTTCCGTATAATACATCATATTGACTATTTCTAAAAGCATTTAATCTTATTTTTCCATCTTCAGTGATATAATACTGAATTCTAAAATCACCCATGAAATCGGTGGTGTATTTTTGAGTTTCTACGCGTCCCCAATCATAACTTCCACCCACTTCTACCATTAAGCGATTGCTTAAAAAGTTTTTTCTTACTTGAATACCAGCTTCATTTCTATTCAAATGTTGCATTTCTCGCAAATCTTGAGGATCTGAAAAATTGTAATTCTTGTATTTTACACCAATCACTAAATCTTCCATACCTAAAACTTTATTTGCAAAGTTAGTAATCTGATTCGAAGCCGCAGAAGAAACTATTTCTGTCATATTATTAATCGACCCTGACGCTAAATTCACGTTAGTTAAACCTTCATTGGGTACAAATTGTTCTAATAACAATAAAGATCCCACTTGATTGACTAACATTCTTGCATCTTGATTTATTCGCTGCAATTTTTGATAAGCTAAAGTACCTAAACTTCTTCCTTCTTCTAAAGCTAAACTAAAGTCAAAAACAGGTTCATTTAAAAATCCATTCATTTCTAAATTAACTAAAATAGGCTGCGGTGTCTGTGCATCTCTAATCTCTTGATTAGATAAATTCATTCTGTCCGCTTCAGAACTGATTAAATCATATAATCTTGCTTTTACTAATGCATAACCTTTCACATCCAACAAAGCATTCCATGGATCACCATCCCATTTAATGACACTATTAGATTGGATGATAAACTTTTTTCTGAAATTAATAATTTCTAATTGTCTGAATACAAAATCATAAGTACCTTGATCAATAATATAGGTACCATTCATTTTTAAAGGATTCTGAGCATTGGAAGACATCTGAATATATCCATTACCACGAGCAGTGATTTTATCCTTTAAAACTTCATCTAAAATCAAAGTTATTTCTAAGTCTGGATCAACGGAAGTTTGTAAATAAAAATCTATCCTATCATTTTTTGTGGATCGAGCTACATTCGGATTGAGCTGTTTGAATTGGATATAATTATATTGTTGAATGTTGGTTTCATCATTCACAGGAATAAATAATTTGGAATTACTTAATGGAGAAGCATTAACTCGAACCACTAAATGTTCAAAAGGTCCTGCTAAACTAAAAAAAGCTTTGCCATTAATATCACCATAATAATATTGCTGATCATTCACCCCTAAATCTAAAATTTGGATTTTTTCGGACTGAGCTTGTATAGACAAATGCCATTTATTCCAACTATCACTTTTCAAATAACCTGAACCTTCAGCAACCCAACTATTTTTATCTTGAATCAGGGTAGTAGGAATTTCCCAAAGATTGTTTTTAACTTTTACCGTAGCTTCTGGTATAGTATAAAGCACACCTGTAACTAAAGGCTTAAACTGAACACTATCTGCAATAATAATACCATTCCAAATCGGTTGAGCATAATTTCCTTTTAGATTAAGTTCACCAGATAAATGACCACCTAAGTCACTTAATACATTTTTAAGAAAAATACGTGACCAAACTATGGGTAAATTCACCATAGAAATATCCAAATCGTGGTGATTTCTGTCATTCCATTGAAAATTTCCCGACCAAAACAATCCACTTTCTTTATCAGACATTCTATGCTCGTCCCAATGAATAAATTGTTGTTTCAAATCAATATAACCCGATGTTTTCAAAAAAGATAAAGGAAGTTTTTGAACCGATAAGTCATGACCTACTAAATCAAAATATAACAAAGGATCTTTATTGATTTGATTTTGAAAAACCAATTCCCCATTTAAATTTCCTTGTATTTCATAATTTGAAGCTTCAATAAATCCATTCAACAAATTTAGATTCAAATTACGCAAACGCACAAGATGAGAAGATTCTTCCAATCCATGTGTAGTCTCAATATTAAATCTTTGTTTTTCACTTTCAAAGACTAATTTATTAAAAGTTAAGTCACCTTCTGAAAAACGAATGTGATAATCGGATGCGGTATAAGGAAAATGCCATGTTTCAGAGTTTACTTTGAAAGTAGAAGGTAAGAATTTCAACTCATAACCATTTTCAATACTCGAAAACAAAGCTTCCATGTTTAAAGAACTTATCAAATCACTTCCTTCACTACTCAAGGAAAACAACATACCATTTTGATTGGAATTTCCATTTAATTCAAGGTTTTTCAACCACTCAATATCATTAAATCCGACGTAATTAGCAGTCGTTTGAGTGTTCAAAACTTGATGATAAAATGTTCCAATCGACTTAAGTTGATTAAAGCTTATACTTTGCCATTGAAAGAAAGGAAGCGTTGCATTCCAAGTCATTTTTTCATCTGCGGCATCAAAGCTCACCTGCACTAATTGTTGACCATTCGTTTTGAAAGCAGGTATCAAATCGCTGATTAAAGAATCAGAATTTTGATACTTTAACGACAAGTCGAAATTATCTGTTTTTTTTGTTTCGAAATAATCTGAACCTCTTGACGCCAATACTTCTTCTTGTATATATTTCGGGAAATCAAATAGCGTACTCCAGTTCCATTGACCTGCTACCTTCAAGTCTATATCTTTAGAGTGTACTTCAAATAAACTACTCTGAGGTTGCTTAGAATAAACAAATGTAAAAGGATGATAAAAAGATCCGTTTTTATTATTCATTAAATAAACCGTTTCAACTTGAGCGTTGGTTTCTGAAGACGTTTGTAATACTTCAGCTTTCCATTTTCCTGAAATATTGGCCTTACTATCATTCATTAAACCTCCTAATTGGCTGACTTTAAAATTATTCAATTCCTGATCTATCTCCCACAAATGACGATCATCATTTTTTGCATATTTGATATTTGATTTTAATCCTCCAAATTGATTTTTAAACGATAACTGACCATTCCATAAATCAAAATCGCCGTTAGCATTGAAATTAACAGCTTCAAACCTTTTGTCGTCCCACAATACTTTAGACCAAAGACTATTGACTTGATATTTTGAAGTAGGATTATCTAAATTTTCAAAAAGATCTATTTCTCCAGTGAGTTGTATGTTTTGTTCATTTTCAAAAAGGTATCCAATTTGCATATTTTGCAATTCGATCTTCCCTTCTGTGAACTGTCTACGTAAAGCATCAAAAGGGTAGTCTATATTAAATAAAGCAGATAATCCTCCTTGATTTGTATTTGCAAATACTTCGAAGTCTAAAAATTGATCGGAAAATTTCAAATCACCTTTTGCTTCAATTCTACTAAAATAAGCAGCATAATCCTGCATATCCAAATGGGGCAAATAATAACTTAAACCCATAGCATTGGATTGAAGCTTAATATTTTCAAAAGTATAAATGGTAATTTCAGTTTCTGGCAAACCAATAATATCAACATCTGTTTTTACTGTATTAAAACCATCCCAAACTAATACATCATTACCTTTTAAATGATTCACATAACCTTCCATAGCTCCTTCTAAGCTGTTAACATTATGATTTAAAGAAGTTAATGCTGAAGCGAAATAATTTAAATCTTTCCATGCTACTTTGGTTCCCTTTTCAAAATCTCCTTTCATATACACGGCATGGTTATAGTCCAAAAATGCATAAAAATTAGGGTAGGACATCGAATAAGCACCTTTAATTACACTATACTCAGTTTGTAAGTCCAATTCTCCAAAGTTAACTTTTGTAGGAGAAAAACTTAATTGACTCTGCAGAGATTTGATTTCTAATCCAGTTCGATCTCTACCATTAAGCTTACTGATATAAGTTTCAATCGTATCGCCTCTTACTTGTAAAGTTCTAAATTCTAGATCTATATCTTGAACCTGAATATTTCTATAATCAAAAAGAAATGGGTCAAATGGACGTTCTTCATATCTTAATTGAAATGCACCATCATATAATTTCACCTGAGCGATATCAATGTCCCATAGTCTTGGATTAAATAAAGTGTGGGTATAATTTTTAATTAAATCCTCCACAGAAGCCCTAATAGGATCCATTAATATATTATCTCCCTTACTTTGATGGAAAATCCCTACATATATTTCTGGCTTATCAATTCTTATAGATTTAATTTCTATGTCATTTGCTACTACATCCCATAAATTAAACCTAAGTTGTGTATTAGGGATTTGAATATTAACATTGCTGCCGTTTAAGGAATCACAATAAATGACATTCAAATCGTCAATTTCCAATTCTCCACGAGTAAAAGACCAATTCCAATCTTTAGATTTTGTTTTTTTATGCTTGTTTAAAAAACTGTAATTCCATTGTTTAGAATAAGGAGCTCTTTGTAAATTCACTTGAACACCTTTCATTCGTAATGACTTAGGATGAAATTTCTTTTTCCAAAAGTTCAATGAATAAATAGAAAAATCAACCCTTTCTAAATGCAAAAACGCTTCTTCTTCAGGTGTGGGAATATTTATCGAGAAAATACTTATTTTTCCATAAGGTATAAATGCAACAGAGTCAACAGTAACATTCGTTTGAAGTTCTTTAGATAACTCTTTAGAAACGACTTTTAGAATTCTTTGTTGTGCTTTAGGAGAGGCAATAATAAAGTGAAGTGCTAATAGTAAAGCACCCAATATAATTAAACTATAAAAAAACAGGCGAAAAAGCTTCTTTACCATCCATGATAATTTGCAACAAAGTTACTAAATTGCTTACTGATAGAAGTAAATTTCATTAAATAGCATTTATAATTATTTATTCATTAGCTCTATCCAATTAAGTTATATTGTATATTTGCCTGATTATTTTCAATAAGACCTATGAATACTTTTTTAGAGATTTTAAAATACACGCTTCCTGCATTAATCGTGCTTATTTCTAATGTCATCATTATTAATAAATTTTTGATTAATAAAATCAAGCAAAAACAAATCGCATTATTTAGGGAAGGTATGGAGTTGACGCTACCTTTAAAAATGCAGGCTTATGAAAGATTGACACTATTCTTAGAACGTATTCACCCAAGAGAAATTATCCCAAGAGTTTATCATAAAGGGATGACTTCAAAAGAATTACAAATCGCACTTGTTTCTACCATAAAATCTGAATTTGAACATAATCTTTCCCAACAGGTTTACGTTTCACCTCAAGTTTGGAGAACACTTTGTATGGTTAAAGAGCAAGAGTTAGTGATGATTAATTCATTAGGTGCTCAAGTAGATCCTAATGCGTCAGCTAACGAATTACATAAAAGAATCTTAGGCTTTATAGTAGAAGGAACAAGTGAAGAAGTTCCTCGTGATATAGCTTTAGAATTAATCAACAATGAAGCGAAGATGGTTCTAAGCATGAATTATTAATTAAACAATATTTTGAAGAAGCAATCTTTAAGTTCTCTTTTAAAAGTTCTTATATTTTTATCGCTTGGTATAGCTTTAGTTGTTTGGAAATACAGAGGTCTTTCTACCGACAATAAAGAAGCCATGTTTGATAGTTTTCAAAACATTCGATGGTTTTGGATGATCCCTATCGTAATCATTGGATTCTTATCTCATTTTTTCAGAGCTTTACGCTGGAAACAAATATTAGAACCTATTGATATTCGTCCTTCAACTACTAATATTACCTTAGCCGTTTTAATTGGATATTTAGGCAATACGATCATTCCAAGATTTGGAGAAATCGCCAAATGTACGATATTGGCTAAATATGAAAATGTATCTGTTGATAAATTGGTAGGTACCATTATTGCTGAGAGAGCTTTTGATGTAGTTACTTTATTACTGGTTTTCGCTATTACTTTAGGTGTTGAATTTAATACCATTCTACCTTTTGCTAATGATTTAAAAAGTAATTTTTCCGTTTTCATAGCTAATATTTCCATTTGGAAAACCATGTTAATTCTATCCGCCGCTATTGCATTTATCGTCTTATTGATTAAATGGATATTACCTAAAATAAAGTCTTCTAAAATAGGAGGTTTTATTGTCAACATTGGAGTTGGATTAAAGTCAATTTTTCAAGTTAAAAAACCTATTATTTTCATCATTAACTCTTTAATGATTTGGGTTTGTTATACCAGCATGGCATATATTGGATTTTTAGCTATTCCTGGATTAGAAGGAATGGGTGTAATGGCTGCTTTAGCGGTGATAGCATTTGGAAGTATTGCAATGATTATTACTCCTGGTGGCATTGGAGCTTATCCAGTTATAGTATCTCAATTATTGATATTATATGGTGTGCAAGAAGGTTTAGGAATGGCATATGGATGGGTAAGTTGGGGAGCTCAGACAATTGTCGTAATTTTATTAGGATTAATATCCTTGATTTTACTACCCATCGTTAATAAAAAATCGATAGAACATGAATAAATGGGAAAGCATTCAACATAAAATTGTTGATTTAGAAACACTTCGTCGTAAAGTTGAAATATGGAAAATGAAATCCGATCAAGTGGTTTTCACTAATGGATGTTTTGATTTATTTCATGAAGGTCATGCTTATATCATTGCTGCCGCTGCTGCTAAAGGACATAGACTTATAGTTGGTTTAAATTCTGATGATTCTGTGAAATTATTAAAAGGAAAAAACAGACCCATTAATTCAGAAACTAGTAGAGCTAGAGTTCTAGCTTCTTTGTTATTTGTAGATGCTGTGATTCTTTTTGATGAAGAAACGCCTTTAAATTTAATCCAAACTTTAAATCCAGATGTTCTTGTAAAAGGTGGCGATTATGATGTAGAAAGTATAGTAGGAGCTCAAGAAGTATTATCTAAAGGTGGAAAAGTTGAAATTATTCCTTTGATTGAAGGAGAAAGTTCCACTAATATGATAGAAAAGATTAGAAAAAGTGAAGAAGATTAGAAGCTAAAAAAATGGATACAGAAACACTAAAAGAAAAAGTTTATAGTTATTTAGGAGAAATAACTGATCCAGAAATACCTGTTTTAACAATTTTAGATTTAGGAATTGTTAGAGATGTTATTCTCCATTCAGAAACGGATGTTGAGGTTCATATTACACCTACTTATTCGGGTTGTCCAGCTATGGATTTAATAAGTATGCAAATTAGAATGAGTCTGATGAGTAGAGGATTTAATAACGTTCGTTTAAAGACGATTTTATCTCCCGCGTGGACGACAGATTGGTTGTCAGAAGAAGGTAAAGAAAAAATGAAGAGATATGGTATTGCACCTCCTCAAAGATTATCTAAAACCGGATTAGGCTTATTTGAATTAGATCAAGTTCCTTGTCCGCGATGTGAAAGTGATCATACGGAACTCATTAGTGAATTTGGATCTACAAGTTGTAAAGCAATGTATCGTTGTTTAGCGTGTAAAGAGCCTTTCGAATACTTTAAATGTCATTAATACCAATATGCAGATTTTAAATATTATGGATTGGAGAGGAGACCAAATGTTTTATACCATTATGGTCATTATTCCTATTGTTTTGTTACTATTTGTTACCGCTGTTTTATTTATCAGATCCATTCATCAGCTTTTTGAAAATGCATCTCCCGAATCGAGAACTATAGAACCCATTATGACTTGGTTGCTAATGATTCCTATATTTAATTTTGTATGGATGTTTGTAGTTCTTAAAAGTGTACAGCAATTGCTTTATCAAGAACTAAGATTGAGAAACTTAGAATTCAAAGGAGATAGCTTATACAATATCGGATTGGTTTTAGCTATTTCGAATATATTCGTTTTGTTTCCTTACATCAGATGGGTTACTATCCCAACAAGTCTTATATTATTTATAATTTATTGGAGACAAATTTTGAAATACAAGACCTTGTTAGCAATGACTCAACCGGTTTTAAATCCTAAAACAACTTAGTAGGATCTGGATTATGATGTTTATTGAAATGTTCATAAGCTTTAGCCGTTACCTCACGACCTCTTGGAGTTCTCACTATATAACCTTCTTGAATTAAATAAGGCTCATAAACCTCTTCTATTGTTCCTACTTCTTCTCCAACTGCAGTGGCTATATTACTAATGCCAACAGGTCCACCTTTAAATTTCTCTATCAAAGTGATGAGGATTTTATTATCCATTTCATCAAATCCATTCTCATCTACATTTAAAGCTTGAAGTCCAAACTTAGTCACTTCTAAATCTATTGTTCCATTTCCTTTCACCATCGCAAAATCTCTAATCCTTCTCAACAAACCATTCGCAATTCTTGGAGTTCCTCTACTTCTTTTAGATATTTCTTGCGCAGCTGCTAAACTGATTCCGATATTTAAAATCTTTGCAGATCTTAAAATAATATTAGTGATTATTTCTGCCGGATAATAATTCAACCTGGATTTAATACTAAATCTAGAAAGTAAAGGTGAAGTCAATAAACCTGATCGAGTAGTGGCTCCTACCAAAGTAAATGGTAAAATATCTATTTCATAGGATCTTGCAGCTGGACCAGATTCTACAATAATATCAATTTTAAAATCTTCCATCGCAGCATATAAATATTCTTCTACAACGACGTTGATTCTATGAATTTCATCGATAAATAAAACATCTCTTTCCTCAAGGTTCATGAGAATTCCTGCTAAATCTCCCGGCTTATCCAAAATAGGACCACTGGTTTCTTTGATATTAGTCCCTAACTCATTCGCTACAATTCTGGATAAAGTTGTTTTTCCTAAACCTGGAGGCCCATGAAATAAAACATGATCTAAAGGTTCATTACGCATATTAGCTGCTTGAATAAAAACGCGTAAATTCTCTATCAGTTGTGCTTGTCCCGTAAAGTCTTCAATATTTTGAGGCCTTATAGTATTTTCAAATTCTTTATCTGTTCTCGACAAAGGATTATTATCTCTAATGATATCGTTCATAATTGTACACAAATTTACCTCAATAAAGTTACATCACCCGAAAGAGTTTCTTCCTCACCTAAAGGATTAATGACTGTAATTTCCCAAACATATACGCCAACATCTGCTAATTTACCTTTAGATGAAATCCCTGTCCATTGAGGATTGTTATCATTATGAGATTGATAAACAAGCTTGCCATATCGATCGTAAACTTTAAAATATCTTATAATGGCATATCCAATAATTTCAGGTTTAAACACATCATTTAATCCATCATTATTAGGGGAGAAAGCTGAAGGAACAAATACCGCTCCTTTATCTACCACTTGAATTTGTACGGTATCATAATTAGTACAACCTGTTTCCGACGAACCACTTAATATATACTCATATAAGCCAGTGTTTGGAAAATAAGTATCTGGATTAGCTATAAAAGGATCAGACAGATGGTCAATTGGTGACCATTCGAAAAACTGAGCACCGGAACCTCTTAATTTAAAATCATAACCTAAGACAATAGTCGTGTCATTTCCTGCGTCAACATTTAAAAAGCCAATATCTACATTTGTAGTAAAACTGTCTTTACATCCAAAAGTATTCGTACTGGTTAAGGTTACTTCTTTTGTACCTCCTGGATAATCAAATGCAAAGATTGGGTTTTGCTCGTTCGAATTACCTTCTCCATTAAAATCCCATTCCCAGGAATTAATAGTTCCATTCGTTGAAGAAGTTAAGTCATTAAAATATATAGGATCTTCTGGACATAAACTTCCTGTCCAATCAAAGTCTGTTTCAAAGTCAGGATAAATCCATACTTCTCGCTCCATACTATCAGCACAGGTACTTCCTGGATTAACCATTAATTTCACCGTGTACTTTCCCGTGTCAGGATAGGTAAAGCTTGGCTCAAAATCTGAGGACGTTGCTCCATTTACACCAAAATCCCATAAGTATTCAAAAGCACCTTCTGATTCATTTTTAAAATTTACAGTAAGCCCGTCACATACGATCTGATGGACCCCTTGAGAATCAGTCAACTGAGGAATGTCAGCTATGACTGCCTTTGAACAATTGGTTATTACAAATTGAACATCACGGGTATATTCTGCTAAAAGCATTCCATTTCTCCATTCTTTTACACAAACAGTTACAATAAACCTCCCCATAATATTAGGTGTTCCCGTCATAATTCCTGTGACAGGATCAATTTGGAGTGGAGGAATACCTGACACTGGATAAGTAGCAGAATAAGGTGGAATATACATCACTGAATTATAAGGTGGTGGAGTAATTTGACTTCCTTCAGGTTTAGAATTAACCGGTGTGCCTCCAATTTTAGCATTACACAATTCATAACTTAAAGAATCCCCATCTGAATCTGTAGCTGAAAAATCATAGACAAAAGGATTATTAGAACATATAATTTGCGGTGGCATTTTATTAAAAACCGGACTGTTATTTTCACATTGACTGCCTGTCCAACCTGGTATTTTTGCAAAATAAGAAATACCTACGTTCCCTGGATTAGCTATATTAGTTATCGTAGAGTTTCTACAACATCTTTGTGAAATGATATAATATCCATTTGGATTGGGAGGAAGAGTTTTAGTAAATTTAAAAGTCTGCTTCTGCATACAAGTTTGAGGATAATTATTGATACAATCATTACTAAAATTTGGATCAACAATATTCCTAGACTCATACATAACTTCTCCATAAGTAAACAACTGAGGTTGATTACCAGCTGTATAAATAGCATAAAATGCAGGGTTGTCAAATAGTATAGCTTCCGGCTCACCATCAATACAATCTTGATAGAAATTAATAGTGAACTCAAAAGTGTTATTCCCTAAACACTTATAGGTGATATCACCACCTATAATATGAGAAGCATAAGTATCGAAATAAGTAAATAAGAGCATCATCATTAATAAAGTACTAAAAAGAGCACTTTTAAAATGAAACCACTTATTAAGAAAAGTATATTTTAAAATCCTGTTTGTTATCATAATAATTATAGGAAGAAATAATAGATTGAAAAAAAGTAAACAGATTGACTTTATTCTTAGCTTACCTTTCGTTCAAAACATCTTCCAAAGATATTTAAATAATCAGCCTCAATCAAGAATTATACTTATTTTTATTATCTAGGTAGAAGTGTAAACGAATTCCATATGGAAAATTCCAGAAACCATGTTTCTTAATTAAGTAAAAACCGGTCTTTCTGCTGTTTGTTTATTTAAAAAGACTTTATGAAGAGTTATATTCATATTTATATGAGATTAAACCAAACCTTTTGTAGTGTTAACAACGTCTATTTAGTTGAATAGTTTAGTTATTTTATTCTTAAGACTGACAATAAGTATGTTTTAGTCAACTTTCTAATAAAGATTATTGCATTTTAGATTTACAATAGCTATATTTATTTTTAAATTTACAACACTGTACATTACAATCGTTTTAATATGACAAAAAGTCTATACAAATTACTTTCTTTTACCTTAGCAATTTCATTCGGCTATCATGGAGTCAATGCTCAAGCACCTATGATTGTGAGTGATAATCAAACTGCTCAAGCACTTGTAAGTATGTTAGCAGGTGAAGGTGTAACTACGTTAAATGAACAAATTAGCTGTCCAGGATCTGCAAATGGAAAATTTGTTGTTACAGGAACTAATACTTTAGGAATAGACTCTGGTATAGTTTTAAGTTCAGGACATGTTAACCAAGGGATTAACTCAGTTATTGGACCCAATAATGGTGGAGCAGGTCCATCTTCTACTACAAATGGTGCAAACTTTGATCCGCATTTACAAACCATTAATCCGACAGTAAGGGATGTATGTTATATTGAATTCGATTTCATTCCAGTAGGTGACTCTATCAAATTTGATTATGTATTTACATCTTCAGAATACATATCTTTCTCTTGTTCAAGTTTCAATGATGCCTTTGGATTCTTTATTTCTGGACCTGGGATTACAAATTTCGAAAATATTGCTTTAGTGCCGGGAACTAATATACCAGTAGCAGTAAATTCCACGACAGGACTTTCTACAGGTATTATGTGTACAAACATGGGACCTGGATCACCTTTCGCTCAATACTATAATGACAATACTAATGGACCAACGATTTCATTCGGTGGTTTTACGGATGTTTTCACAGCTGTAGCAAGTGTACAAGCTTGTGATACCTACCATTTAAAATTAGCTATTTCTGATGCTTCTGATCAAATTTTAGATACAGGAGTTTTCTTAAAAGCAGGAAGTTTATCTTCTATCGGTATTTCAACAACTGTTACAGGTACTGAAGGCGCATTAAATGAAGATCCACATTGTGTAAGAGGTTGTATTTCTGCATTTGTTAATGTACATAAAGATACTCCTTCACCTCAGGATTTAACTATAGACTTACAATTTGGAGGAGACGCTATAAATGGTGTAGATTATGAAACACTTCCCAACAGTATAGTATTAGCAAGTGGAACAACAGATTTAACTCTTGAAGTAAAGCCTCTTTTAGCAACGACTCCAACAGGACCAAGAGAAGTTGTTATTTACTTTATGTCTCCTTACATTTGTCATTCTTCGAATCAATCAATGCCTATAGACTCTGCGGTGATTACTATTTTCGATTCTTTACATGCGAAAATACTTACTCCTTTAGTTCCTATTTGTCAAGGCGAAGAAGTTACCTTAACTGCAGAAGTTGATCCTGTATTAAGTTATACTTGGAAACCAGAGCAATTAATTAACGATCCAAATGAATTATCAATAACTGTAAATCCAAATCAGTCTGTCAATTATAGATTTGTGGCTTGGATGGAAAATGCACCAAGTACTTGTCCAGAAATAGAAATTGTATATCCTCTTCAAGTTGATCCTTATGGACAAATAGTGCTTCCGGACAATATGGAAGTATGTTTAGAAGATTCTATTTCTTTAAATGTGGATGTTTTACCTGACGAATTTGACTATACGGTTAAATGGTCACCAGCACAATATTTTAGAAATACAACTGATTATCAGAACATGTTTTGGGCACCAGTAGGTACACATACAATTACCGTAGAAGCAACTTCACCTAACGCAAATTGTGTGTCCACAAAAGACATGACCATCAAAGTAAATGAAAAAGACCCAATTCAATATGTTACACCAAGTGATACAATCATTAAATATGGTCAATCCATTGATTTAGAAGTGTTTTCTAACGCTAATATATTTTTATGGGATCCAATCACTTATTTAGATCGCCCAACAGAATCGAGAACAACTGCTAAGCCAGAAAAAGACATCACTTATCAAGTGCAATCCATTGATGCTTTCGGTTGTAAAGACACGGCGTACGTAACTATTAAAGTAATTTACAAATCACATTTATCTATTCCTTCAGCATTTTCTCCTAACGGCGATGGCTTGAATGATGTCTTTAAAATTGTCAATAGTAATTTTGAAAAATTATTAGGCTTTACTATCTATGATAGATATGGACAGGAAGTATTCCATACAACTGATATCAATAAAGGATGGGATGGTAAAGTGAATGGAAAAGATGCCAATGTAGATACTTATATGTATGTGATAGAATATGTATTGCCAACAAAAGAAAAAGAAATACAAAAAGGAGATGTTACCTTAGTGAGGTAATATCAGTATTGTACATAAATAATGAAAAGGAGAAAATCAAAATTGGTTTTCTCCTTTTTCATTATTTAATCCATCAGGTTTATGATGAATTGTAAATTTCAATATTTATCTTTAAGCTCCACTAAGAAAGTAGCATTACATTAAACGTATTTAATACTATGAAAAAATTGAACGCACTAATATTACATGCAGAAAGTGTTGATAAAGATATTTTTAAAAATGCAACCACTAATTTTGATATGGAGTGGGAGTGGGTGGAAGACCACGAAGAAGCTTTGGATCTGATGAGAAATGGGAAGTTTCCTTTACTTATTATTGATAATGACCTGCCTAACGAAATCAAAAACCTCGTAGATAAATTATCGGAAACGTTATTTCCGGATGCTGCAACTGTAACTATGAATTTAGATGATAAAGATTTCATCCACTTTAAAATGCATCAACTCCAATTTAATTGGAAAGATGCACAAGGAGAAGGTGGTATTCAATTCACTGAAAATCCATCCATATAGTAAAAAAGTGTTCTTTATTATACAAATTTCCTCTCAATGAACAAATTATGAAACATATTTTAACCACTCATCAATTGAGTAAAAATTACGGGAATTTAAAAGCCGTGAATCAACTCAATATTTCTGTAGAAAAAGGTTCCGTATATGGACTTTTAGGACCCAATGGAAGTGGAAAGTCCACCACTTTATCGATGTTGCTAAGGATTGTGAAACCAAGTTCAGGAACTTGGGAATGGTTTGGAAGCACAGATCATGAAACATCAATTAAAAAAATTGGAGCGATTATAGAAAGTCCTAAATTCTATCCTTATTTAACAGCTTTTCAGAATTTAAAAATTGTTGCAGATATCAAAGAGGTAAACTATCAAAAAATTGATCCAGTATTGCAACTTGTAGGACTTCTTGAAAGAAAAAATGACAAATACCAACATTATTCTTTAGGAATGAAACAACGCTTAGCGATAGCATCAGCAATGATTAATAATCCTGAGGTCTTAATTCTTGATGAACCAACGAATGGTTTAGATCCTGAAGGCATCATACAAGTTCGTGAAATTATTCAAAAAATAGCAACTAATGGAACGACTATAATCATGGCAAGCCATTTATTAGACGAAGTGGAAAAAGTGTGTAGTCATGTATTAATATTAAATAAGGGAGAAGCTGTATATAATGGTTCTTTAGCAGAAATGTCCATCAGTAATATAAGTGTTGAAATAGCGGCAAATGATATGCGTCAACTTATTCAAGTTTTGAACGAAATACCATGGGTTCAATCGTTTGAAGCTGCAAACCAAAAGGTAAAAGTTATACTAACGGAAGAAATAAGTCCAGAAACTATTAATGAATACTTTTTCGGAAAAGGAATTATTTTAACGCATCTCATAAATATTAAACCAAAATTAGAAACCTTATTCTTTGAACTTTTAAACGCTCCGCAACATGTATAAACTTTTGAAAATAGAATGGAAGAAAGCTTTTTACCATAGAGGAACAAAAATCATGTTTCTATTATTCTTTCTTTTTATCATTGGAACTTTAGCTGTTCTACCTATGATTAAACCAACGGTAAGCGGAGAATCTTTGGATCTTGTAAAATTAGGCGTATTTGAGTTTCCATTCATTTGGAGCAATATCGCTTATATTGCAAGTTTTGGGAAAATACTTTTGGCAATTATTATCATTAATAACATAACCAATGAATTCAACTATGGTACTTATAAACAAAACATCATTGATGGACTAAGCAAAAAACAATTCTTTTTATCTAAGTGGTATAGTGCAATTGTTCTTGTATTAGCTACGACAGTTATTATCAGCATAGTAACTTTAATCCTCGGATTATCTTATAGCACTACAAAAAATTGGATGGGAAGTAGCCTCTTTTCTTTTGCTTTATTTATGGAATACGCGACTTATTTATCCTTCGCCTTATTTTTAGCAATTTGGTTAAAAAGGATGCTTTTTGCTTTCTTAGGTTTATTTCTTTGGAGTATGTTAGAAGGAATATTGCAGCTTGTAGAACTCTTTTTTAAAAATGTATTAACTGCTAGTCCAGACATGATGAGTTTAAGTTGGAGTCAGTATTTACCAATGAAAGCAAATGGAAATATCAACACGCTTCCGAACTTTGATTTGATGTTATTCATTCAAACGGGTAGTATATTTTTACCCAAAGACATAAACTGGAGTTATATATGGACAAGTCTTGCTTATTTTATGGTCTTTAGTTTTGCATCCTATCGATTAGTTAAAAAGAGAGATGTACAATAATTTTCAAATCATATGTAAAGCATCAGCAAGTCAATAGTTTTATTTTAATTGACTTGCTATAAAAGCAGTTGTCCAGGCATTTTGAAAGTTAAACCCACCCGTTACACCATCGATATTAATACACTCTCCAGCGAAATAAAGTCCGGTAATATCTTTACTTTCTAAAGTAGTGGAATGAATCTGATTAGTCAATATTCCTCCAGCAGATACAAATTCCTCTTTAAATGTCGTTTTTCCAGCAGCTTTAAAAGAATGGTTACTAATCATTTGTGCTATTTGAAATACAGATTTCTTAGGAATATCTGCCCAATTCATTGGCATAATCGACAAAGTTTGCAAGAAATACTCCCATAATCTTTGAGGAATCTCTTTAAATGGACTTTTAGAAATAAGTTGTTTGCTTTTACTCTCTTTAAATTCCATGATGTGGTTTCCTAAAGCATCCACATGAAATTCCGGTAAAAAATTAACCCTCAATTCAAATTGATAATCAACTTTTGCCAATTCTTTTGCAGCCCAAGCACTGAGTTTTAAAACAGCAGGCCCGCTTAATCCCCAATGCGTGATAAGCAAAGGCCCCTCTTGTTGTTTTTTAATAGATGGAATATTTACTGAAGCGTTCAAAACACTCACGCCCATCAATTTTGTAATAGGGTGTTTAGGCAGATTAAAAGTAAATAAAGAAGGATAGGGCGCATCAATAGATAAATCCATGTCTTCTATCCATTTAAAACTAGATGCTTTAGGATAGCCTCCAGTGCATAGAATCACATAATTACTTTTAATGACCTCTCCTTCGCGATTAGTCAATTCAAATTTATTCTTACGTTTTTCTATCTTTTGAATCTCTTGTTTTAAATAAGTTGGAATACGCAGTCTTTCAGTTTCCTTTAAAAAACAATCAATAATGGTTTGAGAACTGTTAGTATCCGGAAACATTCTTCCATCTTTTTCAACTTTTAAATGTACATCTCTTAGTTCAAACCATTCAATTAAGTCATGAGTGAAAAATTGTTGAAAAGCAGTACGTAAGAATTTAGCACCTCTTGGATAAGCTTTCAACATTTCTGGAATACTGCTGCAAGCATGAGTTACATTACATCTACCACCACCACTTATTTTTACTTTACTTAAAACCTTTTGGGTTTTTTCTAAAATAACGACTGACTTTTCAGGATGATGTAATTTAGCGTTTATTGCTGCAAAATAACCTGCAGCACCACCGCCAATAACAACGATATCAAAATGTGATTTCACTAAAGACATGTAATTAAGAAATATTTAAAATTAAGAAAGCAATAGCCATAAATAAGATTTATAAACCTATAGCTTCATAAAGATAGTCATGCAAAATCTTTCTCGTTTTAGATCTTGCTAATAAATTACTTACTGCTGATGGATAAGTTCTGTTAGATAAAAACACATAAATCAGTTCATTTTCTGGATCTGCCCAAGTCACTGTGCCTGTAAATCCTAAGTGTCCAAAAGTACTACTACTAGCTTTATCAGATGTAGGACCATCTTTTCCTTTTTTCTCTGGTTTATCAAAACCTAAACCTCTACGACTTTTAGAAGACTGATAGGAAGTAAACTCTTTAATTGTTTTTTCTTTCAGGTAGCGTTTGTTTTGGTAAACACCTCCATTCATAAGCATTTGCATGATGATAGCTACTTCTTCAGCATTTGAAAATAATCCTGCATGTCCAGCAACTCCACCAAGCATAGCAGCTCCTTGATCGTGGACATAACCTTGAATAGTTTGATGTCTAAAATAATTATCAATTTCTGTGGGCGCACAATCATTTTTTAAGCTTTTCTTCCATGGATTAAACATAGTCCTTGTTAAAGATAATGGATCATAAAAATGTTTTGTGAGATATTGATCCAATTCTTGATCAGCCACTTTTCTCACAATTCTTTCTAAGAAATAAAAATCCAAATCACTATACACATAGTTTCTACTACCCACTGGACTGTCCATGATTTCTTGCCATACTGTATTCATATATCTTACATCCATAAATAAATTAGGAGCAACAGATAATCTAAAGAAATCTAATGGCCTTTTTTGATAAATGGTTTGGGAAGGTTTTTTATTCTCATCTAAAGTATGTTTATAGAAAGGAATCCAGGCTTTTAAACCTCCTTCATGTAAAAGCAAACCTTTTATAGTGAGGTGCGTTTTATTTGTTCCTTCAATAAATGGTAAATATTTTTTAGCGTAATGACTTGTATTAATTTCTCCCTCTTCCTCTAACTTCATAATAGCCAGTGTAGTTGCAATGATTTTACTGATAGAGGCTATATCATATATAGTTTGAGGTCCAACAGGTTTATTGATATCATAATCAAAAGTTCCAAATTGTTTATTATAAATAACTTCTCCTTTATGAATGCCAACAATTTGACATCCAGGAAATACGCCATCATTGATTTGACTTAAAACAAGTTTATCAATCTTATCTAATGCACCAGGTTTAGGTAAAGTCGACGCATTGAATTTCTTTGAAAAATTTAATAAATAGGGCTGTGCTGAACTTTTAAAATTCAGAAGCAACATACTCATCGCAACTATTATTAAAATTCGATTTAAAATTCTAAATTTCATTTATACCATTTTTAATGATCACAAACACTTACAGGAATAGTCCCTTTTGCTGGTAATTGTTTAAACAACACATTTATAAATGCTGCTTCTGTAAATGCATTATTTTCATATCCTATAATTACATTTTTAAATCCGCAAATAGATTGTAAAACATAAGGGTTTGCCAATAAACCTAAATACACATTATCCCAAGACATCAAATGTTTTATCGCATTAATTTGTGCCAATGGTATTCCATACATTTTACTTTTACCTGGATAATTTTGAGTCGCATGAACAGAAACAATGACATGATCATAATCTGAAGATTTCACATTTCTAAGCTTTTGAATATCTGCTGGATTAGAAACATCTAAAGCAGTAGTCGTAACATCTAATTCAGACAATCTTGATTTAATACCCGCTGCAGAACGTTCATTTACTAAAACTAATAAAACATTATTTTTAGTTTGATCATGATCAATAGTGTTTCCTTTTAAAAGAGTAGTTCCTAATTGACTAGACCTGGATAAAAACCAATCAATTTGTTCATTAGCTTTGACAGTTGCTTGGTTATTATCAATAGCTTGAAATTGATGCAAGCCTTTATCATATTTTAAACTCAATATTTTCAACACACTACTTTTCAATCTTTCTTCTGTGATTTCACCTTTTTCATAAGCTTGCTGAATCATTGATATACCTCTATTGACATTTTGACTAAAAAGTAAAATATCATTTCCTGCTAAGAATGCTTTTAAATCCACTTCTCCAGCGCTGTAATACTTAGTAACACCTTTCATGTTCAAAGCATCAGTAAATATCAATCCATCAAACTTCAATATTTCTTTAAGCCATTCCGTGACAATTGGATAGGATAAGGTACTTGGAACTTTCGATCGATTATCCATAGCTGGTACATTTAAATGCGCTATCATCACTGCCTGTAAACCGTTATTAATTAATCGTTTGAAAGGAAACAATTCCAGATCTTCTAACTCTTTTATCGATTTATTAATCACAGGTAAATCATAATGAGAGTCAACAGAAACATCACCATGTCCTGGAAAGTGTTTAGCTACAGCTGTTACACCTACTTTTTCTAAACCCTTCATATAAGCTTGACCTAAAGCTGCTACCAAGTTTTTATTTTCTCCAAAAGATCTGAAGTTAATGATTGGATTTAAAGGATTATTGTTGACATCCACTACAGGGGCAAAATTAATATGTACGCCGATGTTTTTCAGTTGACTTCCAACTGAAGCTCCCATCTCTTCTACAAATTCGATATTTCGAGTTGCTCCCAAAGACATTTGCTTTGGATAATCTCTAACACCAGTAAGTCTCATTCCTAAACCCCATTCGGCATCCATACCTATTAAGATAGGAACTTTAGATATACTTTGTAACTCATTCGTTTGCGTGATTTGTGCTTCTGCATTTCCTTGCATATAAATTACACCACCTATTTTCCCTTGTTCAACCAATGGTTTAATCGTAGAATAATTGAGATCTTTTCCTCCGCTATAAGCAGCCACCATAAATAATTGTCCGATTTTCTCTTCTAATGTTAATGAGTGATACACACTATCTACCCAATGATTTTTAGAAGTATTAGAAACATTAGACCAAGAATTGATTTGGAATAAAACCGTAAGTGACAGTAATATGGTGAACGTCTTTTTTATCATTATCATATTTAATTTCTATATTTTGAATACAAATACCCTTTAACTTCATCAAAAGGGATTTCTAATTTTATAGGTCCCATTGAACCTGCTGCAATTTCATACTTATCATATAAAATGATTACAGAAGTTTGATCAAAAGCTATTTTATCAGATAATGTGAAAATACCATTTTCAAAAAAGCCTACCTCTTCAAAGTCCACTTCTTTTGAAATTTTAAATTGTTTTCTGAATTGAGATTCTGCAGTAGCATGAAAGGCATCATAATTTTCTACAATATCCGTAAGGTGTAAAACCTTCCCTGTTTCTGAGTCAAAGTTAAGCGCATTAAAATGATTCATTCCATTAGCACCTCCTGTGTATAAATCCATAAATACAAGAATGCTTTTTATTTTAGTTGGATTTTCAGAAACTTTAGCTTCTCCATGTGCAGAGAATAAATTAGCCGCACCGTTATAATTTGCAAAATGATCATCAAATGCATCTTGAAAGTGTTGAATGGACTTTTGTATGTCTTTAGGAACTGCTTTTCCGTCAATTATTAAATATTGACCTAACATTCTTTGTAACTCTTCATTCAAAGACTTACTATTTGGAACACTTTCTTTAATGATTGGATATTTTAAATCCAATTCCAAACAAGGTTCTATATCACAATTACCATGTTCAATCTGTATAGTTTCTTCTGTAAACCACTCTGACTCGTTGCTGTTACTTGATTGACAAGAAAACAACAAGGGAAGCGATAGCATTAATATAAACTGAAATGTTTTCATAATAACAATTTTAATAAAGACTAAATTACAATGATTTTGTTGAATCCTACTATAAATAAAGGTAAGAACAATAGTGTAATTAATTTTAATCTATCTCAACAGATTCTGAATTTTTAAATTTTGATTAGAATTCCACAATTTTTAAATAAAACTCATGTTTATCATCATAAAAATAGAAAGTAACCGTTTATGCACTAATACATTTTTTGGATAAATTATAAATTGCTTACAAATACATGCTTGGTTTTTTAAAATACTTGTATGTTTGCTTTAAAAATAAATTCATGACATTTAGAAAGATCAAAAACATAGGCCTTGCAAGTTTAATAGTAACTTCTTTATTTGCTTGTAACAATAACACTCCTAATAATGAGGCAAAAACTACAACAAATGAAGTAAAGTCAGGTCAAGAATCTGTTTCCCCTTATGAAGGTAAAATCGCTTATGTCAACATTGATTCTTTAGAAGCTAATTACTCCTATTTAAAGGTCAAGCAAAACGAATTAGAGCAAAAACAAAAGCAAATCCAAAACGAATTGCAAAGAATGAATACTCAATTCCAAAATAAACTTTCTAACATGCAAAAGAAATACTCAGAAGGAACTTTGAGTGCAGACGAAGCAGAGAAAACAGAAAAGGAATTAGGCACTATGCAAGAAAGATTTGAAAAAAGACAAATGGAAGCTCAAAAAGAAATCATGACGCTTCAAGAAAAGCTTTTGAGAGATCTTCAAGATCGTTTGAATACATTCATAAAAACTTATAATGCAGATAAGAAGTACGCCTATGTATTAAGTTATGGAGACGGTGGAAGTATTTTATATGCTGACCCTCAATATGATATTACAGAAGATGTGATTAAAGGAATGAATGCAGAAGAAAAATCGGATGCAAAAGATGAATAAAACTATTTTTAAGAATATTGAAATTATTGAAGAAGACAATCACCTGCTTTTTGTTAATAAAAAAGCAGGTGATTTAGTACAAGGAGATAAGACTGGAGATCCTTGCTTGAGAAATCGCTTGATGGAATATATTAAAGTGATTTATGAAAAACCTGGAAATGTATATTTAGGAGTTCCACACAGATTAGATCGACCTACTTCTGGATTATGTGTTTTTTGTAAAACTTCCAAATCATTATCAAGAGTTCAAAAAGCATTTGCCGACAGAAAAATCCAAAAAACATACTGGGCATTAGTGGACGATCATCCACAACTTCCTTTTGCAGGAACATTAGAAGATTTTTTATGGAGAGATCGTAATAAGAATAGATCTTTTGCAACTAAAAATCCAAAAGAAGAAAGCAAAAAAGCTGTTTTGCATTTCAAACAACTCCATAGTTCCAAAGGAAAGACTTTATTAGAAATAGACTTGGTAACAGGTCGACATCATCAAATTAGAGTTCAATTAGCACATGCAGGATTTCCAATAATAGGAGATTTAAAATATGGTTATTCCAAAGCTAATCAAGACTTAAGCATTGCTTTACATGGTAGATCTTTGTCGTTTATCCACCCAACCACAAAAGAACCTGTACATGTAACAGCCGACTTACCGGATTGGGAAGGTTGGAATAATTTTCGAAATATTAAATAATATGTTCCAAGATTTAAAATTGTACTTAGTTTCTAATTCTCCGAGAAGAAAAAGCATCTTAGAGGATGTTGGAATTTCGCCAATCATTGGTAAAATTGAAGTGGAAGAAGACTATCCAGACTCTTTATTTATTACAAAAGCTCCTGCATATTTAGCAACAAAAAAAGTAAAAGCATTTCAAAATTCACTCAGCTCAGCAACTGATAATTATTGGTTTTTAGGAGCTGATACCATGGTTGTTTTAGATGGAAAGGAATTAGGAAAGCCCGCCAATGAAAAAGAAGCCAAAGAAATCTTAAGGTCATTAAGTGGCAGAGAACATCAAGTAATTACTGGATATTACCTAAACAAAGGAACACATGTATTTCAAGGAGAATCTATAACTAATGTGGTATTTAAAACCTTGACTGATGAAATGATTACTTACTATATCCAAAAATTCCAACCTTATGACAAAGCAGGCGCTTATGGCATTCAGGAATGGATTGGTAAAATTGGTATTGAAAAAATTGAAGGTGATTTTTATGGCGTAATGGGGTTACCGATTTCATTGATTATGGAAAAAATAAATGCAATAGAAAAGGAAAATTAATCTTTTCCCTTCAACATAGGTACAAAACTAAATTTATCTAAAATTTCCTCTTTGACACCATCTTCAGTTTTGGTTATACGCTTCATCCATTGACCATCTCCATCGTCTTCATCTACTGGCGCAACTAAAATTCCACCTACTTTTAATTGATCTATTAAAGCTTCAGGTATATATGGTGCAGCTGCGGTAATAATAATTTTATCAAAGGGCGCATAACTCGGCAAACCTAAAAAGCCATCTCCATAAAACCTTTTGAGTTTAGGAAAACGATTCAAATAATAAAATTTATTATTGTAATCATATAACTCTCTTTTTCGTTCAATGGAATATACAAAAGCACCTAATTCTGCTAATACACATGCCTGATAAGCACTTCCTGTGCCTACTTCTAATACCTTATCATAAGGTTTAATTTCTAATAATTGAGTTTGATAAGCAACGGTATAAGGTTGAGATATCGTTTGATCTGCCACAATAGGAAATGCTCGATTTTCATAAGCTATTCGTTCAAATGCAGAATCCACAAAAAAGTGACGTGGTACATTATCCATCGCTTCTAAAACTGAACGATCAGTAATCCCCATGCCTTCCACTTCTTGTAAAAGTTTTTTTCTCATCCCTTTATGGGCATATGAATCTGTATAGTTACCTGTGTGCATCATCTCGCAAATATAATGACCTAAAGGTGCATTTAAATGAATGTTGATAAATAAAGTCAGCTTTAAGACTGAATCATGGAATATAGTGATTTTTTAGGTTAAAAGTGATGCCCTTTGATCATTTTTGGTCGCAATAAGTGTTTATTAAATAAAATCACAGCTAAGAAAATTATACTGTAAGAAACTAACTGAGTCCAATCCAAAGGTTCGTTCCAATAAAAGACGGAGAGCAAGAATATTATCAAAGGGTTGATGTTTAACAACATCCCGACGGTAGAGGAGGGTGCACCACGTAAAGCGTAAATATTAAGCAATAATGGTACAATGGTAAAGAAGAAAGATATGATTATAAGTAAGGAGTAAAACTTAAAAGTTGTGGGAATAATTAATGCTTCGTTTTGGAAATATAAATAGAGGAATATAAAAGGCATACCAATTAAGAGTTGTATAAACAACAATAATGTACCTCTTTTAATAAAAATAATCTTCTGAAAGACTAAGAATAAGGCATAACTAAGACCTACTAAAATGGCAGCAATAACATCAGTAGGTTGATCTTTGACTAATAAAATACAAGCGAAGACACTTATGGCTAAACTCAACCATTGCCAAAAAACAAATCTTTCTTTTAAAATCCATACGGCTAAAAATGCTGTCAGAATAGGACAGATTAAATAGGCTAATGAAGTGGCTCTCACACTGACGTTATTCATGGTATAAATAAAAGCCAACCAATTAAAAGCTAAAAGAAGGGCATTTAATATGATATAGAAAAGTTGCTTCTTTCGCTCAGATGCAACTAATAGTTTCCAATCTTCCTTCATTTCTTTTACAAAATGCTTTTTATTTAATAAATAAATAAGCAAAAATAAAGTACTAAAGAGTACTCTAAACAATAGAATAGTTAGCGCACTATAGTCAGCTAAAGGCTTTAAAGGCAAACTAAAAAATCCCCAAATAACAAACGCCGCAACTGCTGCCCAAAGATGTTTCTTCATAGATTAGACTAAAAAGCAAAGATGCAACAATAATATTAGTATTATTACCTGACCATTCTATAAATTATTCTCTCATTTGAGTTATTTTTGTTTAAATAAAATTTGGTGTTATGTATATTGGTATAAAAAGTGCTTTAAAAAAGCTAATGCCACAGAAAATGCTTTTTAGTTTAGAACCTAAGCTTAGGTCAGTACATCATAGCTTACTTTTTAAAGGCAACAAGTACTACTGTCCAATATGTCACAAATCCTCTAAGAAATTTATTGAAGCTCATCAACAACATTTTTGTCCAGCATGTGGAAGCTATGATCGGATTAGAATACTATCACATTTAATTGCTGATGCTATTCCAGCTGAAACTCATGTCTTAGATTTTTCTCCTGCAAGACCTTGGTTTAGGTACATGAATAATATACCATGGAAAAAATATGAACCCACAGATTTATCAGATAACTTTATAGCTGTTTATCAATATGATATTACCAATCTTTCACACGATTCTAATACTGTTGATTTGATGTTGTGTTTCCATATTTTAGAGCATATAGAAAATGATATCAAAGCAATGGAATCTATGTTTAAAGCTTTAAAACAAGGTGGTACTGTATGGATACAAACTCCTTTTAAAGAAGGTGAAATTTATGAAGATTATTCCATTACATCCCCAGAAGAAAGATTAAAGCATTTTGGTCAAGACGATCATGTTAGAATATATAGCATTGAAGGACTGAGTGATCGACTTAAAAGTGTAGGATTCATTGTTGAAGTATTAACTTTTGACGAGCATAGTCAAAAAGATATTTATGCAGTGCAAAAAGTGATTAAAGCTGTAAAACCAAATTAATTTAATTATTTAATATCTGGATTATATGTTACGATTTACATTTTCGATTATTTTCATCATCTTATTTTCCACCTCTTGGGCAGTCAAACCTGGATTCGATTGGAATGAATATGAAACCATGTTAGCTTTTGGAATTACTGGATTTTATCCAGCGCCAGAAGGAATTTTCAAAGATATCAAAGAAGAGCATGACTTGTACTATGATTCAAAAGTTGGACCTTTATTTAATAAATTTCAAGTGTATAAGGCTAAAGATGATAGTTATGCAGTTTTGAACTTTAGAGGAACTACCTCAGAAGAGGGTAGTTGGTTAGAAAATCTATATACTGCGATGATTCCCGCAAAAGGAACACTAATTTTGAGTGATTCTCAACAGTTTGATTATCAATTTGCATCAGATCCGAAAGCAGCCTTACACACCGGTTGGACTATTGGTTTCGCAACTATGGCTTCAGAGCTAACGGAACAATTACAAATATTAAAAAACGAAGGTATTACCGACTTATACATTACGGGTCATAGTCAAGGTGGCGCTTTAGCGCATATGTGTACCGCTTGGCTACATTATCATAATAGCTTCAATGATTTTAAAGTTAAAACTTATGGTTCTGCCAGCCCTAAAGTTGGTAATTATTATTTCAATGTTGATTATCATGCACGCACACAAATGGGTTATTCCTACAATGTTTATAATAGCATGGATTGGGTACCACAAACATTTTTGAGCGTTCAAACCGTTGAAGACTTGAATGAAAGGAATATTTTCTTGGATTTTAAATCACAAAATGAAAGAAAAGGATTTATTAAAAAGAAAATGGGAGGAGTGCTTTATAATAAAGTGGCCAAACCAAGTGCAAAATTGAGTAAGAAGTATCAAAAATACTTTGGCAAATACGTTTATAAAAAAGTATTAGAATTTTTGCCTGATTTTCAACAACCAGAATATGCTAACACCTTTGATTATCAATTAACAGGACAACAAATCATCATGAAGCCCCCAGTGGAATATCATGAAATATTTACTGGAAAAGATGATGACAATTTATTGTATTATCATAAAGGCACGCATTATCAATGGTTATTAGAATACTATCGAGCATTAGAAAATTAAGTGAATTTAATATTTCATGAAAATAAATAGGTCCTCTGTATAGAAGACCTATTTATTTTCATCTACCAATTGCTGAATCACCTGCTCAATGGTTTCATCTTTCCTATTGCATCCTAAAGCATTAACTTTTTGGCTACTGGCTCTTGAACCTTTAAGCATCATAGTCGATAGTTCACCAAACATTAATTTTATAATAAAACCAGGAGCATTTGGAGTGATTTTTCTTTTACCTAAAGCTCCCAATATAGCTTTTGATAAATCATTCATGGTCATATCATGAGAAGAGACTGCATTAAAAACACCGTGCATATTTTCCTTTTCTAAAATGCATCCATAAAGTTCTAGTAAATCATTCATTGCAATCCAAGCAATATATTGCTTTCCACTTCCTAAAGCTGGATTGATTCCATATTTAGCAATCCCCGAAAGTTTTTCATACATGCCACCATGACCTATGATAACTCCTTTTCTTAATATAACTACTTGACTTCCTAAATTTTCAAATGCCATTGCTGCAGACTCCCATTGCTCACATACTTCTGCTAAAAAATCATCTCCTTTCTTATCTTCTTCTGTGTAAATATGTTGATTGGTTACCGCTCCATAATACCCAACAGCTGAAGAAGAAATGATTCGTTTAATTTTAAAATCATTTTCGTAAACTGCTTGATGTAACAATTCTAAAGATTGAACTCGACTATTTATGATTACTTTTTTCCTATCATCGCTCCATCTTTTCTCACTTATATTAGCACCTGTCATGTTAATAATCGTGTCTACTTCAGAAAAAGCATTCAGATCTATTTCTTGTTTTGCAATATCCCATTTAAAATAAGTCACTACTTTAGTCGGAGCAAGCTGTCTTCGTGTAAGTGCATGAACTTCATAGCCCTTTTTCACTAAAAAAGAAATTAATGCTTTACCCACAAATCCTGTACCTCCAGCTATTAGTATTTTGTTCATAATCTTTGTTTAAGATGGTTGCCAACAACTAATTTAGTCTTTTTTAATAAATAAAATGTAAAACATTCAACTTGCGTTTTTTCATTTTCATTTAAATTAACAAAAACAATTAAGACTTTTTTGTCCGAAATGAATTTTGGATGTAACTTCAACTTTTATTGAATCTAATTATTATGTTTTCAAAAGCGTGCACTCATGGCATTAAAGCTGTAATTTATATCGCGACTCAATCCTTAGAGGATAAACGCGTAAAACTTGGTGATGTCGCTTCACACGCGGGGTCGCCAGAAGCATTTACAGCAAAAATCTTAAGTACACTTACAAAGCATAATATCATCAATTCTTTTAAAGGACCGTATGGTGGATTTGATATGGATTTAAACCGTATGAAAAGTCTTAAAGTAAGTGAAATTGTATTTGCAATAGATGGGGATTCGGTATATAAAGGATGTGTTTTAGGCTTAAGCGAATGTAACCCATCACAGCCTTGTCCTATGCATGAAAAATTTGTCAAAATTCGATCAGAATTAAGAAAGACGTTGGAAACAACAACTATTTATGAATTAGCAACTAAACTAAAATCAGGAGATTCAATATTATTGCGATGAGAAAAAAATTTACCTCTATTTACGACAAGTTTATCCGAAACAAGGGTGTCTTATTGATACCATTATTATTATTAAGCTTTACCAGCTTTGGACAAGTAAAACCTAACCCAAGTACAGATAATTGGGAGCTCAATTCAGGAATTTTAGGAACTATTCTCCTAACTCTTATTGTTTTGGTTATCGCCGCTGTAATTATTTACATGCGAATGAGTGAACATTTACGCCAAAGCAAAGAAAAGAAGGATTTAAAAAGAAAGAAAGAGTTTTCAGAAGAGTTGACAGGTTTAGATGCATCTGATATAGATATCATTTTAGAAAAGCGGAAAAAAGCATTAAATTTTAAACTTTCTGGAACTGAACTTTCAGGTGATAAACTCACGCTAGATACGAAAGGTATTGTAGGAGAAATTACGCATGATCCAAGTTATCCCGTAGTAGATGAAAAATTAAAATCAAAAGTTTATTTACAAACTGCGCCTGAACTCAAGAAAATAGTGATTTGGTTTATAGGAGCTTCTATTTTTTGGTTGGTATTCGGAACAGTAGTAGGGCAATATGTAGGTATGAAATTCATATGGCCTGAAATGGATAGTATCTCATGGCTATCCTTTGGAAGATTAAGACCCGTTCATACTAATACTGTGTTTTGGGGATGGTCCTCTTTGGCCATGATTGGTTTAGGCTACTTTGTAATCGCAAGAACTTCAAATACAAAAATTCACAGTTACAAATGGGCTTGGAGAAGTTGGTGGTTGATTAATATTGCGATTGTTGCAGGTAATCTTTTTCTCATGTCGGGCATAAATAATGGTGGCGGGGAATACAGAGAATATATATGGCCAGCTACTTTATTATTTGCTGTTGGATTGATCATCACGTTTGTCAATTTCTATAAGACTGTAGCTCAAAGAAAAATTAAAGAAATTTATGTATCCAATTGGTACTTATTAGGGGGTATGGGTTGGACGATTATTCTTGTAATTATTGGATATATCCCCAGCTATCAAGATGGTTTAGGAGAAACAGTAATTCAAGGATATTATATGCATCAAGGAGTCGGAATGTGGTTTATGACTTTCACTTTAGGTTTGATTTATTACTATCTACCTTCTTCTTTAAATAAACCGATTTATTCTTACTCTTTAGGGGTATTAGCATTTTGGACACAAATGTTATTTTACACCTTAATTGGTACGCATCATTTTGTATTTAGTCCTTTACCTTGGTGGCTACAAACAGTTGCAATTGTATTTAGTATAGGAATGTTTATCCCTGTAATAGCTGGGACAACCAACTTTTTGATGACCATGCGTGGAAGCTGGAGTCAAATCAAAAAGAGCTATGTTTTACCTTTCTTTTTAGTAGGTGTTATCTTTTATTTTGTGGGCTCTTCTCAAGGTAGTTTACAAGCTTTAAGATTCACCAATTTCGTTTGGCATTTTACAGATTTCAACGTTGCGCATTCCCACATGACGATGTACGGTATTATAGCGTTCATATTATGGGCATGCGTCTATGCAATTATTCCAAAAATAACCGGAAAAGAACCCAAGCAGTTTTTCATAGGAATGCATTTCTGGTTAGCATTTATCGGTCTTTTTGCATACATGATTTCATTAATGGCAGGAGGAACACTCAAAGGATTGAGTTGGATAGAAGGTGAGCCTTTTATTGAGTCCGTTATTTTAATGCAACCTTATTGGGTGTGGAGAGCTATCGGTGGTTCATTAATGTTGATTTCGCATATCATATTTGCATACAACTTTTTCTATATGACCAAGAATGATGATTCAATAATTGAAAATCAAGAGTCGGGTTTTAAAACTACAAATACTTAAAAAATTATAACATGTTGAATTTTCACAAAAACCATAAACATTTAGTTTTTACTGCTATAGGAGGATTTTTGATATTAAGCATATTAATTGCTGTAGTGCCAGCCTATCAAATGCAAAGTGTGGAAGCTTTACCATCAATGGAACCTTTTACAGATGAAGAATTAAATGGTCTGTTTATATATACCGAAGAGAATTGTATGTCTTGCCATACACAGCAAGTAAGAAATATAGAAATGGATATGACTTGGGGAGAAAGACCTTCTATTCCTTCTGATTATTTTTACAGTAAAAAAAGATTAGATGTTTGGAGACAATCACCTTCTCTTTTAGGTAGTGAGCGTACAGGTCCAGATTTGACAGATGTCGGTAAAAGACAAAGTGGTAAGGAATGGCATTTGTTGCATTTATACAATCCAAGAATAGTAGTGGAAGCATCTATCATGCCGAGTTATCCATGGTTATTCGTTGAAAAAAACGAAAATGAGGTCAAAGACGGCGATGTGGTTGTACCAGTTCCAGAGGAATTCTTAAAGCATAAATCGAAAAAAATTGTAGCATCAGCAAAAGCATTGAACTTAGTTGCTTATCTTTTGTCATTAAAACAAGCAGAGATTGGTGGTGAAATACCTACAGATTTTATACCTGCTACGAAAAAAGCCAAAAACCTAGCTACTTCTGCTGATGGAGTAGTAGAGTTAGATGGTTCAGCTTTATACATCACACATTGTGCAGCATGTCATCAAAGTAGTGGTAAAGGATTAGTGGGTGCTTTCCCGAGCTTAATTGGGAGTGATATCGTTGTCGATGATGATCATGAAATGTTGATTAAAATTATACTGCAAGGTTATGATGCGCGAGCTGAATATAGTGTAATGGCACCGTTTGCAGATGTTTTAACCGATGAAGAAATTGCTGCTATTGCAACACATGAAAGAAGTAGTTGGGGAAATGATGCACCAAAAGTAACTGCTGAAGAAGTTAAAAAAATCAGATCATACGTAAACTCATTAAATCAATAAATTATGAAAAACTCAGAAGTTTGGTTAAAGTCTTTAATTACAGACACGCCACAAGAAGGAAGAGAATTAGCTATACAAATGTCAAGAAAAACAATTGCAGCTATTCAAACTGACCCGGAAATCCGTAAAAAATTACGTGATGATTACGCCAACGATACGGCACAATTAATTGATTCTGCAAAAGTTGTGGCTATTGAGTTTCAAACTGTAGCTCAAGCAAACGATTTCTGGAGAAATAAAGAATAATAAACATGAAAAACAAAATCATGGTGGTATTGCTTATACTATTACATAGCCCAGTATTTATTTGGGCTTGTGAAGTATGTGAGAATAACCAACCCAAAATTTTGAAAGGTATTACTCACGGTCAAGGACCTAAAGGAAACCTGGATTATATAATTACATGGTCGGCAGTGGTGATTGTTTCATTTACCTTGTTTTTTAGCATAAAGTATTTAGTGAATCCTAAGGAAAAAGCTGCAGATCACATTAAAAACATTACCGTAGATTAATTTTATTAAAATGGAAGATAAGCGAATCATAAAAATATTTTTGGACGATGATCCAATGCCTTTTGCTGAGTTTTCTCCACCGGTAAAATTTGTGTTAGATACCACAAAAATACCAGATGGCAAACACTTACTTAAGGTCGTTGCTAAATCCACTAATAATGTAGAAGGAATCCGCACTATACCTTTTGAAGTAAGAAATGGTCCTACAATTGCCATTGTAGGATTAAGAGAAAATGAAGTGGTTAATGAGCAAATTCCTATAACCGTAAATGCCTATGGTAGCGAAAGAAGAGATAAATTTGTAATTACAGGCTCAGAAACCCCAAAAGCAATTCCAACATGGATATGGGTACTTGTAATCTCATTCATTGGATTTGCATTGTTTTATTTAATCATGTTTTTAAAACCCGATTTGTATAAATCATTTGTATGACACAGGATATTAAAGAAATAGAAAATTTTGACGACATCAAATTGTTAGTAGATGTCTTTTATGGGAAAATTAAAGAAGATAAATTGCTTAAAGACATCTTCAATATGATTATTCAAGATCGTTGGCCACAGCATATGGAGACGATGTATTCTTTTTGGCAAACTGTTTTACTGGGGGAACGTACTTATAATGGCGCGCCTTTTATTCCTCATGCACACTTACCAGTGGATAAAGAGCATTTTAATCGATGGTTGAAATTGTTTGATGAAACTGTTGATGCTTACTTTATTGGTGAGAATGCAACTAAAGCAAAATGGCAAGCCAATAGAATGGCTGAAATGTTTTTACACAAAATTGAATATTTTAGAAATAATAGTAATTCAATTCCGTTAATGTAAAACATTGAGTCCTTGCTAAGATATTGTCACTTATTCAAAAAAAGAAGTTTTGAAGTTAAAACGCATATATGAAAAACCTGCTCCTGACGATGGATATAGAGTCTTGATAGATCGATTATGGCCGAGAGGGATGAGCAAAGAAAAAGCGGCATTAGATGAATGGAATAGAAATGTGAGTCCATCTACAGCACTTAGAAAATGGTTTGATCATCAACCTGAATTATTTAAAGCATTTTCTGAAAAATATAAAGAAGAATTATTACAACATACTGATGATTTAGAAAGACTAAAATCTATTGCAGAAACACAAGACCTCACCTTGTTGTATGCTTCAAAAGATGAGGTCAATAGTCATTCTGTTATCCTTTTGGAGGTTTTAAATAACTTGGATGACTTTTTGAAAAATAAAACATAGTTTAGTTTTCCTCGATAATATCATCTTTTTTACTAATCACTGAGTCATCTTCAGAAGGAGTGGATTTTAAATCATCTTTCAAGCTAATAGTTTCTTCAATATTAGTATTAAAATAAGATTCAATAACAGAAGTGTCCATGTTATCAATTACAGTATTGTCCTCGCCTAATAAAAATCCCCAAGGTTTTAATTCTTTAATATGATCAAAAATGATTTTGGTCATTGCTAAAATTGGAATAGTGAGTAGCATGCCCATAATTCCCCATACTTTTTCGCCAATAACCATACCTATTATTACAGCTAAAGAATTAACTTTTACTTTCGATCCAATTATTTTAGGCATGACGATGTTACCATCAATGGCATTGATGATTAAAACTGCAATGACGATGAAAGCTACTTGAGCAGGACTTCCTGTTGCAAAGGCTATTAACATGGCTAAGAGCATAGAAAAGATAATTCCTACATAAGGAATGATGTTTAACAAGCCCGTCATTATAGCTAATAATATAGCATACTTAACTCCTATGATAGAATAAGCAATAATAAATAAAACTGACACGATGACCATTTGAAAAAATAAACCTATCAAATAGTTTTTTACCATGACTTGAGTTTTATGAATCGCAGAAGTTACATTAGGCTGAGCGCCTGAATTAAAAGACAAAAGCAAAAAGGAAATGATATGTCTTCTATACATCAAAATCAATAAAGTATATAAAAAGGTAAACATCAATATTAAACCTATAGAGGAAAGCGACGAAATGGTAGTTTCAATAACTGCTGTTCCAAGCCCAATAGACTTAGAAGCATTGTTGGTTAAATACAATAATTGTTCTTCATTAGAAATTTCAAAAGTATTACTGATCCAATCTTGAAGATGATGTATCGCATCTATCAATTGTTGTTGAAACGCAGGCCATTCATCCGCAATTGCAGCTAATTGAGAAGCCAGGATGAAAAGTACAAAGGAAACTATTATAGTAAACAAAACAGTAGCGACAATAGCGCTTAATGTTCTTCGAAAGCGTAGTTTGTTTTCTAATAACCTGGAAAAAGGAGTTAAAATAATCGCCAATAACATCCCAATAATGGAAGGAACAATGACTAACTTAGCCCATGTCATTACGATTACTATACTTATTATGATAATAAAAGTACATGCAAGCTTTAAATAAAAAGGCAATTTTAAATAACGATTCATCTGGCAAAATTGAGGGCTTAGTTTTTATGTATTCAAAATACTAAATTTACAAACATTTTAAAGAATAGATTGTTATATTATTCATTCGGAAATGTTTTATTTGCAAATTGAAATTATTTATTGAAGATTTCTTTCCATTTTATCACATTGAATACGATAGTTTATTTATTTTAAACTTTTCGCAAAGCAAGAAGTCTTAAGAATGCAGTAATAAACAAAACTAAAATTATGAAAAAAATATTTAAATGGGTTGGAATATTATCCATATCAGCACTATTAGTACAATTTACTCCACAATCCTTACATGCTCAAACTGCCAAGAGTATTCTTGACAAAACAAGCACTAAACTTAAAAATGCCAAAACTATAAAAGCTGACATTAAGTTGACCATGAAAAATAGAAATAATCAAGTGGACAGAAATGGAACGCAAAGTGGAACTTTCAGCATGAAAGGTAATGCGTATAGAATCGATTTTCAAAACACACAAATTATTACGGACGGCAGAACCATTTGGACTTATTTAATACCAAATAAAGAAGTTCAAATTGCAAAATATGTAGCTTCTGAACAAGCCATTTCTCCAACTGTTTTATTTTCAGGAGCATATGATAAAGATTTTACGTATTCAGGAAAAACAACAAAAAAAGTAAATAATCAAGAAGTTTATGTCATCAAATTAACACCTAAAGGAAGACAAAGCTTTACTTCAGTAGATATTCATGTGAATAAAGCATATGATATTGTAGGAGGTGTTTTACTTTTGAAAAATGGTTCATCCGTAGAATATTCAATTCCAAAAATACAATATAACCCAACTCTTAGCGATGCGAGTTTTAAATTCGACACGCAAAAGAACAAAGGTTTAGAAGTTATAGATTTAAGATAATATTTCTTTACGAGCATCATGAAAACAAAAACGCTTCTCAATATGAGAAGCGTTTTTGTTTTAAGTAATGAGAAGATTAATTTAACGAATCTTCAATTTCCTTAATCATTTTCTTTTTGGAAGTAATTCCACCTTGTGATAAATACCAAACTTGTGGATCTAAATAAAAGATCTTACCATTTTTATAAGCATTCGTTTGTTGAATTAAAGTATTCTCAACGTCTGATTTATTTGTGGGTATGCTATTCACAATAACATTTCTATCCACTACATATAAGATATCAGGATTTTGCTCTAAAATGTATTCATTTGAAATCTTCTGACCATGTCTTGAAACATCTAAACCCTCGTCTGTTGCGGGAACACCTAAAACATCATGTATAAATCCAAATCTAGATCCTCTTCCAAATGCTGAAAAATTTGAGTTATTGAATAATACAATTAAGGACTTTTGATCTAAAGTAGCTGCTTTGCGTTGTGTGTTTTCAATATCTTGATCAATTTCTTTTAAATGCTTCTCCACCTCATCTTCTTTACCATACAAGCGACCAATCATACGAGTATTCGCCTTAAATGATGTCATGTAATCGTTAGGGTCTACATCATAAAAAATTGTAGGTGCGATTTTAGAAAACTCATCATAAGAAGCTTCTAAGCGAATGGAAATAATAATTAAATCAGGATTTAAAGCATGTACTTTTTCGAAATTAGCTTCTTTAACTGTACCTATATCGCCAATCTCTTTCATGTCTTTATACTTAGCCAAATGATTTGGAAGATTTGATAAAGGGAGCCCTACCATAGGTAATCCTAACTCATCAAAAGTTTCTAAAGCTCCGATATCAAAAATAACCACCCTTTCAGGTGACTCTACAATTTGAGTAGTTCCTAATTTATGTTGAAACTCAATAGTGGGTTTATCAGACTGCTGTGCGGGTTCATTATTTTGGCAACTTGCAGCAAATATGCTTATTAGGCTAAGACCTAATATGACTTTTCTATTCATATGTGTGTATTTAAAAACTATTAAAATAATTACAAATCTTCTTGTTTTGATGTTCTATAATATCAAAATCAACACCAAAAATATCTTTAAGTTTATCTTCATTAATAAAATCCTGAGTAGGCAAATGATATTTAATCTTTTTATCCTTCATTGCTATTACATAATCAGCAAAATGAGAAGCAAAATTGATTTCATGTAAAACAATAATGACCGTTTTGTCCAAAACATCCACTAAGGTTCTAAGCGTTCTCATTACTTGCATCGAATGCTTAATATCTAAATTATTCAAAGGCTCATCCAATAAAATGGTCTGCGTATCCTGCGCAATAATCATGGCTAAATAAGCTCTTTGTCTTTGTCCACCACTTAGTTCATCAATGTATTGATCTTTAAATTCTGTGAGCTCAGCCATCATTATAGCATCTTCAATAATTTCTTTGTCTTTTTTGTTTAATTGTCCCTTAGAGTAGGGGAAACGACCGAAAGAAACTAAATCATGGACCGTCAATTTTAAATCCATGTGATTAGACTGTTTTAAAATGGACATTTTCTTTGCTAAATCACTAGATTTAAAATCACCTAATGGCATATCATTTAAAGTTACACCACCTTTATCTTGTGATATTAAACGACTCAACACCGACAATAAGGTGCTCTTTCCAGAACCATTGGTGCCCACTAAAGCAGTAATTTTTCCTGGCTGTATCTCAGCACTTATACCTTCCAAAATCACTCGGTCACCATATTGCTTATGTAATTCTTCAAAAGCTAACATCTTTTACCTCCTGGTTTTTAAAATCAAATAAATAAAATACACACCTCCAATAAAGTTAATAATAATACTAATAGCCGTAGAGAAGTTAAAGACATGTTCAATCAAAAACTGGCCTAAAATCACTACAATACTTGAAATCAAACAACAAGCTAAGAGTAAATGCTTATGCCTGAAAGTGGGTAAAAATTGATAAGTTATATTACTTACTAAAATTCCTAAAAATAATATCGGACCAACTAAAGCCGTTGAAACTGAAACCATTAACGATATCACAATTAGGAAAATCTGAATTATTCTGTTGTAATTAACCCCTAAGTTTATGGCATGCTCTCTGCCTAAAGCTATGATATCAAGATACTTAACAAAAAATTGACTAAATATAAAAGTGATCAGTAATAAAACACTAGCAATCATTAATAATCCTGTATTCATTTTATTAAAAGAGGCAAACAGAAAATGCTCAATAATTGAAAACTCATTGGGATCAATCAATATCTGTAAAAAACTACTCAGTGTACTAAATAAAGTTCCTAAAATCAATCCTATTAAGAGCAAACGATAAATATTTTGTTGATGTCTCTTAAAAACGACGACATACATAAATACTGAAAACAAAAGCATACATGCTGTTGCTAAAAAGAAATTGGAACTTTCATGAATCAACTGAAAAGTTTTATCTCCAAAAACAAATACCAAAACAGTTTGGAATAAAATAAATACCGACTCATAACCCATAATGGATGGCGTCAGAATTTTGTTTTGAGTAATCGTTTGAAAAACAATGGAAGAGTAGCCAATACTACAAGCCACTACAATCATGGTCCAAACACGAATAGCACGCTTGGGCAAGATATAACTTAAATTACTCCCTAAATTGTAAAGCATAAAGAGCGTAATACAAGCTATGAGCAGTATTAATAGTATTATTATTTTTTTTCTAACCATATCAACGTTCACGTCTAATTAATAAGAAAAAGAAAATGACACCTCCAATGATTCCTACCATTAATCCAATAGGAATTTCATATGGAGCAATCACAACTCGACCTAAAATATCAGAAACCAATAAAAATAAAGCGCCATATAAAGCGATATAAACTAAGTTCTTCTTTAAATGATCTCCTTTGTAAATCCTCACTAAGTTGGGAATCACTAACCCTAAGAAAGGAATCGCGCCGACTGTCACAACGGAAGCACTTACCGTTAAGGCCACAACAATTAAACCTATATATAAATAGGTATTATAATTCAAGCCTAAGTTCTTGGAAAAACTTTCACCCATTCCAATCATCGTAAACTGATAAGCAAACAAGTAAGCAACAATAACTACCGGTACAATTAAATAAATAGATTCATATTGACCTTGCAGAACACTTGAGAAGTCACCCATCATCCAACCTTGCATATTTTGAACGATATTATGTTTTACCGCAAAGAAAGTAGCAATTGCATTTAAAACATTACCAAACATTATTCCTAATAATGGAACCAATATGATGTCTTTAAATTTGATTCTTTTTGCTAATAATATAAATATCAAGCTACATACAAAACTAAAAACCAAGGAAAAGGTAATCTTTCCAAATAAGCTAATATCAGGAAGCCATAATATACCCATCAGTATTCCTAATTTGGCCGCATCCAAAGATCCTGCTGTAGTGGGGGAGACAAATTTATTTTGAGCAATTTGCTGCATGATAAAACCAGCAACTGAAAGTCCTACGCCCGTTAGAATCAAAGATAAAGTCCTTGGGATTCTACTTACTGTAAAAACCAAAAGTTGGGTTTCATCCATTTGCAGCACTTCACTTAATGGGATTGATTTAGTACCTACCATTAATGAAATGATACTCAGAACAAATAAAAGTATAAAAAGTGTCGTTTTATTCACATCTACTTTGCAAAGGTCTTTGCAAAGTAAGGTCCTATTTAAGTAATAGGCTTTAAGAATCGGGAAAAAGAATTAAACAAACGGGAAGAAGGTGGTGTTTGTTGGAAAAAGAACTTGTAATTATTATTTATACTGTACTATCTTGGCATAGCCGTGCAAATATAGGAATTGAATGAGGATTTTATGTTTGTTTTTGAATAATAATTTTCAACTAAAAGGAATTCTTTAAAAGCTAGGAGTACCAATATATTATATCATTTGAAGATCATTCTTATAAATAAACAGTAATGATTAAGAAAGCCTTCAATCTAAACGACTGAAGGCTTATAAAGTAAGTGATTATTATACTATTGTATATTATCCATCATAGCGCCAAATTCCGCTTCAATCCCTTTTGGAAGACGAATCGTTCCTTTCTCTTCGTAATCAGCAGGAGTCAATCCTAATCTATAAACATTAATATTGTCTTTCTCAAGATCAATGATTAATATAAATTGATTCGCATAACAATTATGTTGTTCACAACCCGTAGTATATAAAACATTGTCCTCGATTAAAATAGGAGTTTCCACTTCCCATAATTTCGTAAACATCTTATAGTCATTTCCCAACAATGCAGCTAATCTTTTTGTTAATTGGGGATTTTGAAATAACCCAACTTCTGCAGGATATTCGTCTTTAAACTTAATAAGTGTTTTGACCCCTTCAGCTTCTTCTGTTTGGATTTCAGTTTCTTGAATGGTATATTCATCTTCGCCTAATGCTTCTACAAAAGTCGGTTGTTCTTCTTCATTTTGACTTGAACACGCATTAAGAAACACGCCAAAAAAGACCAATAAAATTAAAGTTGTTTTTTTCATAGTATTTAGTGATTTATAAATAAAATTAAAACTAATAAGTTTTTACTAAATAAAGCAGTTATTGAGATAATAAATCTTAAAAAACAAAACGTTAAGCCCCTAAAGTCATGGGATAAATACTTATCTTTGCTATAATGAATAACTGACTATGTTATACAGTAGAATACGAAGTATTCAACGTAATGTAAATTTTAATTAATCGCAGTTTAGTCAATTATGGCAAAAAATAGATATGGTACGCCGGTAAAAAGAATAATTATTGGAGCATTAATGCTCATGAATATTCTAGGTTTTGTAGGTTTGTATTTTTGGGGGTTAGGATGGATCGTTTTATTAGTTTTTTCCATTCCCTTGACCGTTGTAAGCTTTGTGCATATTAGTCAAGATTCCCATACAATATTAAAAAACTTCCCACTCGTAGGAATACTTAGGTATTTCTTAGAATCCATTCGACCTGAATTAAGACAATACTTTTGGGAATCTGATACAGATGGAGTGCCTTTTAATAGAAGACAACGCTCTATTGTTTATCAGAGATCTAAAAATGAACTACAAACTGTAGCATTTGGAATGCAACAAGATCCTAATGTTCCAGGTTATGAATGGGTTTCACACTCTGCATTTCCAGTTCACATCACTAAAAATGACATGAGGGTTACCGTTGGTAATCATCAATGTAAACATCCTTATAGCTTAAGCATCTTAAATATTAGTGCTATGAGTTATGGTGCGTTAAGCAAAACAGCTATTTCTGCATTAAATGAAGGAGCAGCTATAGGAGGCTTTGCACATAATACAGGAGAAGGTGGTATAAGTGATTATCATCTATTAGGTGGTGACCTTATTTGGCAAATAGGAACAGGTTACTTCGGATGTAGAACAGAAGACGGTAGATTTAGTCCAGAGTTATTTGCAAAAAACTCAAGTGTTCCAGAAGTTAAAATGATAGAATTAAAGTTGTCTCAAGGTGCAAAACCTGGACATGGTGGTATTTTACCAGCAAATAAAAATACGCCAGAAATTGCTGCTATCAGACACGTAGAACCAGGAACAACTGTTGCTTCACCTCCAGGACACTCTGCATTTAGCGATTCTGATGGAATGATTGAGTTCATTGCAACCTTAAGAAAACTATCTAATGGTAAACCAATTGGATTTAAATTATGTCTTGGGGATAAAGAAGAATTTTTAGATATCTGTGAAGCCATGTATACTTCAGAAATATACCCTGACTTTATCGCTATTGATGGAGCAGAAGGAGGTACTGGTGCTGCTCCTTTAGAGTTCACTGATAATATTGGAATGCCTCTATATGAAGCACTTGCTTTTGCACAACAAGCTTTAGTGAAATTTGGTTTAAGAGATAAAGTAAAGATTCTTGTTTCAGGAAAAGTAATCACGTCTTTTGATATCATGAAAATGATTGCATTAGGAGCAGATGCATGTTACAGTGCAAGAGGAATGATGTTCTCTTTAGGATGCATTCAAGCATTGGTTTGTAATAAAGATACTTGTCCAGCTGGAGTAGCTACACAAAACCCTAATTTATACAAAGGGTTAGATGTAAATAAAAAGAAAGTGAGAGTTGCTCAATTCCATAACAACACAATAGCTGCAACCATTGAAATGATGGAAGCTTGCGGATTTAAGGGCATCAATAATATTTCACCAACTAAATTTCATAGAAGAATAGATTCTATTCACACTATGAATTTCCAGGAAATCTACTTTGCACAAGATGATCCATTGATCACTAAAAGATGGAACAGAATGATTAATCAACCCAAATTAGAACCTGTTGCTTAAATAAATTCAAGTACGATTCATTCGTAACTACTATAAAGAAATAAAGCACTCTTTCAAATAGGAAGAGTGCTTTAGTATTTATGATTTCATGGCAAATATTATCACGTGTGCAAAAAATTAAAGGTGTAAAGCAATAAAAATCAATGAGAAATATCCTATTATAAAAGTAAGACTCCTTCTCATTATACTCATTCCCTGAATTCATTAAATAAAACTAGTTATTTTTCCCCCAACATACATATCTACAATTGATTACTCATCGATAGCAAGTTGTGATCATTGAGTGCTTTAAAACATTTTGACAAATAAGGCCATCCAAACAAGCCCATATTTTTTGATCAAGAGGTTTATAATGACAAGTGCTTCTATTTTTTGTTTACGATAAAAATATAAAATTAGCATCACACAAATGCAATATTAAAATAAATACTAGTTTTACACTTATCATTTGAATATACACATTTATTCATCCACTCCTAATTTAATGACAAAAGACGCACCTGAACCTATTAGAATTCAACGTGCTTAAAAGGTTAAAAATCCTTAGAAGTAGGAGTTATATATTTGAATTCATATACGCTTCTTTTCTTAGCCTTTAAATTGCTCCTCTTGGCAAGATTACATGTCATCAAGTAAATTACTATTTCTTAAAATCATTAATGAAGGTTTAAAATACGAACCCTGAGATATCAAACCAAAAAAAAGGGCACCTTGTCGAAACAAGATGCCCTTTTAAAATTAATCTAATGGGTCATTTATTTTATAATCTCAAACTTTCTAATGATCACACCATTGTTCGTTTGAACATGAATAGTGTAAACTCCTGATGCCATTTTTGAAACATCTACAGCGTGTTTAAACTGACTCATTGGAACGTTTTGGTAAACAATCTGACCTAACACATTATAAACAGTTACTTGTTCCATCGATAAGTTGTTTTGACTTTCAATAGTTACAAGATCTGTTGTTGGATTAGGATATAGCGTGATTGCATTTTTATCTGCTATTACATCTTGAATTCCAATACCATCACATACTACTTCATGAGTTATACTAAGCGTGTCTTCACAATCATTAGCCATAGTTAAAGTAACTATGAATGCACCATTTGTATTGTAATTATGATTAACTGCAGCACCTATAGTTGCAGGTGAACCATCACCAAAGTCCCACTCGTAGTAATTTACATTTTGAGCATTATCTACACTGAACGTAAAGAAACAGTCGTTTTGTTCGTTCGCTATAATTCCATCTGCTGAAGGTCCATCTAAATAACTAACCTCAACAGTGTCACTTGCGAAACAAGTACCTTCTGTAACCATCACTGAGTAGGTTCCCTCATCAGTAACCACTAAAGTCTGATTCGTAGAGTTATCATTCCATAAGTAATCAGCTCCAGCGTTTCCAGCGTCTAATGTGATGGATGCTCCTTCACAAATACTAACGTCAGTTCCTAAATCTACAATCGGTAAATCCTGAACTGTTACTACGATAGTGTCCGTTGTAGAACAATCGCCATCAGTTACTGTAACATAATAAGTTCCGCTAGTACTTACTTCAAGAGTTTGGCCAATAGAGGCATCATTCCATTCGAAATCTAAACCTGCGTTATCTGCATCTAAAGTGATAGATTCACCTGCACAGATAGTTGTATCAGCTCCTAGATAAACTATTGGATCAGTACATAAACCATCAATAAGGATGGTATAATCATGAGTTTCACCAAATGATTCTAAAGTACATGGATCAATACTCAAAGGGGTCATTCCATAAACCAAACGAACTCTCATTTTATAAGTGCCTCCAGTTGTTGTAGGTGGAACCGTAAATGTAAATGCTCCTGTTGAACTACTACTTAAGTTTGCTAAAGTAGCAACCGTTTCGCTTGCTTCAAATATACCATTTTGATTGTAATCAATCCATATTCTAACGTTTTCTGAAGCGGAGCTATAATTGGTAGTTACATTTCCTGAGTAAGTGTTTCCTGGTAATAAGGAAGCAGACATCGTAGGAGAGTAATCATGATAACCCGCTGGTGGACAAGGTGTATTTAAATTATTAATACCCGGTGCTATTTCTCCAACCAAGATAAAGTTATTGATGTTATCTGAACTACATCCATAAGTGTAGGAAGGCTCACAGTAACATGATGTTACTGGTGCTATCGTTACCGAATGCACATCAGTAGTATCTGACAAGTTACTATTTGTACATGTTACAACGACTCTATAATCCATTGCATTTGTAATCCCAGCTACATTAGTGTAATTCGCTGAGTTTACTCCGGCAATAGTCGTCCAATTATTTAGACCTAAAGGTGAGGATTGCCACACATAAGTAATCCCTGTTTCCAGAACAGGATCTAAATTCAATGCAAAAGCAGTAGAAGGACAAATACTACTTGGTCCTTGAATAGTATCTACATTTGGAATTCCAGTACATGGAGTTCCTTGTATAACTTCAAATTCATAATCTTCGGCTTCTCCATAACTAGCTGAACTACAAGCGTCAAAAGTTGTAGAATTTTCTACTACTCTTACTCTCATTTTGGTAGCTCCTACCATAGCTGTTGATGGTACCATGAAACTAGTTTGATAAAAGGCTCCAGTAGCTACAGTAGTTGCTGAAGCACCAACTAATTCAGTTGCTTCAAAAACTCCATTTTGATTCCAATCTACCCAGATTTTAACACCACCTGCATAATTAGCAACATCCACTTTAATATCAATCATGTTAGAATGTGCAGCAGAAGCAGAGTGAGTTGCGCTATAATCAGTAAATCCTAAACCATCTAATTGAGTACAACCAGTTCCAGTATTAGAAATATTGGTAAGCCCTAAAGTAGTAGTTACTCCTCCAACTTGTGCTCCATTATTACAACCAATAGTGTAAATAGGAGTACAATGACAGTTTAAGCCAGGTAATAAAGTAACCGACACTACATTTGAAGTATCTGATAAATTACTATTAGTACAAGTCACAATTAATCTAAAGTCAGTTGCAACCATTATTCCAGCACTTACTGCATAATCAAAGTTAGTTGCACCAGTTAAATTCGTCCAAGTATTTAAGCCAGCAGGAGATTGTTGCCATTGATAAGTGATTCCTAATGCAGCAATTTCATTCCCTTCTAAATCAAAAGAAGTAGGTGGACAGATACTGCTAACTGTACTCACTATTCCAGCAACTGGTATACCTGCACAAGCCAAAGGCGCTTCAACGATACCAATATCATCAATAGCCATGTCGCCATAGAAACTTGCTTTCTTAACAGATCTGAATTTCACTTGAATCGTTCCTGTATATCCTTGTAATGGAATCATTTTTTTCAACCAAGGATCTGTAGCTGTAGTTTGTTGTTCTCCAATTATACTATCTACTATAGTCCAAGTAGTGCCATCTGACACTTCGATATATAAATCACCTTGACTAGAACCATACATATGGTAATAGAACTCTAAAGCAGGTACATTCAATGGAGTAACATCTACCAAAGGAGTTAACAATTCAGCGTTAGCATCAGTTGCTCCATATGATGCTTCTGTATAGAAATATTTGGTGCCACTATATGCAGAAGAAGGACCTGTATTAGAAGATGGAGTAGTACCTGTTCCGCTCACATTCCATGCGTACACAGAACTTGAATACACTGGATTTCCAGTCCAACATCCTGTAATAATAGAGTTTGTAGCGGTACCTGTTTGCGCTTCTACATCATAAAATCATGGGGCCATTTCGGTAACACATGGAGTGGTAAATGTAGAAGAAACAGACCAAGAACTTTTACTACTAACACTACAAACCGAACGCACCCAGAAATAATATTGGGTCGAAGGAATTAATGAAGTTAAACCTGCAGAAAGAGTTGCCGATGTTCCAGAAGGAGTCGTGCTTGCTGTAGGTAGGGTATTTGTCGTACTATAATAATATTCATAACCCGAACCTGGTGCAGGAGTTGGTGCTGACCACGAAACTGTTGCACTTGTAGCTAATACATTAGTTACTGTAAGAGCAGAAGGTGGTAAACAACTTGGCGCTTCAATGATACTAATATCATCTATAGCTCCGTCACCATAATAACTCGTCTTCTTAATAGATTTGAATTTCACCTGAACGTTACCAGTATACCCAGTTAAAGGAATTAATTTCTTTAACCATGGATCAGTTGCAGCAGTTTGTTGTTGTCCAATCAAACTATCCAAAACAGTCCAAGTTGTACCATCAGAAACCTCAATGTATAAATCCCCCATAGTGGAACCATACATATGATAACAGAACTCTAATACTGGTACAGATAATGGAGTAACATCCACAATAGGTGTTAATAATTCTGCTACTGCATCGACTGCACCATTAGAAGCTTCTGTATAAAAGTACTTTGTACCACTACGTGCTGAATTTGGTCCTGTAGTTGACGATGGAGTTGTTCCTGTACCACTAACGTTCCAAGCGTAAACTGAAGATGTATACACTGGATTTCCAGTCCAACAACCCGAAATTACTGAGTTAGTAAGCGTACCTGTTTGTGCTTCGACATCATAAGTCCAAGGAGCTGTTTCAGCTGCACAAGGCGTTGTAAAAGTTACAGCAGAAGACCAAACACTGATGTCATTACTACTACAAACTGAACGCGACCAGAAATAATACTGCGTAGAAGCGGTAAGACTTGTTAAGTTTACAGAAGCAGTTGCCGAAGTCCCAGAAGGAGTCGTGTTTGCTGTAGGTGAAGTATTTGATGTACTGTAATAAAATTCATATCCTAAACTTGGCGCAGGAGATGGTCAAGTCCATGAAACCGTAGCACTTGTAGCTAATAAGTTAGTAGCAATTAAAGTGTTTGGTGGAATACAAGTAGGTGGAGGTAAAACATTTACCATATAATCCTCTGTTTCGGCATACGTATTTGCTACTGAACAAGGGATTAAGTTTTCACCAAGTTGGTTATAAACATACTGTACTCTCAGCCTATATGTTCCAGGATTATTTGGAACTAAAAATGGAGGGAAGCTAACAGTAGCAACACCCGTAAGTGAAATCGTAATAATTTCATTATTTACAGGAGTGTATTCATACACTACTTCATCACCACTTATATAAGAAGTGCTGGTCCCATTTGTTATTGCATTCGATGCAAATGGTGGGATATTAGAGGACGAATAATTATTTCCATAAGTGGAAGTATTACCCGCATCTGTAAAAGGGAGAGTTGTAACCACCAAGGGATTTATACAAGTCTCACCAGGCGTTTGAGCGTGTAATGGTTATGCCGAACATCAACGATGTTAAGAACAACATACTCAAAATAGATGTAAATGTTTTCATGATTTTAATTTAATGTTAAGATTCAAATATATGCTTAAATTAAATAGGAAAACATGTTTTTTTTAGTCTCAGAAAAATAAATATTGAAATAATTCTAATGCATTTTAAGACGCTTTTTATAAACCTTTAATTGACAACGATTTGTTATTAAAAATAATAGAATATAGAAAAACTCAACAAGAAAAAAATATTTAAACCACACAAATATTCGTGGGATTTTAAATAAATTAGAATTATTAAATCATTAAATAGTTTGCTTTTAATGCAAAACTACTTTTGAAATCATTCGAAATCTATTGTGCTAGTAAAGAGGAAATCAGCGTTTATTTCTTAAAAACTTAAGGAATAAAAAAAAGCTGTCACGAATTTTGCGACAGCTTTTTTATTATTTAAATTAATTTATAAATTAATTATTACCTTCTTTTTTTGCTTGGTCAGACTTACTTCTTAATCCACCACGTCCTTCTTCCGCTTCTTGTTGTTTAGCTTGGTCAGACTTGCTTCTTAATCCACCACGTCCTTCTTCAGCTTCTTGTTGTTTAGTTTGATCAGACTTGCCTCTTAAACCACCTGGCTTAGGAGCTACTTCTGGAGCATCATCATGTTTCACTTGATCTTGAGAAGTACTTGGTTTAGTTGTAGTACCTGCTGATGGTTTTTTAGTACCAGATTGTGTAGCAGAAGTTCCTTCTAATTTCGCTTCTTCTAATAACAATGAATCTTCAATTAATTGCAATGCAGCAGCAGCAGAGTCTTCTTCCCATTGTAAGATTGAATCTAATTGCTCTTGAGTATAACCTTCTTCCTGTTCTGCGTTACCACCACAAGAGATAAATCCTAAAGTTGTCAATGCAACACCAAATGCTAAGAATCCTTTTTTCATAATCGTTTTTTGTTTTGTTTATTTATAAATGTAAAAATAATACCATTTTTAGATAAAATAAGAAATCAGACAGAATATATTCTTAAATACTTGTTTATTGTTTGATAAACTTACGCTGAATAGCCTTTCCATCTGAAACTATATTAATGAAATACATTCCTGAGCTCAAAAAGTTCAATGAAACACTCCATTGTGTATCATAAACTTGTGTTGCATCCACAGGAATCATCTTTCCTTCAATGGTCCACACTTCGACTCTAATATCATTCAAAGGTTTATCTATGGTAGCAATATAAATATAATCTTGAGCGGGATTAGGGAAAATCTTCCACTTAAATGCTTCTAATTCTTTTAAAAACACGGGATCATCTTTATCACATAATTCTTGATCTCCCCAAACACATTCTACAAATAAAGGATAATCTACAAATGGATTTCTATTCCCTTGTATATAATATATGCCATTATTTCTATCGACTTCTTTATCACTCACTGGATCTTGCCTATGCCAATCTAACAATAAACTCACCGTCCAAGGTCTTAATTCTGCTCCCATAGCATTAGGAAAATCACTTTTCCAAGGAGGTCCATCTTCACCATAATACCTTGTGGACATATAAAAATAGGTTCTGGCTAAGTCACCTTTATATTCATCAATAGGTTCGAAATATAAAGTAGCTTCTGCACCTCCATATCCTCCATAGTTAGCCACAGGATCCCCAGTGCCAAGTTTAGAACCATTTGAAGAGGTCCATGTCGCCTGAGCAACGACACCATAAGGAAAATTACTTCGCTTAGCATTCACTTCACGATCTACAGGATACATATGATGCATGTCAGAATTCATGGGGTATTGTTGTCCACCAAACCAAGTTCTTGGCCAAGAGTGTTCTCTATTAAAACAATATCCTTCTGTATTAGGACCACTACCTCCACATTGATGTCCACCACTTGAAATTGAACCAAAGTCAAAAGTATAAACTGGAGTGCCACCTGGAATGTCTGTATAAATATCCCAAACAGTTCCATCTGGTTTTTTATCTAAAGTTTCAAAATGTCCCCAAATCGAGCCATAAGAAACATGGTAATGGCCATGTTTAATAATACTATTTAATTTCACCTTTAAATTCGTACCCACTAATCCCACTGCTTCTTCGTAATAATGATTTGCTAAAGTATCTATTTCTTGAGCAGAATAGGGATCATAATGATCTGTTTGAGCTACAGCATTTACATGAATTTGAAAAAAACTATAAGTCAACAGACCAATTATCTTAATAAACCTCATTTTTATATTTATTTACATATAATAATATCACTAATCCAACAAAACTAATTAATTAATTTCCAAAAACTGATTATATCTGTTAAATTTGCGAACCAAGTATAATTAAAACAGATAATCTATGAACTTAGAATTTAATAAACAAGAGGATGAAATGAAATTATTATGGAGCGACGTCAAAAGAAAAGCTGCTGTAATAGAGAAGGGGGGGAGTGAGAAAGCCATCAAAAGAGCAAGAGAAAGAAATAAATTAACGCCAAGAGAACGCATTGAGTTTTTAATAGATAAAGATTCCAGATTTACAGAGTTAGGTTTGTTTGCAGGGTATGAAATGTATGAAGCTGAAGGTGGTTGTCCTGCAGGTGGTACAGTGGGTGGAATAGGATATGTTTCTGGAAGACAATGTATGATCATCGCGAATGATTATACAGTTAAAGCAGGTGCATGGTTTCCAATCACAGGTAAGAAGAATTTAAGGTTACAAGAGATTGCCATGGAAAATAGATTGCCCGTGATTTACTTAGTAGATAGCGCTGGCGTTTTCTTACCAATGCAAGATGAGATATTTCCAGACAAAGACCATTTTGGTCGTGTGTTTAGAAATAATGCTCAAATGAGTGCAATGGGAATTACTCAAATTGCAGCAGTTTTAGGAAGTTGTGTAGCTGGTGGCGCGTATTTACCAATTATGAGTGATGAAACTTTAATGGTAACAGGAAATGCATCTATCTTTTTAGCAGGTCCTTATTTAGTAAAAGCTGCTATTGGAGAAGATACAGATCAAGAAACATTAGGAGGTGCTGCAACACATACTGAAATCAGTGGAATTGCAGATTATAAATTCGATACGGAACAAGAGTGTTTGGATCAAGTGAAAAGAATCGTTGATAAGTTAGGATCTGAAGAAGAAGCTGGATTTAATCGTAAAGAAGCTGCATTACCTACAAAAAATCCAGAAGAAATTATGGGTTTGGTATCCGTTGATAATTCTAAGCCATACGATGTCGTTGAAGTGATAGAAAGAATGGTGGATAATTCAGAATTTGATCAGTTCAAAAAAGATTACGGAAAAACTATTGTTTGTGGATACGCAAGAATCGATGGTTGGGCAGTAGGAATTGTTGCAAATCAAAGAACGATTACTAAAAATGCACAAAATGAAATGCAAATTGGTGGGGTCATTTATAATGATTCTGCCGATAAAGCTGCAAGATTTATTCAAAACTGTAATCAAAAGAAAATCCCTTTAGTTTTCTTACAAGATGTTACAGGTTTTATGGTTGGTAGCAGAAGTGAACATTCAGGTATTACAAAAGATGGTGCTAAAATGGTCAATGCAGTAGCTAATTCAGTAGTTCCTAAAATAACAATAGTTATTGGAAACAGTTACGGTGCAGGAAATTATGCTATGTGTGGAAAAGCTTATGATCCTAGATTCATTTATGCTTGGCCTAATGCAAAGATTGCAGTAATGGGTGGTGCTCAAGCAGCAAAAACATTAGCTCAAATTCAAATCTCTTCAATGAAAAGTAAAGGAGAAGAAATTGATGAAGTTGCTCAAAAGAAAATTTCTGATGAAGTGAAAGCAAAATACGATCGTCAAACGACCGCTTATTATGCAGCTTCTCGTTTATGGGTAGATGAAATCATTAATCCTGTAGAAACACGACATTATATTTCTGAAGCTATTCTGGCAACTAATAATGCGCCGATAGAAAAAGAATGGAAAGCAGGTGTTTTTCAAGTTTAAATAAAAAAGAATACAAATATGCCACTTATAACATTATAGGTGGCATATTTATGAATGGATTTACAATATGAAAGCATTTAAAACACTTCTATTATTCCCTTTGATGTTAAGTGTCCTTTGTTTTCAAACATCGGTCACAGCGAATGATAGTTTGGTTTTAAAAAATGTTGACTTTCATGGCAGTTTTAAAACTCAAATCCCTATACTCTTTCGCGCAATGAAGCCCATAGAAGAAGGAATGAAAATCGCGATAAGAGATACTGCAATGCTTCAAAATGAAATCTATAAATTATTAAACAACACTGAATTGTTTAATGATATTAAAATTGAAGGTTCTGTTGTTGAAACAGACTATTATTTAAATATTGGATTATGGGAACGTTTCCCGATCATCCCAGAAGGAGAGGTGAGTTTTGCTGATAGAAACATCAATGTATGGATGAAAGAAAGAAACTTTGACCTAAGAAGAATCAATATTGGTGTCGGAGCGACTCATCATAATTTTTTAGGCAAACAGCAAAAGATTGGCTTATTTCTTCAAGCTGGATATACACCGAAAATCAGCATAAAATATGAGAATCCATATTTAGATAGACATAAAATCCATGGTTGGGGTTTTCAATCCTCTTGGTCAGCTAATAAAGAATTGGCTGTTGCGACCGATGACCATAAGTTAGTCTTTTATAAAAATGAAGATTATTACATTTACCAACACTTTGAAGGACTTCTTTTTTATCAATACAAACCTGATAATACTTTAGAAATACAAGTCGCTTCTGGTATAGATTGGGAGAAATATCACGATGAGGTATTTGAAAAAGAAATTGATTTTATGTTTCCTAAACAAAATGAATATTGGACTTGGAAAAATAGATTGAAACTTTCTTATAATAAGGTGGATCATTGGAATTATCCATTAAAAGGTTGGAGGACAATTTTGGAAACTACTTTCCATATTCCTTTAGCGAATCAAGAGTTTCATTGGCCTGTATCTGCTCAATTTGATTATTATCTGCCTTTATCTGACAGATGGTACTTATCTGTGATTCAACGCGTTAAATGGAACGTCAAACAGGGAAAAAGTTATCCACTTCAACAAAACTTAGGTTATGACCAACATTATCTTCGAGGTTTTGAAAGTTATGTATTTGATGGACAAGGGTTTTATTTAGCTCGTCAGAATATCAAATTTTTACTTTTAGATTGGCAGTATCCATTAAATTGGAAATATTTCGAAACGATTCCTTTAAAGATTTTTGTAAAAGCCTTTGCTGATCAAGGTGTATATTGGGACAATCCATTATTAAGTAGAAGTCTATATAGTGAACAAGCGCTATATAGTTTAGGTTTAGGTTTTGATATTTTAACGCTCTACGGATTGAAGTTCAGAATAGAGTATAGTTTGAACAACTTAATGGATTCAGGAATAAATTTCCATAGAAGTGGAGAATAACCTATTTTTGCAAAATGCTAATAGCCTTATATAATCGAAATTTTGAGGAGGATAAACTTCCGATGATTTTACAATTTATTCACATATTAGAAGAACAAGGAGTAGATTTGATCATCTTTAAGAATTTCTATGACAGGTTGGAATTTCATCATACTTTTAAAAAGCAACCTCAATTTTTTCAATCACATAGAGATTTGCCTTTCCAAACAGATTTTTTTGTAAGTTTTGGTGGTGATGGAACGATGTTGGATGCTGTTCGATTTGTAGGTAGTGCCAACATTCCTATTATGGGTGTCAATTTAGGAAGATTAGGTTTTTTAGCGGACATTCAATCTAACGAAATAGAATATGCTTTTAAAGCTATTCAACAAGGCGCTTACAGCATTGATCGTAGAACGTTGATTCATTTGGATTCTAACATTCCTTTATTCGGTGATCATCCATTTGCATTAAATGAGATTACTTTACATAGACAGGATTCTTCTCAGATGATTAAAATCCACACTTATATCAACGGCGAATTTTTAAATACTTATTGGGCAGATGGATTAATCGTAGCAACGCCGACTGGAAGTACTGGATATTCATTGAGTTGTAATGGACCTCTAATTTTCCCACAGACTTCAAGTTTTGTGATTACACCGGTAGCACCACATAATTTAAATATTCGTCCATTAATTGTACCTGATGATTCTGTAATTACTTTTGAAGTCGAAGGTAGGAGTACGCACTTTCTATGTACTTTAGATTCTCGAATGGAGTTAATTACAAAAGATGTTAGTTTGGCAGTTAGAAAAGAAACATTTACGATACCTTTAGTTCGATTACACGATCATAATTTCATGAGAACTATTCGAGAAAAATTGAATTGGGGTATAGACAACAGAAATTAAAATTAAACAACAATCATTAATATTTTAAAGCGTAGAATATGAAAAAGAGTAGCATTATAATCATAGTCCTTTTAGGCTTATTACTAATTGGTGGCTGTCAAGGCTGCGGAACTTATAATAAATTGGTAGGACTCGATGAAGAAGTCAACAATGCTTGGGGTAATTTACAAAATCAATATCAACGTCGTGCGGACTTAATTCCAAATTTAGTGGGAACAGTAAAAGGTGCTGCTGACTTTGAAAAAGAAACTTATGTACAAGTAGCTTTAGCACGTGCTGGGGAATTAAAGCAAAAAGTGGAAAATTTATCTGCTGATGATTTAACACCTGAGAAGTTAGCTGAGATTCAAGAGGCTAATGCACAATCTCGTCAAGCTGCGAATACGATGATTAATGTTATGGTAGAACGTTATCCTGACTTGAAAGCCACACAAAATTTTCTTTCCTTACAAGATCAGTTAGAGGGAACTGAAAACAGAATTACGATGGCTCGAAATGAGTATAACAATATTGTAAAAACTTATAACACAACCATTCGAAGATTCCCAGCTACTTTATATGCAGGTTTCTTAGGATTTGATAGAAAAACAATGTTTGAGGCTGAAGCTGGAGCAGAAAAAGCACCAGAAGTTTCATTTTAATTTAAAAAAAATGGCTCCATTAAAGAAAAACAAAACACTTAAAACCTTTTTATCTCAAGAGGAAGAAGAGCATGTCGTTCAATGCATACAAGAAGCAGAAAGAAATACTTCCGGAGAAATCAGGGTGTATATTGAAACCAACTGCGTTCATGAAGATGCCATGGATCGTGCTAAAGAAGTGTTTGCAACTTTAGAAATGGAACAGACACTATTCAAAAATGCAGTCTTAATTTACATTGCTTTTGAGGATAGAAAATTAGCCCTTTATGGTGATGAAGGGATTTATACTCATACAGGTGGACCAACGTATTGGGAGGAGATATTAAAAGCTTTGAAAACAGCTTTTCGTGAAGGAGATTATGGAAAAGGTACCGGTGATGCTATTCTTTCCATTGGTAAATCTTTAAGCAAATACTTTCCTTACGATCAAAAAGGAGAAACAAACGAACTGCCTGATGATATTGTTTATGGAAAATAATTAAAATTTAGTGTTACAAAAAACCAGAAAATATATTCTATTTATAATAAGCAGTTGCTTGCTACTTCTCTGTAGTACGCAACTGCTTTTTGCACAATTCCCAGATCCACCTAATCCACCAAGGTTAGTAAATGATTTGGCAGGTGTATTAAACAAATCTGAAAATAGAAATTTAGAACAACAGCTTTTACAACTTAATAATCAAACCAGTAATGAATTGACCATTGTTTCCGTTAAGAATCTACAAGGTTATGATGCCAATCAATATGCAAGTGAATTAGGAGATCGATGGGGTGTAGGTAAAGCTAAAACGCAAAATGGCGTACTTATTTTAATATCAATTGAAGATAAGAAAATGGCTATTGCAGTGGGCAGAGGTTTAGAAGGCGCTATTACAGATTTAAGAGCTGGAAGAATTATCAGAGAAATCATGGTACCTGCTTTTAAACAAGGAGATTACTATGGAGGTTTAAGTAGTGCTTCAACTGTTTTAGGGGAGATGATGACGGGAGAATATAATGAGCAAATCAATGGGGAGGAAAACAAATCACATGCTGCACCTTTAATCATTTTTGTATTATTGTTTTTAGTACTCATCTTTATCTTCGCCGGAAAGGGTGGAGGAGGAGATCAAAACAATCATGGAAAAGGACCTCACAGTAGAAACCCAAACAACCCAAGTGGTGATATACTTACTGGTATATTATTAGGTTCTTTACTAGGCGGTGGAAGAGGCAGAGGCGGCTTTGGTGGTGGTTTTGGAGGTGGCGGATTCGGAGGAGGATCTGGAGGCTTTGGCGGATTTGGTGGCGGTGGTTTTGGAGGTGGTGGTGCTTCAGGATCTTGGTAATTTCATTTCTTTGAATATTTGTTTATCTTAGTCAGATATATAAACATTCTATGAAGAAAATTGCGTCAAAAGATATTTATCTGATTCCTTTTACGGAAGAATTCATTCCCTTATTCCATGAGTGGCGAAATAATATGGATGTCATTGAATTGGCGAGTCCAGTTATAGAGCAATACACTTTAGAAGAAACTGTTTTATTTGTAAAACAAGCCATGTTAAGTGCTTCTGATGGGGAGCATTTTATCATCATGCACAGCTTGAAAGATAAAGCGATAGGTTACGTAAGTATTATCAATATCGACTTCGATAATTTCTCTGCAGACTGTATGATTGAAATTGGAGATGCTGCTTATTGGGGTAAAAGCTATGGAAGTATGGCCATGGAAGTTATCATGGAATATGTTTTTAAAGAACTAAATCTTAATCGTTTAGGATTGCAAGTATTTGATTTTAATGAAAGAGCTTTGAAAATGTACAATCGCTTAGGATTTACAGAAGAGGGTAGAAGAAGAGAAGCAGTATGGAGATTAGGGGATTACTTTGATATTGTCTTGATGAGCATGTTAAGGAATGAATACAAAGCCAAAAGCTTACCACTTAATTAATTTAACGAATCATGAAACCCTTTCCAATAATCATATTGTTACTATTCACACTGAGTTTTATGAGCTGTGAGAAGAAATACAAATGTGTTTGTAAGAATAAAAGTGGTTTTAGAGTATATGAAGAAGACTTTACACAGTATGATGAAGAGCGGGCAAAAAGATATTGTGAAAATCTCAATACTGAATATGAAGAGGTTTTAGAATTCGGAACATGTAAATTAAGATACACAAACTTATAAAATTCAACTACCTTCTTTAATAAACATTTCTATGTCAAATTTGACTTCTTTAAAAAGATTTCATCTGATCATCAATAAACTGAGGAAAAAACCAGCTGATTTTAAAGAAATTTCAGACTATTTGGCATTAGAGTCAGAAATACAAGGATTGAATTTCAATATTTCAATACGTACTTTTCAGCGAGATGTCCATGATATCTTATCGCTTTATGGTTTTGAGATCAATTATGATAATTCCGAAAAAGTATATTATTTGAAATCGGATGAAACTTTTGATTTCACACAAAGAATCTTTGAGACTTTCGATACATTTCATGCCTTACAATTGTCTGAAAGAATTTCTAATCACATCCATTTTGAGAAGAGAAAACCATTAGGCACAGAAAACTTAAGTGATATTCTGAGTGCCATAAAAAACAAGTTTCAGATCGAATTTACATATGAGAAGTTTATCGATGACGATGTAAGTGAACGTCATGTCGCGCCTTATGCATTGAAAGAGTTTAAAAACAGATGGTATATTTTAGCAGAGGACTATAAAGATCGTCAAATTAAAAGTTTTGCATTAGATCGCTTATCTAATTTAAAAATATTAAGAGAAATATTTGATCTTCCATCAGGTTTTGATATACAGAAACATTATGAAAACTGTTTTGGTATAATTCGACCTGAAGGAGAAGTCTTAGAGGATATTATATTATCCTTTTCACCGGTGCAAGGAAAATACATTAAATCCTTACCACTACATGAGTCGCAAGAAGTTATAATAGACAATCATGAGGAATTTCGGGTGAAACTAAAGTTATATATTACTTTTGATTTTGTGATAGAGTTATTATCATACGGCGATCGTTTAAAAGTATTAGCACCTGAAAACCTAATCGGTCAATTAAAAGCAATCTATTCAAATGCTTTGAAGTCATATAAATAAAAATTCGCTTATAGAGGATTAACCTCATACAATTATAATTATTAAATACCTGCCAGCTACGACACCATTTGGCGTGCCTGGTATTTAAATTTGTGTAAACTCACCACACAATTATAATTACACAAATGAAAACAGCAGCAAAAATTCAGTTTTTAAATGAAGAATTAAAAAGAGTCAGAGAACTAAAAAGTATCAAAATTTCCAAATTGTTTTTTGATATAGGATCTACCTATGAAGCGAAAGAAGCACAAATTTTAAAAGAACTTAAAGCTTTAGAGAATAAAGAAGCTGATGATTAAACTTAAATGTTCTAAATTTGCGCAATGAAAATCAAGTTTTCAAATTCAAAGAAGTTTCTCATATTTCTATTAGGACTTCTTAGCGCAATAGGTCCTTTTTCCATCGACATGTATCTGCCTGGCTTCAATTTTATAGCTGAAGACTTGAGCACATCCATTGATAGAGTACAATTAAGTTTAACCAGTTTCTTTATTGGTATTGCTTTTGGACAATTGATTTATGGTCCAATTATGGATCGCTTTGGTAGAAAAAAACCATTGATGATAGGTTTGTTTATTTATATTCTATCCTCTGTTTTATGTGCTGTGGCTATTAATGTAGAAGCTTTAATAGCGCTTAGGTTTACTCAAGCTTTGGGAAGTTGTGCAGGAATGGTAGCTGCAAGAGCAATGGTTAGAGATTTTTTCAAACCTTACGAAACGGCTAATGTCATGTCTTTATTGATGTTAGTCATCGGCATTTCACCAATTATTGCACCGACATTAGGGAGTTTAATGATACAACTAGGTGATTGGCATTATATTTTTTATGTATTAGCCGGCATCGGAATTACCATCGCTTTATTAGTTCATTTTTTTCTAAAAGGAGCTAAAGGTCCTGATCAAACTATTTCATTAAAACCGAAATACGTTTTAAAACAATATCAACAAGTTATTAGCCTCAAGCAATTCATCATATTTGCATTAGCCGGAGGTTTTGCAGCTTCTGGTATGTACGCTTATTTGTCAGGTTCTCCATTTGTTTTGATGGAATTATACAATTTTAATGAAGCTCAATATGGATGGGCATTTGCTTTGTTAGCAAGTGGACTAATCATTGCTGCTCAATTAAACAGCTTGGTTTTACGTTATTATGATAGTTTAACTATTGCACGTTGGGCTTCCTTTTCACAATTGATAGTGGGCTTGAGTTTAGGAATAGTTGGCGTCATGGATATTCAAAATGTGTATTTATTATTAGGTTTGTTATTTTTATACCTGTTTTTTCAAGGTTTTGTTTTCCCGAACACCTCAGCGGTGTCTTTAAATCCTTTTAAAAGATTAGCCGGTTCAGCATCTGCTTTAATGGGTTTTTTACAATTATTTATCGGTGCTATAACCTCAATGGTAGTAAGCATATTCCACAATGGCACTCAAGCACCTATGGGCATTACCATGGGAGTAGTGACAACCTTGGGTTTTATCATGTTATGGAGTTATCGCCCAAAAGTATTGTTAGAAGATGTGTATTAAGAGTCATATTTTAATTATTTTAGCAATAGAACAGCAATAGTTATGAAATATATTCCTTTTAGTATCTTATTTTTTCTTTGCAGTTTGACTACTTCTATGGCTCAAACAACTTTATTTGAGACCTATAAAGACAATGCAAATCGAACCTTCTTTGGAGGACCCATTTTTGGATTAAATGCTACACAAATTGACGGAGATGGTTATGGCGGTTATGACAAAACGGGTATATATGCAGGTTTAGGATTGACTTTTTATATCAATCGACAATGGGGAATTGATTTTCAAATGCTTTATTCAAGAAAGGGGAGTATCGATAGAGGAGTGATTGATTCTCCGTATAGTGGAACTCAGTTTAGTGATTATTACGCTAAAGTTAATGTTTTAGAAATCCCCGTAAATCTTACCTATCATCATTTTCCAAGATGGGTGTTTTTTGGAGGGCCTGTCTTAAATTTATTAATTTCTGAAGAAGAAGTCTTTCATAGTTTTTATCAACCAGACGATGATTTTAAACCCAATTTCGAAAAATGGTCTTTAGATCTTGCAGTCGGTGTTAGATATAACTTGGTTGGCAATCTTTTTGCACAAGCTAAATTTAGTTATAGTGCAACTCCTATGCGTAGAGTAGAGCATACACCTCTTGAAGTGAATTATGGAAAACATCAATCCAACAATCAATTAAGCTTCGGTTTCCAATACATTTTCTAAATCTAATTCGAATTTTATGTTTTTGAAAAGAAATAATTTCATGTTTGTAATCGTTTTAATCGCAGGATTAGGATTGTTATTGACTTTAGAAAACTGTAAATGCAAAAGTGAACCTGTAATTGAAGAGCAAGATACTGATACTTTTATAGTGGAAGAGGAAGACACAATTCCTGGAGAGAATGATATTATGTTAACTTACCAACCTGAATTTGCTTTTATTTACTTAGAATATAATGAAGAGTTAGGTGTAGATGAAATAATCATTCAAAGACAAGTTGATGAGACGGCTAAGCCGGATTTTATAAAAGAACAACTTAACTTCACCTACCCAACAGTTCAAATTTCTCGCATTGAACAAAATCAAGATATAATAGAAGTTTATATTGACGACGCAAGTTACTTAACGCAACAAATGGGCAGTTATGGCGCTGATGAATATCTTTTGCATGCAGTGTATGCTTTCACGAGTTTACCTGATATCAAAACAGTAAGGTTCAAATTCAAAGAAGGTGATCATGCAGAACCAAGAGATTACACCAGAGCAGACTGGAACTATCCTGTGAAAGAGTAGTATCCAAAAATTGAAAAGTGAGTGGGCTTACATCTAAGACTTAAATTCCATTTGCTGTTAAAATCTGTTCGACTTCCCGTTTCCATATCTCATAAGTTTTATCAGAAAAATGAACACCATCTTTAATTGCAAATTTGGGTATAAGCACATCATTATCAGATATGAAAGCATTTAAATCTATCCATGAAATCTGTTTGCTCTTTGCTAACTGAATGATTTTATCATTGAGTATTTTGATATTTTGATTCCTTCTGCCTTTTATTTTAGTGGCTCTTTCGGCAGTTATATATGCTATGGTATTGATGACGGGTATGATGTCATTTTCCATAAGTAGATCCACAATTTCGGTTAGATTTTTAATGATCAACTCATCAGTAACTTTCTTTGCTATGTCATTGATGCCCAACTCAATAAAACATATTTCAGGGTCCACACTTAATACATATTCCATTCTTGCTAAAATTCCCTCACTTATATCTCCATCGATTCCTCGATTAGCAACATCTGACCTGTCTAATAATTCATCCCAATTCACATTGCCTGTTAACGAACTTCCCAACATGACAATGTTTTTTTGTCGGGTATAAAGAGGATAAAGTGAAGCTTTTGCAACATATTTCGGATTAAATAAATAGTGGTACGCTTCCACGTATGTTTTATGTTTTTGCTTTAAAGTATGCCTTCTTTGCGTGAAAAATATCATCGCAGTCAAGGCAGTAATGATTAATAATATATTTAAAGCTATAGATAACTTGAAAGCTTTTGAAATTTTATTTTTGGGCATAAGAATCAGATTACATAAACAATGATAGTAATTATTTACCTTTCATTAGATTTTATATCATAAATATAAAACTTTGCTTCCGGGTTAAATCTGTTGTCGATGATGTTAGTAATAGAAGATTTTAAAATTCCCAAAGTACCATCCCCGGATTTAAAACCATCAATTTCTTTCCATTTATAATGAACTCTATATTGAACTTCAGAGTTATTTTCAAAAAACAGGAATTGATAGCCTTCAATATTGTAAGCGATAACATTCAAATTGTTATCATTTTGAAGTATGATTTGATAAGTTCCTTTAAATCGTTTATTAGCCAATTCAAACATTTCTATGGTCAAATAATAATGTCCGCAATTCCCTAAAACGCCTATAAATCGTTCTAAAGCGTCTCCGTCTTTTTTAAGCTGTTTAAGAGCTATAATATCCTCTGATTCATATTTTGATTCTTGCAAAGATTCTCTTTCAATATCTAAGACTAGATCTTTAATTTCATTTCTTATTTTTTCACAGGCTGTCAAATCAAGAATTTCATTTTTAAAAGCTACAACAAATTCATTCAGCTGAATATCAAATTGGATTGTGTTCGGATTAGCCAGTAAAGGAACATAGCTTAATAAGAACACAGAGGCTAACAATATTACTGTTTTCATAGGAATGATTTTTAGGGTAAATAAGGTCTTCATGATAATAACAAAATTAAATGAAAATAACCATATTTAAATATTAGTGGCCATTTTGTTACATAAGATATATTATGTTAACTAGCATTATAAGGTGTCTAAAAATGAAGAATGGTCGTATAAACTATAAAGCTTAAATTTGCAACTCTAACTAACATATATGTCAGATAAAGTAAAAGACGCTACTCCTACATCTACTTTAAACCCAATGTCAAAATTAAGAATGACATTAATGGTTTTAGGAGTGATCTTCTTGGCCTTTAATTTAAGAGCGCCTTTAACTGCTGTAGGTCCGGTATTAGGAGAAATCACTCGAGACTTAAACCTATCGAATACTTCTGCAGGACTTTTAACGACTATTCCATTACTTGCTTTTGCTTTCTTGTCGACATTTCTGCCCAGGTTTGCAAAAAAATTGGGCATGGAAATGATTTTGTTGTGGTCGTTGCTTATTTTAATCGCTGGTTTAGTGATTAGGCCTTTAGAAAATTTAACTTACTTATTCTTAGGCGCAGGTTTAATAGGTATTGCTATTACCATAGGAAATGTAATGATGCCTGCATATATTAAAAAATACTTTCCAACAAATACGGGATTACTGACAGGTATTTATAGTGTATCTATGAATTTATCTGCAGCTTTAGCGGCGGGGTTTAGTATCAGTTTAGGAAATTTAACGCAATTAGGATGGAAAGGATCTATTGGTATTTGGGTGTTTTTGGCATTATTTACGTTAATCATATGGATTCCACTAGCCAAGGGAAGTAGACAAAAGGAACAACTAGAAAACTTGCCTACTCCCTCTTCTACTTCAGTTTGGAAATCAAGACTATCCTGGCAAATTGCATTATTTATGGGTTTGCAATCCTTTATATATTACTGCATCATCACTTGGTGGCCTGAAATGTTACAGTCTTGGGGAATGTCTGCAGAAAGATCTGGCTGGATAGTTTCTTATGTACAATTAGCTCAATTACCAGCTACTTTTGTAGTTCCGATTCTAGCCAACAAGTTGAGAAATCAAAAACCCTTGATTACGATTTTAGGTATCTTAATATTAATAGCTCTTGTGCTTATTATTGTTTTCAAAGCTAAATATATTATCTTAGGTTGTATTTTATTAGGTATTAACACTGGTGGGTCATTTTCATTGGCCATGATGTTTTTTGTTTTAAGAACAAAAGATGCTGTAGATGCAGCTGCTTTATCAGGCATGTCACAATCTGTTGGTTACATGCTTGCAGCCACTGGACCGCCTTTATTTGGATTTATTTATCAAATAAGCAAAGTTTGGGAATGGTCATTACTACTCCTTTTTGTAGTGAGTATATTTTTGATAATTACAGGATTTAACGCTGCAAAAAACAAACGTATATAAAGTTAGAATTTATTTTTGTTTGTTTATTTAATATATCTTAATTTTACAAGCTAATATGCATGTTCAGAAATCATGCTAAATACAATTTATTATGAAAAAAGATATTCACCCAGAAAATTACCGCATGGTAGTTTTTAGAGACATGTCGAACGACACCATGTTTTTAACGCGTTCTACTGCTCCAACAGACGAAACCATTACATATGAAGATGGTAAGGAATACCCTTTAATTAAAGTGGAAATTTCTAACACGTCTCACCCTTTCTACACTGGTAAATCAATGTTTATTGATACTGCTGGTCGTATTGAGAAATTCAACCAACGTTACGGAAAAAGAAAAAAATAATATTTTTTCAATTATATTTTATAACCTCTTCTCCTATAAAAGAAGAGGTTTTTTTATTAATATTGTCTATGGATTTTTTCAAACCTACTCCACTAACTATTCAAGGTGTATTCACTTTTAATATTCCTCATTTCAAAGATGAGCGAGGACAGTTTTCGAAATTATTTCATGCAGAGCATTTTAATGATCCTTGCTTTAATGATTTTGAAATAAAAGAAATTTTTTATTCTTTTTCTATAAAAGGAAGTGTTCGAGGCATGCATTTACAACTTCCTCCACATGATCACGCCAAAGTAGTTACTTGTCCTAAAGGTGCTATTCAAGATGTAATTTTAGATTTACGAAAAGACTCTCCTACTTTTGGACAGTTTGAAAGTGTTTTATTAGATGACCAAGAAGGGAAAGCAGTTTATATTCCCACAGGTTGTGCACATGGATTTCAAACATTACACGATAATGCAATGACTTTATATCTAGTGAGTTCTGTGCACGCACCTTCAGCGGATGTAGGTATTCATTATAATTCATTTGGAATGGACTGGCCTTTAAAAATAACTCAAGTTTCAGATAGAGATGAACAGTTTCCAACCATGAAGCAGTTTAAAAATCCTTTTTAAATGAGTGACCTAACTTATAAAATTATAAAGGATCAAAAACAATATACATCCTTAACTCAATCGCATGAGGTGCCTTTGTTTTTCCAAGCACATTGGTTAGATAATATCACAAAAAACCAATGGGAAGGATGGGTTATACTAAATGATCAACATCAAGCTATGGGCATATTAAGCATGCCTTATCAAAAATTACTTTTTTGGAAAACCTATAGAAATCCTATTTTCAATCCTTACAGTGGACCCTACTTTTTTGACAAAAAACTCAATCAAATAAATCATCAAAAAGCTGTTTGGAATACGTTATGGCAAAAAGATAAAAAATATCGATTCTGGATGCATCTACATGGCTACTTTGATCAGCATTTAGTTTTAGAAGATAATATAAAGCATACAAATGACACGAAAGATTCCGAAAGCACAACTTTTAGCTTCCGAACGACTCACCTGCTTTCCTTAGAAGTTACTAATGATCAGCTTTTGAAAAATATGCGTCCGAGAAGAAGAAGCTATTTACGCAGCGCACAAGAAAACTTTAAGGTTGTAGCATTAAAAGAAGGGAATTGGAAAGTTTGGTTAGATTGGTTATCCTCATCCTACACGAAAAAAGGGGATAAAATGCCGTATACCGCTTCTTTTCTAAAACAAATATTTGACAGACTTAACAAAGCGGGGGACCACTCATTATTATTAAGTGCGGTGAATGAGGAGAATGAAACCGTGGCTGTCTTATGGGTCATGTATGATAAACACAACGCTTACCAAATGTGGAGTACGTTTCATGGTGAAAAATCTCAAAATGGCTGCATGGATTTGTTAATTTGGAATGCTTGGGATATATTAAAGACCAAAGGAGTCAAAACTTATGATTTTGAAGGAAGTATGAATCCGGGTATTGCAAGATTTTTCAAACATATGGGCGGTGTGTCACATAATTATTTAAGTATTACACCCCCAACTCATAAAATAATATCATGTCTAAAAAGAATAAAAAACTTATAAATAATATCGTTTTTTCTACAGCATCCAATTGGGAACCTGAAGTAGAAAATAATGATGTAGATACATTAGCTCCAGCTGAACAAAAGTTGAGAGTACGCTATGAAACCAAACATAGAGGTGGTAAAAAAGTAACTGTAGTGGAAGGTTTTATAGGTAAAGATGAAGATTTACAAACTTTAGGAAGAACTTTAAGACAACAATGCGGTGTGGGTGGATCTGCTAAAGATGGAGATATCTTAGTACAAGGAAATGTAGTTAGTAAAGTGGTTGAAATATTAAAAAACCAAGGATATAAACAAACGAAATAAACGAAAATTAAAGATGTTGAAATCTTGTTTACGCTTCTCTTAAGCTTTTTCCTGTTAAGTCTATAAAAACGTCTTCTAAAGTAGCCAATCTTAACTTGGCTTGAGATTCAAAACCTTGTTGAAGCAAGTTGTCAATCAATTGTTCCGGACTGCCCTCCGCAATTTTTTCACCATGATCCATGATGATTAATTGATCACATAAATACTCCGCTTCTTCCATGTAATGCGTAGTTAGAACAACTGTAATACCTTTCTTTTTCAAACCTAAAATCAGCTCCCATAAGTTTCTTCGAGCATGTGGATCTAAACCTGTTGTAGGCTCGTCAAGAAACACAATTTTAGGTTCGTGAATAATAGTAGTAGCAATAGAGAATCGTTGTTTTTGACCTCCGGAAAGTTCTTTGTATTTGGCTTTTGCTTTATCTTCTAATTGTACCCAAGAAAGGACTTCGAAAGGATCTGTTTTTACATTATATAAACCTGAAAACAATTGAATCAGTTCAATTAAATTTAAATTAGGATAAAACCCAGCGGCTTGCAATTGTACTCCAATGATATTCTTGATTAAGGACGTATCTTGATCTAAATCTAAACCATTGATAAAAACCTTACCTGATGTTTTGGATTTAATAGTTTCAATGATTTCTAAAGTTGTAGTCTTCCCTGCTCCATTAGGACCTAAAATCCCAAATATAATTCCTTTTGGCACTTCAAAACTTAAATGATTTACTGCAATAAAGTCATTGTATTTTTTAGTGAGTTTATCAACCTTAATGATCATAAGTAAAATAATTACATGTTAATATAGTTCATCAATAATTGATACCTTAAATCCATATCATCTTTTTCCTCCGTAGTACCAGAAGTATATAGCACTTGATAATCGTAACGTTGAAATGCTGATTTCAGGGCGCTTAAATCAGTACTGTTAGTTTTTAAAATGATTTCTAACTTATCAGCAATATCTGATTGCACAAACTGTTTAACTTGAACATGCAAGACATAAATGTCATTATTTTCACAGATTCGAATGATATTAGAAAGTATAAATTCGTTTTGTGGGACTTTCAATGAAATGATAGCTCCAGGCAACATAATCCCAGATTGATTTACAAAATAATCTAACAAGTCTTCCTTATGAATGATACCTTGATAGACCTCATCTTTGTCCAATATGGGAACTATATTAATTTTATGCTCTAAGATATATTTCGCAACATCATAAGGATGCATGCCTAATAATACAGCTCTTTTGAGATGCATCAGGTCATGGATTTGAGAAAAAGATGTCTTTTTCTTATCAATGAGACTTTCCTCTACAAAATCCAAAGATATTAAAGCTACAAAATGCTGTTGCTCATCTAATAAAGGCAAATACTCTACATTAATATCAGACATTATTTGTTCAGCATCCTCTAAAGTATCTGTCAAACTTAAAGTAGGCAAGTCTTTCTCAATAATATCTAATAAATTCATAATTCTCTTTTTATCGAGACTATTTTTGTTTGGTTAAAAATGCCTCTAAAATTTCATTAAATGCTTGTGGTCTTTCCATCATTGGAGCATGCCCACAATTATCTATCCAAAACAATTCAGAATTTGGCATTAAACTAAGGAACTCTTCAGCAACAGCCGGTGGTGTTACCGTATCATTTTTCCCCCAAATCAAACAAGTCGGTACAGTAATTTCTCTTAATTCATGACTGAGATTATTACGAATAGCGCTTTTTGCTAAACCAATGATTTTAATGGCCTTTAGTCTATTGTTTACGATTTCATAAACCTCATCAACCAATTCTTTTGTAGCCACTTCTGGATCGAAAAACGTTAACTCTGTTTTACGTTTGATATAATCATAGTCACCACGCTTTGGATACGTTTCACCCATGCTATTTTCATAAAGTCCAGAACTTCCTGTCAAAATTAAGGTAGCTACTTTTTCTTGATGCTTAAGCGTATAAAGTAAAGCAACATGTCCACCTAAAGAATTGCCTAGCAAGTGAACTTTATCTAGCTTCATAGCATCAATAAACCTTTGAACGTGTCTTGATAGTGTTCCTACACCCGTTTCCAAGCCCATATCAAACAATGGCAACATCGGTATGATAACTCGGTATGATTTTGAGAAATGAGTAAACAAGTCTTCAAAATTGCTTAAAGCACCAAATAAACCATGAAGCAAAATCAAAGGTTCCCCTTCGCCTTCTTCAATGTACTTGAATTTACCATTCAAGTCTTTAATTTCGTATTGCTCTATTTTAATATCTTTATTCATATAATTTCCTATTAAGAGGGGTAGCTATATAGTAAACAGTTGTAAAAAGTCAAATTAATCAAAACCAATGATTTAATCCAAAACAAACACTATTTATTTTTTCAGTAAAAATAAGTAAGCGTCTGAAATGTTAAGATAACTATATTTTACAAAAAGCATGGTCAAAAATACACAGAATTTTTCTTTTAATAAAAGATAAAATTTAGATTTAATTTTGTAGCTTGAAATAAGAAATATAATATTACATATGCCAGTTGAATATCGTAATCTTTCTGATGAGGAATTAATAACCAAAGTCCAAGACAATAAGGACATGGGTGCGCAAGCTTTTTTATTTAAAAGATATAAGCACATTGTAATGGGAGTTTTAATGCATCATACAGATGATGAGGAAGTTGCAACACAAGGAACGACAGAAGTTTTTCAAAAACTATGGATAGATGCTCAGAAAAATCCTGTGATTTCATTTAAGTCATGGATTCACGATACCACTAAAAAATATGCAATAAAATACTTAAAAGAACATAAAAAACCGATTCCAGCTAACTTAGAAATTAAAAATAATGAATGGGAAAACTATTTAAATTTGCAAAAATTAAATGATTTGAACGTGCAAGCTTTTAAACTTTGTTTAGACTCAATGAGTCCAAACATATATGAATGGATCATGTTGTTTTATAAAGAAGAAAAATCTATAAAAGAGATTGCTTCTCTAAAACAAGTTTCAGATATTATTGTTTTAAAAGAAATACAAGCAGCAAAAAGACAATTAAAAGTTTGCATTCATCAAAAAATTAGTAGATAATTAATATGAATTACGACACTAAAGATTTTTATCAATCTATTTTTGAACAAAGCTCCTGTCTTCGAAAAAGACAAATGTTGGCATTGTTAGAGGATAGATTATTCCCCGAAGAAATCAGAGCAGTAGAAATTCATTTAGCAGATTGTGATTTATGTATTGAAGCTCTTGAAGGCTTAAAGGCTGTTTCAAAACCTATAGAAGAAGCTTTAAAGACAATTCCATTACCTAATTATCCAGAAGTGGAGATTGATAATCAAATTGTTTTCACTCCCCCATCTCCTGTTTTAGATACCTATAAACCTAAAGCTCCCAAGCGTCCAAATTTTCAATGGCAATGGTCTGCAAGTCTTACATTATTAGCCTTTTTAATAATAGGTGGAGTTTTAATTTACTTTTTTGAATACAAACCTAATAAAAACAATACCACACCTCTTTTATCGAATAATAATAATGACCTGGATTATATAGAAAAGAACAATATTGAACCAGATGATCTGATCAACTCTTCTGTTATCAAAGACATTCCTGAAGAAGTACAAAACATACTCTCTTCAACAACAGAAGAAAATGCTCATTCAGATGATAATACTGACGACCTTGTTAGGGATAATAAAGAAGTCGATAATGCTATAGTTACAAATGAGGACCTTCAAAAAACAGAAGAAACTAAAGCAACTATTAAAAGGGAAGAACCCTTAAAAATTGAAGAAAAAGCAAAGGAAAATATCCCTACAAAAACCGAAGTTAAAAAGGAAGAAACTAACGTTGCTTCAAAACTGAAGGAAACAACTACTGATAAGGAAGAAAAAGTCGCAAGCAATCCAAAAACGAAAGATGATGATTTCAACTATGCAATTTCATTTTATGAAAACAAAAGCTATGGTACAGCATTGTTATATTTTCAAGAAGTCTTAAAAAATAAATCACACCCTCGATATTCTGATGCTCTATATTATGCAGCTTTAAGTCAAAACGCATTAGGTAGAAAATCTCAAGTAAAACAATTAGTGAAAGAATTAAAAAAGCATCCAAATCATAATAAATATGACTTAGACACTTTTGATTAATATTTATTGGAGTTCTGTAAGTTTACTTCTCCACGCTTAACTTCGCAAAAGTCAACATTAATCTTCTACTTCCAGCCTTTTCAAACTCTACTGTAGCAATTCGATTATGCATTCCTCCATCGATGTTTACAACCTTCCCATATCCAAACTTTGTATGCTCTACTCTATCTCCTACTTCTATACTATCAGGATCTGAAGGTTCGAAATTTTGAGCTGGAACGTGTTCAAAATCTTCCTTTCTTTTCTTTTGTAAAATTTGTTCTTTAATAGAAGTAGTAGATGTATTATTATCTATAGCTTTACGTGTACTTTTAGAAGTACCATAACGAGCGCTCTTATCATATTTATTATAAGATTCGGAAAACTCATTTGTATTTCTATTAAAGCCACCACCTGAGCTGCCACTTAAACCACCTGAATAATTCATGTCTACATACTCTTTAGGTATTTCATCAATAAAGCGGCTCGGCTCATTAGATACTAAACTACCAAACCTGTATCGAGTATTAGAATGAGTAATCCATAAATTCTCTTCAGCTCTTGTCACTACCACATAAAACAATCTTCTTTCTTCCTCCAAGCTTTCTCTATCAAACAAACTCATGGCTGAAGGGAAAATATTCTCTTCCAAACCCACAGCAAAGACATTCTTAAACTCTAAACCTTTAGAACCATGAATCGTCATTAAACTAACTACATTTTTATCTTCTTCATTGTTATTATCTTGATCAGTCAATAAAGTAATATTTTGTAAATAAGTAGATAAGCTTTTATCCTCTTCTACTTCTCCATCTTCATTTGGACTTTCTACATATTCTTTAATTGAGTTCAATAACTCTTGAACGTTTTCATATCTCGCCATCCCTTCCACACTCTTGTCAGCATATAAGTCTTTAATAATTCCAGATTGCTTTCCTACCTCATCGGCTAATTCATAAGCATTTTTGGAAGTGAGTGACTCTTGAAAATAACGCATCATCAACACAAAATTCTGAATGCTATTTGCCGCGCCTCCAGAAACATTAGTTCCAGATAAATTCTGTATCGTTTCCCACAAGCTGACGTCATTTTGCATACTCGTAAGTGCTAAACGATCTAAAGTAACTTTCCCTATACCTCGTGTTGGATAATTGATAATTCGTTTAAGAGCTTCTTCATCTCTTTGATTGACTACTACTCTTAAATAAGCAATAAAATCTTTAACTTCTTTTCTTTGATAAAACGATAAGCCTCCATAAATTCTATAAGGAATTCCAGCCTTTCGAAGACTTTCTTCAAAAGATCTACTTTGAGCATTAGTTCTATAAAGAATAGCAAAATCTTTATTGTCGTAATGATTTCTTAGTTTTTGTTCTTTTATAGCATCGGCTACATAGCGACCTTCATCATTATCAGTTCTTGTTCTAACTAACTTAATTAAATCCCCTGCTTTATTATCAGTCCATAAATTTTTAGGAATTTGATTTTTATTTCTACCTATAATTTGATTTGCAACATGTATTATGCTTTTCGTACTTCTATAATTTTGCTCTAATTTAATGACTTTTACATTTTCATAATCGTCTTTAAATTTCAAAATATTTTCAATAGTTGCTCCTCTAAACGAATAAATACTTTGAGCATCATCTCCTACTACACAAATGTTTTTATGTTTTTTGGCTAACATATCGACAATTTTATATTGCGCCACGTTAGTATCCTGATACTCGTCAATCATGATATATTGGAACCTCTGTTGGTAATACTCCAATCGGTCAGGATGTTGAGCTAACAACTCATACATTTTCATTAAAAGATCATCAAAATCCATGGCACCATTTCTAAAACACCTCTTAGAATATTCTGCATAGATTTGACCAATCATGGGTTTATTCGCTCGTGCATCTTCACTTCCTATACTCTTATCTTGAATATAATCCATTGGCGGAATCAAAGCATTTTTAGCAGAAGAAATACGGCCATAAACCGTATTCGTTTTATAGATTTTATCGTCTAAATTAAATTCTTTGACAATGGTTTTAATTAAATTCTTTGCATCATCAGAATCATATATTGTAAAGCTAGAAGGATATCCAAGTTTAGGTGCTTCTTGTCTTAATATTCTTGCAAAAATCGAGTGAAACGTACCTATATATAAATTTCTTGATTCGTTATTTCCTAAGATGCTTTCAATACGTTCTTTCATCTCCGCAGCAGCTTTATTGGTAAAGGTTAATGCTAAGATTCTAAATGCATCGACATCATTATTCAACAAATGTGCAATTCTTGTTGTTAATACTTTAGTTTTACCGCTACCTGCACCAGCTACAATCATAACTGGGCCTTGCGTTTGTTCAACAGCAGCTCGCTGATTGGGGTTGAGATCGTTTAAATATGTTGACATAAAACAAAGTTAAGCGTAAAATTGGGATTTTTTAAGTAGTTTGCTTAGTTTATAATGAAAAGCTATGGCAAATGTGAATTAGCAAAAAAATGATTTTTTTGCAGGATTAATTCAATACATTTGCTGAATTCAACCAAAAATTTAATTCGTATAAGTATATTGTCAATGAATCAAACTTATCGCGGTCTAGTTGACCAAACTTTCGATTTTCCTCAAGACGGTTTTGAAATTGTAGATGACTATTTACAGTTTAATGGAGTAGATTTAAAAAAAATAATCGATAAATATGGTACCCCTTTAAAACTAACCTATCTGCCTAAAATTGGACAGCATATCAATCTTGCGAGAAATATGTTTCATAGTGCTTTTAAAAAACAAAAATATAAGGGAGAGTACCATTATTGTTACTGCACTAAGAGTTCTCATTTTTCCTTTATGGTAGAAGAAACCTTAAAGCATGGCGCTCACTTAGAAACTTCTTCTGCCTACGATATAGAAATCATCAAAAATCTATATAAACGAGGGAAAATAGATAAAAAAACACACATCATTTGTAATGGGTTTAAAACGAAAGCTTATACTAGAAATATAGTCAAGTTAATCAATGATGGTTTTGAAAATGTGATTCCCGTTTTAGATAATAAAGAAGAATTACAAGACTATGAAAAATTAGTTAAACGAAATCAGACGATTAATTTAGGTATCAGAATTGCAGCTGAAGAAGAACCTGCATTTGATTTCTATACTTCAAGATTAGGAATTCGTCGTAGAGATATTTTGGAATTCTATATTGATGAGATTAAAGGTAATCCGAAATTCAACCTTAAGATGTTGCACTTCTTTATGAATAAAGGCATAAAGGATGACGTTTACTATTGGTCTGAATTAAACAAAGTAGTTACACTTTATTGTCAACTCAAAAAAGTTTGTCCTGAATTAGACAGCGTTAATATTGGCGGAGGATTTCCTATTAAACACAGTTTGAATTTCGATTATGACTATCAATATATGGTAGATGAAATCGTATCGAACATCATGAACATGTGTAAGAAATACAAAGTGCCAAATCCACACATATTCTCAGAATTCGGTTCTTTTACCGTAGGTGAAACGGGAGCTACAATTTATAGCATTCTTAGTGAGAAGAAACAAAATGATAGGGAGATATGGTATATGATTGACAGCTCATTCATTACTACTCTTCCAGATACTTGGGGAATTGGAGAAAAGTTTTTAATGTTGCCCATCAATTTTTGGGAAGAAGAGTATCAACAAGTAAATCTTGGAGGACTAACGTGTGATAGTCATGATTTCTATACTTCTGAAGAGCATATTAATGCCGTTTTCCTACCTAAAATAGACCAGAATCAAAACGAACCTTTATACTTAGGCTTCTTTCATACTGGTGCATACCAAGATCAACTTTCTGGTTATGGTGGAATCAAGCATTGTATGATTCCTTCACCTAAGCATGTGTTGATTGAAAAAAATGAAGAGGGAGAATTGGTGGATAGTTTGTATGCAAAAGAACAAACTCCTCAAAGCATGTTGAAAATATTAGGGTACAAATAATACTTTTTAAATTAGATATAAATAAAGGGAAGTGAATTGAATTCACTTCCCTTTATTATTTTGTTTTATATAAATATTTTAATAAATACTAAATGCATGTTTGAAAACTTGTGCAGTAACTACTTGTAGTAAAACTTCTTTACCAAACCATTGAGAATACATAATTTCTCTTTGAAAAACATGGATTTCCAAGTCGTTAAATTGTTGGAAACCAATCAACATTTCTGGTTCAATTCTCACTGAAGAACTACTTGCCGATACCGGAATAGTCATAAAATGGTGAATACCCATATCGCTATTTTTAGCATACAAAACAATCTCCATTTCACCTGATTTATTAGAAGGTTGAACTGAAACGTCAGAATCTAAATAAATAGAAAATCCATGATTCGGATTGATATAATTTAATCCTTCCAAATCTATATCTACTTGTAGACGTTTTGAAACCTCAAATTCATCTTCATTACTTTCTTCATTGCTTCCCCATACATCAATGTCCCACGATTCATCAAAACTTAAAGTGGTAAAATCTGCTGCAGTAAATGGAAATGAAACAGTTTTCTCACTAATCACATGTTGCCAATCATCATTCACTTTGATTTTATGCACAAACATTTCGTTTTGTTGCATGTCAAAACTACCGGTCCATTGATTGTTTATTCCTTTTTTATAAATCCATTGTGCAGCAATAGGAGTAGACTCTTGATGAATAAAACTATTTAAAGCTTTCTCTGGATTGCCCAGATTTTCATCCATTTCATTCTTCTTTTTGTTGCATGCTGTTAAGGATAACAATCCTAAAGATACCAATAATATGGTTTTCTGTAATTTCATAATTTTAACATTCACTAAGTCCTAAAGGTATATTTATAGCCAATCCACCATCAGCTGTTTCTTTATATTTTGTATTCATATCTAAAGCAGTTTCCCACATTGTTTTCACGACGGCGTCCAAAGATACAATAGCTTCATGAGGATTACTCTTTAACGCTAATTGTGCTGCGGTTATTGCCTTAATCGCGCCCATAGTATTTCTTTCAATACAAGGAATTTGAACTAATCCACCTACAGGATCACAGGTTAAACCTAAATGATGCTCCATAGCTATTTCAGCTGCTTGCAAAGATTGATTAACATTTGCACCTAAGCTTTCAGCTAAAGCTGCTGCCGCCATAGAAGAAGAAACTCCAATTTCAGCTTGACAACCTCCCATAGCTGCTGATATCGTAGCACCTTTCTTAAAAATACTACCTATTTCGGAGGCAGTTAATAAAAAGTCGATAATTTTATCTTCATCATATCCATCACAAAACACTACATAATACATTAACACAGCTGGTATAACTCCTGCTGCCCCATTTGTTGGTGCAGTCACTACTCTACTAAATGCAGCGTTCTCTTCGTTTACTGCTAAAGCAAAGCAACTTACCCAATCCAAAATATAGGTAAAACTCGGATCATTTTTACGAATGCTTCTAATCCATTCGTCCACATTGGAATATTGTGCGTCTCCAATCAGTTTCTTATTGATATGACTTGCTCTACGCGTAACATTTAAACCTCCTGGTAAAATACCAGGAGTATGACATCCTTGATAAATACAATCTCTCATCGTCTCCCAGATCTTCCAAACCCCTGCACGAGTTTCCGCTTTAGGTCTCCAAGCATTTTCGTTTTCCAATACGATTTCAGAAACATGTAAACCCGTTTTAATGGCCCAATGCGTTAAATCCGCAGCTTTATCGATAGGAAATGACAAACTAATATCTTTATTGGCCACTTCTTTCACACCTTCTTGCTCAACAAATCCTCCACCTACAGAATAATAAGTTGCTGCAATTTCCTCTCCATTATTGAATGAGCACAAAAAGGTTAAAGCATTCGGATGATAAGGCAATGATTCTTGCATAAGAAAAATAATATCATCGTCATATTCAAAAGGGATTTTCACTTTCCCAGCTAATAATAATTCGTGTTGATCTTTGATTTTTTGAATGGTTGAATCTATGGCAGTACAATCAAAGGTAACAGGATCCATTCCCATTAATCCTAAAGCAACAGCAATGTCCGTACCATGTCCAACACCAGTTTTTGCTAAAGAACCATATAACAACACTTGTACGCTTTTAACCTCAGACAACTCTTGGAACTTTTGAATTTCATCTATAAATCTTTCTGCAGCTCTCCATGGACCCAAAGTATGAGAACTACTTGGACCCACGCCAATTTTCAACATATCAAAAACCGAAACAGGATCATGTATTTGCACGTATAAAAAAATTTAAAATTTAAAAATAAATTGAACTAAAGCTATCAATGGAAAAGATATATAGTCTTCATATAAAGACTGAATACCATCCTACATTTTAAGCTCTAAATTTCCTTAAAGATAAGGCTAAAAATGTTAAAACGGAAAGAATAATAGCCAAAGCCGTACCTCCTACAAAAAATGACATCCCCATGTTTTTAAATGCCTCCAAATCCCACTGCTTCCAAACAATAGGCAGTTCTTCTAAGCCAAAAATCCATTGTCCTATCTTTAAACTTAAAAACCACCAAAAAGGAGTCAAGGGAAAAATGGAAATATTAGCACCTATTAAAAACAATCCTTTATTTAATTTTAATAAAACGGCTAAAGGAATTCCTACTAATAATTGAAAACCCCATATAGGAACAATTCCCATAAAGACCCCAAATGTAACAGATAAATTTTGTTTTAAAGGGCTGTCTTTAGGATTATTGAATGTGGTTTTATATAAATATTTCCAAGTATTAATTTTGAAAATACTTTTTGTAAAATTAAGTGGATGAATCCAAAGCAATGCGATCAACGTTAAAAAAGTGTTCAATACACTAATTCTAGTAAAATCTCTAAAAGGTCTAAAATGAGTTACTCTTTCAGAAGGATGTGGATAAAAAACAGTGATGGGCACAGGTCGTATATTTGTTCCTGACCAATAGTTTCGAATCAATACTTCTATTTCAAATTCAAATTTACTACTCCAATATTTCTTTTTTAAAATCGGTTGAATGGGATAAGACCTAAATCCGGATTGTGTATCAGGAAGTCGCAAACCAGTTTGTACCCACACCCAGATATTTGAAAATCTATTTCCAAAACTACTTTTATTAGGCACATTTTCTTGGTTTAAATCTCTAGATCCAATCCAAATTGCAAAAGGATCCTCTTCAATTTTAGATAAAAAAGAGGGAATGTCTTTGATTAAATGTTGTCCATCCGAATCCATGCTAATAGCATGTGTAAAATCTGATTCATTCATCCATTCAAAACCAGTTATTAAAGCTTTTCCTTTTCCTTTATTTTCGGAATGATGTAAAATATCAAACGGAACTTGATCTTTAATTTGATTTAAATAAGCAGTTGTTCCATCAGTAGAACCGTCATTGACAATACAAACTGGAGTCGTAGAGTCTTTCAACTCTTCAATCAACACTTTCAAACTCGATAGATTATTATAAGTAGGAATTAGAATGCCTATTTTTAAAGAGTCGTTTTTTATCATATTGATTTAAGCAGATGTAACTGAATTATTGAAATAATTTCTTATTTTGCTAGTTATTATAGTCTAAATAAGATAATTCATGCAACACAAAATTAAAGATTTTATTGAATTTAAAGCTTTTGGGGTCTGTACTTCTATAGGAGAGCGTTTAGGTATAGCCACTTCAAAGATCAGACTTTGGTTCATTTATCTATCATTTGTGACAATGGGTTCTCCAATTATTATTTATATGGCTTTAGCATTTTTAAGAAATCTTAAGTATTATATTTTATTAGCTAAAAGAAATCCCACTAAGTCTTAAATTGATATCCCAAATAAAGCGCTGATAATGGGGTGTAAAATAAATAAATCTCATCACCTTCGCGCACTCTTTGGAAATCTTGAGCATTGACTTGTATGGTAATTGGTTTTTGATGATAAACATGTAAATAAAAGGTTTGATTAATAGAGACGAATTGTTTTCTATTAATTTGAGAGGTAATTTTCATCTTTCGATTTCTTTTTAAATCCTTTTTATAATCCACCAAAGGGATGTAAATGGTTTTTAATGCAATGACTCCTAATAATAATACTACAAGAGACGAAACAATAATTGCAGAAAGTAAAGTAAATTCTGCAGGTGTAGGCAAACCTCTTTCTTTATAATAGGATTCGGGTTTTATAGCTAAATCTAAAAGAAAATGCAATGCAAATGGCAGCACAACTCCAAAAAACAATATTGCAAGTAAAAACCACTTCCACAATTTTTTATGTTTTTGGATATATTGTTCTATAAGTTCTTTTTCTTGAGATGCCAATGGCCAAAGTTCACCTGGAAAAGTGTTTTTATTCATCTCTAATTTTTAATTTCAATCAAATTTAATCAATTAAGTTTGATAATTATAATCTTCTAACTTATGTATATTAACGCTTATTGTTTCATTTATGAACCTGAAGTAGATTCTTTGCTCGAAGCACAGCAATTTAAGAAAACAAAGTTTCCTGAGTTCCCAGCTCATATCAATAAAAGACAATTAAGACGCGCTTCAACAAGTTCTAAAATGGCCATGTTAGCTGCAAACAGCATTTGGTCATTAGAAAAACCCGAAAAGCCTTTTAGTATTCATATAGGTTCAGGATTAGCGATGATAGAAGATACGACTAAGTTTTTAAATGCATTAGTGGAATATGAGGAAGAAGCAGTGAGTCCAACACAATTCATACAATCCACACACAACACCATTAGTGGTCAAATAGCTATAATGTATCAATGCCACAATCATAATTTTACTTTTTCACAAGGTGGACAGAGTTATGAAGATGCTTATTTAGATGCCGTTTTATTAAGTCATGATTTTCCAAATGAAGAGGTTTTAGTAGCAGGAATAGATGAAATTAATGATTTAGGGTTGAAAATCTTAGAGGATCAAGGATTCTTAAATCAAGATCCACATTGGGCTAGTGAAGGTGCTGCTTTTTTTAGAATGAGTAAGGAAAAAAAAGAAAACAGTCAACTTCAGATAGTCCATCATTTAAGAGGCGAAAAGACAACAATCTTAGAGGAAGTGAAATCTTATGTAGATACTTTAGACTTAAAAGATTTCTTGTTATTAGGCGAAGAGTTATTATCTATCAATTCAGCAATAACTTTAGATCATTTTGATAAAGAAATAGGTATTTTTCATACCAAATCTGCGGTGGAAAAAGCGATGGCTTGTGAGTTATTATTGAGTCATTCAAAGCGTTCTCTTTTAATATTATCATGCTTTGCAAATGATTGGAGTTTCTGGCATATTTCAAAATGTGTTTAGAATTAATTAAAAAGTTGTAAATTTGGAGGAATTTTCAAAAAAAACATATAATAATATGAAAGAAGTAGTTATAGTTTCTGCAGTACGTACTCCGATGGGAAGTTGGGGTGGATCTTTAAAAGGGTTTTCTGCAACTCAACTTGGCGGTTTCGCAATTAAAGGTGCATTAGAGAAAATTAACTTAGACCCTTCTGAAGTGACAGAAGCTATTATGGGTTGTGTTTTACAAGCTAATTTAGGTCAAGCTCCGGCTCGTCAAGCAGCTATTTTTGCTGGATTGCCTAATAGCGTAGCTTGTACTACAGTAAACAAGGTATGTTCAAGTGGTTTGAAAGCTATTATGCAAGGTGCTCAATCTATATTATTAGGGGATCATGATGTAGTGGTAGTAGGTGGAATGGAAAGTATGAGCAATGTGCCTTTCTATAATAATAGTGTTCGTTGGGGAAGTAAATATGGAGATGTTTCTTTAGTTGATGGATTAGCTAAAGATGGTCTTGTGGATGTTTACAACAATTATCCGATGGGTAATGCAGCAGAGTTATGTGCTACAGAATATAATATTACAAGAGAAGATCAAGATAATTTCGCAATAGAAAGCTACAAGCGTAGTCAAGCGGCTATTAATAGTGGCAAGTTTAAAGAAGAAATTGTTCCAGTTTCGATTCCACAAAGAAAGGGAGATCCAATCATTATGGATAATGATGAGGAGCCATTTAACGTAAAATTTGATCGTATTGCTGGATTGAGACCTGCTTTTGTTAAAGACGGTTCTGTAACAGCAGCGAACTCTTCAACGATGAATGATGGTGCAGCAGCTTTAGTTTTAATGAGCAAAGAAAAAGCAGCAGCTTTAGGTTTAAAGCCTTTAGCTACAATTGCAAGTTACGCAGATGCAGCTCAAGCACCTGAATGGTTCACAACTGCTCCTTCTTTAGCATTACCTTTAGCAGCAAAAAAAGCAAATATTGCAGTTTCAGATATCGATTACTTTGAGTTAAACGAAGCTTTCAGTGTGGTTGGAATTTCTAACACGCAGAAAATGGAACTAAACCCTGAGAAAGTAAACGTTAATGGTGGTGCTGTTTCTTTAGGACACCCGTTAGGTTGTAGTGGAGCAAGAATTATTGTTACTTTAATTAATGTATTGAAGCAAAATAAGGGAACTTATGGTGGTGCCGGAATCTGTAATGGTGGCGGTGGCGCAAGTGCATTAATTATTAAAAATAACGACTAATCATCAGTATTTGATTTGATAATAGTTAAATTAGCCATCGTATTGAAACGATGGCTTTTTTTATGGAAAATTTTCAAGAGTTTATTAATCAATTTAGTGCTTTAAGCAAGGTGGATGCTGATCGATTATTCAAAACTTTTGAATATGAAACTTTTCCTAAATCAACCTTGATACTTGAACCTGGTAAAAGAGCTCATTATTTATATTTTATTGAAAAAGGATTAGTAAGAACATTCTTCAATAACGCTAAAGGACGCAATACGACTACTAGCTTTTTTAAAGAAAAAGAAATCTTCACTTCTGCTGATAGTTTTTTCAATCAAACCGTCTCAAACTTAGGCGTAGAAACTTTAGAAGATGTGGAACTCATGAAAATAACACATCAATCTTTAGAAGATTTGTGTCAAGAATATCCAAGTTTAGATAAAATCAAATTTGATTTATTATTGTTTTTCTACAATAAAACCTCCCATAGACTCATGTCTTCATTTACTATGACGGCTAAAGAACGTTATCAATCCTTGTTAGATGAGGTTCCTGAAATTTTAAACCGTGCCTCACTCGGTCATATTGCAAGTTATTTAGGCATTTCTCAAGAAACTTTAAGTAGAATACGTTCGAATTATTGACTTTTTGACATAAGTCAAATTTTCTCATATAAAATCGTCAGATATTGCATGTTATAGAATTGTGGACAGAAATCTACTAGAAAATATAACACATGAAATATCGTAATGCAATCAATAGTATAGCTTTAATATTCTTAGGTTTTCAGCATGTTGAAGCTCAGACATTAAATTGGAAAACTATTTATGAAGAAAGTTTAGAAGTAAGTCACCCTATAAAAATATTGTCTTTAGAAAAAGAACAGGCGCTCACAAAAAGTAAGCAAGCTCAAGGGGCTTATATTCCTAAACTTGAAGTGCAAGGAAAAGCAGCGTATATGGATTCACGATCCACAGTAAATATTGATCAACTTAATATTCAATTTTCGGATAGGAATATAGAAATTCCAGATTTGAATTCTAATTTGAATACCAATGGATTTGTAGGAACTGCAGCTGCTGAAGCCAGTTTTTTGTTATTCTCAGGAACGAAAGTGACGCATTTGTCGAATGCAGCATTGGCCTCTGCTGAAGCTCAAGAAGCTTTGAAAGAAAAAGCTGCTCAAGAGTTGCTATTAGAAGTTATGACTTTATTAGATCAATATGCTTTGTTATTAGCTTCTGATGAATTGATTCTAATTGCACAAGAAAATTTAGAAGAAAATCAAAAGGTAGCTGAGAAAGCTTATGAATATGGTGTGATCACTTCTTATGAAAAAGAACAAGTTCATTTAGCAGCAAATGAGTTAGAAGTGAAGAAAGTTAAACTCAATGGACAAAAACAATTACTACTTTCTAAATTATCTCAACTCACAAACCATCAAATTCAACAAGAAGAAGTAGAATGGCCTATTTTGGAAGAGATTAGAATAGTGTTAAATAAAGACGATGAAGTCTTAAGACCAGAAATCCAAGCTTTAAATGCTAAACTAAAAGCAGAGTCTTCTTTAATTAAATTGCATAAAAGTTGGTGGATTCCACAACTTCAAGCCAAAGCTTCTTTAGGATATTTAGGCGTACACCATATGAATGTGAAAGGAGAAACTCCATTACCTATTCAAAACAGTCCGATTGATTTTAGAATAAAGAATGCGTATTTGTGGCCACAATGGCAAATAGGTGTAGGCATGAAATGGAATATATTTGACGGACTGAATGGAATTCGAGAAACTCAAATTGCTCAGATGGAAAAACAAAAAACGGAACATCAAAAATCTGAAGCCACTTCATTAATAAAGTTAGAGCAAGAGAAATACCTGATTGAAATGCAAACCCTTTTAGAAGAAGTTAAAGCATATACGCTTCAAGCATCCTATAGAAAAAGAGCTTTAGAAATTGCTGAAAATGAATTTAAATTAGGATTAATAAAGTCTACCGACTTAGTGGATGCAAACTTTAAGTATCAAGAAGCTAAAATGGAAGAAATTCAAGCCATTTTTAAACAAAGACAAAGTATTTATCAGCAGTTAAGAGCTAAAGGCAGTTTAACCGTTTCATCACTTCAATCTATTATTAAATAAAACAACATGAATCATATATTAAAATTATTTTCTTTAGGACTAATTGGAATCCTCAGCTTACACTCTTGTAAATCACAAGAGGAAAAAGCAATCGTAGGTAAAACTAAAAGAGAAACCATTTCTTTTGCCCCTAAATTGACAGGAAGAGTAGCAGCAATTTATGTGCAAGAAGGCGAACTCATTAAAAAAGGGGACACTTTAGCTTTATTAGATGTTCCTGAAGTGAATGCCAAAAAATCACAAGTAGAAGGTGTTTTGAAAGCAGCTCAAGCACAATCAGATATGGCAAATCATGGAGCTACTCCAAATCAGTTAAAACAATTAAAAGCTAAAAAAGAAGCCCTGTCACAACAATATGAATTTGCTACTAAATCTTTCAATCGTGCTCAAGCTATGTTTAATGATAGCATGATGAGTCCGCAAGCTTATGATGAAGCTTTTGCAAAATTCAAAGGTGCTGAAGCACAATGGCATGCAGTTCAAGCAGAATATGATGAAGCATTGAATGGGGTAAGAATTGAGCAAAGAACTGCAGCTTTAGGTCAAAAAAACCAAGCAATGGGTGCTTTAGAAGAAGTCGTCATTGCTGAAAATGAAAGATATATCATTGCAACAAATGACATGCTGTTGGAAACAATTACACTTTCAGTAGGAGAATTAGCAACCGCAGGTTATGCCTTATTTAATGGTTATTTACCTGAAAGCTTATATTTCCGAGTGACTATCCCCGAAAGTGAAATGTCAAAATACGTGAGAGGATCAAAGTGGAAGATTCGAATTCCATACTTAAATGAAAAGCATCACGCTGAAATCGTTCAAATCAAACAACTTGCAAGATATGCAACGATTACTACTGCTTATCCTGATGCCGAATTAGATGATGCTTTGTATGAAATAAAATTAAAACCTATAGAAAATGTTTCCCCAGACATTTTGACGAATGCAACAATCATATTGGAGAAATAAGGAATTATGAAAAACTTTGTAACATTACTTATACGAGAAGTCAAGCGATTCTTTAAAGACACTACCCTTTTAACGGTTTTCTTTGGAGCCCCTATGCTTTACGCATTATTGTTAGGCTTTGTATATAAATCAGGAAAAGTTACGCAACAACCTATTGTGGTTGTTCAAGAAGAGCAAACGCCATTAAGTTATCAATTAATGGAAATGCTGAACGATAATGAGCAGTTGAAAATCGTAGCTGTTCTTCCTGATAAAATAGACCTAAATGATGCATTGATAAAACATAATGCCATTGCTGCAGTCATTATTCCAAATAGATTTGAAGCTTCCATACTTCAAAAAAAGTACCCTGAAGTTAATGTCTATATTAACACAACGAATTTACTGACAGCGAATATGACAAGTACTGCATTACAAGTAAGTTTAGGAAGTTTAAATGCTGGTCTTGAAATGGCAGCCTTACAAAAACAAGGAATGAATGCCGAGCAAGCAGCTTTATCTTATGAACCTTTTAAAACCAATTTCATTAAGCTTTATAATGAAACAGGAAATTACTTCACTTACATGTGGCCTGCTTTTTTAGCCGTGATTTTGCAGCAAGTGATCCTTTTAGCCATGGCGGTAAGTTTCACAAGAGAGGTCGAAGAAAACACCTTCGGAACTGAACTTTATCAACAAACTAAAAGTCCATTAGTTATGCTTTTAGTAAAAGTGATTCCGTTTTGGATTTTCAGCTGGTTTATATTAGCGATGTATTACATTTTACATACTGTTTTTGGAGCACCATTACCACAATTCTTATTTGACTTTATGGTGAGTAGTACCTTGTTTATTATGGCAAGCACTTTCCTTGGAACGATGATCAGTGCTTTGATTCCCAATGCTTTAAAAGCTACTCAGATTTTAATGGTTTTAGCAGCACCTTCATTTTTAATTGGAGGATATTCTTGGCCTAAAGAGTCGATGCCTTTAATGATTCAATATATAGCTGATTTATTACCATTGACTCCGTTTTTAGAAGCACATAAAGCGATGCTCTTTCAAGGTGCGAACTTAAGTCAGGTCACGACACATTTGAATCATTTGATGGTTTTATGTCTTATTTACTTCCTTTTAAGCTTGACTATCTTATTCATTAAAACTAAGATAGTGGCTAAAAAACTTAAGAATGCTACGGCATAAGATAGTTTTAGAATTATATAAGATTCAATTTTTAAAAAAACAAAACTCGACAAAAGAAAAAGATGGCATAAAAAAACAGCTGCTTCTAAATCAATAGAAGCAGCTGTTTTTATTTTTATATTCCGTTAGGATTAATAACGATATAGTTCTGGTTTGTAAGGTCCTTCCACTGGAATACCTAAATATTCTGATTGCTCAGGCGTTAACAAATCTAACACCACACCAATTTTAGATAAATGTAATCTTGCTACTTTTTCATCTAAATGCTTAGGAAGTACGTAAACATTATTATCATAATTATCTACATGCTGCCATAGTTCGATTTGAGCTAAAACTTGGTTAGTAAATGAATTAGACATTACGAATGAAGGATGACCTGTTGCTAAACCTAAGTTTACTAAACGACCTTCTGCTAAAAGAATGATATCATTACCATCAATATTGTATAAATCAACTTGTGGCTTAATCGTATCTTTTGTGTGACCATAATTGTCATCTAACCAAGCTACATCAATTTCAATATCAAAGTGGCCGATATTACAAACGATAGCTTTATCCTTCATGATTTTGAAATGCTCACCTGTGATAATATCTCTACAACCTGTTGTCGTAACGATAATATCAGCTTCAGGAATTGCATCCATCATTTTCTTCACTTCATATCCTTCCATTGCAGCTTGTAAAGCACAAATTGGATCGATTTCAGTAACGATAACTCTTGCTCCTGCACCTCTTAAAGATTCTGCAGAACCTTTACCAACATCACCAAAACCTGCAACAACAGCTACTTTACCAGCCATCATGATATCAGTTGCACGACGAATTGCATCCACTAATGATTCACGACAACCATACTTGTTATCAAATTTTGATTTTGTAACACTATTGTTTACATCAATCGCAGGAATAGGTAATGTACCTTTTGCTACTCTTTCCACTAATCTGTAAACACCAGTTGTAGTTTCTTCAGAGATCCCATTAATATCTTTTACTAATTCAGGATATTGATCTAAAACCATATTCGTAAGATCTCCACCGTCATCTAAAATCATATTTAGCGCGTTGTCTTCAGACCCAAAGAATAAAGTTTGTTCAATACACCATGCTGCTTCTTCTTCTGTTTGTCCCTTCCATGCAAATACAGGAACTCCTGTTGCTGCGATTGCTGCTGCTGCGTGGTCTTGAGTAGAAAAAATATTACAAGAACTCCATCTTACATCGGCTCCTAAAGCAGTTAATGTTTCTATTAATACTGCTGTTTGAATCGTCATGTGCAAACAACCAGCAATACGTGCACCTTTTAAAGGTTGAGCATCTTTATATTCTTCACGAAGACTCATTAAGCCAGGCATTTCAGCTTCAGCTAATCTAATCTCCTTTCTTCCCCATTCTGCTAAAGAAAGATCTTTAACTTTGTAAGGTAAACTTAAATCTAATGCAGTTTTACTAACAGCCATATGAATTTATTTTTTTAACTTTATAGATATGCAAAGATACATAAAGTAAAAGAATAAGTACTTTTTTGAGTATAAAGCATTGTAATTTTAGCGTTAATAACATTTAATATAATTTAAACATGAAAAACGAATCCCCTTATTTTGAAAAAGGCAGAAAGGAGAAAGTAGCCATTGATGATGCTGTATTAAAAGAAAAGCTAACTCCTGAACAATATAATATTGCAAGAGAAGCTGGAACAGAACGACCATTTACGGGAGCGTATGATGGAATTGATGAGAAAGGAACTTACTATTGTTTAGTATGTGGCAATCATTTATTTGAATCTAATCAGAAGTTTGAAGCAGGATGTGGATGGCCGAGCTTTTTTGAAGAAGCACAAAAAGGATCGATGATTTATAGACCCGACAATTCATTAGGAAGACAAAGAACGGAAGTTTTATGTAGTCAATGTGAAAGCCATTTAGGACATATTTTTGATGATGGACCCGCGCCAACATATAAAAGATATTGCATAAATTCAGCGGTGATCAAATTAGTACAAGATGAATCCTAGTCAAATAGGTAAAATTATTAATGATCCCGTCAATGGATTTATTAGAATAAAACACCCTTTAGTTCAAGCTATAATTGACCATCCCTACTTCCAAAGATTAAGAAGAATTAAACAAATGGGTTCTGCAGATTTGGTTTATCCAGGCGCAACTCATAGTCGATTCCACCACTCTTTAGGAACTTATCGTTTAATGGGAATTGCATTGCAAGAGTTACAATTTAAGGGTGTTGAAATTACACAGGAAGAGATATTACAAGCCTCTATAGCCATACTTCTACACGATATTGGTCATGGACCTTTTTCTCATGCCTTAGAAAAAACGATTATCCCTAAAGTGTCGCATGAGAAAATTAGTTTCGGACTCATGCATTTACTTAATGAAGAGTTTAATGGCGCTTTAGACATGGCTATTGCTATCTTTCAAGAAGAATATCATGAAAGACCTTGGATACATGCTTTGATTTCTTCTCAGTTAGACATGGATCGGATGGATTATTTGAATAGAGATAGTTATTATACCGGCGTTTCTGAAGGGGTTATTGGTTATGATAGGATTTTACACATGTTGACTGTGGTAGATGATCAGTTGATGGTGGAAGAAAAAGGCATTCAATCTGTAGAGAAGTTTTTGATTGCTAGAAGAATGATGTATTGGCAAGTTTATCAGCATAAAACGGTGTTGGCTGCGGAATTACTCATTCAAAAGATTGTACAACGAGTGCAAGAACTTTTACAAATTGGAAAACAAGTCACTGTATTAAATCCTTTAGCGCAGTTTTTACATCCTGACTTTAATAAGATTGACTTATCAGAAAACATTCCATCTGATATTTTGAAAGCATTTTGTCAGTTAGATGATTATGATATTTTAGGTCATATTAAAGTGTGGGTTGCTGATGAAGATGAGATATTGAGTTTGTTATGTGAGCGATTTTTAAACAGAGAAATTTACAAAATAAGTTTTGAGAAAAAAGACTTCGGTCATCTTGAATCAGATTCACTCAGCTTTCATAATAATCTAATAACCAATAAAGAAGATGAAAAATATTTTTGCTTTAAAGGGGTCACATCTAATCAATTATATCATTTAGAAAGTGATGCTATTTTATTTCATTCTAAAAATGGAGAAATTAAGAAGTTAGATGAGTACGATCATAGTTTAATTCATTCTCAAAGCAGATTATTTTTAGAGAAACAATACATCGCTTACTTTCCGAAGTTGGAAAGGAAATAATATCCTAAATCATTCAACTTGGTTTAAAGATAAGTAAACATCTAGCACTGTTTACTTATAAAGTAGTACTAGATTTTTAACCTCCTAATCAAATTGCATATAAAAAAAACTCAAATCTCTTTCTAATTAAAAAAAAACATTATATTAGAGTTGAAATGATCGGTTTTATCAAATATTAAGTCATAGAACTGTGCAGGATCAAGCAAAAAAGAGCATTTAAACTAGAACATTAATCTATGAAGAATACAACACTATTACTCTTTACAATCTTATTTTCTCTATCCACCTTTGCACAAGATAATTTCGCACCAATTGGCGCAAAGTGGTATGCAGATTTTAACTCTGAAAGTCATTCTGGTTATACTGTTTACGAGGTAACAAAAGATACCATAGTAAACAATATTAATGCAAAGCTTATTGAGGTTAAACACTTTAAAAGCAATGGAATGATACTCTTAGATTCTATATTCGAAAGAGAAATTGTTTATGAAGAACAAAATGCTGTTTTCTATTTTAATGCTATTGAAAATGACTTCTTACCGCTCTATTATTTTAATGTTTCTGATGCAGACATCCTCGATTTTAATCAACCATTAGATCCTACCAATTCCTTTCAGCTTTTGGTAGATAGTCTAACCACTCAAGATATTGGAGAAGTTTCTTTAAATGTTGTGCATACGAGCGCGGTAGGATCTACACCTGATCATTGGGGTATTGGCGCTCCTGGTTCTTTGCCATATGCAGAGCGAATAGGATGTCTTCAAGTAGCTGGATTTTCCTCTTTACATATTTCGGATCCGATTTTAGGCACTTATTTTGAACCTCGATTAAGATGTTATGTGGATGAGGAAATAAATTATCAAGCAGATGGAGTCGAAAACTGTGAGCAACTATTTCCTATAAGTATTAAAAACCTTGAAGAGCAATTGCGATTTTTCGTTTTCCCTAATCCTACGTATGGAGAAATAAACATTAAATTAATAGGAGTAACATTGAATTCTAAGGTTGCAGCAAACTTGTACGATATTTCAGGAAGGTTATTATCAAAGCATGAGGACATTCTTGGAAAAACAATAGATATTCAACACTTAAATACTGGATTTTATATTTTGGAATTCACTACAAATGGGCAATATCTTAGCACAGAAAAAATCATAAAAAGATAATTCAACTTGTTAGGATTGCGTTTTTCTAAAGGTTAAAAGGAATGTATGTTTTAGGAAATCTTGAGGTGGATTCTGCTATTTACAAAATCCACCTCAAAGATCCGTGTGACCAAAAAGTCGTTTGCTCTTGTTCATCAATCAAAATCAATTCGCCTTTCTCATTCACACCTTTAATTTTGGCCTCTAGAAATGCACCTGTTTCTAAGACTTCAAACTCTTGCACCGTATTAATTCTGTATAATTTTTCTTGATAGGTCTTTAAAATAGCATCAAAAGATTGGTAGATATATAATTGATTCAATACACTTTCTCTAATTTTCTCAATGATTACAAAAGTATTGGGTTCTAGGTCCATAACCTCTTCCAATCCAATAGCGGAAAACGCAGTTTGATCTTGTTTTGAACTTATATTTACTCCAATACCTACTGTTGCCCACTGCCATTGATTTCCTCTGATCACATTTTCTATAAGAATACCAGATGCCTTTTTGTCATTGATATAAATATCATTAGGCCATTTGATGTGAATTTGGATATTTTTTGGCAGTATCTCTTCCAAGGCGTGATGCAAAGCCAAAGCCATTAACATTGAAAAAACATATATCTGATCCAGGTCCTTTTTAGGTTGTATCAACAAGGACATTTTAATATCCTTATCTGTGTTCTCCCAATGCTTATCTCTTTGCCCACGTCCCATTGTTTGCTTCTCAGCGACAATGACTTGCCCATGTTGCGCCATTCCGTCCGAAACCCATTGCATGGCATAATTGTTGGTACTATCTAATTGTTCGAAGTATAATAACCAATGGCTTTTATTGTTTTTTAAGGTAAGTGCCAAAATATTACTTAATTTTGAGCGAAAATAAATTATTAATTTATCAAAAGCCAGATAACTACTTGAAAAATATAGTTCAAAAATTAGGAGATCGTGATAAATCACCTCAAAAGCTAACAAGAGACAGCTTACTTTTTAAAGTTATTTTAGATGCCATTTTAACGAAAAACGGCGAGAGAGTAATATCTTTAGATTTAACTAATATCGAAGAATCAGTAACTGACTTCTACTTTGTGTGTGATGTACAAACAAATATTGAGATGCGTGCTATTTCTCAACACATAGAGCATCAAGTGAGAGACATTTGTAAAGAACGTCCTTTATCAATAGAGGAAAGTGATGAATGGGTATTAGTTGACTATGTAAATGTAGTAGTGCACATTTTCAAACCAGAAGATCGTACGTTCTACGACATTGAGAGTCTTTGGATGGATAGCGACAAAGTGCAACATAACTAAAAGACTTGCAAAATTATTAATAGATTTTTATAAACATTTCAAGAAATATGAGTAAAAATAGAGGAGGATTTCCTCCTACACCCCCACCTAAAAGACCATCTTCAGGAGGTAGTAAAAAAGGACCAAAATTCAATTTATTCTGGGTTTACGGAATTATTGTTTTGACTTTAATTAGTATTAATATTTTTGGCAGAAGCGGTGACGATTCTACTAAAATAAATTCATTTTTAGAATTCAAAAATGAATATTTACTAAAAGATAAAGTTGATCGTGTAGTTGTTGTAAATAAAGAGTTTGCAGAAGTTTATTTAATTAAAACAGAAGCTGAACTTGCAGAAGAAGAAACTAATCGTCGCGCGCCTATCGGTTTTGGAAAATCTGAACAGCCTGATTTAAAATTCAATATTGGATCCTACGAAGTATTTGATAGAAAATACGAAGAGGTCATGGCTGAGTTTGCAGAAGTTGAAAAAGCACAAATACCCGTTGAAATTGAAACAAGAGGAAGTTTCTTTAGAGACTTATTCTCTTCAGGATTCTTGATGATTATTATCATCGTTGTAATGTGGATCTTCTTATTCAGACGAATGAGTGGTGGCGGTGCTGGCGGCGGCGGTGGTGCTGGTGGCGGTATTTTCAACATTGGAAAATCGAAAGCAAAATTATTCGAAAAAGGATCATTAGTTAATATTACATTCAATGATGTAGCTGGATTAGATGAAGCTAAGGTGGAAGTGATGGAGATCGTGGATTTCTTAAAGAATCCAGGAAAGTACACAGCTTTAGGTGGTAAAATCCCTAAAGGAGCGTTATTAATCGGACCTCCAGGTACAGGTAAGACTTTATTAGCTAAAGCAGTTGCCGGTGAAGCACAAGTTCCGTTTTTCTCGATTTCAGGTTCTGATTTCGTTGAAATGTTCGTAGGTGTTGGTGCAAGCAGAGTGAGAGATTTATTTAAACAAGCAAGAGAGAAAGCACCATCTATCATATTTATTGATGAGATTGACGCTATTGGTCGAGCAAGAGGTAAAAATGCTGTCATGAGTAATGATGAGCGTGAAAATACTTTGAATCAGCTCTTAGTTGAAATGGATGGTTTCGGAGGAGATTCTGGAGTTATTATTTTAGCAGCTACAAATAGACCGGATGTTTTAGATACGGCTTTATTAAGACCAGGTCGTTTTGACAGACAAATTTCTATTGATGTTCCTGACGTAAATGGTCGTGAGAAAATCTTTGAAGTACATTTAGGCCCTATCAAAACAGCACCCGGATTAGATATCAAGGAATTAGCCTCACAAACGCCTGGATTTGCAGGAGCAGATATCGCAAATATTTGTAACGAAGCTGCTTTAATCGCTGCTCGTAAAAGCAAAGAATATGTAGAAATGCAAGATTTCAATGATGCTATTGATAGAATCATTGGTGGTTTAGAAAAGAAACATAAAATTATATTGCCTGAAGAGAAGAAGATTATTGCTTATCATGAAGCTGGACATGCGGTGAGCAGTTGGTTCTTAGAACATGCGCATCCTTTAGTTAAAGTTTCTATAGTTCCAAGAGGTGTAGCAGCTTTAGGTTATGCTCAATATTTACCAAGAGAGCAGTTTTTATACACTATCCCTCAAATGCATGATCAAATCGTGAGTTTGTTTGGTGGTAGAGCTGCAGAACAATTGATTTTTGGTCAAGTTTCTACAGGTGCTCAAAATGATTTAGAGCGCATTACGAAAATGGCTTACTCTATGGTATCTATTTATGGAATGGATGATGATATAGGAAATGTCAGTTTCCATGATTCACAACAAGAGAGCTATATGTCAAAGCCTTATTCCGAAGCTACTGCTGAGTTGATTGATCAACAAGTAAGGGTTATGGTTAAGGAGCAATATCAAAGAACACTTGAATTGTTGACTAAACATATGGATGCTTTAGAAGCTGTTGCACAAGAGTTGTTGGCAAAAGAAGTTATTTTCAAAGATGATTTAGAACGTCTTATTGGAAAGCGCCCTTTTGATGACCCGCAAGTTTCTGATATTATACCAGCGGCAAATAGTTTGCCTGTTGATGATGTTTTAAACAACCCAACGAATAAGACTTCTAAGAAAAATGAAGAAGATAAAAATGAAGACACAAAAGAAAACAAATAATTGATTTTCAATTGTAAAGAAAAAAGCCGTCTGATAATTAATTCAGACGGCTTTTTTTATTAACAAAGTTAATTCACAGTTCCGCTCTCCACAATATAAGAAAAAGATTGCGACTACATTAATGATAAGAATTGGACGGTATAATTACTATTACAAAATGTAAAAAAGCATTCTTGAAATTATAAGTTGATTGATCTGTTCATCAAGAGATTAATTACCGCTTTCATTATAAAATAAGTAGCCTTCTGAAATCAATCAGAAGGCTACTTATTTTTCATGGGTACTTTAAATATTTGAAAAGTTTTTAAGACTTTATAGATGTAATAATTTTCTCATTGAATGCTTTTAAATCATCCGGAGATCTACTTGTAATCAAGTTACCATCCTGAACAACCTCTTCATCAACCCAACGAGCACCTGCATTCTCTAAATCTTTTTGAATAGAACTAAAACTAGTCATTTTTCTATCCTTTACTACATCCGCTTCTATCAATGCTTGTGGTCCATGACAAATAGCTGCAATAGGAATTTTGGCTTGATCAAAATCTTGTATCAATCTCATAGAGTTTTTACACCTTCTCAACTGATCAGGATTGATAACACCACCAGGAATAACTAAGGCTTCATAATCCTTTGCATTAATTTTAATTTTATTGACATTATGATTGACCTCAATTGCATCTCCCCAATTTCCATCATTCCATGATTTAATAGGGCCATCCACGGGAGAAAGAATTTCAACTTTATACCCTGCTTCTTCTAAGGCTGCTCTAGGACTATCTAGTTCAGACTTTTCATAACCTTCTGCTGTTAATATTGCTACTTTCTTCATCATAATTATTCGTTTTATAGTTTAATAACACCTGTCTTATTAAATAGTTGCATGAATTTGTGTTTTTAACATAAAAATGAAGATGAAAGATGAATTTTCTGAAATCTTAAGCAAAGGATTAATAACTTATTTAGATTTACTACCTCTTTCATTAGTGCTTGAAAAGAAGTGGTTGGAGTAGCAATTAAAAAAGCGTCCTGTAATTGATTACAAAACGCTTTTTAATTGCTTCATTAACTTAAGGGGAGGTAAATGGGTCTCGAACCCACGACCTTCGGAACCACAATCCGACGCTCTAACCAACTGAGCTACTACCTCCGTAATGGATTGCGAAGATAATGAATGGAATTTATATTGCCAAATATTTTTAAGGAAAAACTTAATCTAACTAAATAGATTCAATTTTGTTGGGGATTTATTACATTTGCATCGTGAGTAGATATAGTAATGCACCTATTATTGTATGGATTAAGAAAATTATCGATAGTGTATTAGATTTTTTTTACCCTATTTTTAAACCCTTCTTACCGAAAGATACTTACCGCTATTTAATTTGCGGTGGAGGCACTACGCTATTGGGATTATTCAGCTATTTCATTGCTTATAACTTTATATTTCTAGATTCTTTTTGGAAAATATTTGGAATCAGCATCACGCGTTACATTGCTGCATACATTTTCTCCTTTTTTATAGCTTTTCCTATAGGATTCTTCCTAAATAAATTTGTTGTTTTCACGACCTCTAATATTAAAGGACGCATTCAATTATTTCGATATTTATTAATTCAAGGTATAAACATTGTATTGAATTGGGGCATGTTACATTTATTTGTTGGTCACTTCGGATTTTGGGCAACACCCTCTCAAACATTAACTACTGGTATACTGGTAATCATCAGTTACTTTTTCCAGAAATACGTTACTTTTAAAACAGAAGACTCTAAAATAATGTAACTTCGATGCATTAAAATTCGGCTTCGTGGTTTAATGGATAGAACGAGAGATTCCGGTTCTCTAGGTCGGGGTTCGATTCCCTGCGAGGCCACTTTTGAATAAGGATAAAAATTTTGTATTTTTATAAGCGAATTACCTTACTACATAGTTTATGAGCTTTAAATATTATAAAACCTTAGTGGTTACAATTGTTGCATTCTTTTTTCACTCTTTCGTCTTTAGTCAAGAATGGATGAAAGGAAAAATTATGTTGAGAGAATCGGATGAGCCTTTGGACCAAGTCACTATTTTAAATAGTACAAAAGATGAGGTTTACTTCTCTGAAGTAGATGGAAGCTTCAATATTAAAGTCGATCCTAATGATATCATTGAGTTTCGGAAAATGGGTTTAAAATCTGAACGGGTAACTATTCGTAAAGGTCCTATTCCTTTTTATCATGTAGCTATGCAACCAGGTTCAATTGAGTTGTCAACAGTATTTATTAAAGGTAACAACTATAGAGAAGATTCATTACAAATGGCCAAAGCGTTTGACTATGCATTAAGGCAACCTAAAAGAAGTGATATTGATGTTTTGAGTAATCCTTTTGCGCTACTCGATCCGAGAGCAAGACAGATATGGAGATTTCAAAAAATGTATGACTATTTTGAATCTGAGAAATATATAGACTATGTATTCAATGATGAACTTATCTTTAGAATAAGTCCGGATTTTGATGAGGACTACCTCAAGGAATACATGAAAAAATACAGACCTACGTATGCACAAATTAAAGCTTGGTCCGCTTATGAATATTTAGATTACGTAAAAAGAACAAGTCAGTTATATTTAAAAAATTAATAAGTTTATGTATTGGTCAAAACTTCCGAACAGAGAAATTAAACAACGAGTTTTTACAGCTTTAGGTAAGAATTTAAATTATCAGCAACAACCTATTTTGGGTTTGCCTGCTACTTATTTAGATCAAGAACAATTTTACTTTAATGCTCCTTTTTTAAAAGACGCTGCCTTTTTATCTGTTTTAATCCATAATCCTAATCATATCGGATGCCATACCTGTAGTGAAGGGGAAACCTACTTTAGAGGAACTCAAGAACTTGAAGTAGAGCTACTAAAAATTTGTGCAGAGCAAATTTTCCAAGCAACACCTAATGATTTTGATGGATATGTTGCACCTGGTGGAACAGAAGCTAATATTCAAGCTGCGTGGATGTATAGAAATTATTTTATGAAAGAACATGGTGTAGCGCCTCATGAAATAGGTTTGGTTTTTTCTGAAGACGTGCACTACTCTGCTTATAAAGCTTGTAATTTATTACAAATTAATCCTATTACTATTCCTGTAGATGAGAACAACAGAACATGGAAAAAAGAAGATTTAGAGATAGCTTTAAAGGCCGCTAATGTAAAAGGAATTTCTCATTTTATTGTGATCTTAAATATGGGGTCTACGATGTTTGGAAGTATTGATGATCCTGATTTGATATTACCTATAGTTGAGCAATATGCTAAAGAGTATTGGGTGCATGTTGATGCTGCTTTTGGTGGTTTTATTTACCCATTTACTAATCCCGAAAATAAATTAAGCTTTAAGCACCCTAAAATCGCATCCGCAACGATAGATGGACATAAGATGTTACAAGCTCCCTATGGGACTGGTATATTTTTATGTAAGAAAAACTGGATTCACTTTACACAAACAGAAGAAGCTTCTTATGTTCAAGGTACAGATTTTACATTATGTGGCAGCCGTTCAGGAGCGAATGCAGTGTCTATGTGGATGATATTAAAAACACATGGTTCCCAAGGCTGGACTTATAATCTACAAAGACTGATCGACAGAGCAGATAGTATTTGTGATGCTTTAGACGAAATGAATATTGATTATTTCAGAAATCCATTCATGAATATTGTTACCATAAAGGCAGAAGACATTCCAAGAAAAATTGCAGAAAACTATCATTTAGTTGCAGATGACTTCAATAATCCTAAATGGTGGAAGATTGTTACAATGATGCACGTTGATAAACCTATTATTGATCAATTTTTGATTGACTTAAAGCGAAAAAAAACGGCTAACACTATTTAATTCAAAAAAAAATAAAAAATCCATCTTTACATTTAAAGATGGATTTTTATATTTTAAAGAAATATTTATATTATGATTTTAAATCCTAATATAAGTCATATTCTAAAAGCCTACAATCTAATTTTCCATTATAAAACTCAATTCTTCTTTTAGCTTTTAATCCAATGTGTTTAGCTAACTCTAAATTTCCTGTAAAAACATATCCCATATAACCTTTTGCATCGTTTTTCATATAGTCACCAATGGCTTTATAAGTTCTTTCTAACTCATTGATTTCACCTAATCTTTCCCCATATTCTGGATTAAAAAATACAACACCCCTATCATCTCCTTTAACTGCAGGAATATGTGTTTTTCTGAAATCTTCCTGTCTGAATTGAATTAAATGTTCCACATGAGCTGCTTCGGCATTCTTCTTAGCCATATCAATCATTCTCCAATCCATATCTGAAGCAATAATAATAGTGGACACATCTGGATTTCTCATCTTAGTGATCACTGCACGCTCAATTCTATAGTCTATTTGTCTATAACCTTGAATATACATGAAGCTATAATTATAGCGGAACATCCCTGGTTTCGTATTCGTTGCTTGCATTGCTGCTTCAATGGCTACGGTTCCAGTTCCACACATAGGGGTTACAAATGGTGAAATTTTATCCCAAACGGATGCGCGAAGACAACCTGCTGCTAAAGATTCTAACATCGGAGCCTTTCCAGGGAATTTTCTATAGCCATGACGACCTAATGATTTCCCAGATGTGTCAATAAACAACTCAGCACCGTCTTCATTCCAATAAAGATGGATAACTGCTTGACTTAAATCTGCATGTGTATTATATCTATCGCCTAATTCACTTCTTAGACGGTCATTCACTCCATCTTTCACTCTTAAATTGGCAAATAGATTATTATTAATCGTCGGATGATTAACGTTAGAAGTGATTGAAAAAGTTACATCTTTCATTAATATTTTCTCCCAAGGAAAAGTAAGCACCCATTCGTAAAGTTCATCAGGATCTTCAAGTTGCTTTTTTCCGATACTATAAAGTACAGAACTCGCACAAGTAAGTTGCAAATTCAATCGAATACAATCCTTCATCGTACCCATAACTCGAACTCCTGTTGGAAACCGATCAACGATATCAAACTTGAGTTCCATAATCTCTCTTACAACATAAGGTTGCAATCGATTCAAACACGTAATGGTGATAATACTCTTCTCTTCGAAAAAATTCATAATGCTTAATTTACGCAAAAGTAACTGAATTTCATCAATTAAATTCATGGATATAAAATCCATATATAATTTAGCAAGCTGCTTTCCATACCTTATCTTTGCAGCAATAAAGGAAACATTATGAATTCATCAAAGATTTTTGTTACAGAATGTCCAAGAGATGCCATGCAGAGCTGGAATACACCCATTGCAACTCAAGAAAAAATTCAATATTTAAATCAATTACTAAAAGTAGGATTTGATGTTTTGGATTTTGGGTCTTTTGTTTCTCCAAAAGCCATTCCTCAAATGGCTGATACGGCTGAAGTTTTGGACGCTTTGAATTGGGAAGAAAGCAACACTAAATTATTAGCTATCATTGCAAATTTAAGAGGTGCGGTAGATGCTTCACAACATGAAGGCATTAAATATTTAGGTTTTCCTTTCTCCATTAGTGAAACCTTTCAGTTAAAAAACACCAATAAAACCATAGCTCAGTCTAAAGTTTCCGTTCAAGAAATTTTAAATATTGCAGATAAAAACAATAAAAAAGTATTGATTTATCTTTCCATGGGCTTTGGCAATCCTTATGGGGACGTATATAATCCTGATTTACTTCATGAATATTTAGAAGAAATGAGTGAATGGGGCATTCAAGATTTTGCATTAGCAGACACCACTGGATCTGCAGATACTGCTTTAATTTCAAGTGTTTTTGAAAGTGTTTTACCACAATTTCCAGATTTAAATGTAGGCGCGCATTTCCATGCTCCAAAAGCTGATGCTTTAAGTAACATAGACGCCGCTTATCAAGCCGGATGCAGACGTTTTGATACTGCTATTTTAGGTATAGGAGGTTGTCCGCTATCAGGAAGTGACTTAGTGGGCAATATTCCCACAGAAGTATTATTAGCTTATTCCGATCAATACAACATTGATTTAGAATGGAATAAAAAAGAATGGATGGAAAGTCTAATTGTAGCTCAATCAATTTTTAACAAATAAGTATGTTCAGGATATTTAGTGTATTAGGAAGCCTTTTCCTTTTAAGTATTTTATTGTTTTCTTGTCAACAAAAGTCGTCCTTGAAGTGGGAAGCAGAAGAAGCGAATGTGCATAGCATTCCTTTTTATAAATCTATTCAAGATTTTAAAAATAATGCTGATCCTAAAACTATAGCAGCATTTAAAGAAAAACATCCCCATTTCATGGATATTTACTTTAATGATTTATTACCATGGAAAGCGGAAGGAACATTTGATGAACAACTAGCTCAATTCAAAGAATTCTTAAGCTATGACGATTACAGCAACTTGGTTGATACTGTAGTATTAACTTATAAAAACACAGATAAAGTAGATGCTTCTATTGAAAAACTATTAAAACATATAAAGGCAATTGACCATCAGTTTATAACACCAGACACTGTTTATTACTTTATCACAGGCTTAAATTATTATTATTCCGTTATCCTTGATGATCATAATATAGGTGTGGGTTTAGATATGTTTTTAGGTGGAGATTTCCCACATTATCAGAATATAGAGCACCCTATTCCTGACTTCATGTTGAACAAAATGGAAAGCAGACATATTCCATTATGGATTGCACAAAATATTTATTTAGATGCTTTTCGTCCTCAAATTGAAAATGAAGACCTACTATCTTTGATGATTCAAAAAGGTAAAGAATTTTACTTTTTAGAACAGGTTTTACCTGATTTGCCAGCACACGAACTATTCGGTTACTCTAAAGAACAAATGAAGTGGGCAGAAGATAATGAAAGAAATGTGTACAATCATTTACTTCAAAATGAATTGATTTATAGCAAAAATCCTACTAAAATAATGAGATATGTATCTGAAACTCATAGCACCTCAGGTCTGTCTCCAGAAAGTCCAGGAAATTTAGGAAGTTTTATAGGTTGGAAAATTGTTCGTAGCTTTGCCTCCGAAAAATCTGATTTCAACCAAGTATTGAATGCAAAAACAGATGTTAATTTTCTAAAACAATCTAAATACAAACCCTAGATTATCAAAAGTACAGCTATGCGTAAATTATCTTTCACATTATTATTCCTTCTTTGCAGTTATTTTAGTTTTGGGCAGCTAGATGAAATGAACAATTTTGTTGAGAAAAAATACAGCAAATCTAAAAATTTAGACACGATAGCTTGGGTATATAATGGTGAATATCATTTAGGTATTAATCAAGGCTTGTTACATAATTGGAATTCAGGTGGAGAGGTTGCGTCCGCAAACGTTAATTCTCATTTTAATGGGAGTTTAAAAAGATATTACAATAGACACAGTTGGGTTTCTAATTTAGATATGGCCTATGGTTTATTTTATGCTTATTCTAATCATTTTATTCCACGTAAGACAGACGATCGTATTGATTTTACTACAAAATATGGTTATAATTTAAAGCCAGATAGTGATTTATTTGTAGCTTTTATTGCTAATGCGAAAACGCAGTTTACAGAAGCCTATGATTATAGTATTCCAAATTGGGATACCAGTAAAACTTCATCATTTTTATCGCCATTATATGTAACTGCTGCGCCCGGTTTAGAATATAGAAGAGGTGAAGAATTAAATTTGTTCTTCTCTCCGATTGCAGGAAGATTTACAATGGCTCATAAAAAATATACGGTTAAGAAACCAGAAGGCGCTTTTGGTATTCCTTACGGAGAAAACTTTAGATTTGAGTTAGGTGCTTACTTCACAGGGCGATTCGAAAAAAAAATTGTTGAAAATATAACGTACAGATCCAGATTAGACTTGTACAGCAATTATTTAGCTGAGGATGTATATAAAGATGAGATTTTAGTAAAAAAAGATTCCCCTTGGAACATAGATTTATTATGGGACAACAACTTTTCATTTAAATTTTTCAAATACTTCTCCTTAAATATTGGCGTTTTAGCTATTTATGATAATGATATGCCCTATTCAAAAAACTACAAAAATGAGTTGGGAGAAATGGTTCCAAAAGATGAACCTTTACAAGGTTTAGGTTGGTGGCAAATAAAGCAAACCATGTCTATTGGATTTAATTACAAATTTTAAGTAAGTTTAGTAATGGATTCCATTTTTAAAATAAAATTAAAACATTTTGAAGGTCCTTTCGACCTTCTTTTGTTTTTTATAGAACGTGATGAAATCGATATCTATGATATTCCTATTCATCAAATCATACAAGAGTTCTTTTTCCATATCCAATCTATGGAGGAATTGGATATGGAAATGGCCAGTGAATTCATTTTATTTGCTTCTACTTTAATGCGCATTAAATCCAGAATGCTGTTGCCGAGAAAAGAAATAGATGAAGAAGGGAATGAGGTAGATCCAAGAGAGGAATTAGTTGCTCGTCTCTTACAATACAAACGTTTCAAAGACATCAGTGAAGAAATTAGTGGTTTAGAATCTATGCGTCAACAATTGGTGCAAAGAGCTTTGGCGAATGAGCAATTAAAGTCCATTTCTAAAAACGCATCCAATTCAAATGTGGAAACCGACTTGAGTATGTATGAATTACTCAAAGCTTTTCATACAGCTTTAGAAAATAAAAGATATAGAGAAGATCGGCCTGAACATGTGGTCGTTCGATATAATTACACTTTAGAATCACAAAAGGAATTTATTGATGATTTATTATCGAAATTAGATACCGTTTATTTTGATGAGTTATTTGAGAATATGGAAAACAGAGTTCATGCTATTTTCACATTTTTGGCTATCTTAGACATGGTGCAATTAAAAGAAATAGGTATAGTAGTTGGTGCATCAAATAATAGCTTTCAAGTCAAGAAGTTGACAGAGGTTACAAACGATTTAAATGAATAAAAAAGAAATTATTATGAATACAAACAAAGTAGTTTACATCACAGGTGGAACAAAAGGAATAGGATTAGGAACAGCAAAATCTTTAGTGGATGCAGGATATAAAGTAGCCATTTCTGGTAGGAAGTTAGCTGATGCTCAGGAAGCAGCAAAAAGTATAGGAAATGAATCTCAAATCATAGGCTTAGGATCGAACGTTCGACATTATGAGGAAGAAGAAAATGCTATAAAAGCAATTAAAGCGCATTTCGGAAGATTAGATATTGTCATTGCAAATGCAGGACTTGGAATTTTCGGTAGCATTCAAGACTTGAGTCTTGAGGATTGGAATGCCATGATAGAAACCAATTTGACGGGAGTTTTTCACACTTTAAAAGCAAGTGTAGATGACTTAATTGCTAATCAGGGATATTACATCAGTATTGCGAGTTTAGCAGGCATCAACTTCTTTAAAGGTGGATCTGGATATAATGCTTCAAAGTTCGGAGTAGTTGGTTTCACACAAGCAGCGATGTTAGATTTGCGTGAAGCAGGTGTAAAAGTAACCACTATTTTGCCCGGTTCAGTAAGTACTTATTTTAATAATCATACGCCTGACAGTGAGAAAGATGCTTGGAAAATCCAACCAGAAGACATTGGAGAGTTGGTCGTTGATTTGTTGAAAATGCATCCTAGGACTTTGCCTTCTAAAGTTGAAGTTAGACCTTCTAAGACGTCGTAAATGAAATCTGTGAACTTGTGATCATTTTTGTACAGTCGATAAAAGTAATATAGATTTCATGAATAAAAGAATAGAAGATATTGAAAAAGAGAGAAAAAAATCAATATTCCGAAGTGATAATGAAGCTCATATCCAACAAATAATGAATGCGTTATGAAATTAAATTATTTAGCTCTAAAGAGATTAAACATTTGTAGCTGCTTTTTAAACAAAAAACGATAATGCTTTAATGAAAAATTACTATTATATTCTTGGGCTTAACAACAATGCTTCTTTATCTGAAATTAAAATTGCTTATCGAAAATTGTCTATGAAATTCCATCCTGACAAAAATGATGGTGACAACTACTTTACTAAACATTTTATGGAAATTCAAGAAGCATATGAAGTACTTTCTGATCCAGTTAGAAAAGGGGAATATGATCAATCTCACGAAACTAAAGTTGAAAAATCGACTTTAATAAAAACTAAAGTAAGACATGAAACATATCTTGAAAAAGATGGAAATCTTTTAAAAGTAGCTATTTGGTTGAATGTCTTAATTGTCATTAGAATAATTTTGAATATATTGTTAGATTAGGAAAATGAAGATATTCTTAATCAGACAAAACTACTATTTGTACTTTTAGCTTTCACCTCACACTCAAAAGAAGCAATCATCTCATAATAGTTTTATTTCATTAACTTCATCATCAAATCGCACGTTATGACCACAAAATCATTCATTGACCAAACTACACTTCCAATCATAGCCGCACCCATGTTTTTGGTTTCTGGCACAAGACTTGTCGTAGAAGCCTGTAAAAATGGAATTATTGGCACATTCCCATCCTTGAATGGAAGATCCTCTGAGGATTTCGAACAAATGTTGAAAGACATTACACAATCATTAGCGGCTTTTGAAAAAGAAACTGGTCAAAAACCAGCTCCATATGGCGTGAATTTAATCGTCAATAAAACCAATCCGAGGTTATTAGCTGATTTACAATTATGTGTTGAATACAAAGTACCACTCATTATTACATCCTTAGGTGCTGTAAAAGAAATTGTAGATGCTGTTCATAGCTACGGTGGTTTAGTTTTTCATGACATCATTAAAAAACGACATGCTGAAAAGGCTGCAGAATCTGGTGTCGATGGGATTATTTGTGTTTCTGCAGGTGCTGGTGGACATGCTGGAACGGCACACCCTTTTGCCTTAATGAAGGAACTCAAAAGCTTCTTTAAAGGCACTATTGTGATGGCGGGAGGTATTAATACAGGTCAAGAAGTATTAGCTGCACAAATCGCTGGCGCTGACCTGGCGTATATGGGAACCAGAATGATTGCAACAACAGAAAGCTTAGCTTCTGAAGCCTATAAACAAATGATTATTGATGCTCAGATTGATGATGTTATCTACACCGACGGAGTTTCAGGTGTTCCTGCTAATTTTTTAAAGTTAAGTATAGAAAAAGCCGGATTGGATTTAACGGTAAAAAAAGAAGAAGACTTCTCTAAACTCACCGGAGAGGACTCAAAAGCCTGGAAAGATATCTGGTCTGCGGGTCATGGCGTTTCAGGCATTCAAGATGTACCAACTGTAAAGATTTTAGTTGATAGAATTAAAGAGGAGTATGTTTTAGGATTAGAAAAAATGGAAATGATGAAAGAGAAGTTTAATAAAGGCTAAGGATTTTCATCAATTCCTTTAAACAAAAAACTGATTTAGATAAAACAATTCGAATATACTAAAAATCAATGTTCATTCTGAATCGTTTATGAATCCAAAACGACAAAAACAATATAAAAACTCATTCAGACCCTACTTTCAAGATCGACACTAAAAGTGTAGAATATCTATAGCATAAATTTTAATTGGAGAGCACGACCCTGAATGGTTCGAACAAGCATCGAAGATGAAAAAGGTTTACAAAATTGAAGAAGTATTTGGATCAATTAGAATGTCACATTAAATCAACTATTTATAAAATCTCCCCCTTCCTCGTCCCCAAGTCTTAACTAATCAGCGTTATCAAGCCTAATCTACAAATCTCTCCCTATCAAAGCAAAACAAGTCCAAAACTTAAAAAACTACTTCCTCGCCAAATTCACCACATTAATCAACAAAGAAAAAACAATAACAAAACCAGCCCCAATCACATTCAACCATAAGAAAGATACCCAATCATTAATGTAAATAATCAAGACCCCAAGCTCAGCTAATAAAGCCGCGTAAAACACTTCCTTCCCTTTGATTTTCTTTAAGAAAAAGGCCGTTAAGAATATCCCTAATATCGCTCCATAAAACAAGCTACCTAACTCATTAACAGCCTCAATTAAAGACCCCATTTTAGTAGCAAACATCGCCACTGCAATTCCGACCACACCCCAAATCAAAGTGTAAATCCTACCCCATCGCAATTCGCTTTGATCACTCCAACCATCAGGTTTTAAAACTTTATGAAAATCCATTAACGTAGAAGAGGCCAAAGAATTAATCGCCGCGGAAATAGACCCCCAACTGGCTAAAAATATAATCGCAAAAATTAAACCCACCATACCAACAGGTAAGTGATTTTGAACAAAATGAAGAAATACATAGTTGGTATCCGTATGCGAAGCGCCAATTTCCAATCGATGATCCTTCAGCTTTTCTTCGAAATTACCTTTCACAACTTTCATCTCTTCAATATTGGATTGGAATTTTTGTAAAACAATAGCTTCTTCAGATTCCGTAATCCCTTCTCTAATCAACTCTCTACTCAATAACTGCTGATCTTCAGCTAATAAATTATGCTGCGTCTCAATACTGTTGTAAAACTCTGGATCTATATCTTGAAATTTCTCAACAGCAGATTCATTAAAAAATAAAGGTTGTTTATGTAAAGTATAAAAACTGAATAATAAAGCACCGACTAACAAAATCCCAAACTGCATTGGTATTTTCACAAAACCGTTCAACAACAAGCCTAAACGACTTTCACGCATACTCTTTGCCGTCAAATATCTTCCGACCTGACTTTGATCCGTTCCAAAATAAGATAAGGCCAAGAAAAAACCACCTATCACACCCGACCAAATATTATACCGATCACTTAAATCAAAATCAGTTGTAATCACATTTAATTTCCCTGATTTCCCAGCAATTTTCAACGCACCAGGAAGTCCAATATCATCAGGTAACAAATGAATCACCATCCATCCTGCAATTGCCATAGATATTAAAATGATCGTAAATTGTATTTTTTGAGTATGTGCAATAGCTTGAGCACCACCAGTATAAGAGTAGATTATTAACAACCCACCCATCAACACATTCGTCATATAAATATCCCAACCAAAAATGGTGGAAAACACAATCGAAGGTGCATAAACACTTATCCCTGTGGAAACTCCTCTGGAAAATAAAAATAGAAAACCTGTGAACAATCGTGTCCGCCTATCGAATCTTTTATCCAAATATTCATAGGCTGTAAATACATTTAATCGGGCAAAAATGGGAACAAAGACGACACTGATGACAATCATGGCCAAAGGCAATCCGAAATAGTATTGCACAAAGCGCATCCCATCTGAATAAGCTTGACCAGGACCTGAAATGAAGGTTATCGCACTCGCTTGAGTCGCCATGATACCTAACAAAACAACATGCCATGGCATCTGTCGACCTGCTCTTAAAAAAGAATCGGAACTGGATTGTCCCTTACTTTTCCAAACTCCATAAATAATAATTACTAAAAGTGTTGCACTTAAAACTATCCAATCAATATAACTCATGAAAAGGCCTTAGTAAACCAATAAAACAATAAGATTAAAATCACCAACCAAAGCAGTAAGGCTATATACCACTTTAGCCATTTCCGATTCTCTGGATCTTTTTCATTTGATATTTTATCTTCAGTAGAACTCATATATACTAATTAAGCAAAGAACCAATAAGCCACAAAAATCGCTACAACAACTGCTATTAAATCTGCTAATAATCCCAAAAGGACAGCATTTCTGGTATTGGTAATTTGAACACTTCCAAAATAAACTGCTAATACATAGAATGTGGTTTCCGTACTACCCTGAATGATAGAGGCTAATTTCCCTTGAAAAGAATTCACCCCATATTCTTGCATCACATCTACCATCAATCCTCGCGCACCACTTCCACTCAACGGTTTCATAAATGCGACAGGCAACGCCGGTACAAAATCCGTATTCCAGCCAAAAACTTGAACTAAACTGGTAATACCTCCTAAAACGAAATCCATACTTCCAGAAGCTCTAAATACGCTGATCGCCACTAACATAGCAATTAAGTAGGGAATAATCCCGATAGCGACCTTGAATCCTTCTTTCGCACCTTCAATAAACAATTCATAGACGTTGACTTTCTTAACCATGCCGACGACCAAAAAAGATAAAATGATAGTAAAAATACTAACACTTCCAATCTGTCCAATCCGTTGATTCATCAATTCTTGCGGTAAACCTTGAAGCCAAAAAGCTAATCCACCAATAAAAATGGAAAAACCTACTACAAAAATCAAAATGGCTCTATTCCATAAATTAATGCCTTGAGACAAACTGGTAATCACTAAGGCAATAATAAAAGAGAAAAAAGTACAAACTAAAATAGGTAAAAATATATCTGCTGCGTTAAACCCTTCAATGCCCTGTTGTATAGCCATCGTTTGACGAATAGCAATAATAGAAGTTGGAATAATGGTCATGCCAGCAGTATTCAAAACCAAAAACATGATTTGAGCATCTGTAGCTCTTTTAGGTTCTGGATTTAATGTTTGTAAATCAGCAATGGCTTTTAAACCTAAAGGCGTAGCTGCATTATCTAAACCCAACATATTGGCTGAGAAATTCATGGCAATACTTCCATGTGCATCATGACCTTTTGGAACGCCTTTAAAAATTCTCGAAAAAAGAGGTTCAACCGTTTTAGAAAACCGCTGAATCATCCCTGCACCCTCTCCTATTTTCATGATGCCTAACCATAAAGCCATCATTCCTGTCAGTCCTAAAGATATTTCAAAGCCGTTTTTTGCAGCATCAAAAAAATCATTCATCATCACGCTAAATATATCATCATGGCCACCCATTAATAATTTATAAAGCGCAACAAGAAAACCAACCAAGAAAAAACCTATCCAAATATAATTCAGCACCATAGTTTATGAAAATTATTGATGTTGCCAACCTTGTGCAGTCAGTTCATGCTTATTTCCTCCTTTAGAATGTAAAAAAGCACCTTCTGCAGGATCCGTCATGTAACCTATAACACTGATTTGCTCTGAAAATTTAATCTTTTCAAAAACTTCAGGGTGCACTGTAAATAAAAGTTCATAATCTTCGCCTCCACTTAATGCACAAGCGGTAGGATCTAATTTAAACTGATAAGCAACATCTTTAGTTTCTGGATGAAAAGGTATTTTATCCTCGTAAAGTACACAACCTAAGTTACTTTGTTTACAAATATGGAGAATCTCTGAACTTAATCCATCGCTCACATCCATCATAGATGTTGGCAATATATCTTGTTCACCAAACCACTCTATAATATCTTTACGCGCTTCAGGCTTTAAAAGCCTTCCAACGACATAAGCTCTATTTTCTAAATCTGGCTGTACTCCAGGATTATTTAAAAATATTTGTTTTTCACGTTCTAATAATTGTAAACCTAAATACGCCGCACCCAAATCACCCGTCACACACAAAATATCATTTTTCTGAGCCGTAGATCTTTTCGTGATTTTTTCTTCATTCACTTCACCAATAGCTGTAACACTGATGATAAATCCAGTCTGAGAACTCACGGTATCTCCACCTACTAAATCCACATTGTATTTTTTACATGCTAAATACACACCTTCGTAAAACTCCGTCAAAGCTTCTACAGAAAATCGATTACTTATACCAATATTCAATGTAATCTGTGTAGGTTCAGCATTCATGGCATAAATATCAGACAAATTAACTACAACTGATTTATATCCTAAATGTTTTAAAGGAGTATAACTCAAGTCAAAGTGAATACCCTCTATCAACATATCTGAACTCACCACCACCTGTTTTCCCATAGGATCAATCACTGCGGCATCATCCCCTACACTTAACATTGTGCCCGCTCGTCGAGTTTCATTATTTTTTGTCAAAAAATCTATTAAGCCAAATTCACCTAATGTGCTAATATCCGTATGTTCCATTTTATAAAATCTTTATTTTAAAGCAAATATAAGACGCTTGATGATTACCATCCTCTAATTTAAAAATTATCTTTGTATCTTGAATTTAAAACAACATAAAAGTATGAAGTATCTATCCACTCTTTCAATTTTGTTAGTGTTTTTACTAATAAGTTGTAAAAATGATAGTCAAACTGAAAAAGGACCCGATATTAAAATAAGCGAAGAAGATATTATTCAAATGGAAGATGCTACTCTTGTCGAACCTGAATATGAAGGAGACGATGCTGGATATATTTCAATGAAAGATTTCTTTGCTGATCAATGGGAATTCCGAAAAGGACAACCTTATACTTTGCAGAAAATTGTTGAAAATAATGGACAAGTTGACTCCTCCTATGTAGGATTAGATGAAAAATTATGGAAAGAAATGATTCAACCATTTTTGGATGCTGATATCAACGACCCGAAGTTTAAAGGAGCATATACCTTTGAAATAATAGAAGAAACCAGTCAACCAGTAGTATATTTCAATTATGAAGCTAAAAATGCTTATTTAGAAGTGAGAAATACGCAATTGACCTTGGATACTTACACCAACCGAATTGAAGCGGTATATATTGAAAAATCATATCAAAGAGGTGACGTTAAAACAAAGCAAAACTTATTGTATATCACAGGAAGACAATTCCAAGTACACACCATTCAATATCAAAACAATAAAGAAATAAGTAACCATAAAGTCAAACATCTTTTTAAATTTTAAATCCATGCTTCCTTTTTTCTTTAATGAGTTTCTCTCCACACATGTGGGAGATAGTATAATTTTAGACGAATCCAACTCAAAACATATTGCTCAAGTCTTGAGAATGGAAGAAGATACTTCCTTAAATATAACTAATGGTCAAGGCCAAATAGCATTGGCAAAAATTACTTTGACGCATAAAAAACATACGACTGTAAAAGTAGTAGCTATAGAAGAACATCCAAAAAAAGCACATGAGCAATGGTTGGCTATAAGTTTTACTAAAAATAGATCTCGTACAGAATGGATGATAGAAAAAGCTACAGAGTTAGGCATTTCTGGAATTATCCCACTTTCTTGTGAAAGAAGCGAACGTTCACAATGGAATCATGACCGATTACAAAAAATTATGATTGCAGCAATGTTACAATCTCAACAAGCTTGGTTGCCCAAATTAGAGGGATTGACTACTTTGAAAAACTTAATACAAAATCCGCCAATAAATAATGAAAGTCCAATTCGTTGGGGAATAGCTCATTGTCTAGAAGATCAAAAACACAGTTTACTTAGTTTCATAAAACCAAAATGCTCGCACGTTATTTGTATAGGTCCAGAAGGGGATTTTACTACTGAAGAAATTAATTTAGCTAAAGAACATGGCATGACAGCCATTAGTTTAGGAGCAACGAGATTGAGAACAGAAACAGCCGGGATTTATGTGGCTACTTTATTAAATGTCAAATCATATGAAACAGTTTAAATATTTTAGCATCGCTTTTTTAATGACTTTAATATGCTCCTTTTCAACTTGGGCGCAATATCCTCCATTAGCTGTTTTGAAATATGGCGGTGGTGGCGATTGGTACGCGAACCCAACAAGTTTGAAAAACTTAGCACAATTTTCTAATGAAAACTTAAAAACTAGAATTCCATTAAAGGAAGCTCAAGTAGAAGTAGGTGGAAGTCAATTGTTCCAATACCCTTTTGTGCATATGACGGGACATGGAAACGTACATTTTACAGAACAAGAAGCGAAAAACTTAAGGAAATATCTCATTGGAGGTGGTTTTTTACACATCGATGATAACTATGGCATGGATCCATATGTTCGACCTCAAATGAAAAAAGTATTTCCAGATATGGATTTTGTTGAAATACCTTTTTCTCATGCTATTTTTAAAAAACCATTTGCTTTTCCAGAAGGTATACCAAAAGTGCATGAACATGATGGAAAACCACCCCGTGCATTTGGATTGTTTTATGATGGCAGATTAGTTTGTTTATATACTTATGAATCTGATTTAGGAAATGGATGGGAAGATTCAGAAGTGCATAATGATCCAGAACATGTGCGTCAAGCAGCATTAAAAATGGGAGCTAATATTCTTTATCACATTTATAGTGGTGATCATTAATCACTAAATTGAACACGCATTAATCCCATATGATCCGTTTCATAAACCACTGGAATTAAAAGTATTGTAGGGCTTACCACTTCAACTAATTCAGGAACTGCATAGTATAAAGGTCGTCTTTTACTTCTTGGGATTTGACCATAAATCACTTCTCCATTTGCTTGTAAAACACCTATTTGGATTTGATTTCTCTTCAAGTGTAAATCATTAAAAAACACCACCATTTGATGACCAGAATTTAATAAGGCTAAAGATGAAAAGATTCCATAATCGTCTTGTGTTAATTGAGACTTTCTGATGATATTCTGCCAATTCAAACTGTCCACAGGATGCGTCTGAATACCAATATATTCTCCGTAATAAAACTCGCGAACTTGTCGCTGTGTAATATTACTAATAGAAAAACCCATCATATTAGAAGAGGCATAATTCTTTTGTAAGATATACTCTACTTGCAAACCAACAAAAAAACCTTGGTCTTGGGTTTGTGTAATATTTTTTATTTTCAGATCATATAAGTCATGTTTTTTATGTTGACTTCTGATACTTTTAATGATATATTCCGCTATCTCTACTTCTTTATTCTTTGAAGTATGTGATTCATTAAAATATTGGATTTTAATTTTATCTACAGACTTTCCTTTCTTCTCGCCGATTAAACTGACAACAGCCATTTCATCAAGTTCTGAATCGTAAAATATTTTTTGATCTCCAATAAAACCGGACGGGTTCTTAAAGCTATCGATTAAAATTTCAGTTTGAAGATGGTCCCATTTATAAATGGAAATCACATCTTGTGATGTTGTCCAAGAAGATTCATAAGGAATTTGAAACCAGTACATAGCTTCCTTACTAAATGCTAAACTTTCTTTAGTTCTTTTTCGACCTTGAGTTGTTGGCAAGGCATCTCTCATAAAACTCAACAAAGAATTTTCTACATCAAATTTTAAAAAAACAACTTCTTCTTTTCTAAAATTCGATAAAGCATAACCTAAGTATCTTTGATCTGAACTTTCCGCAATTTGTAAAGAAGTATTTCTCCAATCAGCTAAGCTAAAGTCATTAATGTCATATGATTTATAGCTTTCCATTAAACCTTCTTCATTCAAAATTGCTAATCTTAAACTGAAAACTTTATTTTGTTCTACTAACCAAAACGCATAAATATGTTTTTGCTTAAAAATGAAATGACTATGTAATAAATTACCTTCTAAAAAATCCAAAATAACTTCTTGCTTATTACGCAATTTATGATCATAAATTTTCAGCGTAGGTTTCTTATCCTTAAACGTATATAAATAATGATATTTTTCGCCGCTAAAAACTTCAAATTTGGATTGGATAGCACTAACAGAGGAAGAATCTGAATAGAACACAGTTTGACCGTAACTATTATAAAAGAATAGTAATTGACTAAAGAGGAAGATTTTTATAATTTTGTAGGTCATTATAAGCGGTTTTCAATACAAATATAACTAGATTTTATCGTTTAGTAAGCATTATAAGTTGTTTACTAAGTCATTAGGTTTTAACTTTAGAGACTTAAGAAAACAATATTTCAAAAATAATGTTTTCTTAATTAAATCTCAGTTTATGAAAAAGATGATCATCATAGGGGCAGGTTTTGCAGGATTACAATTAGCAAAAACAATTAGCAAGAAAGGGAATATAAATATAACTTTAATTGATAAATTTAATTTTCATCAATTTCAACCTTTATTTTATCAAGTGGCCACGGGAAGAATTGAGCCAAGCAGTATTTCGTTTCCTTTAAGGAAAGTATTTCAAAAACATAAAAATGTACAAATTCGTTTAGCTGAAGTTCAATCCATTGACTCGGATTTGAAAGTAGTTCATACAGATTCCATGTCCTACGAATATGACTTGTTAGTCATTGCCACAGGATGCACGACAAACTTTTTCGGGAATGAAAAGATTAAGGAAAAGTCATTTCCAATGAAAAGTACTCCTGAGGCATTAGCTTTAAGAAATCGTTTATTATTAAATTTTGAAGATACTTTAATCGCAGATAAAGACGAGTTGGAAGGATTGATGAATATGGTTATAGTTGGTGGCGGTCCCACAGGCGTAGAATTAGCAGGTGCATTAGCAGAAATGAAAAAGAATGTTCTGCCTAAGGATTATCCTGATATGGATTTCAGTGCTTTAAATATATTTTTAATTGAAGGAAGTCCACATATTTTAGGACCCATGCGACCCGATTCTAGAGCTACGGCGCAAAGATATTTAGAAGAATTAGGAGTACAAGTTTGGACTGATGCCAGAGTGGATGATTATGATGGAAAAATTATTCAATTGAGCGATGGTCGTACTATTCGGACTAATAATTTAATTTGGTCAGCAGGAGTTTCAGGAAATGTTCCAGGCGGTATCGACGCGTCTATGATTAAAAGAGGTAATCGAATTGAAGTAGATCGTTTTAATAAAGTGGTGGGTTTAGATGGTGTTTACGCCGTTGGAGACATCTCTTATATGGAAACGCCTTTATTTCCGAATGGTCATCCACAAGTAGCAAATGTGGCCATTAATCAAGCTAAAAACTTATCGAAAAATATCAATAAATATGGATTAGAAACTACAAAATGGAAGGAGTTTGAATATAAAGATCCTGGTTCTATGGCGACAGTTGGAAAAAGAAAAGCAGTGGTCGATCTTCCGAAATGGAGTTTTAAAGGCGTGTTTGCTTGGCTCACCTGGATGTTCTTACATTTAATGCTTATATTAACAGTCAAGAACAAGTTGATTATTTTCATCAATTGGGCAATCAGTTATTTCACAAACGATACTACTTTAAGATTAATTTTATGGAATTCAGATTCCAAGAAACTTAAAAGAATATATCAAAAATAAATCTTTAAATTATATCCTTATGTTATTAAAAATTCATCCTGACAATCCGCAAGAAAGACTGTTAAGAACAGTCGTAGAGTGTTTAAAAGATGGTGGAATTATTATTTATCCTACAGATACCATTTATGGAATAGGTTGTGATATTTACAATAGAAAAGCAGTTGAAAAAGTAGCGGCAATCAAAGGGTTAAGTCCTGCTAAAGCTAACTTATCTTTTATTTGCGAAGATTTAAGCCATTTAAGTACTTTTGCTAGCAATTTAAGTAATCCCATTTTTAGAATTCTAAAAGCTTCTCTTCCAGGACCTTATACTTACATCTTAAATGCTTCACGCGAAACTCCAAAAATCGTACAAGGAAAAAAAGATACTGTAGGAATAAGAGTTCCCGACCACAAAATATCTCAAGAGATCGTAAGAATGTTAGGAAATCCATTAATGAGTACTTCCATTCCAATGCAAAATGACGAGCATGTTTCGTATTATACAGATCCAGATGTTATTTACGAACACTTTAAAAACAAAGTAGATGTTATTATAGATGGTGGAATTGGCAATATGACGCCTTCCACAGTGATCGATTGTACTACTGACGAACCTCAAGTAATCAGAGAAGGTTTAGGAATTTGGCCTATTTCATAATTTTAAAAAATATAATACTCACTGGATAATCATTCCAGTGAGTATATTTGCACCGTGAATCAATTAAACTTCGAGCATAACTATCATTTTGATTTCCAATCGAAAAATCAAATACAAGAGGAGCAATTAAATCTGCTCCATCAACAAATTGAGTACAGTCTTTCCAACAGTCCGTTTTATAAAAACAAATGGAAAGATTTCCCTATAAATAGTCCAGCATGGTATGAAGCTTTCAGAAAAATGCCACTTACCAGAAAAGAAGACATCCAAAATCAAAATGATGATTTTATAGCTGTAGAGGATGCTTTAATTAGAGACATCACTTCAACTTCCGGGTCTGAAGGTGTTCCTATTTATATCTATCAAACGCAAAGAGATATTGAAAGATTAGCACTTAATGAAGCTTTGAGTTTTTCAAAACTGTCTTTAGATCCTCATCCAAGAATACAATTGATGCTGACCTTAGATAAACTTTTTATGGCTGGCATGGCATATTATCAAGGTGGTTTATCACAACAAGGACAACTGATCAGATCGGGACCAGGACAAACTTATAAACAAATTGAATTACTTAAAAAGTTTCAACCAGACTTAGTGGTTGCAGTGCCTTCTTTTTTATTATATATTCTGCAATCGGAAGATGTAAGTAGCTATTTTCAGAAAAAACCATTGAAAGTTTTAGCAATTGGAGAGAACTTGAGAAATGGAAATGGAGAAGCTTTACCGTTATTGAAACAATTACAAGCTTTAGGTTTTGTGGAAGTTTTTTCTACTTATGCTTCTACAGAAATGCAAACTGCATTTACAGAATGTGAAGAGAAAAACGGAAATCATCAACAGAGTGCTTTAATTTTCATGGAATGTCTAGATGAGTTCGGAAATGAAGCAGATGAAGGAGAATTAGTCATTACACATTTAGGTGTGGAAGGTTTCCCTTTATTAAGATATGCTACAGGCGATATGATTTCTACAGAAAAGTCCATCTGTACTTGTGGGAGAAATAGTCCACGTATTAAATCAGTCCTTTATCGAAAAAATCAAAGATTGAAAATTAAAGGAACTACTTTATACCCAGCCGATATTGATCCTATTTTTCAGCAATTCAATTTGCAACAAAGTTATTATATAGAAATATTTAAAAATGATTTTGGCTTAGATGATTTGAAGATATTTGTAGATTCCGCTATCTTTGACAAAGCATTACTAAAAAGAGTTCAAGAAAGATTACAGCACAGCTTAAAATTAAGACCTAACCTTATCATTCAAGACACTTTAGAGTTTCATCGAAAATTATTTAAAGATGAATCTAGAAAACCATTAAAAATTCAAGATTTAAGAAATATATGAGTCAGCGCACTATTGCCAGTTACATTGATCACACTATTTTAAGTCCTTTAGCAAGCCTAAGTGATGTGACTAAAATTTGTGAAGAAGTGAAAGAAAACAACTTTGCATCTGCTTGTATTCCACCTTACTTTGTTCCAAAAATGAGAGCTCAGTTTGGCGATAGTATTAAAATTGCGACTGTGATTGGTTTTCCTTTTGGATACAGTCATATTTTAGCTAAAAAAATGGAAATCGAACAAGCAATAAATGATGATGTAGATGAAATAGATATGGTGGTCAATATCGCTGCGATAAAAAACAATGATTGGACATATCTTAAACAGGAAATTCATAATTGTATGACACCGATTAGAAGAGCGGGAAAAGTAATCAAGATCATTATAGAAAGTGGCATGCTGACAGCAGAAGAAATCATTAAATGTTGTGAATTATATGGGGATTATAAAGTAGATTATTTAAAAACCTCTACAGGATTTGCAAATAAAGGAGCTTCTGAAGAAGCTGTTTCTTTATTTAAAAAGCATTTACCCGAAGGCGTGAAAATAAAAGCCTCAGGCGGTATTAGAGATAGAGCAACAGCATTAAAAATGATCACTTTAGGAGCGGATAGAATTGGTGCATCTGCAGGACTTGAAATTATTAAACTATGAACGTAAGTAAGAAAATAATCATACTCAGTTTGATAGCTATAAGTTTCTTTGGAAAATTATATGCACAAGCTACGGATACGGACTCTATCGAAGTAGTTCCGTATGCCAAGTTAATTATGGATGATCGTATATATGAGCTACTGCATAAACCTGCTAAACAAAAGAATAATAGCACTCGAATGAGAGGTTATAGAATACAAATTTATATTGGTGCAGATAGACAAAAAGCAAATGCTTATAGAGATCAGTTTTTAAATCAACATTCTCGAGTTCCAGCTTATTTAATTTACACCAAACCAAATTTTAGAGTCAGAGTTGGTAATTTCAAAAGCAGACATGAAGCGCAAGAATTTCTTAGAAGACTTGGTAATCAATATCCTGCTATGATTGTACCAGAAGTCATATTTACAAATTAAGAAAGTCTTGTTTTTTTTAGAAATCAGTTCCAATGGATAAATGGAAACTCCAATTTCTTTTTAGATTTCTTGCCAAATCTGCTCTAAAGAAGTAACCTAATAATTGTGTTCTGATACCACCTCCATATCCCATAGCCATGCCCTTATCCGAAATATTTGGAATATAGACATCAATTACGGGGTCGCGTTGTCCTTTAGGCCATGTGAAATTATAGTCTCTAGAAAGATTATCTTCAGTTGGCAAAAAGCCTTCCCAAGCAGAACCCATATCCACAAAGGCAACTACTTGAAAATGTTTCAAGAAAGAAGACTGGGTATGCCAATCTGTAAAGGTCGAAATCACAGGAACCCTTAATTCTAAATTCATTAAAGCATAAGTATTACCATTTCGACTATTAGGGTCATATCCTCTCAGATTAGTGGCCAAGCTTTGAAAAGCATAGTAATTAGTTCCAGAAGGTGGCATACTTTGATTTGCAGAACCATTAATTTGGTTTTCTACTCCTCCCATCTGATACATGATTTTATAATCTCCTAAAGAATGCGCACCTGAAAATCTTACAGCTGCAATCGCATTTCTATACAGTTTATGATAATATCTAAAATCAACACCCAAATTTAATACACCTCCTAACTCAGGAGCTTCCGCTTGATCGGATAAAGAATAAACATCATTATCCGTATATATTTTATGAAAATAATCACCGAAAAATTTAAAACGGTTTCCATTCCATATATTTAATTCTGGATTAATCGTATTATCCTGTATGAACTCTAATCTACTCACAAAATACAAATCTTGAACATTAGGTAATATAAGTCCTATAGGATGATCAGCCTTGATAACCATTTGATCATGTCTTAATCCAAAGTCAAATGCTGCGGATTGCGTAGCAGTTAAAGGATATCTTACTCCACCTTTTATAAAAGTACTTTTCTGTTTTCCTGGCAAAGTTAATGCCGGAGCGCTAGGATCAATTAAAAAACTATAAGCTTCTCTATTTTCTTGACGCATCAACTGAACTGACCAATCTAAACGTCTTTTAAACTGTTCATATTCAATAAATGCTGTATAATCAGACAAGTTATTTCCAAGTTGTACTCCTCCATTGATTCTATGATCTTCTAACTGATCAAATAATTGTAAAAACAACATTCCTGAAAGAGAAGGCGGACGATATTGACCACTTTGGAATTGATAAGGTTGATAGCGTGAAAAGATATTAGAATAATCAAATTTCACTCCCACTTCAAACATTTTAAAATTAGGGATATAATTAAAAGGTCTGATTTTCAAATAAGTACTATCTACATAAATAATTCTTTTGTCAATACTATCCACAATAACACTTTCATCCACTAAAAAAGACTGATTGAATTGCGGTAAAGAAGATAAATCTAAATCGTTGTCCACTTCAGAATCATTCATTTCCATAGCTTCTTCTAAAGACATGCGCTCTTTTCTAATTTGGCTATTAAATTCGTTTTGGTAGAAATTACCAGACTTAATCAAGTGGTTTAAGTTTTTTAAACTTTGGAAATTAGCATCAAATATTTGAAAAGGTTTATCAAATTGATCTTTCCCATATTTTTGAACATAAACATGGTTTTCGGCAGCTTTATCCTGCCAAGTTTGGGCAACATCTTTTTCCGGATAATCTATCTTATCAAAATAAAATAAAAAGGAATCCTCTTTATCTACAACTTCAGCAATACTGCTACTCGCTGCATTATAATTATGACTTACAATATTACTACTATGAAAAGTATGAGGAACAGTATAAGCGGTATCTCGATTGTTTTGATCCCGATTGAAATAAACTAAATATCGATTTTTTATACCACTTTTATCGTTTAGAAATGCAAAATGATCTGGCCCATAAGGAATGATTTGCTCTACTCTACCTTCATTCTCATTCGTCAATTGTAACAAATCATTACTTTCTGTAGTCGTACTATAAAAGAATGCTTGAAATTGTCCAGACGGCAATTCATTAGGTAAAGGCTTAATATTTAATATGGGTTTCGCTCTATTGCTTAAAAACACGATGCCTCTTCGAGAACCTCCTGAAACATACACCGGACTGCTATCATCCCACTCATCATCTGTCAGCTGTTTAATTCGAAATCCTCTTAAAGTCATTTCATATAAATCACTCTGACCTCTTTTGATCGCAGAAAACAAAAGTTGATTATCATCTTCCATGAACGTAAAACCAGTCACACGATCAAACCTCGATGCTGGAATGGTGTAATTTTGAATTTCAGCTTTAACGGCATCGTAAATTCTAATTTTGATGCGGTTATTTTTCTCATATACAATGCCTAGTTTGAATCCATTATTACTCCATGCTATTAAAGGATAATCTGGATCCCCGACTTCAGTATAGTTTTTATTTCCACCTCTTAAAATAACAGAAGGCGATTCTTCTTTATCTCTAGCTTCTGTTTTTTGAACAAAAACCTCATACTCTCCATCTCGCCAAACGATATAAGCTAGATCTTTTCCGCGTGGAGAAACTTTTAAAGCTCGCACTTCATCTTGTGGCTGTTTCTTTGCAAGACTTAATATTAAATTTCTTTCAGCAACTTTTTCCTCATTTACATTTAATAAAACACGTTCATGATTATCATTAATAATCAATTTAAACAACGGTAAAAGCTTTATACTTAAAACTTCATTCGTCCCTTTTTGCAAACTGGTTTTAGATTGTATAGTAGCTAATAAATTTCTCGTTTGCTCTTTATGGTAATTTTCTGAAATATACTTCCAAAACATTTTTCCTGCCAATTCAGGATTCTCCCAAATTAATTTATTGAATGTTTTTTGAGCTTTTGCGGTATCTATTTCTTGTTTTTCATGAAAACTGCGCCATTGAGATTCGTCGGAAGAAGTCCATTCATCTACAATGTATTGTACATAGCCTTCTGTCAACCAATAAGGCAAATCATACTGCAAAGCATTAGACATTAATGATCTAAAGTCAGAACCAAAGATTAAATGTTCTAAATAAATCTTGGCCATCCCTTTGCGCATTTGTTCTTTTAGGTGGTCGTGATTACCACTATAATAAACGACTAATTTATCACCACTGATATTAATTTCTCCTGCTGGATTAAATTGAGATACTTGATGCGATACCTTATAATCTATATTGGATTGCTTGTATTCTCCAAAAGTATTGTAAACAAAAATATTGAGCTGTTTATTGAATAAAGTTCCAGCTTCTTTATGGATAATTTGTAAATCTCGATCTGCTTGTTCTGCAACAAATCTTGCTAAATCCTTTCCCGCTCTATCATAATAGTAAATTCTAAAATCTTCCGTTTCAATGATTTTCCATTCAAAAGTGCGGTATTGAATTTTATTTTTACCAAATACTTCCAACTGAGCCTGACCAAAACTTGAGAAGCCTAAGAATAAGCAGACTATTGTAAATAAGTGTTTGATTGACATAATATATTCAGTTTGAATAAATGTAATTATTATTCACTACTTCTTCTAATAGAAATAAAAAAGATTATCCTAGGACTAAGATAATCTTTTTTAGTATTTATTTGGTATTATATTGATTCATAGTTCGTTCTAAACCAATATGCACATAAGCTTCTATCGCTTCTACAGCTTTTATGACAGCATCATGTACTTCAGGAAGTTCTTTTTTGTCCCATTTTCCTAAAACATAATCCACTTGACGACCTTGTGGAAAATCATTGCCTATACCAAATCTTAATCTTGGATATTGATTGGTCTGCAAAACCTCTTCTATACTCTTCAAGCCATTATGTCCCGCAGCACCTCCACCTTTTCTTAATCTCAAAGTCCCTAATGGTAAAGCTAAATCATCTACGATCACTAAAGTTCTCTCTATCGGAACCTTTTCTTGATCCATCCAGTACTTCATAGCTCGTCCACTAAGATTCATATAAGTTGTCGGCTTGATAATCACTACTTGTTTACCTCGGATTCTAACCTGAGACCTAAAAGCCAATCTTTCTGTAGTGAATTTCTCTTTATGTTTAATGGTTAAGATATCAGCTACATCGAAGCCTATATTATGCCTTGTCGCATCATATTGATCTCCAATATTTCCTAAACCAACTATTAAATATTTCATTATGCTTGTCTTGTAGTCACTTGTTCAATGCGTTTCTCATAGTTACTTCCTTGGAAAATACGATGAACATAAATACCAGGAACATGTATATAATTTGGATCTAACTCGCCTGGTTCAACTAACTCCTCAACTTCAACTATATTAATTTTACCTGCCATAGCCATAACACTATTAAAATTACGTGCAGTTTTATTGAAGATTAAATTCCCCATGGTGTCCCCTTTCCAAGCTTTAACGATTGAAAAATCTGCTTCAAAAGCTTCTTCCATTAAGTATTCCTTTCCGTTATAAGTACGCACTTCTTTACCTTCAGCTACTTCTGTTCCCACTCCAGCTGGTGTTGGAATTACAGGAAAACCATAAGCCGCAGCTAAGCATCTTGAAGCTAATGTTCCTTGAGGAACTAATTCCACTTCCAATTCACCACTTAATAACTGACGCTCAAATTCTGCATTCTCTCCAACATAAGAAGCTACCATCTTTTTAACTTGCTTAGTTTGTAATAACAAACCAATACCGAAATCATCCACTCCAGCATTATTAGATATACAAGTCAAGTCTTTGATTCCTTTTTTCACTAAAGCATTAATGCTATTTTCAGGAATTCCGCATAATCCAAATCCACCTAACATTAGCGTATCGCCGTCTTTGATATCCTTTATAGCTTCTTCAGCATTTTTTACTACTTTATTAAAACCAGTTTGTTTCATATTATTATATTTTTCTTGCCACAAAAGCTAAGATAAGTGAAATGCCTTAAATCTATCTAACTTTATGGAATTTCAATTGACTTTTTTATAAAATCAATAAATTCCAAGTGAATACATACCACCAAAGTATTTATAACGTTGATAACTAAAGTATTTATGATTAATTCAATGACTATACAATAGAAGAGCAATTAATTTATTACATTTGCCTAACTTATTTTGAACCAATTTCTATGTCAATCAATAAAATTTTCTTAACAGGAATCCTCTGTTTTGCTAGCCTTTTTTCAAATGCACAAAAATATCATGATCGTGTTGTAGCACAAGTTGGTGATGCAATTATTTTAGAATCAGATATTCAAGAGCGTTATCAGCAAGACCAAAGCATGTACAGTTTTGGAGCAGAATCTGATGCGATATGCCACTTAGTATATACAACGATTGCAGAAAAAATATTAGCAAATATTGCAAGAGGTGATAGTTTATTAATGGTTCCTGAAGCAAAAGTCGAGCTTGCCGTTGAAGAACAAATTGAAACTTTTTTAAAAGAATATAATAATGATGTTTCTAAATTAGAAGAGTTAAGTGGTCGTTCTTTAAGTGAATTAAGAAAAGATTTCAAGCCTATTTTTGATGATATGTTGCATGCTGAAAATGCACAACAACATTTAGTTAGTGTTATTAATATCACTCCTAAAGAAGTGAAGCACTTTTACAATTTAATTCCGCAAGATAGTTTGGAATTAATTCCTGCTACAGTAGAAGTAGGACACATTGTTATGGAACCTGGCGTGGATGAAGAAATAGAACAATTGACGAAAGACAGATTGGAAGAAATTAGAAAAGAAATCGTAAATGAAGGAAAGGATTTTGGCACTTTAGCTTCTTTATATAGTCAAGATGGTTCTGCACAAAATGGTGGTTTAATTACTATTAACAGAACTGGATTTGACCCTCATTTCGTAGCAGCAGCTTATAGATTACAACCTGGAGAAGTATCTCCCGTAACTAAATCTCAATTTGGTTATCATGTCATTAAAATGGAAAAAAGACAAGGTGACTTAGCAAGTGTGAGACACATTATCATGATGCCTAAGCCAACAAGCAAAGATATCAATGCTGCAAAAACAAGAATGGACTCTTTGAAGACAGAATTAGAAAAAGAGAAAATTACTTTTGGAGATGCAGTGGCTAAGTATTCAACAGATGTAGAAAGTAAGTTTACAAGTGGAATGATCATGAATCCTAATACAGGAAAAAACCAAATCCCTGTATCAAGTATCGCACAACTAGATATCATTAAAGATATTGGGACAATGAAAGTGGGAGCCTATACTGACCCAATCGAACATGTCAATGAGCGTACAGGCAAACTAGAAATAAGAATTTACTACTTGAAAACTAAAAAAGAAGCACATACTTTAAATCTTAAAGATGATTATGCTTTGATTCAAGAAGTAGCTTTAAGTGAAAAGAGAAATACGCATTTACAAGAACATGTCAATAGAGAATCTGAAAAATATTACATCAAAGTTGCACCTGATTTTAAAGATTGTAACTTAATTAAAAAATTAACGATTACAGAATAATAAACTTAAAAGGACAACTACAACAGTTGTCCTTTTTTAATGTCTTTTATTTTTCAACTATTAGATTTCTTTCTAGTTTTCCTAGCAAATTATGAATATGGATTATTTTTACTATATTGCATTTAAACTAATCAATATGAAAAAAATAATGAAACCCATTGTAGGCTTATTATTCTTTGCGATGATCTCTTGCAGCGAAAGTAATACAAAAGAGAATAGTAATATAATGGACAAGGAAGTGGAAACAATTGAAAACTCGGTAGCAACAAGAGAACAACAAACTGCAAACGCGATTCAGTTTATAAATGATTACTTAGATGCGTTTGCTAACATCAATTCAATGGATGATATTGTGGATTGGGTATTAAGATCAAATTTAGCAAGTGATGATTTTAAACAAACTTATTACAACATGATTACGGAAGCTTATGATGCAGATCCGATTGTAGGACTTGGATATGATCCCGTATTAGATGGCCAAGATGCTGACTCCAAATATGAATTGGTATCTTATGATGATCAAAGTCATTATCTATTGATTAGAGGTGTAAACTATGCTGAATTTATGACGACAATGAAAATTGTTGAAATAGATGGAAAATGGTTAGTGGATGGTTCTGGAGATATCAATATTCCAGATAATCAAAAACCACATTAATTGATGATAATAATAGAAAGGTGGTGAATTTAAAGGAATGAATTCACCACCTTTTTACTAAACTCCTCTTCGTAAACGTGCTACAGGAATATTCAAACCTTCTCTGTATTTAGCAACCGTCCTACGAGCAATAGTATATCCTTTTTCGGAAAGTAATTGCATGATTTTCTCATCACTATAAGGCTTGTTTTTATCCTCTTCTTGAATAATATTTTCAATCAATAATTTGACCTCTCTGGTTGAAACCTCTTCTCCGCTATCAGTAGTCATGGATTCTGAAAAGAAAAACTTTAATATGAAAGTACCATATTCAGTTTGTACATATTTACTGTTAGCCACACGACTTACTGTAGAAATATCCATATCGATTTTAGTAGCAATATCTTTTAAAATCATGGGCCTCAACTTCATTTCATCTCCAGTAAGAAAAAAATCTTTTTGATATTCCATGATCGTATGCATCGTCAATAATAATGTCTTTTGACGCTGTACAATCGCATCTATAAACCATCGCGCTGAATCCACTTTTTGTTTGATAAATAACAAAGCATCTCTTTGTTCTTTATTTCTCTTCTCCGTTTCGTCATAGGACTTCAACATGTTGATATAATCATTTGAAACCCTTAATTCAGGTGCATTACGTGAGTTTAACGTCAATTCTAACTGACCATTATTATTTAAGATGAAGAAATCTGGTATAATATAATTACCTGCTTTAGCACTACTTGAAAAAGCACCTCCAGGCTTGGGAGTCAGCTTTAAAATAACTTCATTCGCAGCTTTAAGTTGTTCTTCTTCCAATTGCATGTTTAAAAGAATACTTTCGAAATGCTTTTTAGTCAACTCTTCAAAAAAAGATTCTACGATAATAATAGCATATTGAACAGCTTCATCCTCTTGATTAGGTAATCTTTCTAATTGAAGGATTAAGCATTCTTGTAAATCTTTTGCAGCTACTCCAGCAGGATCAAATTCTTTGACTTTTTTAATAATCTCTTCTACTTCTTCTGCCTTGACAATTAAATTTTGATGAAATGCTAAGTCATCAGCAATAGCCACAGCTTCTCTGCGTAAATAACCATCATCATCTATACTTCCAATGACCTGAAAAGCAATTATAGACTGTCTTTCATTAAGGTTTAATAACCCTAACTGATTCATTAAAAAGTCATGGAAATTTTCTTGGTTACTTGCTGTAGAACCAATCATAGGATCATCGTCGTCGCTGGAATAACTTCCTTGAATATGATAGTCACTAAATTCTTCGTCTTCATCCCTCAAATGTTCCTTAATTTCCAATTCCACTAAGGCGTCTAATTCCAGCTCTTCCGTTTCTTTTTTATCCTCCTCATAAATGTCTTCTTCCTTAGTCGTATCCTCTGGAGGAGGTACTTCTAAAGCAGGATTCATTTCTAATTCTTCCTTAATACGTTCTTCTAAACTGGCAGTAGGCACCTGCAACAACTTCATTAACTGAATTTGCTGAGGAGATAATTTTTGAGAAAGTTTTTGATTTTGTTGCTGCCTTAACATAGAATATATTCAAAATTTCACACTTAAATATAAGCAAAAAAATTATTTACACTTCATCTTTTATAAGATATCTATTGCGTTCCGGAGCATTTCTAACTACAGTTTCTGCTATAAATCCAGATAAAAACATGATAGCACCTAATAGTAAAGTGGTTAACATGATAAAAAAAGATGGTCGGTTAGTTAATGAAAATTCAGGTTGAAGTATCTTAACAATGAATAAATAAATCAAAACTAAAAAACTAAATCCAAAAACTATTGTTCCTAAAAGTCCGAAAAAATGCATAGGTCTTTTTCCATATTTCCCCATAAATATGATGGTCAATAAATCTAAATAACCATTAATGAATCGACTCAATCCAAATTTAGAAACTCCATATTTTCGCGCTTGATGAGATACAACCTGTTCACCTATTTTATTAAATCCAGCTTGCTTAGCTAAAACTGGAATATATCTATGCATTTCGCCATATACTTCAACAGTCTTTACCACTTGAAAATCATAGGCTTTTAATCCGCAATTGAAGTCATTTAATTCAATTTTGCTTAACTTTCTGGTAATGCCATTAAAGAACTTAGAAGGTAGATTTTTAGTTAATTTATTATCATGTCTTACTTTCTTCCAACCACTCACCAAATCATATCCTTCTTCCGTAATTTTTCTATATAACTCTGGTAGCTCCTCAGGACTATCTTGCAAGTCAGCATCCATAGTGACCACTACTCTTCCTTTAGTCGCTTTAAATCCCACATTTAACGCAGCACTTTTTCCATAGTTTCTTTGGAACCGAAAACCTCGAATGCGATCAGGATATTGCTCTTTTAATTGTTGAATGATTTTCCAACTATCATCTTGGCTACCATCATCAATAAAGATAATTTCATAATCCAATGACGCATTTATCGCAACTTTATTAATCCATTCCGTAAGTTCAGGCAATGACTCTTCTTCATTCAATAACGGGATGACAATTGACAAATCCATATCACAATTCTTTTCAAAGTTTTTGAATCAATACTATATTATTTCTTGCTTCGATTGGCGTTTCATAAATAAACTTAACAAGATTCCTATTATACTATCTATTACAATCCAGATAGACACCCCACGGATATGAAATCTTAAGCTATTTTGATCTTCTTGATTAACAGCTAATTCTTCAACGTAAGCGTCCATATTTTCTTGAGACTGTCCAGTATCTGCTAAATGTTGCAAAATAACTTCCTTCAATTGATTCGTAAAGTCAGGGTTTATATGAACTAAATAAATATAGTTATATAAGAAATAAGTAAACTCGGTCATTAAAATAATGATAAAGAAAACTTGAAATAACTGTCGGGAACCAATGCCAGAAAATTCATGTTTATTTCTCAGATAAATACCTGCAATCGCAATAATCAAGATATATATCAAGTAAGAAATAAAAGAACTTGCTTGAAACTGCAAGGGAACTTGCCAGAAATAGTTATACTTAAAAAATAAATAAGTCGCATTAATTATTGCGGAAAATAATCCGAAGACTAAACCAATTTTCCAAAACCCTTTAAATTCTTCTTGCATATTTTAGCACTTGCTTTTAAAAAATAATTTGTCCCTTTAAAGATTCTTTTAACTCATATTGATTAAAAGCTTTTGACGATTTACTATAAGACGTAGGTTCTAAATCACCTTCCACGTCGAATAGTGTCAAATGTACGACTTCTGTTTGCTCCTCAACAGGATATAGCTGAGTTTTAAATATTTTCTGAGCATTATACACTAGTAAATCTGCTAATAAAGCTGGATCGGTCTTTGGCATAGCTTTTAAAATCAAGGGCAACACTAATTGAATGCCCGCAATTCCCCAATTAGTATAAGCGAACTCTTTATGCTTTTCATCCCAACTTGAAGGTCGATGATGACTAGTAATAACATCAATAGTACCATCCAACACCCCTCCTCTCAATGCTGCCCTATCCTCCACAGTCCTTAAAGGAGGCATCATTTTATAAAAACTATTATAAGTAGTCAGTTCCTCATCCGTCCATAACAAATGATATGGCGTTACGGAACAAGTGACACGAACACCTGCTTTTTTAGCTTCTCGAATAATATCTACACTCTCTTTACAAGAAATTCCAGTGAAATGAATCTGAGATTCGGCATATTCTGCTAAAGCAATTTCTCGTTGAATAAATACGGTTTCAGAAATACTTGGAATACCCGCCATTCCTAATAAAGTGGATTGTTTGCCTTCATGCATCCAACCTTCACTACTTAATGATTCTAAATATGGAAGATAAATCAAAACACCATCAAAAGCTTTGACAAATTCTAAAGCTTTCAAACTCAAATTAGCATCCTCTATACTATTCCACCCTTCTGTAAAAGCAATAGCTCCAGCTCTTTTCATTTCCAATATTCCTGCTAAAGACTTCCCTTCCAAAGATTGAGAAATACTTCCTAAAGGATGAATTTCAATAGGTAAATGTTGTGCTTTTTGTTTAATTAAATGAACTTCCGACTGAGAACTAATTGTTGGTAAGGTATTTGGCAAAACGAATACCTGTTTAAACCCACCTGCTTGTGCTGCAGCTGCTCCAGAAGAAATATCTTCTCTATATTCAAACCCCGGCTCTGAAAAATCTGAAAAAATATCAATCCATCCTTGACTTAAATACAAAGATTTACCTGCTATTTCCTTGTCAAACTCTCCTTCTATATTTTTCGATATTTGAACAATTTTCTTGCCCTCTACTAAAACATCTACAGTCTTTAAATGAAAGGAGGACTTAGGGTCGAGAATTGTAACTTGCTTAATAAGTGTTTGCATATACTTTTAAAATTCCTCAAATTTATTAAATAATGTGTTTAATTAGTAAAAAAACTGAATTTTACTTCCTTAATGATAAACTTACGTCGTCATTATTATGAATCGTTAACGAAGGAAATAAAGCCGCAATCCCTCCAATTAAAATACAAGATCCTAAAACTAATACAAAATCAGACCAATGAAAAGCTACTGGAAAAGCTTGCACCACAAAACCATCAGGAAAACTAATCCATCCAAAATAAATCTGACCTAAACAAAGTAAATATCCTAAAGCTATACCAATAACGGCGCCAATAGTCGTAATCATAATCCCCAATTTTAAGAAAGTCCAAAACAATTGACGATGAGTCATTCCCATACTTTTCAAAATGAATATATCTTGTTTTTTCTCTAAAATCAACATCGAAATAGATCCTATCATATTGAAAGACGCAATGATCATCACCATCACTAAAATGGCATAAATTGCCCATTTCTCACTTTGCATAATCCAATACAAAGTCTGATTTTGTTGATATCTATCTTTCACTTGTAAAGAACTACCAACTAAGTCCTGTAAAGCTTGTTTCGTTTTTTTGATTTGGTATTTGGAGTCAATACCATTAATTTCTATCGAAGTAATCGATGAAACCTCTTGCTGAAAGATATCCCTAACTGCTTCTATAGGTGCAATTACATAATTCTGATCAAACTCATCTTGAATCCTAAAAGTCCCCACCACCCGGAGAGGATAATCTGGAATGGACAATATATTCATGCCCTGCATTGAAGTGGTTTCATCTAAATAAAACACACTCGGTATACTCAGAAATGTGAATACATCCAACTTTAAATCAGTGGCAACACCTAAGCCTGTGATAACTGGAATATGTTCTCCAGTTTCCCAATTCGCATTTCCTGAAAATAAATAATTTTGAATTTCGTGAGATTCCAACCACTGATTGCTGACACCTTTAAGTTTTACAGGCTTTTGCTGATCCAAATAAGTCATGAGCACTAAATCCTCCACAACTTCATGATAATCATAATTTCCCGCTAAAACTTGGATACGATTTTTTTGCTCTTCTGTCATCTCAAAAAACTTTCCTTCTACAGGCGTTATTTCTAAATCAGCGTAAAAAGCATGGTACATTTTTTTTACAGTACCTTCTAAACCATTATATATGGAAAATAAAGTAATCATAGCAGCCGCTGAAAACAGCACAGCCACTAAACTAATCCAAGCAATTATTTGTACCGCTTGAACATCCTTTTGCTTCCAAAAATAAGCCCAAGCTATTTTAGTCGATATCTTTTTCATCATCTTGATCCTTGGACAGATCTATTTCTTTAAAGATTTCCTCTAATTTGAAAACATTTTCTAACATCTTATCTTGATAAAATTCCAAATAAGGAATTCTACGTAAATGATGCCTTAAAGCATTTCCTAAATAACCTCTAATTTCTTTCATTCTGGTTTTGAACAGCTCTAAAGCAGCAGGCTCATCCTTGATGTTTAAAAAGCTTAAATATATTTTCGCTTCTAAGAGATCTGGACTAATGGCTACTTCCGAAATAGATACCATTCCTCCATCCATCATTGTCCAACCTTGTTTTGTAAAAATTGAGGACAATTCCTCATGAATCAGTTTCGCGACCTGAATTTGTCTTTTTGTTAGTCCCATTATTTATATAACTTTGCATTATAAAATACAAAGATTCATTTTTAAGCTCAGAATCAGAAAAAAATAGTAGATTTATCAACCTTTTGTTATAAAAAATTCTATGAATAAATTAATACTACCTCTTATAAGTCTTGCATTTTTATTTCAAGCTTGTAAAGAACAGCCAGTGGGCATTGAATATGTGGCATATGATATGGAGGACACCACTTACGTTACTTCACCCGCTTCTCCAGATACAAAAATGTATTTGATAGAAGAATTAACGGGTGTAAGATGTGTGAATTGTCCCGAAGGTGCAGAAGCCTTAGAAGAGCTGAATGGAATGCATGACAATACTTTCGTTATTGTTGCACACCATTTTGGATCTTTAACGACTCCTATTTCTGGGAAAAGTATCCAAGATTTCAGAACGACTTCCGGTTTACAAATTATGGACTTAATCTTTGGAGGACAAAGCAATAAACCTTCTGTTTCTTTTGATAGATTGCCTTTAAGTGTTGGATTTAATCCGTTTTTTGTAGATGGTTTAAGTAATTGGCCTGCTGCAGTAAATCAAATGAAAGCACAAGCAAGCACAAGTCCAATAAATCTTGAATTGAACAGCTCTGAAATTAGTGAAAATGAATATAATATTAATACAAAAGTGAGCTTCACAGAAGATATCAATTTCCCCGTTAACTTGCATGTGTATTTTGTAGAAAACAACATTTGGGATGGTTTTGTAGGTTCAGATACGCTAATCAGATATGATCATGTTTTCAGAACAACACTAACAGGTGCTCAAGGAAAACCTATCCTAAGAGATTTTGAAAACATTGAAGCTGGAAGAGTTTACGAACTGAATACAAAGTTCATTAGAGATATGCAAGATGAGAAAGAAAAATTATGGAATCTGGAGGAAATGCAAGTTATTCTTTTCGTAACTCGTCAAGGTGATCAACATAAAAATGTGTTACAAGCCATTGAAATTCCATTAAAATAAAAACTTTAACAATAGTTTTAAAATTACAATTTGCATATTAAAAATTAAAATACTACATTTATATTTGTAAGAAGCAGGAGTTTTGTAACTTTGTATTAAACTATAAAGCACCTACTTAAGTCTTAAGTCTATAAATTTCGAAAGCGTATGAAAAATACTTACTTATATATTGTTTTTTCTTTCTTATTTTTCTTCGGTGCATTATCTAATAATGCAGTAGTAGCTCAAGAGAAAGATAACCTTTTCCAAAACAAGAAAGATCGTTTTGAAATGGTAGTTTATCCTATGCCTGCGAAAACAGAATTAAACATTAGGATGAATACAACACTATTGAAATCGGCTAAAGAAATTGCAATAGTGAATTTAATTGGGAGAGAAGTAAGCCGACAAAGAGTTTCAAATGATCATCAATATAATGATGTGAAATTCTTTAACTTACAACAAATCCCAAATGGTATATACATGGTGATAGCAAAAGATGAATATGGAAATATCATTCACACTTCAAAACTATGTATTGAAAATTAATACTTAAATACTTTTCAATAAACCAAGCGGGAATCAATTAGATTTCCGCTTTTTTTCACGAAAATTTTGAAAAATGTCAACCAAACCCTTACTATACGACTACCCTATTGATTTAGAAGAAGAAAAAAAAGTCATTTTACGTGAATACAAAGCGCTCTTGAGAGCTTTAAAGGATCGTATTAAAAAAGGAGATCGTAAAACATTAAGAACAGCTTTTGAAATGTCTGTGGATGCGCATAAAGAAATGCGTAGAAAATCTGGAGAGCCTTATATATTACATCCTTTAGCTGTTGCAAGAATTGTTGTGGAAGAAATTGGCTTAGGAGTTACTTCTGCTTGTTGTGCATTACTCCATGATACTGTTGAAGATACAGAAATCACTTTAGATGATATTGAAATGGAGTTTGGTACTCCTTATGCCAAAATCATTGATGGATTGACCAAAATGTCTCACGTAGTAGATATGAATGCCAATACCTCAATGCAAGCTGAAAACTTTAGAAAAATCCTACTCACACTCGCTGAAGATCCAAGAGTTATTTTAATTAAAATAGCAGATCGTCTTCACAATATGAGGACTTTGGGAAGCATGGCAAGACATAAGCAACTTAAAATTGCTTCTGAAACTTCCTTTATTTATGCTCCTTTAGCGCACAGATTGGGTTTATATGAAATTAAAACAGAACTAGAAGATTTATCTTTAAAATATACCCGTCCTGATATTTATTTAGACATCGTTCGACAATTAAATGAAACCAAAAGAGATAGAAATAAGTATATAAAGGATTTTATAAAACCGATTGTTGAAGAACTCGAAGATAACGATCTCAAATTCGACATTTACGGAAGACCAAAATCCATTTATAGTATTTATAATAAAATGCGCTCTAAAGGCGTAACCTTTGACGAGGTTTATGACTTATTTGCGATACGAGTAATTATTGATACTCCTCCAGAAATAGAAAAAGCAAGTTGTTGGAAGGCGTACTCTTTAGTAACAAACGCCTATCAACCGAATCCTGATAGACTAAGAGATTGGATTAGTTTACCCAAAAGCAATGGATATGAAGCTTTACATACCACTGTTATGGGACCTGGTGGTCGTTGGGTAGAAGTGCAGATCCGCTCTAAAAAAATGGATGAAATAGCAGAAAAAGGATTAGCTGCACATTGGAAATATAAAGAAGGAAGTCAAACAGAAAGCAAATTAGATGCTTGGTTAAAACACATAGGAGAGGTTTTAAACAATCCAGATATAGAAACGATTGATTTTGTTGAAGATTTCAAACTCGATTTATTTACAAAAGAAATTTATGTTTATACCCCTAAAGGTGAAATGAGAGTATTGCCTTTAGGAGCCACAGCTTTAGACTTTGCTTTTGATGTCCATACGGAATTAGGTGCAAGATGTATTGGAGCAAAAGTCAATTACAAATTAGTACCGATCAGCCACATCTTAAAAAGTGGGGATCAAATCGAAATTATTACTTCTTCCAAACAAAAGCCGAATGAAGACTGGTTGAATTTTGTTTTTACAGGTAAAGCAAAATCAGGCATTAAATATTTCTTGAAAGAAGAAAAAAGGAAAATTGCTCTTGAAGGAAAAGAACTTTTATTTAGAAAGTTGAAAAACCAAGGAATCAATATTGACAATACTGATTACATGCAAGAAATTGCAAACTTCTTTAAATTATTGAGTCCTTTAGATTTATATCATGCTGTTGCGACACATAAAATTGATATCAGAATACTAAAGAACTTTGAAGTTGTTGGTGGTAAATACATTTTCCCTAAAGAAGAGAAAGTAACAGAATCTAAAGTTGATAGTTCTGAAATAATAGATGTAAAATCAGGAAATGTACATAAAGATGCTGAACTCATCATATTTGGAGAGTCGTCTGATAAAATTCAATATAAATTAGCTCCATGTTGTCAACCTATTCCTGGGGATGATGTATTTGGATATATTTCCACATCAGAAGGTTTAAAAATTCATCGTACAGACTGCCCTAATGCTGCACAATTGATGGCGAATTTCTCGCATAGAATTGTAAAAACGAAATGGGCTGTAAATAAAGAAATTTCATTCCTGACAGGAATCAAGCTTATTGGAATGGATGACGTCGGCATTATTCAAGGGATGACTAACATTATTACCAGTGAGATGAAGTTGAATATGAGATCGATAGGATTAGATTCTAAAGATGGTATTTTTGAAGGAACTATAATGGTTTTTGTAAAAGACATTAAAGAATTAGATAAGCTATGTAATAAATTAGCTGCCCTACCTGGTATTCATAAAGTGGAACGTATTGAGAGTATATAAAATTTAGAGATGAATCACTTATATGGCCTTGCTCCATTACCATTTGGAAGTTTAAGTTTTTGGGCATTTGCCATGCAAAATAATGTTCGATTGTATTCAAGTTTACGATTTGAAAAATCAAGCTTGATGAATAGAATAGCATTAAACAATCAAGGAAATCCTTTAATCATATCTATTCCTATCGTTGGTGGTAGGAATAGTAAATTATCATTAGACGACTCCATCATCGCTTCTTATGGTTGGAAAGATGACTTTATTAGAGGTTTAGAAACGTTATACCAAAATGCGCCTTACTTCGATTATTTTGGAAAAGAAATCATTGATTTTGTAAAAATCTTTCCTGAAGGTAGTTTAGGAGATTTCAATACAGCTAGTATTCAAAAAATGATTGAATTAGCTCCCCCACTTCAAACTGCTTTTTTAAATCCGTCAGATGATTTTTCGGATAAAGAGCTAGAAATCTTTTCCATTAAAAGCTTAGGAAAAAAAAGCATTCAAGTAGATGAATATCATAAGCTACCCTACTCTTGGTCAGGTGAGGATCTTAATCATCTGAGTATTCTGGATTTACTCTTATTTGATGCCCCACATTTATCTAATATTTTAAGGAATATCAAGTTTCTTTAAAATCCTTTCTATAAACTTTGGCTGTCACTAAAATAACTCTTACATTTGCATCACATCGCGAGGTAGAGCAGAGGTAGCTCGTCGGGCTCATAACCCGAAGGTCACAGGTTCGACCCCTGTCCTCGCTACGAAATACAAAAGCCATTCGAATTATCGGATGGCTTTTTTTATGATTAAAGACTATCGAATGAAAAAGGCAATAATGACCTGATCGACGATACTTTAATTGCTGATTTAAAATCTCGATAAATCATATAAATAGGAAAAGGCGTTTCATTTCTTTGCTCATATTCTAATATCGCTTGACGACACATGCCACAAGGAGAAATATAATTCGGTCCATCTGATTCATTGCTTTGCTTTTGAAAAGCAATCACTAAAGCTTCTATTTTCACTGCTTTAAAATCATGTAAACCGTCAATCATAGACAATACTGCTCTTTCTGCACAAATCCCAACAGGGAAAGCAATATTTTCTTGATTCACATTGACCAAGATATCTTCATTTGAAAGCAATAAACCTGCACCCACATGAAAATTGGAATAAGGGGCATAAGCCTTAGGTAGTACTTTAATCGTCTTTTGAATCAGATCCTTCACCTTGTTGGAAAGTTTTTTAAAATCCTCAACGACTTCATATTCAATCTGTAAGGTCTTTTTATCACTCATCGTATATTTAAATTTAAAATCCCACTTTAAGGGGGATGGAAAATGTAAGAAATGGAATTATCTTTGATAAAAATACAAATATATGAGACAATTCTTTAAATTCTTTTTTGCTTCACTTTTAGCAATGGTTATTGCTATCATGATTTTCTTCATTGTAGTGTTTGGCGTAATAGGATCTTTAAAAACCAGCCTATCTAATTCTTTTAGCGTAGAAGAAAAAGTATATACACAAAGTCAATCTCTTTTATCGATAGATTTAACGGAAAGCATTTCAGAAATCGGACATAAAAACTCTATTGCTATGTTTACTGGAGGTTCTAGTAACATACCTAGTCTATATGAGATTTTAAGTGCAATCAAACACGCTAAAACAGATAGTAAAATTCAAGGTATTCTTATCAAAACAGGTGGTTGGTCAAATGGAACGGCAATTGCTGAACAGCTAAGAGATGCAATTATAGATTTCAAAGAAAGTGATAAATTCGTTTACACTTACGGAGATTACATCACTCAGAATGATTATTACATTACTACTGCTGCTGATGAGATTTACATAAACCCTTTAGGAGGTTTAGAACTCAAAGGTTTAGCAAGTCAGTTAATGTTTTTCAAAGGCACATTGGATAAATTAGGTGTTGCTCCAGAAATCTTTTATGCTGGTCAGTTTAAAAGTGCCACAGAACCTTTCCGTCTTAAAAAGATGAGTGATCCTAATAGAACACAATTAGCAGCTATGCAAGCGATTATATGGGATCAATATTTGACCGCATTTTCTGAATTCAGTCAATTAGATAAAACTACATTACACGACTATGCAGTGAGTGGAGAAATCCAAACAGCTCATGATGCAGTAAAAGCTTCTTTAATTACAGGCGTTTACTACAAAGATGAAATGGAAGATGTCTTAAGAAAAAAAGTTGGACTTAAAAAAGATGATGATGTAAGAGCAATAGGTATTGCTGATTATGCTAAATCAATAAACAAAAAACAAAAGTCTGATCGCATTGCAGTATTATTTGCAGAAGGAACTATTGTTGATGGAGAAGGAAATGGGCAAGATCAAATTGCAGATATTGCTTTCACTAAAGAAATCAGAAAGATTAAAGCTGATAAAAACATAAAAGGATTAGTCATCAGAATTAATAGTGGTGGTGGAAGTGCATTAGCTTCTGAAAAAATGCTGAGAGAAATTCAAATGTTACAAGAAACGGGTATGCCGGTAGTAGTTTCTATGGGTAATGTAGCTGCAAGTGGTGGTTATTACATGGCAAGTTCTGCGGATAGCATTTTCGCACAACAAAGCACAATTACAGGAAGCATAGGCGTATTTGGAATGATGTTTAATATTTCTAATTTATTAGAAGATAAATTAGGAATCACTTTTGATGTAGAGAAAAATGCACCTCATGCAGATTTACCTTCTATGAGTCGAAATATGAGCGATAGAGAAAAGCAAATGATTCAAAATAGCGTAGATACGATTTATCATATTTTTAAAGATCGTGTAGCTACAGGTAGAAACATGACTATGGAATATGTAGATTCAGTAGGTCAAGGACGTGTTTGGATGGGAACGACTGCTTTAGAATTAGGATTAGTAGATGCTTTAGGTGGCACTCAAAGAGCTATTGAAAGTGCTGCTAGTTTAGCAAATATAAAAGATTATTCTGTGACTATATTTCCTCAAAAGGATGATAAATTAGATCAATTCTTGAAAGGCTTAAGTGGTGGTAGCATTGAGCAACAAATCATTAAGGAAAATTTATTAGCCAAAGAATTAGGTGTTGACTATAAATGGTTTAAATTTTTAAGAAACTTACAATTACATCGTAATTCTGTATTAACAATGATGCCTTATGAGATTTACTTTGAGTAAACCATAAAGAGTACATGATCATAATTAAATAGGCTACTTCTAATGATTTCAATTGGAGGTAGCCTGTTTTGTTTAATGAAACCATTACATTTGTAAACTTACTTATTGATTATGAACAAACCTTATAGAGCATTAACCATTGCGGGTGCAGCTTCTGGTGGAAGTGCAGGAATCCAAGCTGATATAAAAACATTTCAAGAATTGAAAGTATATTCTTGGTCTGTAATTACAGCAATTGTTGGTAAGCATCCGGAAACAGGAAAAAATATTCATCTGATAGATCTTGAAGCTATTCAAGCACAATTTGCAACAGGTTTAAAGCAAATCGGATTTGATGCGATTAAAACAGGCATGTTGTTTTCTAAAGAGATTATAGATTATGTTTCTAAGACTTTAAAAGCCTATGCTCAAATCCCAATAGTTGTAGATCCTGTAATGATTGGTAAATTAGATTCAGTCTTATTAGCGGAAGATGCGATTCAATCTTTGATAGACAATTTAATCCCTTTAGCAACAATTATTACACCTAATATGCCTGAAGCATCCTACTTATTGAACAAAAGACCTTTAGAATGTGTTGATGATTTAATAAACGCAGCTATTGATTTACATCGTTTAGGTTCAAAGTATGTATTAGTAAAAGGAGGTCGTTTAGATGGACCTGCTGTTGATGTGCTTTTTGATGGAAAAGAAGTCACTTTATTTGAAGCGCCAAGGATTGACACCATAAACACAAATGGAGCGGGATGTTCTTACGCTGCAGCGATTACAGCTCATTTAGCAAAGGGGTTAACTGTAGAGGAATCTGTTTTACGTGCCAAAGAATGGATTACAACAGCCATTCATTATTCGTTTAGCTATTCCGACATTATTGGTCCGACAAACCATGGTGCATTTAATGAAAAAGGTGCGATACATAAAATTAAAGTTGAAAAAGTAAAAGTTTAAAATATTTTATTTTCAGGTTTTATTAAAGGTTTATTTTGTATTTTTAAAATAGACTCACAAATCAAAATGATATTATGAATAAAATTTTAGTTGCCTTAGATTTTAGTGCAAATGCCCATCTGGTAGCAGAACAAGGAGAAGTTTTAGCACGTTCATTAAATGCTGAACTGCATCTCTTACACGTTTTAGCAGATTGGAGTTATTATGCAGGTGTAGAATACTCACCCATTTTAGGATATAGCAATACGGACTTTGGAGCGCATCAAGCTATACAACAAGAAGACCTAAGTGAAAGTGCTCGACAATATTTAATCAAAACGCAAACTTATTTAAATCACCCAAAGACTTCAATTCACGTTAAAGAAGGAAGACTAGAAGATGAAATTAATAAATTAGTGGAAGAACACGACTTTAATTATCTAGTGATTGGTTCTCATAGTAGAAGCACATTTGATGCTATATTTATGGGAAGTAACACAGAAAAAGTAATAAAAAATATTAGTATTCCAACTTTAATTATTCCAATTAGAGAATAAAAGTGGAAAGTCTCTTCGTTTTGTTTTTAAAAACCCCCTTCTTGAATATTTATTTTAAGAAGGGGGTTTCATTTTTATAATTACAGAATATTAGTAATTCAATAAGTCACGAATTTTATCTTTTACTTTATCTGCACTTGGAAGCATCGCAGCTTCTAAAGCAACATTCATAGGAACTGCTGGTAAATTCATAGCACCGATAGTGCTCACCGGCGCATCTAAAAATGTAAAGCACTCTTGAGCAATTCTACCTGCTAAAGCTTCTGTAAAAGAACTGTGCAGTTGTTCCTCTGTAACTAACAACACCTTTCCATGTCGTTTAACCGTCTCAAACACTAATGCCTCATCTAAAGGATGAAGTGTTCTTAAATCAATGATTTCCACTTGTCCTGAAAAGTCTTTTGCTGCATTAGTGGACCAATGCACACCCATACCATAAGTAATAATAGCAATAGTATCTCCTTCGTCTAACTTTTCTGAAGAAGCTTCTTGCACTATCCTACCCTTTCCTAATGGAATCACATAATCTTCATCTGGCTCAATCGTTCTCGCTTCTTCTGTTCCTGGAACTTTACTCCAATACAATCCTTTATGTTCCAACATCACCACTGGGTTAGGATCATAAATTGCAGATTTCAACAAACCTTTCATATCTGCTGCATTCGAAGGATACACAATTTTAATTCCTTTAATGGAAGCTAAAGTAGATTCAACAGAACCACTATGATATGGACCACCGCCACCATAAGCACCGATAGGAACTCTTAAAACCATATCTATTGGAAATTTACCCATACTTAAGTAACAAGACTTACTTATCTCAGTGACTAATTGATTGAAACCTGGATAGATATAATCCGCAAACTGTACTTCCACAATCGCTTTCAATCCTAATGCACTCATTCCAACCGTTGATCCAACAATATAAGCTTCTTGAATCGCTGTATTAAATACTCTTTTATCCCCAAACTTTTGAGCTAAAGTAGCTGCTTCTCTAAAAACACCACCAATTCTACCGCCCACATCCTGACCATAAAAAAGCACTTCAGGTTGTTTTCTCATCACCTCTTCAATGGCATGCAAAGCTGCATCTACCATTACAATTTTATCCGTTTGACCCTCTGGAGTTCTTATTCCTTTCTCTGCCGTAATAGGCGTAGGCGCAAAAACATGGTCTTGAACGTTTGCAGGATTAGGTTCAGGAGCTGCAACGGCCATTTCAAACTCTTTAAGTGCAAATTCTTTTTCTTCAGCTTCTATTTGATCTAGTACTGACTCCTCAATACCTTGTTCTAATAAATAAGCTTTTAATTTTGGTCCAGGATCATCTATGGCATGCTTATCTAAATCTTCCTGATCTCTATACCATTCTTTTCTAACGCCTGAAGTGTGATGTCCCAACAAAGGAACTTTCGCATGCACTACAATGGGTCTTCTTTCTTTACGAACCATTTTAATCACCTCATCCATTTTCTGATAAGATTCCACAAAATCACTTCCATCAATCCTCACTCTATCCATCCCTATAAACCCTGCTGCATATTCATAGGCATCCATTGTTCTAGCTTCTTCTCTCGTCACAGATATACCCCATTCATTATCTTGAACTAAATAAATAATAGGCAATTGATGTAAAACAGCAAATTGCCAAGCTTCACTCACTTCTCCTTCCGTCACACTCCCATCACCTAAAGAACAAACCACAACAGGACTACCTTTGAAATCCTTTAAATTATGTTCCTCAATATATTTAATCCCTTGCGCTAGACCTGTCGTTGGAATGACTTGCATTCCTGTCGCACTACTTTGATGAATGATTTTAGGATACTGTTCTTTAATACTATTTGGATGATTATAATAAGCGCGACCTCCAGTGAATGGATCATCCGCTTTAGCTAATAATTGAAGCATTAATTCATAAGGTCTCCAATCCATCCCTAACATCAAAGATTCATCTCTGTAATACGGACTCACATAATCATAAGGTTTTAATAAAAAACCAGTAGCTAGCTGAATTGCTTCATGCCCACGAGATGTAGAATGTACATATTGACAAATGGCTCTATTATCTTCGTAGGTTTCAGCCATTGCTTTGGCTGTCATCATTAATTTATAGGCCTTTAAAGCTATCTTCTTATCAATCATTTTATTGAAATTATTTTTCCAGATTCAAGCGGATGTATAAAATGCAAGAATCAAAATATTTTTAAAATAACATGCTATCTTTTTCTACTCCTTTACTGCAGCAATCAAACTCATTTCAATGGGTGCACTTTTAGGTAACTCTTTTACAGCAATCGCTTCACGAGCAGGAGCAGTTTCCACATCGAAATACTGACCATAAACTCCATTTACAACAGCAAAATCATCCATATCAGCCAAGAAAATGGATACCTTTACCACATCTTCAAAAGTTAATGATGAAGCTGCTAAAATTTCTTTTAAATACTTCATGACAATATGTGTGGCTTTTTCAATATCTTGTTCGATTTCATTAGTTTCCATATTCAACGGAATTTGACCTGAAATAAACAAGAAAGGACCTGATTGAACACTTTGGTTATATGGACCTATAGGCGCAGGTGCTTGATTAGTATTGATAATTTGCTTTTTCATGGAACAAATATAATAAATTTGCACTCAAATACTTGTACATGCCTACACTTCTTTATATAAATACTGCCGAAAAACAATTAGAAATAGCGATAAGCATAGAAGAACAACTATTCATCTGGGATTCTACCACAGAGAATACTTCGCAAGCTCAAATAATTAATGTGGCTATTGACGACTTATTGACTAAAACAGGAAAAAGTTTAAAACACTTAGACGCCATCGTTATTTGTGGCGGACCTGGAAGTTATACAGGATTAAGAGTCGGATTAAGTACCGCAAAAGGTATATGCTTTGCGCTCCACTTACCTTTAATCATGATTTCCTCTTTAGAACTTGCACTGATTAGCAGTTTTGAAAATCCCATTAATGAATCGAAAGAATCTCTACTGACTATAAAAGAAGCCAGGGAAGAAGAAGCTTTTGTAAGGATTTCTAAAGGAGCAGAAACCCTATTTATGAATCATGTTTTTCATAAAGATTTATTAGATTTAGAAAAGGAGTTTCAATTTACAAGTATATTTGCCAACGAAGTTCCGGAAAGCTTATGTCATCTTCCAAATCAAGAGATTAAAGACACGAATTGGAAAGCTTGGAAACTTTGGGCTATGGAGAAATTTGCTTCTAAATCCTTTGCAGACTTAGCTTACGCAGAACCTTATTATTTAAAAGATGTTTACATCACTACTAGTAAAAAAAGACCTTTTTAAAATAAAACAAAATGAAAACGAATAGAACAATTCAAAATACACTGACGACAACAACTGAAATTATTTTACCTAATGATGCGAATACTATTGGTAATTTAATGGGTGGGAAATTAATGTATTGGATGGATATTGCTGCAGCTATTGCTGCTCAAAAGCACTGTAACTCTACAGTGGTTACCGCTTCTGTAGATAATATTTCTTTTTCTAATCCTGTAAAGATTGGAAATGTATTAACGATCGAAACGCGTGTGACCCAAGCTTTTAATACTTCCATGGAAATATTCATAAGAGTTTGGGGAGAAGATATATTGAGTCAAGAAAAGTATTTATCCAATGAAGCTTATTTCACTTTTGTAGCTTTAGGTTCTAATGGCCGTCCAAAGAAAGTTGATCCTATTTTAGCAGAAACAGAAGAAGAAAAAGAAATGCAAGCAGGTGCTTTAAGAAGAAGACAATTACGCTTAATCTTAGGTGGAAAAATGAAAGCTAAGGATGCAAGTGAATTGAAAGCTCTGTTCTTAGACTAAAGCAAACCTTCATCTGCAAAACTCAAAAATTGATTATCTCCAATAATTAAATGATCCAAAAGCTTGATATCCAAATAGGAACAAGCTTTTATTATTTTATTCGTTAAGTTGATATCAGCTTGTGAAGGTTTTAAATTTCCCGAAGGGTGATTGTGTGCAATAAGAATTATGGGCGATAATAACTGCAAAGCGGTTTTTAAAAGCAATCGAATGTCCACCACAGTTGCAGTCAATCCACCTTGACTTAGAATTTCAGAATGCAAAATCTTATGAGCATTGTTTAAATATAAAACCACAAATTTCTCTTGAGTTGCATCGTTCAGCATAGGAATTAAAAACTTACCCGCATCCCTTGTTGATAGAATGGTTTTAGGTTTTAAAGTATCTTCCATTTCTCTTCTTCTGGCAAGTTCAAACACTGCTTTCAAACTTAATGCTTTAGCATCTCCTATTCCTTTGATTTGCTTATAATCATTCAAATCCCATTGACTTAATCTGTTTAAATCATGATTTACTTTTTCTAAAATCTCATAAGCCACATCCAAAGCTGATTTCTCTCGACTTCCTGCTCTAATGATAATTGCTATAAGTTCTGCCTTAGTTAGAGATTCTTTACCCCTAGAAATCATTTTTTCTCTCGGTCTCTCCTCTTCGTTCCAATATTTAATAGATTGTTCTCTCATAATAATTCATACATTTTACCTGGCACTGTTTTCACAAAACCATTCATTTCTAAATGCAACAATAAACTCGCCAAGTGAGATAAGGAAAAAGAATGTTCAATCGCTAACTCATCTACGTGTATCCTACCTTTTTCATGTAAAGTTTCTACAATAACTTTCTCCTCATCTGACAAATTTTGATAAAGTGAAAGCTGCTGAAATTTCGGTGATTTCTTATGGGTATTTAACCTTAACAGCTCTAAGATATCTTTGGCTTCTGTAATCAAATGCGCTGTTTGACTTTTGATCAACATATTATTCCCTTCTACATTATTTTGAAATATACTTCCTGGTAATGCTGCAATATCTCTATGATAACTTTGAGCTAAATTCGCTGTAATCATTGACCCTCCTTTTTTCGGAGATTCTACCACCCAAGTAACTTCTGACATTCCTGCAACAATCCTATTTCTTAATGGAAAATTTACTTTGTCTGGAAAAATACCCCATTCGAATTCAGTAATTAATCCTCCTCCTTCATCTATGATTTTTTGAGATAAATTCCTATGGTGTGCAGGAAAAGTGGTTTGCAAGCCATGACCTAACACCGCAAATGTGGGTAGATGATTATGAATAGCTTGTTCATGAGCAATACCATCTATTCCTTCTGCTAATCCACTGATAATATTAATAGGCAAGCCTTGCCAAGAGGCTAAAAAGTCCGTTATCGATCGACGACCGTATTCTGAAGCTTTTCGAGTTCCAATAATACTTAAATACTTATGTTCAATATTGGGCATCTTCCCTTTAAGATATAAAACCAAAGGTGCGTCAGGCGTCAATCTCAATAGTGGAGGATAACGTCCATCATCAATATGTATAATTTCAATATTATTTTTAGCACAAATATCAAAACGCTCCTTATCTGCACTATTCCATTCAAGTTTTTGTAACTTATCTTGTAGAATACGTTCTTCAGGTTTCAAGCTATTCGTTGCTGCATTGATATAATAATGATGCAAATGCATTAAACTGCCATGATGATTAATTAATTTAATTTGAGTGTAAAGCCCCCACCCCATAATTGATTTTAAAGCCCAAGCTATTTGCACTTCTTTCATATTTTCAAAAAATAAACTTTAAATAAATTAAATATAACGAATTAATTACTATATTTAAGGTATCATTCATGATTAAATTATTTTATTATGGTAAACAAAGTTCAATTAATGGGTCATTTAGGAAGAGACCCTGAAGTAAACACGACTTCTACAGGCAGAAAAGTTGCTAATGTTACAATGGCTACAACTGAGCGTTGGACACAAAACGGAGAAAAAAAAGAAGATGTTCAATGGCACAATTTAACCATTTGGGGGCCTTTAGCTGAAGTCGCTGAGAAGTACTGGAAAAAAGGCAGTCATATCGCTGTTGATGGAAAGTTAAACTACTCCAGTTATGATGACAAAGATGGGAATAAAAAGTATCGTACAGATATTGTTGTTCAAAACTTTACATTTTTAGACAAAAAATCATCTGAAGAAAATGTAAAGCAAAACAATCATCCTGACGATAATTTACCTTTTTAAATACGGAACTTCTATTTAAGAAATCCCATATCTTAAAGACCTTTTTTTAAGATAGATAAGTTGAGGATTCAACTATAAGATAAAGACAAAAGCTGACCCTATTAAAATAAGGTCAGCTTTTATGTTTATTGAAATGAAAAGCATTTAATTAGCTGTCCATTTTATTTCATGATTTCTATTTCCACTTTTTCCAATACTTTATCTAATTGTTCTGCATTTTGACCACCGCCAGAAGCTAGGTTTTTACTTCCACCACCCCCACCTTTGATTAATGCTGAAACCCATTGTCTCATCATCAAAGGCGCTTCCGTAAATCCAGCTTCAATTGCTTGTGGGTTGACTGCAATAGCTACTTGTGCTTTCCCCTCAATTTTTGCTGCCAAAACGGCCACTGCTGAAGTATCTTTGGACTTCACCAACTCATGTGCCATAGTTTTCAAAGCATCGCCTTGCTCTACAGACAGTATTTGAGTTAAAATCTCTAAGTCACCTTTTGAAGTGTGCAGAACTTTGAATTGATTTTGAAGATCTTCCACCATTCTATGGCTTTCTTTATTCAACAATTCTTGTATTTTCTTTTCTAGTTGTTGCTTTTCTTCTAAAAGTTTGGAAACTGCTTCGAAAGGATTCTTAGTTTTCAGCAAATTAACGACTTCCTTATTTTCTTGCACTTTCTTATAAATGTATTGTATTGCAGCAGGTCCTGTCAAAGCTTCCACGCGTCGAATCCCTGCAGAAACAGAAGTTTCATTAATCAAAACAAAAACACCTATCATACCGGTTTGAACTACATGAGTTCCACCACATAATTCCACTGAAAACTGATCATCCATTGAAACCACACGTACTTCTTCGGAGTATTTCTCACCAAACAATGCCATTGCTCCTCTTTCATCTGCTTCTTCTTTCGACAACCACTCTACTCTCACAGGAATATTCATTCTGATACGCTCATTGACAATATTTTCAACTTGACGTAATTCTTCAGCAGTCATTTTGGAAACATGCGAGAAGTCAAAACGTAGCTCATCAGGACTCACTAAAGAGCCTTTTTGAGTAACATGCGTGCCCAACACTTCTCTTAAAGCTGCGTGTAACAAATGCGTTGCAGAGTGATTATAAGTCGTATTTAAACGATTCTCGAAATTCACCTTAGCGACCACTTGATCTGTCCATTCAGTAGGGAACTTTTCCACTTGTTGAATGATTAAATCATTTTCTTTAAATGTATTGATGACAGCAATCTCTTCCTCATCAAAAATTAAAACTCCAGTATCTCCAACTTGACCACCACCTTCAGGATAGAAAGGCGTGTTTTCTAAAATAATATGAAATTGTTTACGATCCCCTTTTAAAGTTACTGTTCTGTATCTTAACACTTGCGTGTGTTCTAATAAATCTTGATATCCTACGAACTTACCTTCTCCATTATCTAAAACTACCCAATCATCTGCAGTAAAGGTAGTTGCTGCACGACTTCTGTCTTTTTGCTCTTTCATAGACGCATCGAAACCTTCTTCATCTACTTCAATTTCATGTTCAGAAGCAATCAATTTCGTTAAATCAAATGGGAAACCATAAGTATCATACAACTCAAATGCTTGAGCTCCAGGAATTAACTTAGTCGTTTCATGTTGATTCATTAAATCATCTATCTTTCTTAATCCTTTATCTAAAGTACGTAAGAAGGACTCTTCTTCTTCTAAAACAACTCTTGTAACAAAATCAACTTGAGCATCTAACTCATCAAATACACCTTTAAAGCTATCGGCTAAAAAAGGAATAAGGAGATGCATTAAAGGGTTTTCATAATTTAAATGAGAATAGTAATAACGAACCGCTCTTCTTAAAATTCGACGAATGACATAACCTGCTCCAACATTGGAAGGTAATTGTCCATCTGCAATAGTAAAAGCTACTGCTCTAATATGATCAGCAACCACTCTAAAAGCAATATCTTGTAAAGTGTCTTTTCCTTGATATTTTAAATCTACTTCCTGCTCTAACTTTTCAATTAAAGGCATGAATACATCTGTATCGTAATTACTTTGTTTATTTTGTAAAATACGCACCAAACGTTCAAAACCCATTCCCGTATCTACATGTTTATCAGGCAATGGTGTTAATTCTCCATTTCTCTGACGATTGAACTCCATGAAAACGTTATTCCAAACCTCAATCACTTGTTCGTGATCCATGTTCACTAAGCTTGCGCCATCAACTTCCTTCTTTTCTTCTTCAGTTCTGCAATCCACATGAATTTCAGAACATGGTCCACATGGACCGATATCACCCATTTCCCAAAAGTTATCTTCTTTAGACCCTTTAATAATACGCTCTTCAGGAATCCATTTTTTCCATTCATCATAGGCCTCTTGATCGAAAGGCAAACCCTCTTCCTCATTCCCTTCAAAAACGGTAACATATAAATTATCCTTAGGAATTTTATAGACTTCAGTTAATAAATCCCAACTCCAAGCTATTGCATCCTTTTTGAAATAATCTCCGAAACTCCAGTTACCAAGCATTTCAAACATCGTGTGATGATAAGTATCTACACCCACCTCTTCTAAGTCATTATGTTTTCCACTTACACGTAAACATTTCTGAGTATCAGCAACACGACTGTAAGGGGCTCGTTTAGTACCTAAAAAATAATCTTTGAATTGATTCATACCAGAGTTGGTAAAAAGCAATGTAGGATCATTTTTAACAACAATAGGCGCAGAAGGGACTATTTGATGTTGTTTATTTTTAAAATAATCGAGAAATACCTTTCTTATTTCAGTAGCTGTCATTGAAAATTGAATTTTAAACTATTAACTTTGCAAGAGTTTGTTTTGCAAATATTACGCAAAAGTAATAATAATATTGAGATGTTGATTAATTTGCCGCAATGAAGCATGGTTCTAATTCCATTTATCTTGTCATCTGTATCTGTATGATGCTTATCAGTTCCTCCGTTTGGTCACAAGATACAAGAGATTCTTTAAGTTCTTCTGCGAATGCAAGTAACGAAAATCAAACCACGGACCTCGTACAAGAAGCCATTCAAGAAAATGCCATTATCCAAGAATTAGATACTGACGATTCATTAGCGACTGCTTCATTCAAACCGAAAGCCCTTGAGTTTAAAATCCCATTAACTTATAAAGAGCATCCTGTTTTTAAAAACTTATATACAGACCCTGTAATAAAAGTAGAATCTTATCGTACACCAAAAAAATTAGAGACTGCTTTTTTAATCAGCGTTTTAGGTTTATTACTCGTTTCTTTTCTTTTTTATAATAATCGAGGATACTTAAGCCATTTAATTACAGCTTATAAAAATCCAAACCTAACACAAAGACAATTAAAAGAACTGATTCAACAAGACAGTTTAGTAAATGGCATTTTCAACATTTTAGCTTTGTTTTCTTTTGGGTTTTATAGCTTTGTAATCTTTAAAAGAATGAATTTCGAATTCACTCTAAAACTAAGTGACACTCAATTATTACTAAGCTTTATGCTTCTTTTTATCTTAGGTTATGGCTTGAGAGTTCTGTTTCAAAAAATGATAGGATACATTTTCCAAATTAATGATGAAATGAACATATACATCTTTCAGTTGCTGCTCACTGCAAAGATTCTTGGTATTTTATTAATTCCATTTACAATCGTTTTGTACTTTGGTGAAGGCAATTATTTAAACACCTTAGTTTATTTATCTTTATTTCTGATATTAATATCACTCTCTTTAAAATACTTACGTTCCGGCTTTCTTTTCAAAGCATTTATTGGTTTTAGTAAGTTTCATTTTATTTTATATCTTTGTGCCTCGGAAATTTTACCGTTTTTAATTTTACTTAAATTATTTATGGTTATTTGATTAATATCTTTTACCCTAATCGAAATAGCACCCCTATATTATGGCAAAGTCTGCAAAAGTAACGGGAGCACCACAGCCGTCCAGAAAGATTAAAAATATTTTAATCACACTACCAAAGCCTTCGTCGAATCGTTCTCCTTATTTTGATTTGGCCGAAAAGTACCAAGTTAATATTGACTTTTTTCCATTCATAGAAGTGGAAGGTTTAGATGCTAAAGAGTTCAGAAAACAAAAACTTGATATCAATGAATTCTCAGCAGTTATCTTTGTAAGTAGGAATGCTGTTGATCATTTCTTTAGAATGTGTGAAGAACAAAAAGTGAAGGTTTCTCAAGACATGAAATATTTTTGTGGTTCTGAAGCTGTGGCTTTATATCTTCAAAAATTCATTCAGTACAGAAGAAGAAAAGTATTTTTCTCTGCGGATGGATCAACTGTTGGCTTAATTGAGGTTTTAAGAAAACATAAATCCAAAGAAAAGTTCATTTTCCCGGTTTCTGAATTTACTAAAAATGATATCAGTCCATTTTTATCAAAAGAAGGTTTTGATTTTAATGAAGCTATCATGTATAGAACGGTAAATGTTGACATTAAAAAAGTAATGGATAAGGAGCCTGACTTGATTGTTTTCTTTAGTCCTTTCAGTATAGAAACACTTTATAAGTTTAATAAAAAATACGAACAAGGCTCGACTTATATCGGCGCTTTTGGACCTACTACTTGTCAAGCGATTATTGATAAAGGACTCCGATTGGATATTGAAGGACCAAAACCCGAGATTCCATCCATGTCGGCAGCTGTTGAACTTTTTCTTGAACAAAATCTTTCATCTTAACCTTTAAAACAAATGGTCATTGCCTTTGGTATTGTAGAAGTTGCTATTGCACCTCTTAGAGCTGAGCCTAAACATGCTTCAGAACAAGTCAATCAACTTCTATTTGGTGAAAAGTGTATTATTTTTCAAAAAGAAAAAGAGGATTGGTTTTACGTGAGAAATGAATGGGATCAATATGATGGTTGGATCAAAAAAGGTTACATCAAAATCATTTCAGAAAAAGAATATAAAAGAAAAAATAAATTTATCAGTTGTGCTTTAAACGATTGCCTTATTGCGGAAGATGAATCTATTGCCATGAGTCCAGGAAGTAATTTATTTAAATTAACTGGCAGACAATTTAAATGGGAAAACCCAATAGACTATCGCTATAAAGGTAAAAAAATTAATCTTGAAGAAGCTACATTTGACCCCAAGCAATTTATTGAATATTGTCAGCTATTTTTAGGAACTCCTTATTTATGGGGAGGAAAAAGCATTACAGGTATTGATTGTTCAGGATTATCACAAATCCTGTTTAAGTTATTTAATTATAAGCTTCCAAGAGACGCTTATCAACAAGCCAAAGAAGGACAAACTATTCATTTTTTAATGGAGGCCGAAATGGGAGATTTAGCTTTTTTTGATAATGCGAATGGACATATCAATCATGTCGGTATTTTACTAAATCACGATACGATCTTACATGCCACAGATACTGCTGGAAAAGTAGTCATTGACAAAATTGATAATGGCGGGATTATCAGCACTAAATTAAAACAGCGCACCCATAATCTGAGATTAATCAAACGTTATTTTAATTAATTCTTTACAATCTATTATTTATAATTGTTTGCTCTTATCTTTGACGCATGAAAAGTGCCTTAAAACTAATAGCTCAAGTTCGACTCAATAGAAAATCTGTATTTCTATATTTTATTTTTGCACTATTAGCAGTTGTTTTTGCACTGTTTTCCTTCTCCATGTTAGCGCCTGTATTGCAAGTACTGTTCATAGGAACCAATACATCGACAGGAAACGAATCAGATATCATCGCAAAAATAACCCTTTACATTAATAATATTATTGAAGACAAAGGGCATTTCTACGCACTTTCCATAGTCGTATCTTTGGTAGCTATTGCCACTGTTCTCAAAAACGTATTCATTTACTTATCGCAATATATCTTAAATCCGATGCGCAATAACGTGATTGCTAATCTGCGTGAAAAGCTATTTGCTAAGGTATTGAATCTGCCGATTGGTTATTTCAACGAAGAGAAAAAGGCAGATTTAATGTCTAAAATGACCAATGACGTTAATGAAGTAGAAATTTCCATCATGAGCGTCATGGAAACCATCATTAGAGAACCTATTACCGTTTTACTGACCTTATTTGTGATGATTAAGATCAGTCCTTCCTTAACTTTATTCCTTTTTATTTTCCTGCCTTTTGCAGGTTATCTGATTGGAAAGATTGGAAAATCGCTTAAAAAACCCAGCAAACTCGCTCAAGAAATCCTATCTAAAATGATGGGAATTATGGATGAATCCATCTTAGGCATGAGGATTCTAAAAGCTTTTAATGCGGAGAAAAGTCAACAAAGAAAGTTTGAAGACTTAAACCAAGCTCATTATCATACTAAAAATAAAATAGCAGCAAGAAGAGAAGCTGGCTCACCGATGTCTGAGACTTTAGGCATCATCGTAGTTTGTATTATCCTTTTGTATGGAGGTTATTTAATTTTCAATGTTCAAAGCACATCCCTTACAGGACCTTGGTTTGTCGCATTTATCGGTTTGTTTTATCAGATTATTAATCCATTAAAAAACCTTTCTAATGCCTTTTATAATATCCAAAAAGGAAGTGCTGCTTTAGACAGAATTAATATTTTATTAGAAACAGAAGCTACCGTTCAAGATCACCCGAATGCGCAACCGCTTCAAGATTTTAGTGAGAATATTGCTATTAAAGATGTGGTTTTTAAATATGGCGATACTCAAATCTTAAAAGGAGTTTCATTAAATATCCGCAAAGGTCAAACCGTGGCCATTGTAGGACCTTCTGGTTCAGGTAAAAGCACATTAGTGGATTTAATTCCCAGATTCCATGATTTACATTCCGGAAGTATAGCTATTGACGGAGTGGATATTACTCAAGTGACATTACACTCTTTAAGAAATCAAATTGGAGTAGTTTCTCAAGACCCTATCCTATTTAACGACACGATATACAACAATCTTGTTTTAGGCTTGGAAAACACCTCTGAAGGTTCAATTAATGAAGCTTTAAAAATTGCTAATGCTTATGATTTTGTTCATGAGAAAGAAGGTGGATTAGAATTTGTTGTGGGTGATCGAGGTGCAAGATTAAGTGGTGGGGAAAGACAAAGATTAACGATTGCAAGAGCGATTTTAAAGAACCCTCCGATTCTAATCTTAGATGAAGCGACGTCTTCTTTAGACACTTTCTCTGAAAGACAAGTTCAAATTGCATTGAAAAATTTAATGCATGATAGAACAAGTATTGTCATTGCACACAGATTATCTACGATTAAAAATGCAGACCATATCATTGTTTTAAAAGATGGAGAAATCGTAGAGGAAGGAAATCATGAAGAGTTAATGGAAATCAATAATCAATATGCAGAATTAGTGCAAATGCAACATATGAATATAGATTAATTACCTATATTTTTTGGAATGAAACAGATTTTGTAACTTAGCAAGCACAGAAAAAAAACTCTTGAGAATCATTAAAAACATATTATCGAAGTCTTTACTGACTTTATTGATGTTGCAAATACTGAATATCAGTGTTTACAATGTTCATTTATATGATTTTACACCAAAAGAAATTCAAGATAAAAAATACATTAAAGCCAATCCTATTGATTCCTTCGCGGAATTAATACTGGAAGAGTTTGCAGGATTAAAGAACGCAATACCTGAGCAAGAGCCTCAAAGTGATCAACAATCTGCAAATAATAAGCACAGTTTAAATTCTCCTCACATTAACGTGCATTATTTCAACACGCTTGACCTTCAAGCTATTGAATTAGAATTAGAAAGAACACTTCACGTTTGGACCAATCAATATGAATTTGATTACCATAACGAATTGATCCAGCCGCCGACCTACAGCTAATTAAATCTTACAGTTTATTTTAAAAGTTACATGAGGCCTCTTGTGTGATAAACTTATTATTTGATTATTTCTCATTTATACTAACATGTATTATTCTTTTTTACCAAAAAGGAATAGGAGCATTAAGTTGGGCTATTGGTCAACTTTTGCATGCCTTTTCTTATGGAATTTATTGTTGAATTCTCAACAAAGCAACGCCCAACAACAAGACACTTTATTTCTAAAAGTCAATAAGATAGAAGAACAATTCTTAAAAAACAATTTAGGATTACTTGCTGCTACCTATGATATAGAAATAGCAGATGCAGCAATCATTCAAGCCAAAACATGGCCAAATCCTGAATTATCTATGGACGAAATTCAGTTATTAAAACCAACAGATACGGATGAAATCCCTGGATTATTCCATTCTGATTTTTGGAAAAACAGGACTTTCAGTATTGCCTTAGAACAGAAAATATTATTAGGGGGTAAGAGGAAATTTGACATTCAACAACAGACCAAAGAAAAAGAGAAAACTGAAGCCGAATTTTCCATGTTGTTGTTTGCATTAAAAAAAGACCTGAGAAATCTGATTGCAACTTGGCATTTCGAACAAAAAATGCACTTAGATATCGCCATTCAATATGAAAATATTGAGCTTTTAATGCGACAAAAAGAAAGGTTAGTGCAACAAGGTCAAAGTTCCAAAGTGGAATTGTTCAGGATTAAATCACTACTCCATTCCATTCATAAAGAACTGAATGAAAAAGCATTAAGTATTCAAGAGCATGAACTACAAATCAAGGAATTATTATTGATTCCTTTGGATCAAGCTATTCAATTAGATACTATAAATCTGGAATTTAATAAGCTCCTTCATCAACCGATCCAAGAGTTATTAGCTCTTGGTAAAACACACCAAAAGCAATTTGAATGGTGGCAAGCTCATTTAGCGGCGCATCAATTTCAAATCTATAAGGAGAATGCAGAAGCTACCCCCGATCTTAATTTGCAATTAGCTTATGATCGTGGTGGTGCCACTCATTTAGACTTTTTTGGTTTAGGTTTTGCTATAGACTTACCTGTTTATAATCGCAATAAAGGAAATCGAAAGATTGCGAAATGGCAGTTAGAACAAGAGGAAGTACATTTTAAACAATTTGAAACGAATTGGGAAAAGCAAGTGCGCATGACCCATCAAAGTTTGATTCAATATTATGAATTACTTCAAAATATAGATGAAGCCTACTTGGAGGAAATTGAAATAATGACGAAAGCTTTACAACAAAATCTCAGTGCTAGAAACCTTAGTCTAATTGAATTTCTCGACTATTTCGAAGCATTTAAAGAAAGTAAAGAAGACTATTATCAACTTCAATTATCACTTTACGAAAATCAACAAACACTTTATTATTTAATCGGACAAGATTTATAAAGACCAAATCATGCAAGTCAAATCAATATTATATATCAGCACATTTTTATTATTTGTAGGAGGTTTTATAAGCTGTGACACCTCTCCTACAAGAGTAGTAGAAAAAGAAGAAAACTGTTTACTTCAAAACGGCTTACAAGATAAAATCTCCTTTGGAGCTTTAGAAGAAAAGAATGTACAGTTTGAATTAGATCTGACAGGAAATGTCAGCTATAACAAAGATAAATTATATACTTTTCAAAGTTTAGTGACCGGAATTGTAGAAAACATGCATTTTAAACTAGGCGATTATGTTCAGAAAGGACAGTTACTTTTAGAAATCAGAAGTACAAGTTTGGGAGAATTCCGTCGGTCTTTAAATATGGCAGAAGCAGACATTGAAATTGCGGAAAGAAACTTAGCATCATTAGAAAACATGCATGAAAGCGGATTGTCTTCTGATCGAGAATTATTAATCGCAACAAAAGAATTGGAAGAAGCCAGGTTAAATCTTCGTCATGTGGAAGAATCTATACAAATCCATGGAGGTCAGTTGGAACGTGGATTATTAACGATACGCGCACCTCAATCAGGATATATTGTTCAAAAAAACATCACTAGAGGAAGTACTATCGCAGAAGGTAATGAAGATATTTTTGCCATTTCGAACTTAAAAAAGGTTTGGGTTGAAGTCAATGTCTATCCTGCACAAATCAATTTATTGAAAGAAGGTGATGCCGTAGAAATTTCTACCATTGCTTATCAAGAGGAACGCTTTCAAGGGAAAATCTCCAGAATTTCTAATGTTTTTGATCCTGAAGAAAAAGTGATGAAAGCCATTATTGAAATGGATAATCCTGGATTAAAACTAAAACCTGACATGATGGTGAACGTTCATTTAATCCAAAAAACGGAACAACAAGCATTTGCCATTCCTATTGATGTGGTCTTATTTGATAATGACCAATATCATTTTATCTGGGCTAAAAACGATTGTGATGCAGCAGTGATTACTTTTGAGCCTCTTGGAAAAGACAAAACCTATTATTTTTTCCAAACAACACATGAGGGTATTGAAGTAGGATCACGTTTTGTAAATCAAAATAACATTTTGATCTACAATGAATTAAAAAACAGATAGGCAACCCTAAAAATATAAGACATGTTACGTTTCGTAGAAAAAATAGTAGATTTTTCCCTTAAAAACGCTATTGTCGTGCTCTTTTTCACTGCCTTGTTGGTAGTAGGAGGCGTGGTAGCTGTTCAGAATACATTAATTGAAGCCTATCCAGATGTGACAAATACGCGCGCTCGTATCATCACACAATTGCCGGGAAGAAGTGCAGAGGAAATAGAAAAGTTCATTACCCTTCCTATTACCAGAGAAATGAACACCATTCCAGGAAAGACAGAAGTGCGTTCGGTTTCTTTATTTGGTTTGTCGGTAGTAACGGTAGGCTTTAAAGATGAGATTGATGATTTCTATGCACAACAATACGCTTCAAATCGAATGCGAAATGTTGATTTACCCGAAGGTGCAGATGCTGAAATCGAACCTCCTTCAGGAGCGACAGGCGAAGTATTTAGGTATTTAATTCGCTCTGAAACTAAACCGATAAGAGAATTAGCCGCTTTACAAGAATGGGTGATAGAACCAGAACTTTTATCAGTGGACGGCATTGCTGACATTGTCAGTTTTGGAGGCGAAGAAAAAACTTATGAAGTAATGGTAAATCCTGTAGAATTAGCCAATTTTGGATTAACAGCTTTAGATGTTTATGAGGCGATCAGCCATAGCAATATCAACGTTGGGGGTGATGTCATCGAGAAAGGAAGTCAAGCTTATGTAGTTAGAGGTGTTGGGTTATTAGATAAAATCTCTGATATCGAAGCAGTGATGATTGATAACATTAATGGTACACCGATTTTAGTGAGAAATGTCGCTGAAGTCGTAGAAACAGGAAAACCAAGATTAGGACAAGTAGGACATAATGATGATGATGATTTAATCCAAGGAATTATCGTCATGTTGCGAGGAGAAAACCCAAGTGTAGTCATCGATCGCGTAAAAGAAAGAATAGCAGATTTAAATGACCGGATTTTACCTGATGATGTGACTTTAGAGCCTTTTATTGATCGTACAGAATTAGTGAATACCACGATAAAAACGGTAAGTACAAATTTAGTTGAAGGTATTTTATTTGTATCCATCATTGTCTTTATCTTTTTATATAATTGGCGAAGCACCGTTATTGTAGCATCTGTGATTCCGTTAGCTTTTCTATTTGCATTGATCATGTTGCGTGTACAAGGATTGTCAGCCAACTTAATCTCTATTGGAGCAATTGACTTCGGACTTTTATTAGAGGGAACGCTGGTCATCGTAGAGCATATTTTTGTCGGTTTAGATCGGAAAGCCAAGGAAAAAGGTATGGATAAGTTTAACCTGATGCCTAAAGATGGATTTATCACGCAACGATCGAAAGGAGTCGCCAAATCGATATTATTTGCGCAACTGATTTTGATTATTGCCTTATTACCAATTTTTGCTTTTCAAAAAGTAGAAGGTAAGATGTTTGCGCCTTTAGCCTTTACATTAGGTTATGCTTTATTGGGTTCTCTAATCCTAAGTTTGACTTATGTGCCGGTAATGTGTAAATATCTACTGAACAAAAATGTAGTAGACAAACGAAATCCTATCAATGAGTTTTTCAAAAATAACTTATTTAAGATTTATGAATTTACTGCAAAATACAGAGTGGGAACGATTGCTTTCTTTACTTTAATTTTATTATTAAGCGGAGTAGGTTTTAACCGTTTAGGCTCAGAGTTTATTCCTAAATTAAATGAAGGAGCGATTTATATACGAGCGACTTTACCGAATAGTGTCAACCTCAATGAATCGGTCAGAATCACTGAGGAAATGAAAAATGAAATCCGAGCGTTTGATGAAGTAGATTTCGTTTTAACGCAAACCGGAAGACCTAACGACGGAACAGATCCTACAGGTTTTTTCAATATAGAATTTCACGTAGAATTGAAACCTGTTAAGGAATGGAAAGAAAAAAAGCCTAAAGATGCCTTAATTGCATTGATAGAAAATGCTTTATCCGTTTATCCTGGAATTGATTTAGGGTTTTCTCAACCCATTATGGATAATGTGGAAGAATATGTTGCAGGCGTAAAAAGTGCTTTAGTCGTCAAAGTTTTCGGCGATGATCTTTATATTTTAGAAGATGAAGCTGAAAACATAGCTAAAATTATTAAAGAAGTAGAAGGTATTGAAGACATCAATATTTTCAGAAATATTGGATTATCAGAATTGCGAATTTCATTAAGTGAATCGAAAATGGCGAGATATGGCGTCAGAATGGACGATGCACAGGCAGTAGTTGAAATGGCTATAGGTGGAAAAGCAGTTTCAACCTTTTATGAAGGTGATAGAATGTTTGATATCCGATTGCGTTATGAAGAACATTATAGAAAATCAGAAGAGGAAATTAAAAACATTCTTGTGCCCACTGGAAATGGTGCGAAAGTGCCTTTATCTGAAATTGCGGATATTGGGTTCTTTACAGGTCCGGCATTCGTTTACAGAGAAGGAAATAGTCGATATATAGCTGTTGGCTTTTCCATTAGAGGTCGAGACTTAGGGAGTGCCATTGCAGAAGCTCAAGAAAAAGTTAATGCCTCTTTAAAACTTCCTGATAGTTATAAATTAGAATGGGCAGGGGAATTTGAAAGTCAGCAAAGGGCAACAGATAGATTATTTAAAATCGTTCCACTGTCATTACTTTTGATCACTTTCTTGCTTTATATCTATTTCAACAATATGAAAGATACTATCATTTCATTGATGACACTACCCTTCGCGTTTGTAGGTGGTTATTTATCATTATTAATCACCAATACGCTATTTGGAATTAGTGCCGGAATTGGATTTATTATCTTATTTGGTGTAGGTACTATTGATGGGATTATCTTAATTACGGTCATGAAAGATTATTTCGAACGTGGAAAAAGATTAAAAGATGCGATTGCTCAGGGAATTTATGACAGGACAAGACCTATTTTAATGATTGCTTTAATGGGATCATTGGGTTTATTACCTGCAGCAACTTCTAAAGGCATGGGATCTGAAATACAAAAACCATTAGCGATTGTGATTGTAGGTGGTTTGCTTATTGGGATGGTTTTCAGTTTATTTATCTTGCCACACGTATTCTATTTTGCTTATCGTAAAAAAGATAAAAAAAGAGCTGAGGAAGCTGAAATTTCAGAACAATAATCACAGAACAGTAATGATTAAAAAAGGGTTTTACACATTGAAGTAAAACCCTTTTTTGATATTTAATATTGCAAAACAAGTTATTCTTTCAAGGACTCTAAAAACGCTTCATCATAACCAACAACTACCTTTCCATTAGCTTCTATAACAGGTCGTTTAATCATGGAATTTTCTTTTATCATCCATTCCATGGCAATTTTTGGATTATTCACCGCTTCTTTTTCTTCTTCCGTCAGCTTTCTCCACGTCGTTCCACGTTTATTAATCAAAGTTTCCCACGGCACTTGCTTTTGCCATTTTTGGATTTTGTCTTCACTAATGCCCTCTTTTTTGTAATCATGAAACGCATGTTCCACTTCATTTTCTTTCAACCATTTTAAAGTCTTGCGAATCGTATCACAATTTTTAATTCCATAGATTGTAGTCATTATATTTTTGATTTTTGATGTTATAATAATGCTCTTAAAGTTACTCTTGCTGTATGAATAGCTGATCTGGATTCAGATGCTCTTCCTTCATAGAATATACTAAAATTCATGCCTTTTCCAATCGACCGTTCCCATTGAACATTCCATATAAAGTTATGTCCTTCTTGCAAGCCATCCATAATAATATATTGTAAAGGTCCTTGAATCAACTGATCTGACTTCAAATTTGACCATTGTAATTTCGTATTGATATATCCCCATTCATACTTAGAAATTCGACCATTCAACAATACTTGATGCATCGTCGATCCAAAATCCGTTTCAAAAGTTTCGTGAGCTCTGGATTGATATTGATATGAAAGTGCCCAACTCATAAATGACGGAATGGTATAAGTGATTTCAGGTTCCCAAGATTGAGATTTCGTAGCATGATTTCTATTCACTTCGTCATTTGCTTCAAAGGATTTCAAAGCCGGACTATATTGCAAGCTCAATCTCCATTCAGGATGAAAATTCCATCTTAATCTATAATTCTCTCTATTATTTATAGTGTTTTCTAAACCATAATAAAGTAAAATCTGATTACTGGCCCGATTTAAATTATAATCCACATTCCATTTTTTATTAGGCGTTTGAAAACTCGCATGATTACTCCAAAATGCGTTTCTATGCACTAAATTCTCTAAGTTTTCTGGAAAATAAAAGGGATTATATGTTTTCAATCCTTCTTCAGCTTGCATTCTATTATTGATTTGAACTTGAAGTCTGTTTGAAAACATCGACATCAATTTCGCAAAAGCATTGTCTTTCTTATTTTTAAAAAACTGATCAGGACGAAATTGCAACTGATACTGCATTTGCATATAATTGACCTTTATAAAATCATTCGTTGGAGTTAAAATTCGGATGTAATTTTTCTCATCTTCATAAATTGCTAATTCAAACTCATTCGCTTGCTCAATACCATCGCCGTTATAATCTATCCACATATATTGACCTTGACCTGTAGGCACTTTGATATAAACGAAGGATTTTTTCTGCTCTTGACCTGATCCAAAATCAAAGTTGATTTGTTGTTGCAAAAGTTGTTTTAAATAGCTGCCTTGATATTGAATACGACCTAATATATTTTGATCTTTATTGCCTGCACCTTCAGGGATGTCATGATGATAATCCACCCATCTGTACGTCGTTAAAAAACTCAATTGATGTAAAACATTGTCTAGCAACCCCACTTCCCAAGCTACTTCCTGACTTTGATTGAATAAAGTCATTTGTTGAGCTAAATCTCCAAAATCTTGTCGCCACTTATAGTGCATTTTCGATTGAAAAGTTTTGAATTTAAAATCCTTTCCAAGTTTTAACTCATGAAACTGAAAAGAAGAACGAGTCAACGGAGATTGACTCTCATGATTTTTTAAAGACTCACTATAATATCTTAATTCTAAGCGTTTAGCATCCTCTCCTCTTTCTAAATAATAAGCCATGGAAATATCTGGCTTGATAAAGGAATTAAGTGCACTTTGATCTACAATTTTTTGAATTAAAATACTGGATTGCATATTAAAATCCCATCTTCCTAAAATTAAATTACCGACAATATCAGACTTATTCGACCAATCTTTAAAGTCATGAGATAAGGTATAATTTGAAATGCCTAAACGCTTTAATTTGTTAGATTTTAATAAAGATTCAAACCCCATCAACCACTCTTTCTGAAAACTTGAATCCACAATATCTAAATTCCAATTTCGAGAAAATTCTATTTCTCTAAATGGTTCTAAAGCTTTATAAGCTCTATCTATCATTTGTAATAAAGCTTTGTTTTCCCATGTCGTTTTTGGAATAGAATCGGCTATATTATCATAAATATCCATAGACTCATAACTCAGTTTAGCGGCATGATCTATATTATTTAAAACCTTATTATTTGCAAATAAATTGGCATTATAATGACTTGTGGACCATTCCGCATTGATAGATTTTAAAGAATCAAATTGATAATTCGTGTATAGATTTAAGATTTGATGCATTTTCGGGGTCACCAATGGAATGACAGGTGCATACTCTCCTTGAGAAATACCATTTTCAGGTGCTACCCATTCAAATATTTTACCATTTCCAGCGCGATTCGACAAAATATAATCCCCGCCTCCAAGTCCAAAATGAGTGAAAACGACTTGATATTTTTGCAATTCTGATTCTGGATCATAAACTAAAACAGAATCATATTGATTTCCATTCACCACAGTATCTATCATGATGTACGAAATACTTTGTTCCGTTAAAGTATCAGGACGCAAAGAGGGAAAAAACATCTCATCGGTTGGCCCTTCAGTATCCTTTAAAAATAACTTTTGTTCGGGCGTTAATTCTTGTAAATAAGGTTGATTTTTAGCATCTTGATTAGAATAAATTTGAAATCCTATCCGCCATTTATCTTTATATTTTGCTTCGTAAGCATTATAAATCAAGGTATTTAAATAGTTTCTATCTTGATATTCGAACTCTACTTGTATTCTACTATTTTTCGTGATGGGCATTCTCGGCATGAAAGTAATTTCCGAACTATTATAATCAATGATATAATCATTTTCTTCTCCTCTTGTCAATATTTGTCCGTCTAAATACACTTTTTCCGTTCCAGAAAGTATGATAAAAAACAATTCACCATGTGCACCTTGAAGTTTGTAAGGTCCTTGATTTCCTTCCAAAACATTCAGAACATTTCTGGTAATTGTTCCTTTAGCAACCGAGAAATTCGTATTTAATTGATGATCCCAGTTTTTATTTTCTTTCTCATCGTAATTCAGAACATATTGTAACCCTTGAACTTTTTTATTAGATTTTAAAAAGTGACTTGGTTGCGACCTCATCCAAAAATCACCTGCTGTTAATTGATGTCTATTTTTCGATAATTTGATATATAGTTGATCAAACTCTTTAATTTGTTGTGTATTCCCTTCCGCTTGAAAAGGCAAATGCTGATCCGTTAAAGCAGCTTCAATTTTCACACTGTCTAAGAAATAACCACTTACTTGTAAATTAAAAGCAGCTTCCATCGACAAGTCCTGTTGATTTCCTAAACTAAAACTCCTGCCATAAGTTCCTTGAATATCTAAAGCATCAACATCCTGACTTACGTTTAAAATATGGGAAGCATGATCGTCCTGGAAATAAGCTCTAAATGCAATATTGGAGTCTATTTGATCCACATTAAATAAGGCGTAATCTTTTAAGAATTCAGGATGTATTATTCGATAGATAATTTGAATACTATCAGTATTTTGAAGGGTATTTTGAAAAGCAATAGCACTTTGAGACAAGTAAGTAAAGTCGAGCGCATCTCCCTTTTTGTTTTTTGCAGCTACAATTAAAAGACTATCTGTATTTAAGCGAATTGTGTCTTCAGAAACGTGCCAGGAAGAAAAAGAACCATCTTCTGACAGGTGATTTTCCTCTTGAGCAAATGCTTTTCCAAGAAGACTCCCTAAAATGAGCATGAAATATAAACAAGCCTTCCTCAATTGTAATTCTTTTTCATCAAAAATATACTTATTTTTAGAGATATGAGCAAAAACAGAGATTCTAATGATAAAAATAAGTCAAAACAAAACTATATGCGCTATGTGGGTGTTAGTACTCAGTTAGTCGCCATTAGCGGATTTGGCATTTGGTTAGGCATTTGGCTTGACAAACAAATTGGATGGACACCTTTATTTTTGATCCTTTGTCCTGTATTAGCTATTACAGGTGCAATGTACATCTTTATTAAAAGCTTTTTAAGTGACCATTCGGATAAAAAAACATGATAATTTAAAAATGAAAAAATATGAAGAACTTATTCAATGTACATAAGAAAGAAAAACTTGGACTATCTATTTTTTTGGTCGTTGCTGTGGTGGGTGCAGGCGTCATCTATTTCCTCCCGCGATGGCTTTGGCCTCATAAAAAAGAGCTCTTAGAAGTGACTTTAAATAAAAAGGGCTTAAACCAAGAAAAATCTGTCCACGAATCTGTTCAGAACCATAAGAAAGAAACCAAGCAAGTAAAAGAAAAAGTGGAAATTACGGTGCCTGAAAATTCTATCAATCCGAATTCGGCAAGTTTAAACGATTGGGTTTCTTTAGGATTATCGGAGAAACAAGGACAAGTTATTTTAAACTATGTCAGCAAGGGCGGCAGTTTTTACAATAAAGCTGATTTAAAGAAAATGTATTCAATCACAGAAAAGAATCTAGAAAGAATGTTGCCTTATTTATATTTTGAAGATAAGCCGATAAAACCAAGCTATCAAAGTAAAACGAAAGATTTCCAAACATCTAAAAAAGAAGTAGAACAGAAAAAAGCACCAATCAAAGAAGTAAAGATTAATATTAACGAAGCGACTGCGGAAGCATTTCAAGAAATAAGAGGAATTGGCCCGGTGTTATCCAAAAGAATCACAGAATTTAGAGATCGATTAGGTGGATTTCATGATAAACAACAGCTTAGGGAAGTTTATGGTTTACCTGAAGATGTTGCTGATCAATTAATTAAGCAAAGTAGTCTTAAACCTAAAGTAGTCAAGAAAATTAATATTAATACTGCCAGTTCAGACGAGCTATATCAGCATCCTTACTTAAGAGCACACAGAAAAGACATCTTAGATTTAAGAAAAAAGAAAGGTGGAATTAAGGATTTAGAAGAATTAAAGCAGAAACTCTTGATAAATGACGAAAATTATCGTAAAATTGCGCCATATTTAGCACTTTAAGGGAAGCCAAAATTTACATTATGGATTTTAATTACTCTGATACGCAATTAGAAATTGCAAAGATGATTCAAGATTTCGCTGAAAAAGAAATCAGACCAGATTTTATGGTATGGGATGAATCACAAGAATTCCCCGTTGAATTATTCAAAAAGATGGGAAGCCTTGGATTGATGGGCGTACTTGTTCCACAAGAATATGGTGGATCTGGATTGAGCTATCATGAATATGTTACAGTGGTGAGCGAAATTTCCAAAGTTTGTGGATCAATAGGCTTATCTACTGCTGCACATAACTCTTTATGCACAGGTCATATCTTGGCTTTTGGAAATGAAGAGCAAAAACAAAAATACTTACCGAAATTAGCAAGCGCAGAATTTATCGGTGCTTGGGGATTAACGGAAGCAAATACAGGTAGTGATGCTGGTAATATGCAATGTACTGCAACAAAAGACGGTGATAACTGGGTTTTAAATGGTACAAAAAACTGGATTACTCACGCTATTTCTGGTGATGTTTGTGTTGTTCTCGCAAGAACTGGCGAACCACGCACAAGAAATAATGTCACTGCTTTTATAGTGGATAAAGGCACTCCAGGATTTTCTTCTGGAAAGAAAGAAAATAAATTAGGAATGCGAGCTTCAGAAACTGCAGAGTTGGTTTTTGATAATTGTGTAATTCCTGATAGCCAAAGAATGGGTGAAATCGGAGAAGGATTCAAACAAGCGATGGTAGTTTTAGACGGTGGTAGAATTTCTATTGCTGCATTAGCTTTAGGAATTGCTAAAGGTGCTTACGAAGCTTCTGTGAAGTATGCTAAGGAAAGACATCAGTTTGACCAACCTATCGCAAACTTCCAAGCTATCTCCTTTAAATTAGCTGATATGGCTACTAAAATTGAAGGTGCTGAGTTATTAATTTATCAAGCAGCTGATTTGAAAAACAGAGGTGAGAAAATGACTAAGGAATCAGCGATGGCTAAGTATTATGCTTCTGAAATTTCAGTTGAAATATCTACAGATGCGGTTCAAATATTTGGAGGATATGGATATACTAAAGATTTCCCAGTAGAGAAGTTTTATAGAGACTCTAAGTTGTGTACCATCGGTGAAGGCACTTCAGAAATTCAAAAATTAGTTATTTCAAGAGATATTTTAAGCTAATAACTTTTGAGAATTATAACATTAGATAAATCCCCTATTCTTTATGATGAGGGGATTTTTTTATTAGCGTGTTTAATAATTAGGGTTGGAGATTAAAGATATTTTCAACAATGAGAAGGAATATAATATGTGGTCGGTGGCGGAACACCAACCACGGGGGAGAATCTACTTCTAAATAAACACATGGTTACATGGTCACATGGTTACATGTTCACATGGTTACTTCTCCCCACTGTCATCCTGTAAGGATCTCTCAACAATATTTGACAAATAAATTATAGTAACCAGCAGGAGGAAAGACGCTTACAGCGTGACAAAAAGGAGAAAAGGACAAACAAAAAATAGTACTCACTTCCTTTTCAATTTTCAATTTTTAATTCACAATTCACAATTCACAACTTCATCAGTTTTCAAAGTCTAAAACTTTAACCTCAACTTATCGAAGAGAACATCTCCCAGTCTTAGAAAACGTTTACTATCTCCTATTTATGCTGTCCTTACAGGACGCTTTTCTATATTACTATAAAATACCCGAGGCGTTGCCATCGGGCTGGTATATCTTGGGCTTTCAGCCCAATTTCTTTCGATAATTTATGTTCGTTGAAAAATAATTCATATTTCTAAAATGACCTCCATGGTTTCACAGTTTTTAAAACAAAACTATAAAGCATAAAACCTCACTTAACATCTCATCAAAGCGTTCACATGGTTACTTCTCCCCACTGTCATCCTGTAAGGATCTCTCAACAATATTTGACACATAGATTATAGAAACCAGCAGGAGGTGAGACGCTTACAGCGTGACAAAAAGGAGAAACAAAATATAGCAAAGTAGTAAAACCTCTCTTCAAATCACCGAGTCTTAAAATCCCTCCAAGGTCGGATTCATTCAAGTTTTTCGCATGATTTATAAAAGGCATGTAACTATTTAGATACATCGATTCCTAACAATTAATAATTGGATATTCATCTCATCGAAGTAACAACAAGGTCACACGATCACTATTGCCAATTTATTTAACAGACACACTTTTTGGGTTGGTAGTGGAACACCAATCACAGGGGAAAATTCTATAGTTATAATTAGATAAAAAAACATTATGATGATGGGTTTGATTTACGCATCATAAAAAAATCGGACCATAAAGCTAAAGCCTTATGGTCCGATTAATTGTTCTTTATTTATTGTTTTTCCTCAATACTATGAAAGTATTTTGGACAAAATTACCTAGACAAGTTATTAAATGTATAAGTAGTAGTTTCACCTGTGTGTACTTCTTTTAAAGTAATAGAAGCTGAATTCTCATCAACTGTACCATTACCAGTGTAAGTAGCACCGTTATTCATGGTAGTTTCGTCAATTTTAAAAGTAGTATTCGTTTTTAAATTAGCATCTGCTCTAACAAGAATAGCATTAGTTTCATCCAAAAGTTCAAACTTCATAGCAGTTGGATCAGTTCCTCTTGCAGAAAATGTAACTGCCCAGTTTGTATAAGTATCACCCCAACTGTCAACACCGTCACCTCTGTAAGTGTTATAATATTTTTCTCTTACTTCTTGATCACAGTTTTTACCTTCAAGGCCAACTGCACACACAACGTCATCTTTAGTACAAGATGTTAAAGAGATTGTCGTGAAACCTGCGATAGCCACTAAAGCAGCTGTAGTCATTAATCTTACTTTTTTCATAATTGTTTTGTTTTGTGTATTTAATAAAAAAAAAATTTAAAATCTATATTTAGCTTCTCGCCATTGCGGAGAAACAAGATTCGATGGTTTCGTTACCATCTTTAATATTGAAAGATCCTTTTAAATCTGTTTGACTGATATATTCAATTTTACCAGAATATTCTTTACCACCCACAGTTTGATTGTCAATCGTTAATGTAGATCCATTTACATGTCCTGTTAATTCTACATTTCCACCATCTTGATTACCTAAACCTCTTACCAGAACTTTAGTAGGCTCATCAACTGGACCATTAAGAATGAAAATTGTGTAATTTAAAGAAGCGTTATTTCTATCTGTAGTTACGCAATTATCAATGGCATTGAACATCCCTTTATATTTAGCTCTTGTGTAAGTACCACAGTCTTTGCCTTCAAATCCAACTGGACATTGACAAACACCATCAACACACTCTCCTCCATTTTTACAGACAATATTACATTTGTCTTTCTTACTACATGATTGTAATGAAGTAGTTACTGCAAAAGCTCCTAAAGTTAAGGCCGTTGTAATAAAAATTGTTTTAAATAATTTCATAATAATTTATTTGTTTTAAAAGATGATGAACTAACTCTAGGTTATGAACATTGACAAAATTAAGCACAAGAAGTTTAATATCAATAATTTTTTTCTCTTAAATTTCTTTCCATTTCTCTTTCTTTAATGGTCTCTCTCTTATCATATAGTTTTTTACCCTTACCTAATCCAATATTAATTTTTGCGAAGCCTCTATCATTAATAAATATAGACAATGGAATTATGGTATAACCGGCTTCTTTAGCTATTTGACTCCATTTTCTAATTTCTTTTTTACTTAAAAGTAGTTTTCTATCACGCGTCGCAAGATGTCCTGCATTTCCAGCAAATTCATAAGGTGCAATATGTAAATTCTTCAACCAAATCTCTTCTCTATGAAAAATACAAAAGCTATCTGAAAAACTTACTTTACCCAAACGAATGGATTTAATCTCCGAACCCGTAAGAACCATGCCAGCAGTTAATGTCTCATCAAAAGCATAATTAAATGTGGCTGACCTATTTTTCAAGTAGACGGAATTCTTTCTATCAACCTTTGGTTTCTTAGACATAATTAGATTTTAATTAACACTTAATGACTGTAAGTTACAGCATCTAAAGTATATATCAATTGCAAATAAAACAAAAAACCCGCAACTGTTTTGATTCAGTGCGGGTTTTTTTTGAGGCACCAAGCAGATTCGAACTGCTGTACAAGCTTTTGCAGAGCTCTGCCTAACCACTCGGCCATGGTGCCATTAATGGGATGGCAAATCTAATGGATTTTTTCTCCACAGCCAAATTTAAAGGATAAATTATCTATTTAAATTTCATTTATTTGGCTTATCTTCATCATTGAAAATAATGAACTATGATTGAATCCTCAGAACTTATATTATCAGACCAAGGCCATATTTATCATTTAGACGTCCACCCTAGTGAAATCGCTACTACTATTATTACCGTAGGTGATCAAGGTAGAGTTCCAGAAGTTTCTAAATTTTTTGATGAAATTACTTCTAAAAGACAACACAGAGAATTTGTGACTCATACAGGAAGGATTGGAAATAAAAGAATTTCTGTGGTATCTACAGGAATTGGACCTGACAATATTGATATTGTCATCAATGAATTGGATGCTTTAGTTAATATAGACTTTGATACGCGAACGGTAAAAGATGAAATTACCAATTTGAAAATTTTCAGATTAGGTACCTCAGGTGCTTTACAAGAAGATATTCCTATTGATGCTTTAGTTTTAGGAACTATGGGTTTAGGCTTAGATAATTTAATGCATTATTATAAGCATCATGAAAATGAATTAGAACAAGAAATTAAAGATGCTTTTATACAACATGTGGGATTAGAAAATAAAAATATAGTTCCTTATGTGGTGGAGGGTTGCGAAGAACTTTGGAAACATTTTGATGATCAATATACTAAAGGAATCACCGTAACTTGTCCAGGATTTTATGCACCACAAGGCAGACAATTAAGATTAGAACCTGCTATTGGTAATCTTATCGATCAGTTACCTACTTTTAAAAGTCATGGCAGAAGAATTACAAATTTCGAAATGGAAACTTCCGCTATCTATGGTTTAAGTAAATTATTGGGACATCAATATTTATCTATAAATACGATCGTAGCAAATAGACCATTGAAAACTTTCACAAAAGATGGTGCGAAATCAGTAGAAAATATGATTGAAAAGTCTTTAGAGATAATAGAAAATATTTAAGCTTTAGAGAAGTCCGATTATTAAATATAATTAAGAGGTTGATGTTTTCATTTAAGAAGATATCAACCTTTTTATATTATCTAACGCAAAAAAAATCTCCAACTTATCTAAAGAGAAATAACGCTTCAATTAAAGCCATTAAATACGCTTTATGACGGAATAGTAAACTAACAGATAAATCAATAGTCATAGCTAACAGAAATTCTTATTTAAGATTAAAAACTTAAATTAAATTTCAAACAAAACAGATAACATACCTATTAATAAAAATAATTTTATATCATCAAAAAACTATATAGCTTTACAAAAACAAGTAATTGGCACTTCAATTCAGCGATTATGAAAAGATCCTTCTTTATCTCTTTTTTACTCCTTTGTTTTGGAACTTCATGGGGTCAGACCCATCGACTACATCAAGAAAATGGTGATTTCTTTATATTTATTGTACCTAATAATTCTCAAAAGCTGGTTGACTTTTCTTCTGAAAACAAAGTCCCTCCATATAAATTAGCAGCTCTTAATCGTAAAGAGGTTGCTGATTCTATATATAAAAACAAAACGATTAAATTCCCTATTTTACCTTCCAACCTTATTAAACAAGCAAATAATTCCCAAAGAATACTTGTTCCTATTATAGCGAGAGTGGAAAGTATGGAAGACTTACAACACATGCAACATCAACTTCAATTATCCAATTTCTTGTTGGTTAATTTAAATAATGTCGTAGAACCCGAAGACCTATTAGACAAAGAAATTACTATTGGATATATTCAAAATGCTGGAGTTGCTGGAAGAAACCAAAATACTACTTCAAACAACAATCAAAACACTACGAATCCTAAAAGAACAAGATCCAACGATCGATTTATAATCAATGAAAACACGAAATCGAACGACAGAGATCATATGCTAAATGATGATTTAAACCACAGAATTAAAGACAGCTTTTCTAATTCCTTAATTATAAAAGATACTTTGGATATAGAAGACAGACTAAGTGATTTTGGATTAATATTTGAAGATGAAGCTAAGTACGGAACTATTTTAAAAGAAAATGGCGCTGGTGTATTTTACAAATCTAATACCAACACTAAGTCGATTTATGCTTTATACAATTTCGCACCAGTAGGAAGTATCATTAAAATCTCCAATCCTTCTAATGGAAATACAGTATATGCAAAAGTAATCGGTAAATTACCACCTACAAATCAATATAAAAACGCCATCATCGGGATCAGTGGAAATGCTGGAGCAGCTTTAGGTGCTAAAGATTTCCGTCTGTTTGTTCAAACGTATTATATCCCTTAATTTCTTTATCGTAAATCCATTTCAGAAAACTGGAATATGTTTTCAATCCCTTTTCTTGACCTTGAATTTTTAAGAAACTATCATAAAAATTATTGGATAATGCGCCTAACCAAGAAGGGTCTTTTTTGATGTATTCTTGATACGTCTGATAACTATTAGCTACAGGGAGAGGTAGCTCCTCATACAATTGATTAAATATAAAAGGATGATTTTTCTTGAGGTAAGCTATAGCATATAGAAAAGCTTGAAAATAACTCGACAATTGAAAATAAGGTTCTTGACTTCTAATACCTAATTCATAAGCAAAGAAATTCGCATCACCTTCCCGCGCTACCCCATTTTGATGCGCTAATTCATGTAAACAAACAAAAGGCAAAATACTTTTAGGTAAGTCATCATAAACATAGGCCTCCGAAGTGAAGGGATTATAAAAGCCACTCACTCTCATTTTTCGAATCGTCTGATTAAATAAAGAAGTCTTTATTTTCCAATGAAAATCAGGATTTACTTTATCATACATCACTCTTTCTGAAAGCAAAGTGATGTCCTTAAATTCCTCTTGTTCTAATGCTACCAACAATAAAGTGTCTATCCTATCTAAAAAGAAATGAGCTAATTCCACAAAATCATCTTTTTTTAATTCTAAAGTTTCCACTGCTTTATGCCCTGAATAAATGGGTTCGCTTTTATACAACACGCCCCATTGCAACAAAAACAACAGGTAAGTGGCGGACAAACTCAAGATAAAAATTCGAAATTTTTGAAATCCTCTTTTTTGAATCATGTCCACTATCGCCCAAAGCAATAAGGCTAATAAAATAACACCTCCAAATATATAAATCACATCGCCCCAACTCCATGAAGTCTTTAAAAACAAAACCTGAGTCAGCTTATGGATAGGTGAATAAATCCAACGTTTATACCATTGCATTCCAATGCTTGAAAGCGGTAAAACCCATTGCAATAAAATGATAAAAAGCACTAGAATTGATAGGCTTATCCAATAGCTATTGATTTTTTTCATAAATTTGTTAAGGTAATTCAACTATATTAAGGTAATGAAATGAAAAATATTCTCTTTTATATCAATTTATTTTTACTCGTTTTCTTTGTTAACTTAACTGCTTCCGCACAAAAGATAACAAAATTAGAAGTGGGCATCAATGGATTGACCTGTTCTCAATGTTCTCGAAGTGTGGAAATGCAATTGCAAAAACTACCTTTTCTATCGGATATAGACATGGATTTAGAAAACACAAAGGCCAATTTACAAATCTCCAATTTAGGAAAAGTAGATTTATACGCAATTCCAAAAGCCATCAGTGATGCAGGTTTCTCCATCCGTTCATTAGATGTTTATTTTGACGAGGCTCCATTTCAAGGTAAAAAATGTGTAACTATCAATGCAACTAAATTTGGTGTGGCTGAATATAATGATCAGCGCATTTTCAGAGCTTGGACGCCATTATTTCTACCTCGAAAAATATTCCGTTCTCAAAAGGTCAAAGAAAGTTCTTGTTGTAGATCCTCTTGCATTTTATTAATCCCTTTGAATGAAATTAAATCATGAAAAAGTTTTTCTTACTTCTGGTTTTTATATGGGGTCATTTATCATTACATGCACAAGAGTTATTTCCTAATACAGAACCTGCCAGCACTATGCCTAAAAATGTATTAGGCGTTCGATTATTCACGGATAATTATAAAGAAGTGATTCAGCTCCGAAACATGAGTGCTTTGAGATTGATGTATGGCATCAGAGGCGACTTATCGATTTATGCAACAGGCTTTATGTCTAATCACCACGGTTGGAAAATGCCAGAGGATTTCCCGTTTCATAATGCTCCAGAACGTGGCAAAATTTACCCTTATAAATTTGATGGAGTTCATTTATATTTAAAATATAGATTTTTAAGTTTAGATGATCAAAATACGCATTTCAGAATGGCCACTTATTTAGAAGGTTCGTATGTGAACACCACACATCATGAAACGGAACCTGATTTGTATTTTGGAGATAATAAAGGTCTTGGAGGGGGTATTATAGCCACTTATTTGGTCAACAAATTTGCTATCTCCACCACATGGGGATACATTCACCCTTTTGATTATGTAGGGGTGACGCCTGACCCTTTAGACGGCCTTCCAGATGTGCCTATGAAAATACAATATGGCAAAACATTGTCTTATAGTTTATCCATGGGTTATCTTTTATTTCCTCGAAAATATGAAAGTTATAATCAAGGAAATTTGAATTTATATTTAGAATTTAAAGGGAAGGCATACGGCAGCTCTAAAGTGGATTTATTTTATGGCACCGATCGTTCTTATTATGTTATCAACAACAGGTATCCACCCGCATTAAGAAGTGGATATTACTTAGATATTACACCAGGGATTCAATACATTTACAAAAGTAATTTACGCATTGAATTTTCAACTACCTTTAGGGGTTTAGGATTTTCCTATGCGCGTTTATATCCAGTATTTAGTTTAGGCATTCAAAGATATTTCTATTTATGATTACAAAACCCCTTCCTTATTTCAACATTTTAGTGTTGACTATTTTTGGATTATTTTTCATTACTCCATCTGTTTTGGCCCAAAAAAACACCACACTATCTGGTTATATACAAGATGCTGGTAGTGGTGAAAAACTCATTGGAGCTTCCCTTTATTTTCCTGACTTACAGAAAGGAACCATTACGAATTCTTATGGTTTTTTTTCCATCACTTTGCCAGCTGGCGAGCATAAAATGATATTGAGATTCATTGGTTACGAAAATATTGAAGAAGTAGTCAATTTAAAGGAATCTTTAGATAAAACTTATAGGCTTAAAAAATCTGGAGTGTCGCTTGCAGAAGTCGTGATTACAGAAAGAAGAGCTGATGAAAACATTTCGAGTACAGATGTTGGCGTTGTGAATATCTCCATGGCTACCGTTAAAAAATTACCTATTTTATTTGGAGAAGCAGATGTTTTAAAAGCTATACAATTGATGCCGGGTATCCAATCTGCCGGGGAAGGAAATTCTGGATTTTACGTAAGAGGTGGCGGTCCAGATCAAAACTTAGTATTATTAGATGAAGCTGTGGTTTATAATACGGGTCATTTATTTGGTTTTTTCTCGATTTTCAACTCTGATGCGATTAAAGATGTGAGTTTAATTAAAGGTGGTATGCCCGCTCAATATGGAGGAAGATTGTCTTCTGTGCTTGATGTCACCATGAAAGAGGGAAATAATCAGGAATTTCACGGTGAAGGCGGCGTAGGATTAATTGCTTCTCGATTAACACTAGAAGGTCCGATTGTAAAAGACAAAGGTTCCTTTATTGTTTCTGGAAGAAGAACTTATGTGGATGTAGTGATGAAACCTTTTTTAAATAAGAAAGCCAGAAACAATGGGTATTATTTTTATGACATGAATTTAAAAGCCAATTATAAAATCACTAAAAAAGATCATCTTTATTTAAGCAGTTACTTCGGTAGAGATGCTTTTAAATTTAAGGGAGAAAGTGGCAATTTCAATATCAGAATGCCTTGGGGAAATTTCACTTCTACTTTGAGATGGAATCGTCAATGGTCACCAAAATTATTCATGAATGTAGCGGCTATTTATAATGAATACGATTTCACTTTTGAAGGTGGACAAGAAGATTTAAATATCCAATTATATTCTGGAATTAAAGATTGGAATGGGAAAGTAGATTTCGATTATTTCGTGCATCCGAATCATTTAGTGAAATTTGGAATGAACTATACCTACCATACTTTTATTCCAAATCAAGTTTCCGGAAAAGCAATCAGTGATTTTACGCCAGAGCAAGGGAACAAGAAATTTGCACATGAAACGAGTTTTTATATTGCTGACGAATTTGCTATTGGTGATCAATTAAAAATTAATGCTGGACTTCGATATGCATTCTTTTCGCAAGTGGGTCCTTATACTGCATATGACTTTGATGAAAACCTTAACGCAACAGACAGTATTTCTTATGGCAGTGGTGAAGTAGCCAAAACTTATGATGGATGGGAACCCAGATTGAATGCGAGATGGCAGTTTGATGATTACAGTTCTATAAAAGGTAGTTTCACATTGACCAATCAATTCATTCATTTAGTTACGAATAATGGGTCAACTTTTCCGACAGATATTTGGATGCCAAGTACTGCACACATCAAACCTCAAAAATCCTTGCAATATTCTTTGGGTTATTTTAGAAATTTCTTAGATAACGACATAGAAACTTCTGTGGAAGTTTATTATAAGGACTTGCAAAACCAATTAGAATTCAGACCGGGATATACGCCGACCACTTTTAGAGATCCTGAACACGATGTTGTTTTTGGTTCAGGGAGAGCTTATGGCGCTGAGTTTTTTGTGAGAAAAAATGCAGGTAAGCTAACGGGTTGGATTGGCTATACCCTATCTTGGACAGATCGATTATTTCCAGAATTAAATGAAGGGAATCGTTTCCCCGCGAAATATGACAGAAGACATGATTTATCTATTGTATTGAGTTATCCGATCACGCCGAAATGGGAATTATCTGGTGTTTTTGTTTATGCAAGTGGAAATGCGATAACGCTTCCAACTGGATTTTATATCATTGACAATCAATTGGTTCAAGACTTTAGTAAAATCAACGAATACAGAATCTTCCCTTATCATCGTTTGGATTTAAGTATGAACTATACGCCAAAAAGCAAAAAAGACAGAAGATGGCAAAGTAGTTGGAACTTCTCGGTATATAATGTGTATTCCAGACAGAATCCTTATATCTTATTTGTAGATACAGAAGGTTCACCGGCTACAGGTTTAGATGTCAAAGTGAAACAAATATCCATTTTCCCTATTTTACCAAGTGTAACTTATAATTTCAAATTTTAATGAACAATAAAGAAGACAATAAAAAGAAGAAAAAAGCCTGGCACCATTGGAGTAATTTACTATTCTATGCTTTGATGGGATGGATGGTATTAATGTTTTTAAATGCCGATATCAAAGGAAAAACATTGGCATTATTAATGAAAACAGGTTTGTTTAACCCTAGTGTTTCTTGGAATGAAGAGGAGAAAGGGGAAGTTTATAAACAAGTCATGGATTTCAAAGTTCAAAATGCACAAGGCGAAAAAATTGAATTGAGGTCATTAAGAGGTAAAGTAGTGTTCATTAATTTTTGGGCAAATTGGTGTCCTCCATGTAAAGCGGAAATGCCAAGTATTCAAGAATTGTATGAAACTTTTGAAAATAATGAGGATGTTGTCTTTTTAATGATTGATACGGACAATGAACCTGAGAAATCTATTCCTTATGTAAATGACAAGGGTTATACTTTTCCGATAGCTTTTCCTGCGAATAGGATTCCAGAAAAGATATTTAAAGGCACTTTACCGACGACGGTAGTTTTAGATAAAAGAGGGAGTATTGTTTTTGAAAAAGACGGATTAGGTCAATTTTCCAGTAAAAGTTTCAAAGAATTCATTCGAAAGCTGTCTGAACAGTAGGTAAGGATTTGATTATTATACAATAGGGAAAATTTATTTCATAAAACGTGAAAATAGACTTAAATTTGTAGCTATATAATTCCGCCGATGAAAAGGCATATTATATAGCTTATTTTTTAAAAATCTTAAACAAATTATTTGATATGGCTTTTGACATAGATGTAATCAGGAAGGTATATGCTGAAATGCCGGGCAAGATTGAAAATGCTCGTAGAATATTAGGCAGACCATTAACTTTAACTGAAAAAATTCTTTATTCTCACTTAACAGAAGAAGCTACAAAGGCTTTAGAGCGTGGTGTAGATTATGTAAATTTCCGTCCTGATCGCGTTGCAATGCAAGATGCTACAGCTCAGATGGCTTTGTTACAGTTTATGACTTGTGGACGTGATCAAGTTGCAGTGCCTTCAACGGTTCACTGTGATCACTTAATTCAAGCAAAATCTGGCGCTGCTGAAGATTTGGAAATTGCTATTGATTCAAATAGAGAAGTTTTTGATTTCTTATCTTCTGTTTCCAACCGTTATGGTATTGGATTTTGGAAACCAGGTGCAGGTATTATTCACCAAGTAGTTTTAGAGAACTATGCATTCCCTGGTGGAATGATGATAGGTACGGATTCTCACACGCCAAATGCGGGTGGTTTAGGAATGGTAGCTATTGGTGTTGGTGGAGCTGATGCTTGTGATGTGATGGTTGGTTTACCATGGGAATTACGTATGCCTAAATTAATAGGTGTTCATTTAACAGGTAAATTAAACGGATGGGCGACACCTAAAGATATTATCTTGTGGGTTGCAGGAAAATTAACGGTAAAAGGTGGAACAGGTGCAATCGTTGAATACTTTGGTGAAGGTGCTAAAAGCATCAGTGCTACAGGTAAAGGAACGATTTGTAACATGGGTGCTGAAATCGGTGCAACAACTTCTACTTTTGGATATGATGAGTCCATGGAGCGTTATTTGAAAGCTACGGAAAGAGAAGACGTTGCATTATTAGCGAATGAAATCAAGGAACATTTAACGGGTGACGCTGAAGCATATGCTAATCCTGAACAATATTTTGATCAAGTTATTGAATTAAACTTAGATGAATTAGAGCCTTATTTAAACGGGCCATTCACTCCAGATTTAGCGACTCCAGTTTCTAAAATGAAAGAAGCTGCAAAAGCTAACAACTGGCCAACAAACGTTGAAGTAGGTTTAATTGGTTCTTGTACGAACTCTTCTTATGAAGATATCTCCAGAGCTGCAAACCTTGCTGAGCAAGCAGTAGCGAAAGGATTAACAGCAAAAGCTGAATATAAAGTAACTCCAGGTTCTGAATTAGTACACTTTACGATTCAAAGAGATGGGTTTATCGATTCTTTTGAAAAAATCGGTGGAACTGTATTTGCGAATGCTTGTGGTCCATGTATCGGAATGTGGGCACGTGAAGGCGCTGACAAGAAAGAACCGAACACGATTGTTCACTCATTCAACAGAAACTTTGCTGCACGTCAAGATGGTAACCCGAACACGATGGCTTTCGTAGGTTCTCCAGAGTTAGTTACTGCGATTGCCATTGCAGGTGATTTAACTTTCAATCCTTTGACAGATACTTTAATCAACAATAAGGGTGAAGAAGTGATGTTAGAAGCTCCTACTGGTTGGGAATTACCTCCAAAAGGATTTGACGTTGAAGATGCAGGTTTCCAAGCTCCAGCAGAAGATGGTTCAACAGTTGAAGTTATTGTAGATCCAAAATCTGACAGAATTCAATTATTAGAACCTTTCCCAGCATGGAATGGTAAAGACTTAAAAGGCTTAAACCTTTTAATCAAAGCTAAAGGAAAATGTACAACGGATCATATTTCTATGGCTGGTCCATGGTTACGTTTCAGAGGTCACTTAGATAACATTTCTAACAACATGTTGATTGGTGCCAGAAACTATTATAATGATGGTATCAATAGCATTAAAAACCAATTAACTGGTGAATATCAAGCTGTTCCAGATGTAGCAAGAACTTATAAAGCTGCAGGCATTGGAAGTATCGTTGTTGGTGATGAAAACTATGGTGAAGGTTCTTCAAGAGAACACGCTGCTATGGAGCCAAGACATTTAGGTGTTCAGGTGGTATTAGTAAAGTCTTTTGCAAGAATTCACGAAACGAACTTGAAGAAACAAGGGATGTTAGGTATTACTTTCGACAACAATGATGATTACAACCTGATTCAAGAAGATGATGCTATTGATGTGATTGGTTTAGAAAACTTCACAGCAGGTGTTCCATTAACGGTGGTATTAAATCACGCGGATGGTACTAAACATGAAATCAAAGTGAATCACACTTATAATACACAACAAATCGAATGGTTTAAAGCTGGTAGTTCATTGAACGTAATCAGAAGAAACGAATTCGGTGAGTAAGATTAAGAATTATTGATCTTATAGGAATTGAAAAAGCGACTGTCAGAGATGATGGTCGCTTTTTTAATGATGGAAACGATGAATTTCTAACATATACGGCAACATTTTATTGAAGGGTAAACTACTTGTCACAAATATAACATATAAACTATATATTTCCGTATATTTATCCATACAAGTAATAAACACGCACAATTATGGAAATCAAATGGAAAAGAATACTTCATAAAGGTCAAAAAAGAATATCAATTGACTTTCCTTATAATCAACACTTTACAAAATTAATCCGTCAAAGATTAAAGGCAAAGTGGAGTCATTCCTTACGTATTTGGCATATAGCTGACCATCAAGCAAATATTGATGAAGCAAAATTAATCATTGAAGAAATGAAAAAGCGTAAGACTTCTCCTGCTACTAAGACACCTGTTTCAGAAAACAAAAGTCAACCTACGCCAATAAAAAATGTAATAATTGAAGTTATTGGTTCAAAAATAATCGTCAAAATGCCTAAAAATGATCAGGACGTTAAGTTTATCACCTCACTGAGATATGCAAAATGGATTCGAGATCAATTTATATGGCAAATTCCACATTATGGTGATAATTTAAACCTCATTAAAACTTATTTTTCTAATAGAATAGAACGTTTAACAATACATACTGTTCATGATATCAATATCGATGCTTCCAAAACCATATCTATAAAAAAGGGTTCAATCGTGATTGGTCGAGGGTATAGAGGAAGAATGAGACTTATTTTTGGTTATCATTTAGAGCTGATGAAAAGCGTTAAGAAAATAGGACTTGCTAAATGGGATAGTAAAAATAAATGGTGGAGTATTCCCGACACAGATATAAATTTTGAGATTATTACTTCGGAAGCAAAAAAGCATGCATTATCTATTGAAGTTCATCAAAACGAGCAAACGGGAGTGGTACAACCTCGCAAAATGCCAATTCATCCTGAAGACATAAGACCTTGTCCTGTAGATTTCGTTTTAAAATTAAAAGAATTAAGGTATGCTCCAAGTACTATTAAAATCTATACAAGTGCATTTTTAGAATTCATCAATTATTATAACAAAGAAGAAATTAATAGTATTAGCGAACGTCAGATTATTGCTTATTTACGTTATTTGGTTATGGAGCGTCAAGTTTCAGAATCAACTCAAAATCAAGCGATTAATGCAATAAAATTTTATTATGAAAGAGTTTTAGGAGGACAACGAAAGATATACCACATAGATAGACCAAGAAGAGAACGCACACTTCCTATGGTATTGAGTATGGAAGAAGTACTATCTATTCTTCAACACACTTTAAATATTAAACACAAACTCTTATTAATGATTGCTTATGGTGGTGGACTGAGAGTTAGCGAAGTGATTCATTTGAAACTGATTCATATCGATCAAATCAAATTGCGTTTATTTATTCATTTAGGTAAAGGTGCTAAAGACCGCTATACTCTATTATCCAAAAACTGTCTTCCTTTGCTTAACACTTATCTCAATGAGTATAAGCCGACCATTTATTTATTTGAAAATTCAAATGGAGGTCAATATACGGGAAGTAGCGCTCAAAAAATTTTTAAACAGTCTGCTAAAAGAGCTGGTATTCTGAAAGAAGTTAGCTTTAAAACATTGCGACATAGCTTTGCTACTCATCTCCTTGAAAATGGGACAGATTTAAGGTATATACAACATTTACTAGGTCATCAATCAAGTAAAACAACAGCAATCTACACGCATGTCACATCTCGGGGCTGGGAACAACTAAATAGTCCTTTAGATCATTTGACTTTATAACAAATAACGTTATATTTGAAGTAATTGTTAATATTTCAC